>Ga0307479_10003659_pt1 | contig 14028 bp, 9 predicted proteins | sample atmos_gasesECM4C_FD_203743 | JGI IMG/M metagenome (GOLD analysis project Ga0307479, IMG submission 203743) | Hardwood forest soil microbial communities from Morgan-Monroe State Forest, Indiana, United States - atmos_gasesECM4C_515 | ecosystem: Environmental > Terrestrial > Soil > Temperate...
CGTCTGGCCGTGCAGCACGCTCGCCTCGTCGATGCGGTGGATGCAGAGCCAGCTGAGCGCGAACACGGCGCTGGAAGGGCGCACCAGCTTGAGGTCATGCTGGCGGCGGACGGGCATCCCCTCCGCGGTCACCTCCGAGCGCAGCATTCCCAGCCGCATCTGCGCCTCGACCACCTGGTTCCCGCGCGCGTTGGCCACGCGAAACATCAACGACGGCACGCCGTCCATCATCGACACCACCGCCACCTCGCTCCAGATGACGCGGGCGGTGGGCCGGGCGAACTTGGCGAACATCAGGCCGGTCATCAGCGCCAGGCCGGTCAGGCCGCAGAGCGACTCCACCGTGACCAGGAGGTGCGCGGGCAGGGTGACCGGCGACATCTTTCCGTAGCCGATGGTGGCGAGCGTCTGCACCGAGAAGAAGAAGGCGTCCGAGAACGAACCCGGCGCCGCGCCCTCGATGCCGCCCGCCCAGAAGAACAGCGCTCCGAAGAGCGCGTTGACCGCCACGTAGAGCACTACCACCACCGCGAAGACGCGGCGCCAGCTCGCCGCCAGCCACGAGTGGTAGAGGTCCTCGAAGAGGCGGCGGCGGACTCCGTGGATGACCAGTGTGCTGCGGCCTTCGCGGGAGATGAAGCGCTGGGGTTCGGCCACGCGCCGACGTTATACCCTCTTGCGCGCCTTGCGCGGGAGCGCGACGGTGAAGGTGGTCCCCTCCTCGGCGCTGGACCTGGCCTGGATGCTTCCGCCGTGCGCCAGGACGATCTGCTGCGCGATGAAGAGGCCCAAGCCCAGGCCGCCGGCGCGAGCGTCACCGCGGCGGCCCGGCTCGAAGACATGAGGCAACACCTCGCGCGGGATGGGCGGGCCGCCGTTGTGCGTAGTGAGGAGCACGGTCTCTCCCTCGGCGTCGAGGGCGACGCGCACCTCGGCTTCGGGTTGGCCGTGCTGGAGGGCGTTGGCGACCAGGTTGGAGACCACCTGCGAGATGCGGTCGGCGTCCCAGCTGCCCCACAGGTCGCCATTGGCGGCGAGCGTGATGGTCCGCCCGGGATAGGCGAACTCCAGCTCGTCGATCACCTGCTCGCACAGCTCGCCCAGGTCGATGCGCCGCGGGTGGATGGGGAAGCCGCCGCCCAGCCCGCTGCGCGCGAAGTCGAGCAGGTCGTCGATCATCCGCGCCATCCGGTCGGCGGAGGCGGTGATGCGGCCCACCACCTTGGCCTGCCGCTCGACCAGCTGGCCGTAGCGCAAGAGGAGCTGCGCGGAAGTGACGATGGCGGTGAGCGGATTGCGCAGCTCGTGGCCGAGGATGCCGACGAAGTGCTCGCGGAAGCGCGCCGTCTCCTTCGCCTCCTGCTCGCGCCGCTTGCGCCCGCTGATGTCGGCGAGGACGGCGATGGACCCCGACACCGCGCCGCTCGCGTCGCGCAGGGGGGCCAGCGAGAGCGAGAGGTCGAGCAGCGTGCCGTCGCGGCGCTGCCGCCTCACCTCGCGGCCCTCGATGGTGTGGTCTCTCGCGGCCTCGGCCAGGATTCCGCTCGCCTCTTCTTCGCTCCCCTCGGGCACGATGGGGCTGGGCTTGCCGATCACATCGGCGCTGTCCCAGCCGAAGAGCCGCTCGGCGGCGCGGTTCCAGATCTGCACCAGACCGTGGCGGTCGATGGAGAGGATGGGCAGCGGCGAAGCTTCGATGAGCGCGGCCAGGTTCTCCTGGCCCTGGCGGATGCGCCCGTTCTCCGGTTCCAGGAGCGCGCCCGCCCGGGCCGCGAGCGCGCGGAAGAAGCGCTTCTCGTCGTCGCTGAATTGCCAGGCGGCGCGAGAGGAGAGCCGCAGCACTCCCAGCAGCCGGCCGTGCGCGCCCGGACACGCGGGGCGCACGGGCAGCGCGATCACCGCGCGCGCTCCCTCGGCATCGGCGAGCTCGACGGCCTGGTCGAGCCGCGCCGCCAGCTCCGCGGCGCTGCCCGCCTGCGCGATGGCGGCCGGGTCGGCCGGCAGCCCGGCGGCGGAGTGGAGCGAGAGGCCCTCGCCGCTCGTCAGAAGCTGCGCCGAGTCTGCCGAGCTCGATCCTTCCAGCGCGAGGCGCGGCAGCTCGTCGGGCGAAACTTGCTCGGAGGCCCGGTCGAGCGCCTCGAGCGCGCGGAGCGACGAGGGGAGCGGCTCGAGCGCAGCGGTGAGGGCCTCGTCGATCTGCCGGCAGAGGGCGCGCGCATCGGCCGGCTGCAGCGTGCCCTCCTCGCAGAGCTGCAGCACCGCCTCGCGCAACTCCGTGCAGCGGCGCGCCGCCGCGGCCGGCTCTGCCTGCGCGCAGGCTTCGGCGGCCAGGCGCGCCATCCGCGCTGCCGCCAGCTGCCGCCGCGCTTCGTCGCCGCCCCGCAGCAGCCCGGCCACCTGCCGGGCCTCGCCCGCTGCTGCTCGCTCCCCCATCCAAGGTCAAGGTAGCCACACCTGCCTTCCAGCGCCCGCCGCCGGGGAGCAGGCGAGCGAGCGTGGCGCCGGCCGCGGCTTGGGAGTAGCTTGCGCCGCATGACCATCCCCATGCTGGCGGCCCTCGCGGCCGCGATCGCGCCCGGGACCAAGGCGCCGGCGTTCTCGCTCGAGGCCTCCAACGGCAAGAAGGTGTCGCTGGCGGACTACCAGGGCCAGACGCTGGTGCTGGCGTTCTTCGTCAAGTCGTTCACCGGCGGCTGAACCAAGGAGCTGTCGGCGTTCCGCGACTTCCAGGAGCGGTTCGCCGGCAAGAACGCCCAGGTCCTGGGCGTCTCGATGGACGACCTCGACACGCAGAAGCGCTTCGCGCAGAGCCTGAACCTGCCCTTCCCGCTGCTGGCCGATCCCAAGGGCGAGGCGGCCGAGGCGTACGGGGTTCGCAAGGGTCCTTACGCCGACCGGGTCACGTTCGTGATCGACCCTTCGGGCACCGTCGTCCAGACGTTCTCCGGCAAGGACGCGCTCGACCCCAGCCCCGCCCTCGGGGCCTGCCCCCTGCACAAGAAGGGCTGAGGGCAGAAAAAAATAATTATTTTTTCTGGTCGCTCGGGCTTGTGCCGCGGGGGCCCGAAGGGCTCCTGGCGGCTGACGCGCGCAAGTCGGGTTAGCCGGCGGCCGGGGCGAGCGGCGGCGGCGGGGGGTCGAGCACGCCCTCCTCGCCGCAGCAGCCGGCGGCGTGCGTCGCTTCCTGGGCGCGCGACCACTCCGCCTCGGTCTGCGCCACCAGCCGCGACACCGCGGCGCGGTTGTTGGAGTCGAGCCGGTCGAAGCGCACGCCGATCTCGCCTCTCTCGACCCAGGCCACGAACGCGGCCGACAGATCGCCGGAGGCGGTCCGGTCCGCCGAGAGCATGCGCAGCTCGACCCGCTCGTTCACCATCAGCCCCGAGAGGCCGCGGATGCGGGCGCCGCCGTTGGACAGCTCCAGCATGCGGCCGGTCTCGACGCGGCCCTCACCGCGCAGCTCGACGAGCAGATCGCAGCCCATCCGGCGGTGCTGCCGGGTGTACTCGGTGGGGGCCAGCTCGCGCACCGGGCGGGTGTCGAGCAGCTCGAGCCACGCCCCGCGGCCCTCGACGGCCGCGCGGGTCACGCCGTGCAGCAGCCGGTTCGGCTCGCCGTCGTCGAAGGAGAGCTCCAGGTACACCGGCGTCGGCGGGCGCACCGCGGGCTTGCCGTCGGCGAAGAAGATCAGCGCGCGGCCTTCCACCTGGCGCACGTGCGCGCGCGCCTGCGCGAGAGCGGCGAATCGGTACCGCAGCTTGGTGTGGCTGAGCGGCGCGTCCAAGGTCTGCCGCCATTCTCATCTCACACTCGGGGTGCCAATCAAGTCTCGGTCGAAGTTGTCCCCCTCCCTCCTTTCACACCGCCAGCAGCGCGGCGCGGGCGGGCCGTCCGGTGGCCGCCTCGATGGCGCCGCAGTAGAGACGCAGCTGGGCGGCGTACTGCGCCTGATCGGCCGGCCGCGCGTCGGTCTTGAAGTCGACGACCGTCCAGCCCGCCTCGTCGAGGAAGGCGAGGTCGATCACTCCTTCCAGCAGCATTCCGTCCGGCAGCCGGTGCAACACCGGCTCCTCGCGGCGGCAGTCGGCGCTCTCGGCCGCTCGGCGCAGGAGCGGATGGCGCAGCGCGGAGGCCACCGCGCGCGCCGCGGCCGCCACCTCCTCGGCCGGCGCTCCGCAGAGGCGGCCCTGCGCCGAGGCCACCCGCTCGATTCCCTCGGGCCCTGCGCGCAGATCGACCTCGGCCAGCACCGCGTGCACCAGCGAGCCGAAACGCCGGCCGCGGGGCCGCCCCTCCTCGCGCCCGGGGACTTGCAGCAGCTCCACCTGTGAAGGCGCCTGGCTCGCAGCCGTGGAGCGCGCGGTGATGGCCTCCACGCGCAGCGATGGGCGCTCGCCGCTCGAAACGGCCTGCTTGCGCCGCTCTTGCCAGCGCGCGTGCTCTTCGGCCGCCGGTTGCGATGCCGCGTCCTCGACCAAGAGGTCGTTGCTGCGCAGTCCTCCCTCCACCTCGCGATCGAGCACCAACGCGAGCGGGTCCCACCACACCACCTCGTGCGCGCCCGCCTGCGGCCGGTACAGGCCCGGCGAGACCGAGAGCGCCGAGAGCAGGCCCTCGGGCCGATCGAGCACCGTCTCCTTGCCGAACGGCGGACAGCCCGGCGCCGGCCGACCCAGCCGCCGCTCGAGAGGCGCGGGATAGATGGCGGCGTTGAGCGGCTCCAGCCAGCCCTTGGGCTCTTCGTCGCCGGTGGCCGGCACCACCAGCAGATCCCGCGCGCGCGTGGCCGCGACGTAGGCGACGCGCACCACCTCTTCGCGGTCGCGCCCGAGCAGCGCAGCGGCGTCGGCAAGCAGCTCGGCCGGCGCGCAGCCCGCCAGCGGCATGGCCCAGACCTTGCGCTCCGGATCGACCAGCCGCGACGGCGTGCGCGGAGCGGGGGGCGCGCAGGGGTCGCAGAGGATGACCACCGGGAACTCGAGCCCCTTGGCCTTGTGCACGCTCATGATGCGGACGCCTTCGGTGCCCTCTTCCACCACCGGCGCTTCCGCCGCCTCGCCGCGCTCGGCCTCGGCGGCGAGCCGGTCGACGAAGGCGCGGAAGCTGCTCGCGCCCGCCGACTCGAAGCGGCGCGCCAGGTCGAGGACCCGCAGGAGGTTGCCCAGCGCCTGCTCCCCCGCGGGCCAGATGGCAACGCCGGCGTGCGCGCGCGTGGCGGTCAAGAGGCGCGAGAGCGTGTCGGCGATGGGCCGGCGGTTGCGGCGCTGGTGCAGTTCGCCGAGGACGGCCAGCGCATCGGCCACCTCGCGCTCGGACGCGGACAGGTTTGCCGGCGGCGGCCGCAGCGAATGCAAGCGGCCCTGGCGGTGGCGGAAGAGGAGCAGCGCATCGTCGCCCAGGGCAAAGAGCGGCCCCTTGAGCGCGGCGAACACCGCCAGCTCGTCGTCGGGCCACTCGATGGCGGCGGCCGCGGCGCGCATGGCCAGGACTTCCTCGCGGTCGTGGTAGCTCTTGCCTCCCACCAGCACGTGCGGGATGCGCCGCGCTTCCAATGCGCGCACGTAGCCGCGGGTCAGGTCGCCGTCCCAGCTGCGCATGCGCTTGAAGAGCAGGCACACGTGGCGAGCCTCGACCCCCACCGGCTCCCGGCTGCGCTCGGCCACCTTCCAGCCGCTCCGCGTGATCAGCCAGTCGACGAACGCCGCCACCGCATCCGGGTACGACTCCTCGATGCGAAAGTTCACCACCTTCTCGCGGTCGCCGTAGAGGCGCGGCGCGGGGAGCGCCACCACCGCCGGCCGCCCCGGCATGGGCTCGCGATAGGGATCGAGCGGCACGTACGCTGCCTGCGTGCCGCCCTGCATGCGCGGCTCGAAGGCGGCGTTGACCGCCTGCTGGATTTCGGGCAGCGAGCGGAAGCTGGTGGTCAGGTGCAAGAGCTCCGCGCCGGCGGCGAGCAGGAGCTTCTTGACGTCCTCGTAGAGCGCGATGTCGGCGCGGCGGAAGCGATAGATGGACTGCTTGGGATCGCCCACCACGAACAGCTTTCCGGGCCGCGGCCGCGCCGCGCGCCAGTCGCGCACCGCGGGGTCGTCGGCGGCGATGAGCAGCAGGATCTCGGCTTGCAGCGGGTCGGTGTCCTGGAACTCGTCGACCAGCACGTGGGTGAACTTCTGCTGCAGCTCGCGGCGCACCGAAGCGTCGTCGCGCAAGAGATCGCGGGCGTGGAGCAACAGGTCGAGGAAGTCGAGGCAGCCGGCGCGCGCCTTGAGCTCCTCGTACGCGGCGCAGAGCGGCCGCAGCTCCTCGCGCAGGCAGGCGGCGAGGTCGGCGCCGCAGGCGGCGACGAGGGCGTCGAGCTCGGCCTTGGCCGCATCGCGCAGCGCGAGCACCGACGCCTTCTCCAGATCCTTGGCGAACCACTTTCCGCCGCCGCGCCAGTTCCACAGCCGCCGCCGCGACAGCTCGGCCAGCTCGGCCTCGAGGCCGTCGGGATCGCGGCCGCGCGCCGCCTCCCGCCGCTGCAGCTCGGCGACGAAGCGCGCGATCTCGGCCAGCGACTGCGCTCCCCACTCTTGCGGGCGCGACGCCCGCGCCGAAAGCCCGGCCACCTCGGCCAGCTTCTGCACCACTCGATCGAGGCCCGCCGCCCGATCGAACGGCTCGCGGCGCCAGGCGCCGTCGAAGTCGCGGTGCTCGCACAGGTCGCGGCCGGCGTCGCGGAGCAGCTCGCGCGGCGGCGCGTCGCCCGAGCGCGGCCGCACGTTCCGGCGCAGCAGCCGGCGCACTCCCTCGGGCGGGTCGGCCACGATGCGCTGGAACCAGCCCTCGAAGGCCTGGTCGAAGAGCCGCTCCTGCGCATCGCCTGCGGCCACATCGAACACCGGGTCGACGCGCGCTTCCACCGGCCGCTCGCGCAAAAGGTCGGCGCAGAAGGAGTGGATGGTGCCGATGGGCGCCGCTTCCAGCATGCCCAGCGCGGCGGTGAGGCGCTGCTGCTCTTCGGGCGTGGCGTCGCGCCGAGCCGCTTCCAGCTCGCCGCGCAGGCGCAACTTCATCTCTCCCGCGGCCAGGTCGGTGAAGGTGACGGCCAGGATACGGTCGAGCTCGGTCCGTCCGGAGCGCAAGAGCTGGACGATGCGCGCCACCAGCTCGGTGGTCTTGCCGGTGCCGGCGGCCGCCTCGACCACCAGCGTCGCCTCGAGGTCGCTGCCAATCCGCTCGCGCGCGCGAGCATCGGGGAGAGGCGTGTTCATGGCATCTCCCGCAGCGTCTTAAGCGGCACCAGCGCGTCCTGCGGCTTGCGGTTCGAGCGCGACCATTCGTTGGGCCCGCAGACGGCCAGGTAGTCGCAGCGGTCGCACTCCCGCTGCTCGCGCGGCGCGGCGGGAAGAAAGCCGCGCTCGACCGCATCGGCGACGGTGTGGGCGAGCGCGCGCACCGAGTTGCGGGCACGCTCGTCGAGCGGCACCGCGACCGTGGTGTACTCGCCGGCGTAGGTGCAGTAGTAGAGGCGCCCGCCGTCGATGGGCGCCTCCGGAAAGAGCTTGCCCAGCGCGAGCGCATAGAGCGCGGGCTGCAGCGTGGCGCCTCCGCCGATGACGGTGGTGGGCTCGGCCCAGGCTTTGCCGGTCTTGTAATCGGTGGCGCGCAACCCGCCATGGGGGTCGCGCTCGACCAGATCGATGGAGCCGCGCAAGAGCAGGCCCTCGTCGAGCGCGACCGGGTCGGGGCGGCTGTGCGGATCGCGCTGCGCCATCTCGGGCAGCCCGAAGCTGAGCTCGAAGCGCCAGGGGGTCCAGCCGGCGTCGGCGGCGGTGCGGCGCAGCCATTCGCGCAGGTCGATCTTCACCCCGGCGATGCAGTCCTTCCAGACGCGGTCGATGGCGGGCGCCAGCTCGTCCTCCCACTGCGCCGCGACGCGGTCGACCACCGCCTCGAGCCGCGCTTGCGCCGCCGGCAGGTCGGCAATCGGTAGCGCGCCCGCCTCGGACAGCTCGCGCAAGAGCTCGTACTGCACCTGGTGGATGAGCGAGCCGCGCGAGAGCGGATCGATCTCGTCGATGGCCTCGGGCACCTCGCGCGGGGCGAGGCGGTGCACCGCCTGCAGCACGAACTTGTAGGGACAGGCGGCGAAGTTCTGCAGTGCGGTGGGCGAGTAGGAGCGCGCAGACGGCAGGTGCTCGCGCAGCGCGGCCAGCGCTTCGGGCAGCGGCTCGACCAGGCCGTCGGCCGGGGTCCAGCGCTTGAGCCAGCGGCGGGCCCGCGCCCGCAGCGCGCGGCGCAGATGCGGATTGGTGGAGAGCAGATAAGCCGCCACGCCGCGGCTCTCCTCGCGCGGCGCGCGAAAAGCGCGGCCGAGCAGCGCGAGGTCGTGCTCGGCCTCGTCGATGGCTTCCCGCTCGTCGCGCGGCGCCGGCCAGCCCGCGCGCGCTCCCGCCGCCTGTTCGGCGCGCCGCGAGAGGTCGGCGAACGCCGGCAGCGTTCCCTCGGCGGCGCGGAGGATCTCCAGGCCGTAGAACGACGGCACCCGCGCGCGGCCCTGCATCAGATCGATGCGCGGCCAGGAGAGCACGAGCTTCCGCTGCGCCGCGCCCGCCGCCAGCCGCAGGAGGAGCCGCTCGGCCGCGATGCGGTCCTCCGAGGTGGGCAGCTCTGGCAGCGCCGCGCGTTCCTGGTCGCGCAAGAGCGGGTCCTCGATGACCTTCTGGGGGAAAAGCCTCTCCGCCAGGCCCGGCACGAACACCACCTCGAACGAGAGCCCGCGCGCCTCCTGCGCGACGTAGACCTTGCCGTGCCGGCGGCCGGAGGCCGGCTCGGGCAGCTCGGTGAGCCGGCGCGACAGCACCAGCCGCACCTCCGCGAGCGAGACCGGCCCGACCGGACCCATGGGCTGCAGCTCGGCCAGAAGCGAGAGCACCCGCGCCGGCCGCCGCAGCGCGCGCGTGGCGAGCGCGGTCAGAGGGCCGAGCCACTGGCCCCAGCTCGCCTCGCGCGGCAGCGACGCCAGCGCATCGAGCAGCGGCAAAGCGAAGTCGCGTAGCGCGCGCAGGTCTTCCTGGTCGCGGCGGATGCGCCCCGTCCGCGACTCGTCGTCGGCGAACTCGACCAGCTCGGCCTCCAGCTTGGCGGCGAGGCCGGAGAGCCTGCGCGCCCAGCGGCCCTTGCCGCCGATGACGGCGGCGTCGATGAGCAGCTGCTCCCAGCGCCGCGGCGCGCGCAGGACGCCAAAGGCCACGGGCGCGTCCACGTCGGCGCTGGCCGGAGATGGTTCCTCCGGCTCGCTTTCCGTGGGCCGCGACAGCTCGGCGTCGGGGGGAACCCAGCGATCGCCGGAAGCCGGCGCCGGCGGAGGAGCGCCCGCGACCGCGTCGGGAACCTCGCCGAGCGAGAGGTACTCGGAGAAGGCGCGCGCCGAGAGTCCCTCGGCCGCGCAGGCGAGGAGCGCGAGGAAGGCGCGGCCGGCCGGGTCGGGCCGCAGCGCTCCCGAGGCGAAGTAGGCCGGAACCCCCGCGCGCGAGAACGCCTCCTCGAGCAGCGCGCGATATTGCGACGGCGCGCGCAGCAGCACCGCCATGCGATCGAAGGGCACGCCACGCTCGGCCTCGCGGAGCACCTGCCGCGCGATCTCGACGCACTCGCGGCCCTCGCCCGGCGCGGAGAGGAGCTGCACGTCCTCGCCCAGAGCGGCCGGCTCCAAAGCGCGCTGCTCGAACAGGTGCTGCTGCACGCGCGCCAGCGAGGTGGTGCAGGGTTCGGACAGCGGCGTGGCCGCGACGCCCAGCGCCCGCGAGAGCCGCAAGACCGCGCGCGCATCGGCGGAGGCGGCGGTGGCCAGCACCTGGCCGCGCAAGAGCGAGACGAATCGCTCCTCGAGCGCATTCTGCAGCGGCAGGTCGATCAAGAGCGCCGGCAGCGCGAGCGAAGGGCCCTGTCCGCACTCGAGCGCGAGCCGGAACACCTCGGCGCGGTCGGCCAGCCCCGCGCGCTGCAGCTCGTCTTCGTAGGCGCGCAGGATACGGCCCAGATCTCCCTCGGGGTGCGCCTGGGCCAGCCGCGCCTCCAAGAGCGTGCGCGAGAGCGCGCGGGCGAGCCCCGGCTGCGTCGCCACCGGCTGGAACTTCCCCAGCGCGCCCTCTTGCGCAAGCCGGTGCACCACGCGCGCGCACAGCGCCATCAGCCCCAGCGAGGAGATGGGCGAGAGCCCGCGCCGCGAAAGTTCCCCAGCCGCCACCGTGGCCGCCAGCCGCGGCAGCGTGATGCGCCGCCAGCCGAACGCCGCAAAGGGCAATGCCTCGCGCGCCACTTCGGAGGCGGCTTCCAGCGTAGCGCCCACGATCCACACCGGCGCCCCCGGCGGCCGCTGCGCGAGACACTCCCGCGCGCGCGAGAGGCGCAAGCGAGCGCTCGCCGATGTGACCAGCTCATTCACGAAAGCCACCTTACTCCAGGGGTCCGACATTGCCGCAGGCGGCCCGGCTGCGCGACACTGCTTCGGTGTTCCTCTTTCCCCTGCGCGTCGAGGATGCCGAGGTCGATCGGGTCCCTTGGGTCTCGATCGGCATCGCCGGCCTCTGCGTGCTGGTCTTCCTCGCCACCTGGGTCCTGCCCGCGAACCCGGAGGGAATCCAGCCGCAGGCGGCGCGGGACATCGTGCAGTACTACCGCGAGCACCCCTATCTCTCGCTGAGCGACAGGTTCGTCGGCGACTACCTGCGGCCGGGCGCCAAAGACGCTCTCGACCAGCTGCACGAGGACCCGCCCACCTCCCTCGACGATCCGACCCGCGAGCTGGAGCAGCACCATCTCGATTCGCTGATCGACGACTTCGAGGCCCAGGCGGGAGCCTCGGCACTGCGCCGCTACGCGCTGGTGCCGGCGCGCGGCCTGGTCCAGCCCGGCTGGCTGACGTCGATGTTCCTGCACTTTGGCTGGATGCACATCCTCGGCAACCTCTTCTTCTTCTACTTGACGGGCCCGCTGCTCGAGGACCTGTGGGGGCGCGCCTTCTTCGGCGGCTTCTATCTCGTGGGCGGCCTGGTCGCGGCGCTGGCGCACTTCGGGATGGACCCGCACTCGACCACCATGATGGCCGGCGCCTCCGGCGCCATCGCCGCCTGCATGGGCGCCTTCACCTACCGCTGCGCCAGCCGCAAGATCCGCATGGCGTACCTGATCGGCTGGTTCAAGCGCGGCACGTTCCTGATGCCGGCCTGGCTGTGGGGAGGGTTCTGGTTCGGCGGCGAGGTGCTCAGCCTCCTCTTGCACAGCTCGGGCGGCGTGGCGGTGATGGCGCACATCGGCGGGTTCGTCTTCGGATTCGCGGCCGCGGTGGTGATCTCGCGAAGCGGCTACGAGGCGAAGAAACTCACGCCCGCCATCGCGGCGCAGACGGTCTGGGAGCAACATCGCGGAATCGACGCGGCCCGCGAGGCGCTGGAGCGCGGCGACGGAGTGGCGGCGGCGAACGCCTACCGCGACGTGCTCCGCGAGCGGCCCGACGATCGCGAGGCGCTGGTGGGACTGGCGCGGCTGGAGAGCGATCCGGCGCGCGTCGAGCCGCTGATCCAGAAGCTGCTCGCACAGGGCGACAAGGACGGCGCCTGGGACGCGGTCATCGGGCTCGGCCCGACGTTCGACGCGGCCAAGGTCTCGGAGAAGACCGCCTGGCAGCTGGCCGGCGCGGGCGCTTCCGCGCCGCAGGGGATGCGCCAGGTGGCCGACCAGCTCGATCTCGCCATCGGGCGCAAGCGCGGGCCGCTCGCGGCCAAGGCGCTGCTCCGCCTCGCCAGGCGCTGCCAGTCCGAGGGCCGACTCGAGGAGGCGCGCGAGCAGATGGAGTTGGCGCGGTCGCTGCCCGATCTCGCGCCGGAGATGAAGTCGCAGGTCGAGGCGCTGGCCCTGGAGCTGGGCCTTGCGCCGCCGCCGCCCTCGGCGGTGCGGATCCTGACCTGCCGGCTGTTGCAGTTCTCCGACCAGGCGCTGCAGGTCGAGTCGCAGAACGGCCAGCAGCGCACGGTCGAGCTGAAGACGCTACTGGGAGTGGCGTCGGGGATCGTGCGGACCGCGCAGGGCGCCTCCATCGTCACCGACCTCATTCTCTCCTTCGGCGATCAGGCGGAGTCGCCCGCGGCCATCCGCATTTCCGGAGAGCAGCTCGGCCTGCCGGCGCTCTATCCGGGGCTGCCGGCCAAGGCGGCCTACGCCATGTTCATCGCGCGGCTGCTCTCGTACAGCAAGGCGACGCCGCTGCCCGACAAGTCGGCGCTCCTGCGCGGCGAGTACCCGCGCTTCGACAGCATCGCCGCGATGAACGCCGCGTTTTACAAGCCGCGACCTTCCTGACTCAGACGAAGCGGTCGACCCAGCTGTCCAGCGCCTCCTTGGGGAGAGCGCCGGTGACCTTGTCGAGGAAGAGCGGGCCGCGGGTCAGCATCAGGGTGGGGATGGACTGCACGTTGTGGATGGCCTGGGCGCGCGGATTCTCGTCGACGTTGAGCTTGACGATCTTGAGCTTGCCCTTGCGCTCCTGCGCCATCTTCTCCAAGGACGGCGCGACGGCGCGGCAGGGGCCGCACCAGGGAGCCCAGAAGTCGACCAGCACCGGGATGGGGCAGTCCTCCACCTCGCGCTTCCAGGTGGCGTCGCTGGCCTGGACCGGATGGTCGGGGAAGACGCTCTCCTTGCACTTGCCGCAGCGCGGGTTGTCCTTCAGGCGCACGCGGGGGATGCGGTTGGTAGCGCCGCAGTGAGAGCAGGCGTATTCGATCAGGTCGTCGTCCATTTCTTTCTGGTAACCATCGCGCGCGCGCGAGCAAGGCCTCGGCTAGACTTACGGCATGCGGGCGCTTGCACTCAGCGCGGCGATTCTGGCGCTCGGCTGCCATGCGGCGCCCGGCGCGGTCGGCAATGCGGTGCTGATGAGTGCGGTCGCCGGCGTCGCCTCGGCGAACCGAGTTGCCGGCGGCTGCTATTCGGTCTGCCAGCAAGGCGAGAGCTGCAACGAGAAGACCGGCCTCTGCGAGGCGCTTCCCTGCCGCGGCCGCTGCCGCGCCGACGAGACGTGCGAGGAAGGCTTCTTCGGCGTCAAGTGCCTGCCCGGTCCGGCGCTCAGCGTCTCCACTTCCAGCGCGGCGCCGGCGAAGTCTTCCGAGCCTGAAAAGCCGCCGGTTCCCGACGCAGCCAAGCCTTAGATGCCCGAGCAAGTCCGGATCGCGGCGCGGCACGACGGGTACCCGCTTGCGGGGGAACTGTACTTGCCGGCGGGCGCGCCGCGCGCGGCGGTGCTTCTGGGGAGCGCGATGGCGGTGCGGATGCGGTACTACGCGCGCTTCGCGGAGTTCCTCGCCGAGCAGGGAGCGGCGGCGCTGACCTTCGACTACCGAGGCATCGGCGGCTCGCGTCCCGCCGGATCGCTGCGCGGATTCGACGCCTGGTTCCACGACTGGGGCGAGCGCGACCTCGCCGGCGCGGTTGATTTTCTGCTGCAGCGCTTCGTGGGCGCGCCGCTGCTCTTCGTCGGCCACAGCGCCGGCGCGCAGTTGATGGGGATGCTCCAGGATGCGCCCATCCGCGCGGCGCTCTTCGCCTCGGCGGGGACCGCGTACTGGCGCGCCTATTCTGGCCGCGCGCGCGCGTTCATGGGCGCCTTCTTTCACCTGCTGGTTCCCGCGGCGACGCTGGCTCGCGGCTTCTTGCCGATGCGCCGCTTCGGCCAGGGCGACGACGTGCCGCGCGGGGTGGCGCTGGAGTGGGCGCGCCTCGGCCGCGACCCCCGCTACGTCTTTAGCTACGCCGCGCCGCGCGGCGGGCTTGGGTATACGAAGTATCAAAATCCGATCCGGGCGCTGGCCATCGAGGACGACTCCTACGCGCCGTTGGCCGCAGTGCGGGGACTGCTCGAGCTCTATCCCGCCGCCCGCAAGGAGCTGCGGGTGGTGCCTGCTGCCCAGCCCATCGGCCACTTCGGCTTCTTCCGCCAGCCAGCGCTGTGGCCCGAGCACGTCGCCTGGCTGCTCGCCCAGTCGG
>Ga0307479_10003660_pt1 | contig 14025 bp, 10 predicted proteins | sample atmos_gasesECM4C_FD_203743 | JGI IMG/M metagenome (GOLD analysis project Ga0307479, IMG submission 203743) | Hardwood forest soil microbial communities from Morgan-Monroe State Forest, Indiana, United States - atmos_gasesECM4C_515 | ecosystem: Environmental > Terrestrial > Soil > Temperate...
GGTGGTCGATCCGCAGAATCCCGATCCGTACTCCTCACTCCGCGGGCTGGCCTGCGCGTCCGGCGGCCAGGTGTTCCTGACAGCCGATGGGAGCAAGCTCGGCCATTTCGACGGCGCGAGCTGGACGTGGACGGCCGCGTGGCCCAAGGGCTGCGGACCTACCGCGCTTGCCGCATCGTCGGCGAGCGACGTGTGGATGGCTTGCTCGACGCAAGTGGGCCGCTGGGACGGGTCCGCCTTCCTGGACCTGACGTCGGCGATGGCATTGCCCAGCGCCGTCACGGCGGTGCGCTCGTTCGGGCCCCAGGCGCTCTACCTCGGCCTGGACGATCCGCACGCCGGACTCTACCGCTGGGACGGCGCCGCGCTCACGTCCGAGTCGAGCGTCGGCGGCAGCGCGCCTCACGATGCCCCGCTGCTCGTGTCGGGGCCGTCGGAGTCGGATCTCTGGGTGTCCTCCTACGTCGGGCTGTGGCACCGCAAGCGGTGACGGGCCCGGGCTCGTAGTAGAGTCCGCCGCCCATGGCACCGAACCGATCGCAGCTTCGACGGCCGTTCCAGAAAGCGCCCGCCGTCAATCCGAAGCCCATCACCGGCCGCGAGTCGCCGCACGACCTGCTCCTGCACGCCTTCGGCGCGTACGTGGGCCGGCAGGAGCGCACCGCCTATGAGTTGATGCGCCGCTCGATGGAGGAGGACTGCAGCATCTTTCTCACTCTCTCCGGCGCGATGACTCCCGCCGGCCTGCACCAGAGCTGCTTGATTCCTTTGATCGAGCGCGGCGTGATCAGCGCCCTCACCACCACCGGCGCGAACCTCTACCACGACGCCCACCGCATCATCGGCCACGCCATCCGCGAGGTGAACCCCAACGCCGGCGACTTGCAACTGCGGCTCGCGCGAGTGATCCGCATCTACGACCTCGGCTTCTGGGAGGAGGCGCTGCTCGACACCGACCGTCTCTTCTCCGCGCTGATGCAGGGCACCGATTACCAGCGCAGCATGACCACCCCCGAGTTCCACGCGTTGCTCGGCCGCGACATCTTCGCGATGGAGCGGGCGCTGAAAGTGAAGCAGCATTCGCTGCTCGCCACCTGCTTCAGCTTCGGCGTGCCCATCTTCGTCGGCGCGGTGCAGGACGGGTCCATCTTCCTCAATGCGGTCAAGCTGCGCCGGCTCTTTCCCGAGACGTTCAAGTTCGAGATCGACATCAACGAGGACGTCTACTTGATGGCCGCCGTGCAGCACTGGGCGCGGCACCACGGCTCGCGGCGGCTGGCCATCTGGATCCTCGGCGGCGGCGTGCCCAAGAACTACACGCTGCAGGGCGAGCCGCTGCTCGACCAGATCCTCTTCGTGCCCACCACCGGATTCGACATCGACGTGCAGTTCTGCGTCGACCCGGTGGACAACGGCGCGCTGTCGTCGTGTCCCGCCGGCGAGGGGCACACCTGGGGCAAGGTTTCCGTCGAGGCCGTCGAGGCCGGATCGGTCTACGTGCACACGGACGTGACCGCCGTCTTCCCCTGGCTCACGCACGCGCTCTTGAGCGACCCGCAGATGAAGCGCAAGCCCGGGCGGCTGCTCGATCACCTGCTGGCGGCGCGGGTGTTCCTCGACGGCGACGTGGAGAAGAACCGGCGCGAGCTCTTGAAGACGGTGACGTTCCCTGGCACGCCGGCGCGCCACGATCCGGAGAGCGTGGTCCGGTGATCGTTCGCGCCCTCGACCTGCAGTAGACAAAAAAAGAGGGACTTGCCCCCCGGCAAGTCCCTCTTCCCCCATCGTCGGACCGGCCCCCCGGCGGGTCCGCTGTGGAGTTGGCCGTCGCCGGCCCTCTTTCGTGCGCCGACGGATCACGTCGGCTTACGTAGTCGTAGATGCCACATGTCGTGGCATGTAGGCATCCCCCAAGTGTCCGACGCTTCAGGGGATGAGCCGGCCTGTGCGGGCCGAGTACCCCTCGTACTCCGGGCCGAACTCCTCCCGCATCAACCGCTCTTCCGGCCCCATCCGCGACGCGGCCACCAGCGCGAACGACACCCCCACCAGCGCCAGCAACACGCGCTCGCGAGAGCCTTTCGCGCTTCTCGCCAGCCAGATCACAGGCTGATCACGAGGTCGCCGATGGCGATGTCCTGCTTCGAGACCGCCTCGGCGCCGGCCTTGGTCAGCGCGGCCGCGCGGAACTTGGGATCGGCCATGGCCGTCGTCCCCAAAAACACGCTGTGCCCGTCGGAGGCGCTGGCGGTCATGGTGAAGGCCATCGAGAACAACGTCGCTCCGGGGTTCCAGGTGTCGTCCCCGTCGGTGGCCGCGTTCTTGTGCTTGGCGACGCCGATCGAGAGCACGTTCGGCATCGCCGACGTCGGCCCGCTGAGGAAGATCGCGCCCGTGACCGGAGAGGTGCCGGCGTTGATCGCCCCGCCGCTCAGCAAGCCCGGCGCGACGACCGAGTTGGTATCGAGCGCGTACATTCCGTTGCTCTCCTGCAGCACCGGGATGTTCATCGCGAACCCGAAGGCAGTGATCGCGGAGGCGGTCGAGGCCACCTTGACGTCGAGCACCAGCCGCGCGTCGGTCGAGGTGGAATTCCTGACCAGCAGGATCTTGGCGGTGGAGTTGGCGGGGTCGGTGTACTGCAGGTGCAGGACGTGGGCGTGCGTCGTCACCGGTGGCGTCTGGGCGGTGACCGAGCCGCCGTCGTTGGTGGCGGTGAGGACGAAGGTGTAGCTCGGCGCCGAACCGACCGTCCACACCACGCTGGTCTTGCTCGTCACGTCCTGCGTCGAGGTCCCGTCGGTGATCGAGAGCGAAGTCACCGGGTGGCCGGCGGGAGCGGTCACCGTCCACGAGAGCGTGGTCTGGGTGTTGGTGGCAACGCTGCTCGGGTTGGCGATGAAGTTGGAGATCACCGGCAAGGGAAGCGCCGGCAGCACCGTCACCGTCACCTGGGCGGTCGTCGTCCCGCCCAGGCCGGTGGCCGAAAGCGTGTAGGTGGTGTTGGCGGTGGGCGAGACGTCGACCGAGTGGCCCAGCTGCACGCCGACGTTCTGGTCGATGCTGATCGAGCTCGCGCCGGTCACGTCCCACGCCAGCGTCGACTTCTGGCCGGAGTGGATGGTGGCCGGCGTGGCGGTGAAGGAGTTGATCACCGGCGCGCCCGAGGAGTGCGGACAGCCGGCGGCCACCAGCGAAAGGACGAGGAGGACGAGCGTCTGCGTGCTGCGCATCTTGATGTTCACGGCCGGCTCCCGAGCCTGGCCACCAGCGTGGCGAAGTCGCTGCTGTCGACGGTGTTGGTGGAGCCCGTCAGGTTGCCGATGGGGTTGTAGTCCGGGTCGGCGGGCGTGGCGCTGGACGCGTGGAAGCTGGCCGCCCAGAGCACCACGTCGAACCCGTCGAGGATCTGGTTGTGGTCGAAGTCGCCGTTGCCATGTACCGCCGAGAGCGCGCCGCCGCTGGGGTTGAACTCCCAGAAGCCGCGGCCGAACGTCGACACGCGCACCGTGCTGCCGTCGAGGGTGATGCTGATCTCGGTCACCTGCACCAGCGGCAGCGAGCCCACGCCCGCGCGCGCCCAGGTGCTGCCGCCGTCGGTGCTGCGGTAGAGGCCGATGAGCGTGCCCAGGTAGATGGTGCTCGCCGACGCGGGGTTGACCTTGACGGTGTTGGCGGGGATGTCAGCGGGCATGGTTGCGCTCTTGTCGGTCCAGTGCGCGCCGCGATCGGTGCTGCGGTAGACCTGGTGGCCGGTGGCGCTGGTGCTGGCCCAGATGATGCTGCCGCTCGCGTCCTCGAAGGCCATGGAAGTCACGCCGCCGGGGAGCGCGGCGCTCTGCGACCAGGTCGAGCCGCCGTCGAGCGTCGTGTATACGTAGTTGTAATCGGTGACGCCCCACTGCCCCGCCGCGAGCGCGTTGGTGCCGACGAATCCCAGCGAGCCGGGGAAGTTGGTGGTGGTGGTCACGCCGTCGGCGAGAGTGATGGTGCCGTTGGAGTTCGACCACAGCGCGCCGCCGTTGGTGCTGGCGTAGACGGTGTTGACGTTGGTGCCGATGGTGCACGACGTCTGCGACGGGTCGCAGGTGCTGTTGTTGATCACGGTGACGAACACCTGCCCGCTGGTGTTGGCCTGGTCGGAAGCCATCTTCATGTAGAAGTTGGTGTCCTTGTCCACGTCGCAGGCCTGCCCGAACTCCTCGTACACCCCGCGCACCTGGCAGATGCCGTTCATGGAGACGGAGAAGCTCGAGCCACAGTCCACGCTGCGCCAGATGGAGCCGTAGATGGTTCCGATGAGCAGCGAGCCCCACTGGCCCTTGCAGTTGAGGGGCGCCGAGCTGGAGTTGCTGATGCCCATGCCCACGCCGAAACCGTCGGCGCCGATCATCTGGTTGAAGAGCGAGCCGGTGCCGTCGGCGTTGTTGATGCCGCGCTTGCGGGTGCCGTTATCTTGGAATCCGCCCAGCATCACTGGGAAGCTCGCGTGGTGGAGGTCGGAAGCCAGGCTGATGTCGGTGGTCACGCTGTAGACCAGGTGCGAGACGATGCCGCGGTTGAGCTTGTCCTCGAAGTGGATGGTCGGCGAGTTGCCCGGCATCGCCGCGGCCGCGGTGAAGATGTCGCTGGAGCGGAAGAGGCCGCCGTCGGTGCCGCCGTAGAAATACTTGGGGCCCACGCCCACCGGCGAGATGGCCATCGCGTGATGGTCGGCGTGGATGTACGAGAGGTACGAAGTGTTGGTGATTCCCTCGGCGTCGTCGCTGATGCTGTTGGGCAGCCAGTCGCCGACCAGGTCCCAGGTGGCGCCGGCGTCGCGGCTGCGGGCGATGTAGAAGTTGCCGCCGATGAAGAGCGTGTCGTGGCTCTGCGAGTCGACGATGATGGCCTGGTTGTACCAGGCCTGGTCGTGCAGGATGTCGAGGTCCGCTTCGTTGGTCGCGTTGGTGAAGGTGTTGCAGTTGAACTGGGGGTGGCACACCGAGTACGGAACCATCGACAGGCTGGTCCACTGCGCGCCGCCGGTGTTCGAGATGTAGACGTCCTCCTGGTCGCTGCCGGAGGAGTTGGCGGCGAGCAGGTAGACGCGCGCGGTGGTCGGCGAGACGCGGTCGGCGGCAAGGGTCGAGGCGGCCAGCGTCATGCGGCCCTCGTGGCCGGTGAGGCCCACCACCGCCGGGGCAAAGCTCGCGGCGCCGTCGGTGCTCCGGAACACCTGGCCGCCGCAGGTCACCAACCAGTGCGACGAGGTTCCATCGAACCCCACCGAGGCGATGCTCCAGCAGTCGGCCGCGCCGCCGAACTGATCGAGGTAGGCGAAGTCGGTGTGGTCCGTGCTCTTGAAGACGCCGGCGTCGGTGGCCACCAGCACCACGCCGGTGTTGGCCGGGTCGACCACGATGTCGCGCACCGAGGTCACCAGGCCGGCAGCGCCGGTCAGGTTCGGCAGGGGGGTCCAGGTGATGCCGCCGTCGAGCGAAGTGTAGAAGCCCGGCGTCTGCACGCCCGGCGGAAAGGGATCGCCCAGACCGAGGTAGAGCGAGTCGGGGCTGCTGGGATCGATGGCGAACGCGCCGATGGACTGCGAGAAGGGGAGGCTGTCGGTGATGGAGAACCAGCGCGGCCCGCCGGTGGCGGTGATGGCCGCCTGCGCGCTGTAGGTCTTCCACACGCCGCCGCCCGCGGTGGCGACGTAGAGGATGTTGGCGTCGGTGGGGTGCGGGACGATCTTTTGGATGCGGCCCGAGTCGACGCCCAGCGGCACCGGCTGGACCTCTCCGCCGTCGCCGGGGCCGATGTTGACCCACGCGTCCGAGGTCGGCGCGGCCGCGGCCTCGCGCTGGGCGGCCTGAAAGATGCGCAGCTGCTGCTCCGGCGTGCGCTGGCCGTGCACCGACAGCCACGCGCGCATGCGGGCGGTGGCGTCGTCGCGCTCGTGCAAGGCCTCGTTCTCGGCGAAAGCGGGCGCGGCCATCGCGAAAGCGAAGGCGAGCGCGACTGAACGGCGGATCACGGGTGCTCCTCTTCAGACTGGACCCGGCAGCTTACCGTTGGAGTTGTGAGGGGTTCCATCCTCCTCCGGACGTAGGGCGGATCGGCGCGTGAATCCGGCGGCTTGGGTCAAGGATCGGCGACGGCCAGGATGGAAGCGCGCGCGCTTCCCGCGATGGAGCAGACCAGCGCGCCCCGAAACGGCAGCTCCTCGGGGCGAAAGGGGCCGCGGTAGTGCCAGCGCTGGACGGCGCCCACCGCCTCTTGCGCCGGCCCGAGCATCTCGCGGTCGTGGCGGGCGCAGGCGGCTTCGAACTCGCGCTTGGTGCAGAGGCGGCGGCCCTCGGCGCGGCAGGCGATCTCGCGGTGGTCGGCAAGCCGCTCGCGCAACGGCCTCGCTGCTCGCGTGCCGGCGAGAACCAGGCCGGCCACGAGCCAGGGACTCGCCGCGCCGTAGGCGCTCCAGAACAATCGCGCGCACCGCAAGAGGCCGGTGAAGGCTCCGAGCAAGAGGCCCGCGCCGCCTGCGTACAAGAGCCAGCGCACGAGCGCATCGCCCGCAGGCGCGGGGCCTTCCAGCCAGCGCTGCAGTCCGGTCGCCGCCGCCAGGGCCGCCGCCGGAACGAAGAGCGCTGCAGAGGCGCGCCAGGGAAAGGGCCGCTCCGCCCGTGCAGGCGGCGGCAACAGCGACTCATCCACGCTGCTGCACCTCGGCGGAGCGCGGCCGCTTGCTCAAGAACGGCGTCTCGAAGTTGTAGATCGCCTCGACGTTGACGTTCTTGAAGTGCTCGTGCTGGAGCGCCATCCGCTCCAGCTCCCAGCAGAGGGCGCGCGCGTCGACCGGGCCCTGCTTCTTGCGCCGCTTGATCTCGCGCCGGATCTCGCGGCCCACCTCGCGCGGGTGATAAGTAAAGCTGGTTGAAAAATGGAACGTGCGGTCGAGCGGCACCAGCCGCGCCTCGAAGAGGTCGCCGATTTCCAGGCCGTGCATCTGCCGCCGCTCGGTCACGTCGAAGTCGTCGCCGGTGACGGCGTCGCGCACGCGCACCTGGCCGCTCTTGGGCCGCGAGAAGATGCCGCGCGTGCCGCGGTATTCGTAGAGGCCCAGCCGCGACTGCGTGCAGCCGAGCAGCACGTCCTTGTCCTTGCCGGGCAGCTCTGCGCCCTTCTCGCGCAAGAAGCGCTCCACCGGCGTGGCGCCGTCGGCCTGCTTGCGGTCGAAGAGGAACCAGTTGAAGAAGGCCTGCATGCGCGACTCGTAGGCGCGGTCCTCCTCGTGCACCTCGCCGCCGGTCTGGGCGAAGTACTCCTCCTTGCCGCGCACCAGCTCGTCGGTCTGGGGCGCCACGTAGAGCAAGAGCTGGTCGATCTGCGCCTGGATCATCGGTTCGAGCTCTCGATCATCTGCGCGAAGCGGCGGAAGAGGTATCGGCTGTCGTGCGGACCCGGACTGTCCTCGGGATGGTACTGCACCGCGAACATGCGCAGGTCGGGAGCGGCGATGCCCTCCACCGTGCCGTCGTAGAGATTGACGTGCGTCACCTGCACCTTGCCCTGCAATGACTTCTCGTCGACGGCGAAGCCGTGGTTCTGCGAAGTCATGTCGATCTTGTCGCCGATCACGTCGCGCACGGGATGGTTGGCGCCGCGGTGGCCGAACTTGAGCTTGTAGGTCTTGCCGCCCATGGCGAGGGCGAGGATCTGGTTGCCCAGGCAGATGCCCATCACCGGCACCTTGCCGAGCAGCTCACGCGCCTGCTGGTCGGCGCCGACCACGGCCGCGGGATCGCCGGGGCCGTTGCTGAGCACGACCCCGGCGGGCTTGCGCGCCAGGATTTCGCCCGCCGCCGTGCGCGAGGGCACGACCGTGACGCCGAAGCCCAACTCCGCCAGCTGCCGCAGGATGCCGCGCTTGACGCCGTAGTCGACCGCCACCACCTCGCGCGCGCCTTCGCTCCAGCGGTACGGCGCCTTGGTGGAGACCTTGGTGGCCAGGTCCTGGCCTTCCATTCCCGGAGCGGTGCGGGCGCGCTCCTTGAGCGCCGGCGGCGAGGCGCCGGTGGAGTCGATGATCCCCTGCTGCGCGCCGGCCGTGCGCAGGATGCGGACCAGCTTGCGCGTGTCGATGCCCTCGATGCCGACCACGCGGTTGCGCTCGAGGAAGGCGGGCAGCGACTCCTGCGAGCGCCAGTTGGACGGCTCCTGGCAGACGCGGCGCGCGATGAAGCCGGCCGCCTGCGCGCGCTCGGCCTGCTCGTCGCCCTGGTGGATTCCGTAGTTGCCGACTTCGCTGACGGTGAAGGTGACCAGCTGGCCGGCGTAGGAGGGGTCGGTGAGGATCTCCTGGTAGCCGGTGTGCGCGGTGTTGAAGACCACCTCGCCCACCGTCTCGCCCTCGGCGCCGACGGAGGTTCCCTCGAAGATTTCGCCGCTCGCCAGCGCCAGCGTGGCCTTGCGCCTCACTTGGGGCCCTCCTCGTGCACGAGCCGTCCGGCCACGAAAGTCTTGGTCACTTTTCCGCGCAGCGTCCAGCCGGCGAAGGGGCTGTTGCGCGATCGCGAATGGAAGCGCTGCGGATCGACCTTCCACTCGCGCTCGGCGTCGAGCACGATCACGTCGGCCGGCGCGTCGGCTGCGAGCGTGCCGTACGGCAGCGAGAAGCAGCGGGCCGGGCCGACCGTGAGCCGCTCCACCGCGCGCAAGAGCGGCAGCTCTCCGGCGCGCACCAGCGCGAGCGCGAGCGAGAGCGAGGTTTCCAGGCCGATGACGCCGTTGGGCGCGTGCGCGAACTCGACCTGCTTGTCGAGCGGGCCGTGGGGCGCGTGGTCGGTGGCGATGGCGTCGATGATCCCGTCGGCCAGCGCGCCCACCACCGCCTGCCGATCGCTCTCGGAGCGCAGCGGCGGGTTCATCTTGGCGTTGGTGTCGTAGGGTTCGCCGGCGGGTCCCAGGGCGGCGGGGACTCCGGCCACCGCCTCGTCGGTGAGGGTGAAGTGGTGCGGCGTGGCCTCGGCGGTCACGCGCACGCCGCGCGCCTTGGCCTCGCGGATGGCGCGCACGCTCCCGGCCGCGCTCACGTGCGCGACGTGCAGGTGCGCGCCGGTCATCTCCGCGAGCAAGAGATCGCGCTGGACCATGGCCACTTCCGCCGCGGCCGGCGCGCCGGGCAGCCCGAGTCGCGTGGCCACCGGGCCTTCGTTCATCGCTCCGCCGCCGCTCAGGGAGAGGTCCTCGGCGTGCACCATCACCGGCAACATGAGATCTCGCGCGTACTCGAGCGCGCGGCGCATCACGCCGGCCGCCATCAACGGACGGCCGTCGTCGGTGACGCAGACGCAGCCGGCCTCTTTCAGCTCGGCCATGTCGGCCAGCTGTTCGCCGTCGGACCCTCGGGTGATCGCGCCGGCCGGAAGCACGCGGGCGAAGCCGGCATCGCGCCCCCTCCCCGCGACGAAGCGCGCCACCGCGGCGGAGTCGCAGACGGGCCTGGTGTTCGGCATGGCGATGACGGTGGTGATGCCGCCGGCGGCCGCCGCCCGCGCGCCGCTGGCGATGGTCTCTTTTCCTTCCTCGCCCGGCTCGCGCAGATGGACGTGCAGGTCGACCAGGCCGGGCAGCACCCATCGGCCGCGGCAGTCGATGACCGTGTGCACCAGCTTCTCGGCCGGCGTCGCCGCCTGCTCCCGCACCGCCACGATCTTCTCGCCGTCGATGAGAACCGTCCGCGTCCCGTCGATGCGATTGGCCGGATCGATCACTCTTCCTGAGTCGAGGATGATCATGCCGGGACCTCGGCGCGGAGGCAGAGGGCGAGCGTGGCCATGCGGACGGCGACGCCCGAGTCCACCTGGTCCATCACCAGCGACCGCGGCCCCTCCATCACGTCGCTCGACATCTCCACTCCGCGATTCACCGGCCCCGGGTGCAGCACCAACGCCTCGCGCGGCAGCATCGCCAGCGAGCGCGCGTTGATGCCCCAGGTGCGCGCGTAGTCGCGGGCGCCGGGCAGGCGCGCGTCGGCAATGCGCTCGTTCTGGATGCGCAGTGCCATCACCGCGTCGGCGCCGGTGAGCGCTTCGGCCAGCGAGGCCGCCACCGTGCAGCCCAGCTTCTCCACGCCGGCCGGAATCAGCGTCGAGGGCCCGCCCACCCGCACCCGCGCCCCGAGCTTGCTCAAGCAATGGATGTTGGAGCGCGCCACGCGGCTGTGCGCGATGTCGCCGACGATGGCCACGGTCTTGCCCTCCAGCGTCCCCCACCGCTCGCGCAGCGAGAGCGCGTCGAGCAATCCTTGCGTGGGGTGCTCGTGGGCGCCATCGCCGGCGTTGATCACGCTCGCCCGCACCGCCCGCGCCACCAGCCGGGGCGCGCCCGCCGCCGGGTGCCGCACCACCAGCGCGTCGGCGCCGATGGCGTCGAGGTTGCGCACCGTGTCTTCCAGGGACTCGCCCTTGGTGACGCTACTGGCCTCCTTCTGGAAGCTGAGCACGTCGGCGCCGAGCGCGCGCGCCGCCACCTCGAACGAGCTGCGCGTGCGGGTGCTGCTCTCGAAGAACAAGGTGACCACCGTGCGCCCTGGCAGCAACGACCGCCGATCGCGCGCCGCATCTCCGCCGCGGGCCCGGGCGCGCTCGTGCTTGAAGCGCGAGGCGAGCGTGAGCAGCGCCTCGATCTGCGCGCGCGTCAGCGTCTCGAGCTCGAGCAGGTGCCGAGGAAACTCCACGTCTTTTTATACTCCGTGTAAAAGCCTGCGCGCGAAGTGCGGCGAGAGGCCGGCCTCGAGGATCCTCCGCGCCGTGCGCTCCGCGTTGTAGGGGACGCGGTGGAACTCCACCTGCTTGGCCTCGTCGTCCCAGATGCCGTAGCAGGCGCGCGGATCGTAGTCGCGCGGCTGCCCGCAGCTGCCGATGGAGCAGAGGTACGTGCGGCCGTCCTCGATCTTGACGCGCTCGCTCCACACGTCCTTCACCGTCTCGCCGAGGAGGAACGCCCGCTGCAGATGAGAGTGGCCGATGAAGGTCAGGTGGGCCAGCTTCTCCGCGCGCACCAGCAGATCCTCCGCCTGCTCGAGCGCGAACACGTACTCGAAGGCGGCGGGGTCGCGCGGCGAGGCGTGGCCATAGGTGACGTCGCCCTCCACCTGCTGGTAGGGCAGCCCGCGCAGCCAGAGCATGTTCTCGGGAGTCAGGTGCAGCGCGGTCCAGTCCAGCACCTCGCGCGCCGCCGCGTAGTAGTAGCTGTAGTCCATGCGGCCGGCCACCGCCGCGTCGTGGTTGCCGAGCACGGCGAACTGGCACTTCTGACGGATGAGATCGCAGGCCGCGTTGGGGTCCGCTCCGTAACCGACGGTGTCGCCCAGGCAGATCAGGCGGTCGGCCTTCTGCGCCTCCGCCGCCGCGATGCACGCCGTCAGCGCCTCCAGATTGGCGTGCACGTCGGTGAGGATGGCGGTCCGCATCGGCCGCCCTGAGTACACCGCGAGGCGCCCAACTTCAAGCGCGCCGGATTCGCTCTTGCCGCGCTTTTTCCGGCACGGCTACTACTTCTTCTCTTGCGGAGCCACCTCATAGAACTGGTTGGTGCTCGGCGACCAGGCGATGCTCGGCTGCCGGCCCGCGGCCATGAAGTACCACTTGTTGATCACCAGCTTCTGATCCACCTCTTTGTTGTTCTGGTCGATGTAGTGGAAGATCGCGTACTGGCCCCAGCCCGGCCACGGCCACAGCTCGCCTCCGAGCGACACGTAGTCCGCCGGGAAGTCGAGGTCGGGGTCGAAGTAGTGGAACTTCTGCCCCGACGGGCTGGTGATCGTGCTGCCGGGCGGAAGTTGCATCGACTGGTTGGGGTCGTCGGGCGCCGGCAGCGGGAGGTTCGGCTTGGGCGTGTCGTCCTTGGGGTAGCTCGGCGTGTGGTTGTAGAGCGCGTCCTTGATCGCCTGCGAGAGCACGTCGCTCGGCACGCCGGGCGGAATCTGGACGTTGTAGTTGTTGGGGTCGACGCGGTCGCCGTAGAAGTGGAGGAAGACGACGTTGCGCTGGATCCAGTCGCCGTCGTCGGGCCACTCGTGCACGAAGTTCCAGTAGAAGGCGCGGCGCGCGTTCTCGTCGGCGCTCGGGCCGCACTTGGCGATGATCTTCTGCATCAGGCCTTCCGCGCGCACCGCGTGGCGCAGGGCCTTGAAGAGATCGTCCTCGGGGACGTCGGGCTTGGTGGCCTTGGCCTTGGCCCACATCTTGTCCCAGACGTCCTTGCCCATGGTCACGCCGACGCCGATGCCGGGCGTGTTCTCGTCGGTGCTCTTGTACGTGCCGTTGGCCTGGCGCTCGACGTTGATGTTGTCGGTCTTGCCTCCGTCGTAGCAGACGGCGATGAGGCCGGTGCGCACGTCCTTGCGGAAGGCCTCGAAGTTCTCGTCCAGGTGCTGCATCTCGTCGCCCAGGTGGGCGGAGCGGATCAGCTCGTAGATGGTGATCACCAGCGGCGCCAGCGCGAGCAGCACCGGCAGCACCGCCTCGACCAGCACGTCGACCAGGGTGAGGAGCGCGTCCTCGATCACGTCCTCGGTGATCGTCTCCGCCATCTTCTCCAGGTAAGGCTTGATGACGTCGGTCCAGATCTTCTTCCAGTTCGGCTTGACCGTGACCACCGGCCCGAAGGTCACGTTGCCGTTGATGACGCCGAGCTTGTTCTTCTCGCTGGTGAAGGGGAACCCGTTCGGCTTCTGGCCCACCAGGAGGCCGGAGAGCTGCACCTCGGCGAATTCGGTCTCCAGCTCCGGCGGCGCGCCCTTCTCCAGCTTGCTGGCGATGTTCACCAGCTCCAGCTCGGCCGCGAGCTTGCCGCCCACCCAGCCCTTGCCGAGGATGTTCAAGGTGATCCCCAGCTCGAGCTTGAAATAGGTGATGGTCCCCTTGTCGGGGTTCGCCTCGTCTTTCTCCTCTTTGTGCCAGGGGAAGACGGCCTTGCACTCCACCTCGACGGAGACGTTGTCCTTGCCGAACATGTCGTCGAGGGCTTCCTGGCCCAGCTCGGTGCCGAACTGCAGGTACAGCGCGTCCTCCTGCGAGGTGCCGGACTCGACCTTGCCCTTGCCGAACTTGGCCTCGCCGTGGATGGTGAGGACGAACTGGCCGGTCACCTCGGCGTACTTGAGGTCGGCGAGCTTCTTGGCCTGCTTGGGGATCTTCCAGTCGTGCTCGAACTGCGGAATGTAGGTGAGCCACTTGCCGCCCTGCACCGCCACGGGCTTGGTGTCGGCCACCGTCCCGGTCTGGTCGCGCGCGCTCAGCGTGTAGCTGGGCGGCTCGGGCTCCTCCCCTCCCTCTTCAGGCTTGGGCAGCGTGATCTTCAAGCTACCGGAGGGTCCGGCCAGCTTGGTGGCATCGGTGCTCTCGGGGAGTCCGGTGGTCGGCGAGATCTCGATGCTCTGGTACGCGCCGGTGACCGTCCAGGTGAGCGTCCCAGTCTCCGGCTCCTCCTCGCTCATCGCCAGGGTGAAGCTGGTGATCTTTGGCTTCTCGCCGCTCACGTGGACAGGCACGTCCTGCGAGTGGACGGTGCTGCCATCGCCGTTGGTCAGCACCACGGCGTAGACCGTGTCGGCGTTGGGGTGCAGGTCGAGGGAGCCGCCGCCGTCCTTGTCCGCCGTCAAGCTCTGGCCATCGTGGCCGTCGGTGGGCTTGGCGCTCAGGGTGAGTTTCTGTCCCGAGTAGTTGGTGATCTGCCAGTTGAGGGTGACGGCCTGGCCGGGAGCGAGCGTGCCCTTGTCGTCGACCCAGGCGGCGACCGTGGCCGGGCCCGACGTCGTGGTCGCGGCCGGCGCGGCGGTGGTGGTCGCGGCCGGCGCGGCGGTGGTGGTCGCGGCCGGCGCGGCGGTAGTGGTCGCGGCCGGCGCAGCAGTGGTGGTCGCGGCCGGCGCGGCGGTAGTGGTCGCGGCCGGCGCGGCAGTGGTGGTCGCGGCCGGCGCCTCCAACGAGACCGTCACCTGGCTGGTCACTGCGTCGAACTTCGCATCCTCGGCAGTGAGCGTGA
>Ga0307479_10003661_pt1 | contig 14023 bp, 11 predicted proteins | sample atmos_gasesECM4C_FD_203743 | JGI IMG/M metagenome (GOLD analysis project Ga0307479, IMG submission 203743) | Hardwood forest soil microbial communities from Morgan-Monroe State Forest, Indiana, United States - atmos_gasesECM4C_515 | ecosystem: Environmental > Terrestrial > Soil > Temperate...
CTCGGGATTGAGGGTCTGGCGGAAATAGCCCTGCCGGTAGAAGAGGCCGACACCGACGAGCGGCACTCCGAGGTCGCTGGCCGCCTTCAGGTGGTCGCCGGCCAGCACCCCGAGGCCGCCGGAGTACTGAGGGAGGGCCTCGGCCAGCCCGAACTCAGGCGAGAAGTAGGCGATGGCCCGCAACGGGCCGCCGGGGCGGTTCTGGAACCACCGAGGGGCCTCGAGATAGCGACGGAGCTCCCCGTGGATCTCGCCCAGGAACCCCATGAAGGTGGGGTCGGCCGCCAGCTGTTCGAGCCGGTCACGCGGGGCCGTACCCAGCAACCGGACGGGGTCGTGAAAGGACAGCTCCCATGTCTCGGGGTCGACCCAGCGAAACAGGTCTCTGGTCCGCTCGTCCCATGACCACCGCAGGTTGGTGGCCAGCTCCTGGAGCGGGGCCAGCTCCACGGGTAGGTGGGGCCGGACGGTGAAGCTGCGCAGCGCCTTCATCAGCGGGAACCGTACGCGGTTCGCGCGCCGTCCAAGGGCCGATGAGAAAATCAAGCCTGATTCCGCTCCTGGCCACCGGCGCCGCGGTCGTCCTCGCCGCCTGCGCCGGCACGCCGCGACCCGCTGCCAAACCGGCTGTCCGGATCGTCCAGCCCATCAGCGCCACCACCGCCGCCGATCCCGCTTCCGGCATCACGGCTCACGGTGTCGGCCTGATCTCGGGTACCCCGAATGTCCTCACGGTCAGCGTCGGGGTCCAGACCACGGCCGCCCACGCCGTGGATGCGCTGGCCCAGAACGGCCAGAAGGCCCGCGCCGTCATCGACGCGCTCAAGGCCAACGGCGTGGCCGACAAGGACATCCAGACCAGCCAGCTCAGCCTCTCGCCCCACTACACCAGCCCGAACATCCTGACCGGCTACGACGTGTCCGACACGGTCACGGCCAAGCTCCGGGACGTGGGGCGGGCGGGCCAGGCCATCGATGCCGCAGTTGCCGCCGCCGGCGACGCCGGCCGGCTGCAGGGTGTCTCGTTCAGCTTTGACGATGACAGCGGCCTCAAGGCGCAGGCTCGCCACGACGCCGTGGTCCAGGCCCGGGCCCAGGCCCAGCAGCTGGCCGACGCCGCGGGGGTCAAGCTCGGGGCCCTGCGATCGCTGACGGAGACGTCGCAATCCATGCCGTGGCCCGTCGGTTTCGCCGGAGCGACACCAGCCGCGGCCTCGACGCCGATCCAGCCGGGAACCCAGGATCTGACGGTGGAGGTCACGGCGGTGTACGAGGTGAGCTCGTAGGCCTCATACCCTGGAGGTGATGCTTGGTCGTCTCGTCATCGAAGACATCCGGCCCCGGACCCCGACGGGGTATCCCGCCAAGGCCGTAACCGGCGAGGCCGTGCGGGTCACGGCGTCGATCTACCGGGAAGGCCACGATGTGCTGGCCGCCCGGGTCCGGCTCGGACGCGAGGCCGTCGCCATGACGGATCTCGGCAACGACGAATGGGAAGCCGTCATCCACCCGGCCTCGCTGGGGCGCCACTCCTTCGTCGTCGAGGCCTGGACCGATCGCCGGGCGACCTGGGCCCACAAGGTCAAGGCCAAGCAGGGCGCCGGCCAGGACGTCGCGGTCGACCTGGCGGAGGGGCGGGTCCGCTTCGGCAGCGTCGCGCTGGACGGCGTGCACACCACGGCCGAGGAGGCCGATGACCTGACCAGCGTCGAGCACCCGTTGCTGGTCGATCGCGACCGGGCCCTGGTGGGCGCCTGGTACGAGCTGTTCCCCCGCTCCGAGGGAGGGCTCGCCGCCACCGCCAAGCGGGTTTCGGCGGTGGCGGGAATGGGCTTCGACGTGCTGTACCTGCCGCCCATCCATCCCATCGGACGGACGGGCCGCAAGGGGAGGAACAACACCCTGAAGCCCGCGGCCGGCGATCCGGGCAGCCCCTGGGCCATCGGTTCCGCGGAGGGGGGCCACACCTCCATCGACCCCGCTCTGGGCACCATGGAGGACTTTTCCCTGTTGCTCGAGACGGTGGCCGATCACGGCATGGAGCTGGCGCTCGACTACGCGCTGCAGTGCTCCCCTGACCACCCGTGGGTCCAACAGCATCCCGAATGGTTCCACCGGCGCCCCGACGGGTCCATCGCCTACGCCGAGAACCCGCCCAAGAGGTACGAGGACATCTACCCGATCAATTTCTGGCCCGCGAAGGACGAGGACCGCGAGGCGCTCTGGCAGGCGTGCAGGGACATCATCGAGTTCTGGATCGCGGCCGGCGTGAGGATCTTCCGGGTCGACAATCCGCACACCAAGCCCTTCGCCTTCTGGGAGTGGATGATCCCCGCGGTGGCGGCCGCGCATCCCGAAGTGATCTTCCTGGCCGAGGCGTTCACCCGGCCCAAGATCATGGCGAAGCTGGCCGAGGTCGGGTTCAACCAGAGCTACACCTACTTCACCTGGCGGACCGAGCAGTACGGCGAAGAGGGCCTGCGGGCCTACCTCCAGGAGCTGGCCCTCGGTCCCAAAGCCGATTACATGCGCCCCAGCTTCTGGCCCAACACCCCCGACATCCTCTCGGGCCCCCTCCGCAACGGCCCTCCCGCCGCCTTCGCCCTGCGCCTCATCCTGGCCGCGACCATGGTCCCGTCCTACGGCATCTACCGCGGCTATGAGTACCTCGAGAACCAGCCGGCGTCGGACGCCAACGAGGAATATCTGCATTCCGAGAAGTACGAGATCCGCAAGCGATCGTGGGATCCTCCGGCGCCGCTCGTGCCGTTGATCACCAGGGTGAACGAGATTCGCCGTGACCATCCGGCCCTGCAGCGGCTGCGCACCATCCGCTTCCACGACAGTGACAACCCCGAAATCCTCGTCTACTCCAAGATCCAGGGCGACGACGTCATGCTCATGGTGGTGAACCTCGACCCCCGGAGTGCTCAGTCCGCAACCCTGCACCTGGATCTCGGGGTCCTGGGCCTGTCCTGGGACGAGCCGTACCAGGCCGAGGACCTCCTGACCGGTGAGGTCTACCGCTGGTGGGGCCCATATCCCTGGGTCCGTCTGGACGCCCCGGCCGGTCAGGTCGCCCACATCCTGGCCCTGCGCGAAAACGTCGGTGTATGAACGACGACCAGCGCTGGTACAAGCGGGCGGTGTTCTACGAGGTGCTGGTTCGCGGCTTCTTTGACGCCAACGACGACGGCACCGGCGATTTGCGCGGCCTCACCGCCAAGCTCGACTACCTCCAATGGCTGGGAGTCGACTCCCTGTGGCTGCTGCCGTTCTACCAGTCGCCGCTGCGCGACGGTGGCTATGACATCAGCGACTTCTTCACCGTCCTTCCGGAGTACGGCGAGCTGGCCGACGCGGTGGAGCTGGTGGAGGAGGCGCACCGCCGGAACATCCGCATCATCGCCGACCTGGTGATGAACCACACCAGCGACCTCCATCCCTGGTTCCAGGAGTCGCGTCAGGACCGGGTCAACCCCAAGGCCGACTGGTACGTCTGGGCCGACGACGACCAGCGCTGGCCGGAGGCGCGGGTGATCTTCATCGACAGCGAGAAGTCGAACTGGGCCTACGACGCCGGTCGGGGCCAGTACTACTGGCACCGCTTCTTCTCTCATCAACCCGATCTCAACTACGACAATCCCGAAGTCGCCGAGACCATGATCGACGTGGTCCGGTTCTGGCTGGACATCGGGCTCGACGGCTTCCGGCTGGATGCCGTGCCCTACCTGTTCGAACGGGACGGAACCAATTGCGAGAACCTGCCCGAGACGCACGAGTACCTGCGGCGGGTGCGCAAGGAAGTCGACGCCGCCTTCCCCGGCAAGGTCCTGCTGGCCGAGGCCAACCAGTGGCCGGAGGACGTGGTCGACTACTTCGGGGACGGCGATGAGTGCCACATGTGCTTCCACTTCCCGGTCATGCCCCGCATGTTCATGGCGGTCCGACGGGAACAGCGGACCCCCATCACCGAGATCCTGGGACGCACGCCCTCGATCCCGGAGAACTGTCAATGGGGGATCTTCCTCCGGAACCACGACGAGTTGACCCTCGAGATGGTGACGGATGAGGAGCGCGACTACATGTGGGCCGAGTACGCCAAGGATCCGCGGATGAAGCGGAATCTCGGCATCGGCCGGAGGTTGGCGCCCCTCGTCGACAACGACCGCAGGGTGGCCGAGTTGCTCCACTCGCTGCTGTTCAGCTTTCCCGGCTCGCCCGTTCTCTACTACGGCGACGAGATCGGTATGGGCGACAACATCTACCTGGGTGACCGGGACGGGGTTCGCACGCCGATGCAATGGTCGCCCGACCGCAACGCCGGCTTCAGCCGTGCCGACTTCGCCCAGCTGTACCTGCCTCCGCTCATGGACTCGGTCTACGGCTACCAGGCCGTCAACGTCGAGGCGGAGCTGCGCAACCCGAGCTCCATGCTGCAATGGATGAAGCGGATGCTGGAAGTCCGCAAGAACCATCCCGTGTTCGGGGAGGGCAGCTTCGAGGTCCTGCACGCCGAGAACCCCTCCGTGCTGGCCTACGTGAGGGAGCTCGACGACGACATCGTGCTCTGCGCCTGCAACCTGTCGCGCTTCGCGCAGCCGGCCGAGCTCGCCCTGCAGCGGTTCGAGGGCAAGGTTCCCATCGAGCTCCTGGGCCGGGTCCCGTTCCCCCCGATCGGGCAGCTCCCCTACTTCGTCACCTTGGCGCCCTACGGCTTCTACTGGTTCCAGCTGGTAGAGGGGTGACGGTGCCGCTGCCCGAGGGCGTGAGCGAGCTGCTGCCCGGCTACCTGGCCCGGCAACGCTGGTACGGCGGATCAGAGCCCGACGACCTCCGCATCCTCGATAGCGACCTGCTGCTGGCCCTGGAGCGGGAGACCCACCGGCTGTGGTGGGCGCTGGTCGGTGCCGAGGGGGCCCGCTGGCAGCTGCTGCTGGGAGAGCGGCCCAAGGGGGAGCCGGCGGAGTTCCTCCAGGGCCGCGAGGAAGCCGTGCTCGGTCTGGCCGGCTCCGCCTACTACTACGACGGCACCCTGGACCCGACGTTCGATCTGGTCCTCCTCCAGCTGGCCACGGGCGGCGCCGAGGAGGCCGAGCGGGTGCGACCGGCCGGGGTGGAGCAATCCAACACCTCGCTGGTGTTCGACGACCGGGTCATCCTCAAGGTGTTCCGGCGGCTGGTCGAGGGCCCCCAGCCCGACGTGGAGGTGACTTCGGGGCTGGTCGACGCCGGCTTCGACCACGTGCCCAGAGTTCTCGGGGTGTGGCGACGGGGCGGAGACGACCTGGCGGTGGCCCAGGACTTCCTGGTGAGCGGCGTCGAGGGTTGGGCACTGGCGCTGACGTCGCTTCGTGACCTCTATGCGTCGCCGGAGGCGGATCCCGCCGACGCCGGAGGTGACTTTCAAGCCGAGGCGAGCCGGCTGGGCCAGATGACCGCGGCGATGCACCGGGCACTGTCGGCGGCGTTCGGTGTGTTCCGAGACCCGGGGCGAGCGGGCGAATGGGCCGACGCGATGGCAGCCGGCCTGCATCATTTGCGCGACGAGGATCCGCAGTGGCGGTCGCACGCCGGCTCGGTGGTCGACGGGCTCCGACAGGTCTCCGATCCGGGCGCGGCCATTCGCGTCCACGGGGATTTCCACCTGGGCCAGGTCATGCGGACCGACTCGGGATGGTACGTGCTCGACTTCGAGGGCGAACCGGCTCGGCCCCTCCAGGAGCGGACCCGCCCGACCTCGCCCCTCAAGGACGTAGCCGGGATGCTGCGGTCCTTCCACTATGCGGCCCGGGTCGCCCTCCGGGAGCAGGCGGGCGACGCGGCCCCCGGTGAGGTCCTGGAGCGCCAGGCGGCGGCGTGGGAGGGCCACAACCGCCGGGCGTTTCTCCGAGGCTACCTGGGGTACCCAGGAGTGGATGAGCTGCTGCCTGGCGACGACCGGTCGCGGTCCGCGGTCATGACAGCGTTCGAGTTGGACAAGGCGATCTACGAGCTGGCGTACGAGCGCTCGTACCGTCCCGACTGGATCGCCATCCCCAGGGACGCCATACGCGGCCTGCTGGGAGCGGCATGACGTCGCCGACCCGGCGGGAGCTCGACCAGCTGGTGGCCGGGCACCACAGCGACCCCCACCGGATCCTGGGGCGACACGACGGCATCGTCAGGGCCTACCGTCCCGACGCCGTCGCCATGAGGGTGGTGGTCGATGGTCACGGCTCGGAGCTGGCGCTCGTCCATCCCGCCGGCCTGTTCGAGGGCAAGCTGCCTCCGGGCGTTCCCGACAACGCCCGCTACCGCCTGGAGGTCGACTATGGATCGGCCGCACGACCGTCCACCTTCGCGTTCGACGATCCCTACCAGGCCTGGCCGACCCTGGGCGACCTCGACCTTCACCTGATCGGGGAAGGCAACCACCGGTCCCTGTGGCGCGTCCTCGGCACCCACCCGCGGCTGCACGAGGGCATGGCCGGGACGTCCTTCGCGGTGTGGGCCCCCAACGCCCGGGCCTTGAGGGTGGTCGGGGACTGGAACTTCTGGGATGGCCGGATCCACCCCATGCGCCTGCTCGGGAAGTCCGGTGTCTGGGAGCTCTTCATCCCCGGCGTCGAGCCAGGGGCCCGCTACAAGTTCGAACTGGTCACCGCCGACGGCCGACTGATCCTGAAGAGCGACCCGCTGGCCTTCGCCACCGAGGTGCCTCCCGGAACCGCCAGCGTGGTCGCCGGACCGCCCGAGCACCGATGGGATGATGTGGCCTGGGTGGCGAGGAGGGCGGCCACCGATCCGTTGATGCGCCAGATGTCCGTCTACGAGCTGCATCTGGGCTCGTGGCGATGGTCGGTCTCGGCGGGCGACGACGAGTGGCGGCCCATGAGCTACCTCGAGCTGGCCGGCCAGCTGCCCGACTATCTGGCCGACCTCGGCTTCACCCACGTCGAGTTCCTCCCGGTCGCCGAGCACCCGTTCGGCGGGTCATGGGGCTACCAGGTGTCGGCCTACTACGCGCCGAGCGCCCGGTACGGCTCACCCGACGACTTCCGCGCCCTGGTCGATGCGCTCCACCAGCGTGGGATCGGGGTCATCGTGGACTGGGTGCCCGCTCACTTTCCCCGTGACGACTTCGCTCTGGCCCGATTCGACGGCACGGCTCTCTACGAGCACGAGGATCCACGCCTGGGCGCCCACCCCGACTGGGGCACCCTGGTCTTCAACTACGGCCGCAACGAGGTGCGCAACTTCCTCGTGGCGAACGCCCTGTACTGGATGGAGGAGTTCCACATCGACGGACTGAGGGTCGATGCCGTCGCATCCATGCTCTACCTCGACTACTCCCGCAAGGCGGGCGAGTGGGTGCCCAACAAGTTCGGCGGCCGGGAGAACCTGGAAGCGGTGGCTTTCCTGAAGGAAGTCAACGAGGTGGTCTATGCCGCTCATCCCGGCGTGGCCATGATCGCCGAGGAGTCGACGGCATGGCCTGCCGTCTCGCGCCCCACCTATGTCGGCGGCATGGGCTTCGGCTTCAAGTGGAACATGGGCTGGATGCACGACACCCTGAACTACTTCAGCAAGGACCCCATCCACCGGCGCTACCACCACAACGACCTGACCTTCGGCCTGTTGTACGCGTGGACGGAGAACTTCGTCCTTCCCCTGTCCCATGACGAGGTCGTCCATGGCAAAGGATCACTGCTCAACAAGATGCCGGGTGACCGCTGGCAGCAGTTCGCCACTCTACGAGCCCTGCTGGCCTGGATGTGGGCCCATCCCGGCAAGAACCTCCTGTTCATGGGCGGCGAGCTGGCCGAGGACCGCGAGTGGTCCCACGATCGGAGCCTCGACTGGCACCTGCTCGAGCAACCCGGCCACCGCGGCATCCAGTCGCTGGTTCGGGACCTGAACCGCTTGGCCGGCGACCACGCGGCGCTGTGGGAGAAGGACGTGCTTCCCGAGGGGTTCCGGTGGATCGACGCCAACGACGCGGAGGACAGCGTCCTGTCCTTCCTGCGGTACGGGACCTCGGAGGTGGGTGTCGAGGACACCGTCGCCTGCGTCGCCAACCTCACCCCGGTTCCCCGATCCGGCTATCGCATCGGCTTACCGAGGGCCGGGCGCTGGGTCGAGCTGCTGAACTCCGACGCCGCGGAATACGGCGGGAGCGGGGTGGGCAACGGCGGAGCGGTGGACGCCACCGGCGTGGCCAGCCACGGCCTTCCCGCCTCGGCTCCGCTCACGCTGCCGCCGCTCGCGGTGCTCTGGCTGACGCCCGGATAATCCGGCCTCGCCCCGTTATCCTTCCGCCGGTGGCGAGGCATTTCAGGGTCGGCCCCCGTCGCCGAGCGCGGTGGAAGACGGTGGTGCTGGGCGTCGTGGTGGCCGGTGGCGCGGCCGCCCTCCTGTCGCTCGCCCTCAACTCGCTGGGCCTCGGCGCGGCCCGCCCGACGCTGTCCACCCACGTCGAACCGCTCCAGCTCCGGATCGACCCGCCGGACGGAGCCGCCAACCTGCCACTCGACGCCCACGTCTCCGTGAGCACGGCCAACGGCCAGTTGACCTCGGTGGTCGTAGTCCGCTCCAGCGGACCGGCTCTAGCCGGCCAGGTCGATCCCAACGGCCAGTCGTGGCTGTCGGGCGAGGCACTGGCGCCGCACTCCTCCTATACGGTCACGGTCGCGGCCATCGGCCCCGGCCAGGTCGCCTACCGTCGCTCGGCCCACTTCACCACCCTCCAGCCCGTCGGACTGCTGGATCCGCTCATCCTGCCCGACGATGGGCTGACCGTGGGGGTCGGCATGCCGATCGTCATCCGGTTCAAGTCGCCGGTGCAGAACCGCGACCTGGTCACGTCCCATCTGTCGGTGGTCATGTCCGACCCGGTCGAGGGAGCGTGGCACTGGTTCACGGACCGCGAGCTGCACTACCGGCCGCAGCAGTACTGGCCCACCGGTGAGCAGGTGTCCCTGACCGCTTCCCTCGCCGGTCTCGATGTCGGCGGTGGCGTCTGGGGTGACGCCAACCGTGCGGTTCATTTCACCGTCGGCGATTCCCATATCTCGACCGTGGACACGGTGGCCCACACCATGACGGTGACCAGCAACGGCCAGGCCATCCGGACCATGAACCAGAGTGCCGGTCGCACCCAGTACCCCACGATGAACGGCATCCATTTCGTCTGGTTCCGCCAGCAGGATGTGCTCATGGATTCGCAGACGGTCGGCATCCCGCGCAATTCGCCGGACGGGTACTACGAGCACGTCTTCTGGGATGTCGCCATCTCCCTGGGAGGGGAATTCGTCCACGCTGCTCCCTGGTCCCTGGGCGCGCAGGGCCGGAGCAATGTCTCGCACGGATGCGTGAACCTGAGCCCGGCGGACGCCCAGTGGTTCTTCGGGTTCAGCCGGCTCGGCGACGTGGTCCACGTGACCGGCTCACCCCGCCAACCCACCTTCGGCGACGGCGTGGCCGACTGGAACACCCCGTGGGACCAGTGGGTGGCCGGCTGAGTCAGACCTCGATGGCCTCGAGCAGACGCTCGACGAACTCCTTCGCACCCTCCGGTATGTGGTCCCGCCGGATGGCCATACCCCCGAGGACGTCGGCGCCCCGTTCTTCCATGATCCGGGTCAGCTTGTCGAGGGTGGCCCCGCAGTTGATGGCGTAGGTGCAGAAGACGAGACACCTCTTGCCCGCCAGTACCGGGAGCTTCCGCAGCCGGCTGGCGCGGCCGGGCCGCTGCCCGATGAAGACCAGCCCGTCGGTCCAGCTCCCGACGATGACCATGTCGGCGTCAGCCAGGGCCTGGTAGTCGACCCGGGTGACGGGGAACACAGAACATTCGATCCCCGCCCCGGCCAGCTCCTCGGAGATGAGCCGGGCCGTGCGGCGGGTGTTGCCGGTCAGGCTCTCGTAGATCACAGCGGCGCGCATCGGGCCCACGGTTTAGCAGGATGCCCGGCGGGCCTTAGGTTTCCAGCCGGTGGCGGAGGTTGGCCAGGTTGCGCCGCCACACCCGCTTCAGGACCCGGCCACCGATCAGCGCCCCGAGCCCGCCGCCGAGCCACCAGGGGAAGCTCAGGTGCTCCTCCCAGGTGAACCGGGTCCGGCCCCGGCTGGCCCGCCGGATGACGAAGTGACCGCTGCCTCTGACCAGTCCCCGGTGGCGGATGCCGATGCGCCTGCCCTCATGCCATTCGGTGACCTCGATGCGATCGGTGAGGTGGAACGGGCCGACCGCGGTGTCGCAGTCGTAGGTGGCGCCGACCCCGCTGGTCTTCAGGGACGTGAAGTGGATGCCGAGGGCGTCGTCCATCCACTCCACGTGCGACGAGAGGTCCTGGATGTCATCCCACACGCGCGACGGGGGGACATCGATCACGGTGCTCACTTTGACCCGGCCCATCTGGTTGGCCGCGGCCCTGCGGTTGCGCGTCAGGCCGCGGCGTCCACCTCCGCTCGCAGCTCGATGGCGGCTCGTTCCGGGGCCATGACGTTGATCAGGACGCCAGAGCCCAGCTCGAACCCTCCTCTGGTGGTGACCTTGGGGAGGATGTGGGCGTGCCAGTGGTAGTCGCCACTCAGCCGGTAGGGAGCCGAATGGAACATCACGTTGTAGGCCACGTCGCCGAGGCGGTTGCGCAGGGCGCCCAAGGCCAGCTTGATGGCCCGACCGACTGCGCCCAGGTCCTGTGGCCGGGAGCGGTGCAGGTGGGGGCAGTGCTCCCGGGCGATCACGAGCATCTCGTATGGCGTACCGCTCCAGAACGGGCAGACGACCACGAGGCGTTCGTCGCTGTGGACGATGCGATGCCTGGCCTCGTCCTCAGCGTCGGCGATGGCGCACAGGAGGCAGTTGCCCTGGAACCTGGAGAAACCCGAGAGCTCGTCGGCAATCTCCCCAGGGACGAACGGCATGCTGAGGAGCTGGCCATGGGGGTGTTCGATCGAGGCGCCGGCCTCGCGCCCGGAGTTCACGACGGCCTGGCTGTAGCGCAGACCGGGCAGCTGCGCATGCTCTTCCATGCGGTCCCGGAGGGCCGCCATGACCAGGCCGGCGTGGGCGTCGGTGAGATCGGCCCAGGACGAGCGATGGTCGGGGGAGAGCACGAAGACCTCATGGATGCCGCTGGCGGGCGCCTGGGTGAACACCGGCCCGAGGTGGCTCACCACCAGGGGCGCCGTCCCCGAGAAGGCCGGGAACAGGTTCGGGACGACGCGGACCTGCCATTGACCGCCGGGGCCGTAGCTCTCGAGCGCGGGCGGGATCGACTCCTCGTTGCCCGGGCAGAACGGGCAGGGCCGCGAGGGATCCGCTTCGACGGGAAGGCTGCGGGGCAGGAACGAGAACGGGCGGTCGGAGCGCTCGACGGCGACGACGACCCAGCGTCCGGTGAGGGGGTCCAGGCGCAGCTGGCTCATCGGTGGCAGCAGGTTTGACGCACGATCACTGTGGGTGACGGTACCTTCCGCGCGGCTCCATTGCAGAGCATCCCATCTTGCACGCCTGCCTCATCTCGGTGCCCTACCGTAACCGCGGTGCCCGGCCTGGGTGGTTCTTGACCGTCCGACGCGAGTCCCTCGACCGCTTGTCGGTGGGACTCGCCGCAGTCGCGGCCCGGTGGGTTGGCCAGGAACCCCCCGGGACCCGCCTGCCCACCCCCCAGCAGGATCCCGAAGGCGTCCGCCGGCTGGCCCGGCAGGTCCTGGCCCGAACCGAGTTCAAATCCGCGCAACGCCCGCTCATCCTGCGGTTGCTGGACGACCTCAACCGGGTCGTCAACGGCGCGCTCAACCGGCTCGCTCGCGGCCCGGGGAGCCTCATCGGGCTGGTCATGGTGGTCGCGGTGGTGGCCGCGGCGGTGGTGCTGGCTCTTCGGGTGCTGAGGCGGCTCGCGCCCGACCCCTCGCGCTCGCTGGCCATCGACGTGGTGGTGGGCCGCTCCGCGGTCGACTGGCGGGCCGAAGCCGCCCGCCATGAGGCGTCCCGTCGTTGGCGCGACGCCCTCCGGTGCCGCTACCGGGCCCTGATCGCCGAGCTGGCCGAGCGCGACCTGGTGGCCGAGATTCCCGGGCGGACCAGCGGGGAGTACCGCCGCGAGATCTCCGGCTCCGTCCCCTCCGTCGCGGCCGACTTCGGTGCGGCCACCGACCTGTTCGAGCGGGCGTGGTACGGCCACGCTCCGACCGGCGCTGACGACAGCGCCGAGTTCGCCGATCTGGCGGGTCGGGTCATGGCGGGCGTCCCATGAGCGCCGAGGGGATGGGCGCGGCGGGTGGCCCGGCGGGCGGGAGTGGTGGTGCCGCGTTGGCGAGCCGCGGTGCTCCAGCGGCCCGGGGTGGCCGGCGGGCGTGGCCGTGGCTGGTGGTGACCGTAGCCATCCTCCTCGCCGCGCTGGTCGGCGGGCGCCCTTCGCCGCAGGGCCCTGCTCTGGGCCCCGACTCCACCGGCGCCCAGGGCGCCAAGGCGCTGCGCCTGCTCCTCGAAGGCTCGGGAGCGCAGGTCGAGGTCAGCTCCGGCGCCCCCTCGGGCCCGACGGTCGCCCTCGTTCTGGCTGACGTGCTCGGCCCGGCGGAGCGGCTCCAGCTCGCGGACTGGGTGCGAAGCGGCGGCACCCTCGTCCTGGCGGACCCCCGCTCCCCATTGGCGGGGGTGGCGACGGCGCGCGGGCCGGTGGGCGAGCCGCTACTGGCGGATGGCACTCTCAGCCCCCGGTGCCCGCTCGACGCCCTGGGCTCGGTGAGCGCCATCTCGCCCGGAGGTGGGGCGTTGCTGAAGCCGCCATCCGGTACCACCGCGTGCTTCCCGATGGGCGATGGCGCGTTCATGCTCGTCCGCGACCTGGGCGCCGGCACGGTCGTCGTGCTCGGCGGGCCGGGCCTGTGGACCAATGCCCGGCTCGGCCATGCCGACAACAGCGTCCTGGCCGCGGCGCTGATGGCGCCCCGTCCCGGTGGTCGAGTCACGTGGATGGTGGCACCGCGGGCGGGCGGGGGCAGGCTGAGCTTGCTCGGCCTGATCTCCCCCCGGGTCAAGGAGGGTTTCTGGCAACTGGTGGTCGCCTTCGTCCTGTTCGGGTTGTGGAGGGCCAGACGGCTCGGCCGTCCGGTGGTCGAAAATCAGCCGGTCGAGCTGGCCGGCTCGGAGCTCGTCGTCGCCGTCGCCAACCTGTTGCAGCAGGGCCGCCGAGTCGGAACGGCGGCGGGCATCCTTCGTGCTGATCTGGCCCGCGTGCTCGCGGACAGGCTGGGAGTCGGGTCCGGCACCGACGTGGAATCGCTGGCCGATCTCGTGTCGGAGCGCGCCGGCGTCGATCGTGATCAGGTCCTGGCTACGCTCGCCGGGCCCGGACCGCTCGACGAGGCTGGTCTCCTCGCTCTGGCCCAGGCCGCCGAAGCCATCAAACGGGAGGTTGCGCATGCCTGCTAGTGAGCGGGCCTCGAGGTCGGGGACCGGAGGCGCGGGGCGCGGCGGGCGAACGGCAGGCGCCGGGACGACACGGACGGCAGGGCGCGGCGGGCGGACGGCAGAGCGTGACGGGCGGGCTGCGGGTGCCGGGACGGCACGGACGGCGGGGCGCGGCGGGCGAAGCGCGGGTCCCGGCTCCGGGCGCCTGCATGGCGACCCTCGCGCTGCGGTCCTGGCCATCCGGGACGAGGTGGCCAAAGTGGTCGTGGGCCAAGAGGGGGTCGTCTCCGGCCTGGTCGCCTCCCTCCTCGTCCGTGGTCACGTGCTGCTCGAGGGTGTCCCGGGGGTGGCCAAGACCCTGCTGGTCAAGGCGCTGGCCGGCACGCTGGCGCTGGACTTCAAACGGTTGCAGTTCACGCCCGACCTGATGCCCTCCGACGTCACCGGGCAGCTGATCTACGAGCAGCGCGAGGGGACCTTTCGCTTCCGCGCCGGTCCGATCTTCGCCAACTTCGTGCTGGCCGATGAGATCAACCGGACCCCTCCGAAGACCCAGGCGGCGCTGCTCGAGGCCATGGAGGAGCGCCAGGTCACGGTCGAGGGCGAAGGCCGTCCTCTTCC
>Ga0307479_10003663_pt1 | contig 14019 bp, 13 predicted proteins | sample atmos_gasesECM4C_FD_203743 | JGI IMG/M metagenome (GOLD analysis project Ga0307479, IMG submission 203743) | Hardwood forest soil microbial communities from Morgan-Monroe State Forest, Indiana, United States - atmos_gasesECM4C_515 | ecosystem: Environmental > Terrestrial > Soil > Temperate...
GAGACGGCTGGGCGTGCGCACCATGGCAGAGGCGGTAAGACTGTGGACCCTGGCCCGGCATTGAATGAGGCAAAGGCTTCTCTCGCTGGCAGAATGTTTTGGAACAGCCGGCACTGAGGAGCGGCCAGCGGCGCTGCTCGCGCAGGAATGCCCAGCACTTGGCGCCCAGCAAATACGTGCCGGCATCAAGGAGTACGAGTGTCCGCTTCGGAGGAAATTTAACGCAGCCTGCGGATGACCGCAGTTGGCCGCGAGGGGCCCTTCGCCAAAGGCAGGCTTCGACCCGAAGGCATCAGCCGAACCTCACGTCGTCAGTAGGGATCGCCCCGCCGTCATCTAGCTGGCAACGCACGGTTATTCGGACCAGTTGTCCTTCGTCGCGTGTTGGGCGCAGCGTCCGCACATCATTGTTCGAAAGAATTCCTCACGATCCCCGTAGGTGATTGGTGTTGAACAAACCACGCACCGGAAGCCTTCGGCCGCGACCTTTCGATCCCAAGCCGCTACCGCGGACACGACGTCGTCCTTGTCCCGTACCATTCGCTGATTCCCCGTTCGCTCCGACACGGAGACACTACACCCTCATTGTTATACACCGTATCCGTCATCCGCCTTCGCCGTAGCGCCCAAGCCGATAGCGGAGCCCGGGCTTACGCAGGCGGCATAGGCCCCACTTTCCTCCGCTCGCCGATGGCCCCAATCTTCTACCCCGGCAACTCGCCCTGGTGGGTGATGATTTTCGAAACCAGCCCGTACTCGATCGCCTCCTCGGCCGACATCCACCGATCGCGGTCGATATCCGCGAGCACCGACGCGAGCGAGCGCCCTGTCTCCCGCGCAATCACGCCCGCGATGCGCTGGCGCGCGCGCACCAGTTCGCGCGCCTGGATTTCGATGTCCGAGGCCGGGCCGCCGGCGCCGCCACTGGGCTGATGGATGAGGAATCGCGTGTTTGGCAGGCAAAACCTGCGCTCCTTCGGGACCGCTAGATAGAGGTGCGTCGCGGCGCTTCCGACCCAGCCGGTGCCGATCATATTCACCGGTGCGCGGATGAAGCGCACGATGTCGTGGATCACGTCGCCGGATTCGACGTGCCCACCGGGCGACGAAACGAGAAGATTGATCGGGGCGTCCGATGCCGACGACAGCGCGATGAGTCGCCCGACCGTAGCGCCGGCCAGCGTATCCGTGATCTGCCCGAACACCAGCACCGTCCGGGCCCGGAACGTCTTTTCCTCCAGAAATGCGCCGATCGAGCCGACATCTGCTGCTTTCTCTTCATCCATGAACTTGATCCTCTTCAGATGAGTACGCCGCGAATCGAAACGAGGACGTCCAGACGAACTAGCGCAGGCGACGCAAGCGCACGTGGGTTACCGCCGCCGCAACTCGACAGTCGCGCCGGCCGACCGCACCTCCGCCCCCTTCCCGCCTGCCACCACCGGGACGTTTAGCGTGATGCCGGCGCCCTGGCAATGGTACAGCTCGCAGGCGTCGACGCCGCCATGCGAACCCACGGCTGGCGCCGCGCGCCGACCGAGAAGCACCCAGATCCTGCGAACTCAGTCCGCATCGTAGCGGCCAGCGAGCGCGGAGCCAAGGAGCAGCAAATGACCCTTTCGATGCAACGATCTGACAATAGCTGTCTCACTCCGCAGGAAATTGGCGATCGCGTTGCCATTCGCGAGCTTGTCGACGCGTATGCTTACTGCGCAGGGCGTTTCTCGAACCACGGGCCATCCTCGAGTGACCGGTCTTGGCGCTCCCGAACGAGGCGCGTGGCTGTTTGCGGAGCGCCGGCTCTATGTCGACTGGGTGGAGGAGCGCGCACTATCATGACACCACCAAAGAGGTGGCCTCAATAGGCGCCTTTGCAGCGCGTCGGGGGCGCGGATGAACGTTTCCGCGGCGGGGCAGACACGCGTTGTAATCGTGGGCGCGACCGGAATGGTCGGTGGATACGCGCTTCGCCATGCGCTCGAGCACCCCGCCGTCGGACGTGCGACATCTATCGGGCGCAGGAAGCTCGGCATCTCGCATCCCAAGCTGAAAGAAGTTTTGCATCCTGACTTCGCGGATTGCTCTGCACTCGCGGAGGCACTCTCGGGTCAGGACGTAGCGGTCTTTTGCCTGGGCGCATATACGGGGGCGGTGACAGACGCGGAGCTCGGCACGATAACCGTGAACTACACGGTTGAGTTCGCGCGGGTTCTCCGCAACAGCAGTCCCGACGCGGCGTTCTCATTCTTGAGCGGGAGCGGCGCGGACCCGACGGGACGAAGTCGGATGCCTTTCGCACGCTACAAAGGAGAGGCCGAGAAGGCGCTACTCGCGACGGGGTTCCATCGCCTTTACCTCTTCCGGCCCGCGTACATCTACCCGCCGGAGCCGCGGAAGGAACCGAATCTCAGCTATCGCCTGTTGCGCGCGATCTACCCAGCGTTTCGGGTGCTGTTCCCCAACCAGGTAATTCGGGCCGACGATTTGGCCCGGGCCATGGTCGATGTCGCCCTCCAGGGAACAGGTGAGCAGCGGCACCTGGTTTTCGAGAACCGTGAAATCCGCGCCATGGTCGAGTCGCTTCATCCGCCAACGGTGTGACCGACCCTATCGGGCACTTCACACTCCGTCACACTGCAGGGCTTCTCATTCACTTTCTGCGGCGCAAGGTCTTCGACCGCCTATTTCATGTGCTCAGGCAGGACGCCCGCTCATGGCCGATAGCGCCGATTTCCTGAAGTGTTCGTGAGCGTTCTGCCACTGGTCGCGATGTGGTGGACAAGGGGTCATGCGGGTCTTAACGACGGCTTGTCCTCCGGAACCGTAACAGGCGTCGGGCTCTCGATACCGGTCGAATTTTCGCGCTACCGACCCACTGCTGACTCTCGTCCAAGAGAACTCGTGGCCGAAAACCGGACATCGGTTTCGATAAGCAGGTGAACTTCGTCTGCGCGCCCGGCGAGTTGGCACGCCCTCGCTCGAAACGTCAGTGCGGCGCGCCACTGTGATTGACGGAGGGCTAGCTTAAGAAAACTTTGCCTATTCGCACCGGCGAGCGAGTGCCTCGCATACCGAACGCCGAAGCGGCTACGCCGCAGTCTTCCCTGTCCATCACGTAGTGGCTATAGTTGTTACCAGGGCCAAAGACGGGGGAAAGACGATGCGCGCCACAAGCGTCCTAATAGCGTTGACGATGCTTCTACCTCTGTGCCAAGTTGGCAAGGCTCAGAGTGCCCCAGTGGACCCACCACCGTCGGATCAGCAAACAATTGAAGACGCGAAAGGCCTTGCCCCCGGATACGACAAGGCCAAGGCGTTTGGAAATAAATTAAAAAGCATCTTCGGGCCCACGACACCTAACAATTCGGGCGGCGGTTACGAGGATCCTCAGTGCCATTTTTGGGAGACCAAGGCAGCCTGTTCCAAGAGATGGGGCGCGGATACCGGAATCGACGATGGTTCCAGTTCAACCAGTTCGCCCACGCCGACTCCCTCGCCATCGCCGATCGTTACGAGCCGACCTGGATCGGCAGCGGCAGGCTCCTCGCATCCAGCGTCGTACGACAAGTATGGTTGCGCCGGTCGCCAGTCTGAGTTTGCTGTTGGCCAAAGGGCAGCATTTACCAAAAGCGCAACCTGCGATGCGGCCAAGCAGAGGGTTGCCACGATGTCCGCGTACGCGAACTACTTCTACTTTTGCATGTCGCAGGACCCGGACCGGTACACTAACGAGTACGGTAGATATGAGGAAGCGGTCGCAGAACAAACCGCACTTTGCGGAGGGGGACCCCCGGATGGCTGGACCCGGACCGGGGTGCCCGATACGAGCGGATCCAGCAGTTCCTCTCCCGGTGCAGCTGGCAAGGGAAGCACTGCGCTGCAACAATTGATGGGAGACCAGGCGGCGCAGGAGAAGGCTGAAGCCCAGCGAAAGGCGCAGGCTTTAGCGGCACAGCAGGCCGCTCAGCAGGCTGCCTGGCAGCAGGCTGAGCAGCAACGTCTACAGAAGCAATATGCCGCTCAGCAGGAAGAGGCCGCGCGCAGGCAAGCCGATGCGGATGTGGAAAACGCCGACGATGCCCAGTCCGCAAATTTCAATTCACTGATGGGCACGATGTCTCAGGGTATGGGGCGCAGCGGTGCCCCTTCTGCTGGCAATTACGGTTTCAGGCCTCCCGGCCCACCGCCGCAGCCTTCATCCTCGATGAGGCCGTGCGTTCCTACTCGCGACAACTGTGGCTGCACCTGCGCCAAATAACTTTCCAATGCGGCCCAACCATGTTGCCAACTCGAACTCTTGGCTCCGCTTCGGCCTAACGCTGGTCTTTGTCCTTTCCTGCGTCGGTGCGGTCAGTCAGGGCAGCGTCGAGCAGTTGCTATCGGCAGCTGACAAGGGGGACGTGAGGGCGATCCAGGCGGCGATTGCGGCCGGGGCGGATGTCGAAGCGACGGACGCTACCGGTTACACCGCGCTGATGAAGGCGGCCAGCGGTGGCAAGCTGGAGGCGGTCCGGGCCCTGCTGAAGGCAGGGGCCAAGGTCAATGCGAAGTCCAAGCAAGGCTATACGCCCCTGATGGTGACGGTTGCCTCGGGCAGTGTGGCGGTTGCCAAGTTGCTGCTCGATAGCGGTGCGGATGTGTCGGCCACCACACCGAACGGGATGACGGCACTGGATGGAGCAAAGCGCACCGGCAACCTGCCTCTGATACAGCTGCTGTCCAAGGTGACGGCGCCGACGGATTCGGCTCAGGCCGCTCCGCCGCCACCGCCGCCGCCCAAGACGGCGATTTCCAAGCAGCAGATCGATGCGAAGACGCAGCAGGCTGCGCAGGCGTTCAAGGCTGGGGAGTATGCGAAGGCAACGGCGCTGTTCCAGGAGGTGGCAGCAATAAATCCGCAGGACGCCCTGGTATGGCACTTCCTGGGGCAGTCGCTTGGCAAGACCAACGATGTGATGGGAGCGCGGCGGGCGTTCGGCAAGGCGCTGGAAATCCAGCCGGATGGACAGCTGGCCGACCGTACACGCGACATGCTTGCGAAGCTTCCAGAGCCGGACCTTTTCACCTTCAAGCTCGGCGATGGCCTGACACTCGGAGACTGGATGCCACTGGCGGAAAAACGTGCAAAAACTGCTCAGCAAGCGGATGTCTTGAATGAAGTAAATGACTATCTTGGTCGATTCGGACCGGTTCCGCAGTTGCAACGGCTCAAGGACGGTCTGGTGAAGGAGCAGGAGGCACAACGCGACCAGGCAATACAGGAATTCATCTCCAGCGCCCGAGTTCACGATGCGACTTCAGCCCAAGCCGCGCTGCCGAGGTTACATGAACTGCGACAGCAGGACCCGCACAACTTAAGCCTGATGAAGGCGGAGGCCAAAGCCTGTCACCTGACGAGCAATTTTCCATGTGCGGTCGCCGCCTACTCAGCATGGCTGATCGCAGCGCCCGGCGCTCAGGTTGGCAGAAGCAAGATCGCGGAAGGATTGTTATTGGCGAAATCGCAGCAGCCCTTAGAAGTCAACTCGAGCGCGAACGAGCTTCCAGCCGAGATCGATGAAAAAACTAGGCAGCTGCTTCAAGCCTCCGACGCTTATAGGCATTGGCCAAAAGCTGAGGCAACAGCTTTGTTCATTCGAACTAAAGACAAGCATACGGTTCGGAGGAGCGCGGGTGATTCGACGACATACACGGAAATTTCGATGCGGCTAGAGTTGCTGGGCGCAGGCGTTCTTCGCGTTCGCTCGCAGGTTCACGTATCTACTTCAGACACGAACGGATTGAAGAGTTCCGACTCAGACACGAACGGATTGAAGAGTTCCGACGGTGGGAACTATTCTGCGCTTGGGGGCTTACTATTTTTGAGCTCAGATAAGAAAGCTATATCATTGACTGGTACACTTTTTCCACTCAATTCAGGACAAATTTTGGTCGTCAAGTATGAGGAACCCTATTTAAACACAGGGCACACGATTACTAAATCGCTTAGTTGTAGAAGCGGCGAAAGGATCCTGGCAAATTCGTTGCATCCAAGCCTTTCGGGAAACGCGTACAAAGTAGAATGCAGAGAGTCAGATGAAATCAAGGCCATGAACTGGAAGAACGAATCAATTAGAAATGACTACTTTGTGGAATCTCTAGGGCTATTTGCAAGCGTAATCGGGGCAGGCTACAAGTTTGAATGCGATGAAGCGCCTTGCGTAACGACGTATTTCTTTCCACCGAAGGAGGGCGCTTCGGTAAGTAGTAAATTTGGTGAACAGTCATACGGCTTTCAAGACATCCATGAATTCGGTTTCGTGGACTTGAAGGTCGAGGGAGATTAATGTCAAAGCGTTCGCTGGGTCCGATGTAAGCTTCTTGATGAGTTGGTATGTTTCCTCGCAGCCCTAACCTATTGCTAAAACCGTGGAGTTGTCCAAAGCAAAGGGAATGCACTATGCGCACGCTTGGCGGATTTGCGACTGTGATTTTGCTCTTGTGTATTTGCTCGGAAGCTCAATCACAGACTGCGCCCTTGCCATCTGGTGCGCCTGCGAGACAATCTGCTCCAGCGTCGATACGTAGTAGCAGTCCCTCCAAAGCGAACGGGCCCACAGTTGGAGACATCTACGGAGCTGGCACGTCGGATGATGCGAGCCATGCCTGCGTCGTTCACGGCGCCGGCGGCGAGGTGGCCAACCCTGCACACTGTATCGATTCGACAGCGCAAGATTTGAACCAGGGTGTCGATGAGGAAGCAGCGCCACCATCACCCGAGGGTCTTGGAGATCAAACCCTCCGATCGATGCTGTACGGAACGATGCTCGGGTGTTTGTGAAGAGAATCCTTTGCCTAGTAGCTGGCGCTCTCATTGGGCCGCTGTGCGCATTTGCGGCAAATCAAAGCGGCATCGAGCAGCTTTTATCGGCTGTTGACAAGGGGGACGTGAAGGCGATTCAGGCGGCAATTGCGGCCGGGGTTGATGTTGAAGCAACTGACGCTGCCGGCTACACCGCGCTGATGAAGGCTGCCAATGGCGGCAAGCTGGAAGCGGTCCGGGCCCTGCTGAAGGCAGGGGCCAAGGTCAACACGAAGTCCAAGCAGGGCTATACGCCCTTGATGGTGACGGTTGCCTCGGGCAGTGTGGCGGTTGCCAAGTTGCTGCTCGATAACGGCGCGGACGCATCGGCCACGACAGCGAACGGGATGACGGCGCTGGATGGAGCAAAGCGCACGGGCGACCAGGCTCTGGTACAGCTGCTGTCCAAGGTAACGGCCCCGACGGCATCGGCTCAGGCCGTTCCACCTCCACGGCCGCCGCCGAAGCCAGGCGTTTCGAAGCAGCAGATCGATGCGAAGACGGAGCAGGCGGCACAGGCGTTCAAGGCTGGGGAGTATGCGAAGGCAACGGCGCTCTTTCAGGAGGTGGCGGCGTTAAACCCGCAGGACGCCTTGGTCTGGCACTTCCTTGGGCAGTCGCTTGTCAAGACCAACGACATGATGGGAGCACGGCGGGCGTTCGGCAAGACGCTGGAGATCCAGCCGGATGGGCAGCTGGCCGATCGCACCCGAGACATGCTGGCCAAGCTGCCTGAGCCAGATCTATCCAACTTCAAGCTGGAAGATGGGTTGACATTAAATGACTGGCTGCCGGTCGCGGAGCAACAAGCCGCGCAGGGGAACGGGAGCTTGGTTCTGGGGCAGACTAAGAAGTACTTGGATCAATTTGGCCCGGTACCGCAATTGCTGGTGCTGCGAGACAAGCTGCAGAAGAACGCCCAGGCCGCAGAGGAAAAGAGCCTGCAAAGTGCGATAGCAGGCATCAGCATTGTCGACGCGGAAAGCGCAAAGTCGGCGCTGCCGCGAATTCGTCAACTCCGGCAGGCTGCGCCGCAGAGCCTGACCTTATTGCGACTTGAAGCGAAGGCCTGCCACCTTGCGCAGGACTTTGAATGCGCCGAGGCCGACTATGCGGCCTGGCTGAAGGCCACGCCGGCCAAGGATTCCGGCAGAAAGCCGGTCGTTGTGGCCTTGATGCAGTCGAAGCAACATGAGGCCCTATCAAACGTCCAGGAAAAAATGCACGTAACTGGCGAGATCATCCGCGACTGTCCTGAGTGTCCAGAGATGGTTGTGATTTCGGCGGGCAGCTTTGAAATGGGCGAGTCCAACGCCAAACATACGGTGACATTCAATAATGCCTTCGCCATCGGCAAGACCGAAGTCACGCAAGGTCAGTGGAAGGCCGTGATGTCGTCTGTGGGAGCTGCCGTCGTGGCTCCGCAGGCTGTGGCGGCCGCTCCTAGGGCGGCTGCCGCTTTGGCGGGTACGTCAAACACCAATTCGTCGGGCAATCCCAGCCGATTCACGCAGTGCGGTGATAACTGCTCTGTAGAGCAGGTGAGCTGGGACGACGCTCAGCTGTTTGTCCAAAAACTGAACGCCATGACGGGTCAACAGTACAGGCTGCCGACGGAAGCTGAATGGGAAGCGGCCTGCCGCGGTGGCAAGGAAGAGGAATATTGTGGTGGCAATGACGTAGACGCCGTAGCTTGGGACATGAATAACAGTGGCGATAGCACGCATCCGGTCGCGCTAAAGAGAGCCAACGCCTTCGGCCTTTACGATATGAGTGGAAACGTCTGGGAATGGGTCGAGGATTGTTGGCAGGACAATTTCAACGGCGCACCGAGCGATGGTAGTGCCTGGATAGCGGGCGATTGCAATCACCGTGTGCTGCGCGGCGGTTCGTGGGTCAACGGCCCACAGGACGCTCGCTCGGCCTGGCGCATTTACGGCCCGACAGGGAAACGGTACGCCGGCTACGGTTTGCGTCTCGCCAGAACGCTGCCGTGAGTTTCTCCAGTCAATCGAGGAGTCCTATGCGCACATCAGCCGGCTTCGCCAGCTTCGTGATGCTGATGGTCCTTTGTCCGTCTGCGCAGTCGCAGATGGGCTCTCCGCGGACTTCGTCGCCCAATGCGACCCAGCCGACGACGCAAAGCTCCCGTAGCGAGACTCCCCTCAATGCCATTTTTGGAACCGCCACGCCCGCTGACGCCAATCAAGGATGCACAGGGGGCTCTTGTGTCGATACGCCTGACCAGAACACAGATACAAACAACGGTGGCTCGGGAGCGTCTCCTGCGCCCACGAATCAGGGAGATCAAGCCCTGCAGGACATGCTGAACGGCTCGAGCGACTCTTCGCTCGGCCTCACCCCCGGGGGCAACAACTCGTTGGATTCATCTGGGCGAGGCACAAGTGCTAGCAATGCTGGGTTGGCAGCGCCCCCGGATCGCCCGAATGAAGGGGATCGAACTCTGCAAGACATGCTGAACGGCTCGCCCAGCTCCACTGGGAGCGGGGGTGGCTCACTGCAACAGCTGATGGGAGATCAGGTTGCAAAAGAGAAGGCCGACGAGGCTCAGCGCCTCGAATTGCAAAGGCAGCAGCAGGAGCTGGTTCGTCAGGAGCAGTTGCGTCAGCAGCAGATGGCAGCACAGCAGGAAGCGGCACGCGCTGCCGCGAGGCGGCAAGCAGATGCGGAAGCCGAAGCGGAAAGTTCCGATGACGGTAGCTCCAGCCTTTTCAATGCACTTGGGGGTGCGTTGCTCAACGGGCTAAGCCACGGTAGATCCTCGCTCAGCAATATCCCCGTGGGTCCCGGTACGGGAGGCTTGGATTGTCCTGCGGGATCGAACTTACTCAATGGATTTTGTCAGAAAGCCTGCCCACCCGGGACTGTTGAAAGCACGATAAACGGGATGCGGGCATGTTCGTCCGGGGCCAGGTAGGCTCCTTTCACCGCTCTGACTAAAGTTCCACCAAGGCAAATTACAACTCCCGCGTTTCTGCGCATCGACATGACACCAAGAGGTCGCCTCGCTATTTCGATCGCTCTTGGGTTTTTTAGCGCCCACGCCCTTGGTCAAGGAAATATCGACCAATTTTTATCGGCAGCGGAAAAGGGCGACGTCAAGTCCATTCAGGCGGCGATTGCCGCCGGGGTTGACGTGAACGCAGCCGACCCGGCCGGCTATACGGCGCTGATGAAGGCCGCCAACGGCGGCAAGCTGGAGGCGGTTCGAGCCCTGCTGAAGGCGGGGGCCAAGGTCAATACGAAGTCCAGGCAGGGCTATACGCCCTTGATGGTGACAGTTGCCTCAGGCAGCGTCGCGGTTGCGAAGCTGCTGCTCGATAACGGTGCGGACCCATCGGCCATGACGCCGAACGGAATGACGGCGCTGGACGGAGCAAAGCGCACCGGCAACCTGCCTCTGATACAGCTGCTGTCCAAGGTGACGGCGCCGACGGATTCGGCTCAGGCCGCTCCGCCGCCACCGCCGCCGCCCAAGACGGCGATTTCCAAGCAGCAGGTCGATGCGAAGACGGAGCAGGCCGCGCAGGCGTTCAAGGCTGGGGAGTATGTCAAGGCGACGGCGCTGTTCCAGGAAGTGGCGGCGATAAATCCGCAGGACGCTTTGGTGTGGCACTTCCTGGGACAGTCGCTTACCAAGACCAACGATGTGATGGGAGCGCGGCGGGCGTTCGCCAAGGTGCTGGAGATCCAGCCGGACGGACAGCTGGCCGGCCGTACCCGCGACATGCTGGCCAAGCTGCCCGAGCCAGACCTTTTCACCTTCAAGCTCGGGGATGGTCTGACACTCGGAGACTGGATGCCGCTGGCGGAAAAGCGCGCAAGAACTGCCCAGCAAGCGGATGTCTTGGATGAAGCAGACGACTACCTTGGTCGATTCGGACCGGTTCCGCAGTTGCAACGGTTCAGGGACAGTCTGGTCAAGGAGCAGGAAGCACAACGCGACCAGGCGATTAACGAATATATCTCAAGCGCCCGAGTTCACGATGCGACTTCAGCCCAAGCCGCGCTGCCGAAGTTACATGAACTGCGACAGCAGAATCCGCACAACCTCAAACTGATGAAGGTGGAGGCGAAAGCCTGTCACCTGACGAGTGACTTTTCCTGTGCAGTTGCCGCCTACTCAGCATGGCTGACTGCAGCGCCCGGAAATCAAGCAGGCAGAAGCAAGATCGCGGAAGGATTGCTGCTGGCGAAATCGCAGCAACCTATAGAAATTAAGTCGAGCGTGCAAGAACTTCCAGCGGAGATCAATGAAAAAACTAGGCAGTTGCTTGAAGACTCTGATGTTTATAACGAGTGGCCAAATGTCGGAAAGATGAAATTGCATGTCCGAAATAAATCTGTATGGAGAGACTCGGAGCCGACGCACAAGTCGAAGACAAGTGGATCGAAGCGAATTGAAGCAATTGGTTCCGGTATTTATAAAGTGCTAAATCACGAGGCGACTTTAGACTCGGACGGCATGTGGACCACCGATGCACGTGGATATGGAGCGCTTGGGGGATTGATCTTTCTTTCCTTCGCATCCTATTCAAATCGAGGTGCGGTCGACAACCATGGCAAGTGGGAACGAAAGCCGGATTTCGTTGGTAAATATGATGAAGTAAGAAATGCAAACATCACTTCCCTCAGCGGTACGCTATTTCCGCTTGGATCGGGGAAAGCATTGATCATTAAGTCCGAAATTTCAATTAGCTCGGGACCTGTTACTACTCTTTCTACGGCTTCGACTTGTACGAGTGGCGCAAAGGTCCCTGCAAACTCTCTGCACCCGAACTTATCGGGTGACGCGTACCAAGTGCAATGCAAAATTGAAATAACGAACAAGGGTATTGTCGTGAGGCAAATTAAAAACGATTATCTCATCGAATCAATTGGATTGTTCGCCAGCGGGATAGGGGCCGCATCCAGATTACAAGTCGATAAAGACGTTACCGTTGAGAGTTACTTCTTTCCAATCAAAGAAGGCGCCTTGGTAAGAACGGAATACCCGAGCCAGTACTGGACTGAGACTAGTTACGATTTTCTTGACATCGGTTTTGGGTCTGATTAGTCGTTTGTTTTCTGCGGGTCTTGATTTGACACCTTTGGAAGACAATCGCGCAACTATTCAGCGTGCTCAACAATCTCGCGAGGCGAAGGGCAGGGGTCAGAAGGGGCGACGCTATGAGAGTTTTCCTCACTGCCGTGATTGTGGCCCGCGCACTCTTCTGCAGAGCGCAGGCTCAAACTACTACTTCATCGGACGGGTTCGCTTCCGAGACAACCTGTGGCGGGATCCAACCCGGCGGCTGCTCCTAGGTCGGCTGCCGCCAACGCCAATTCGTCGGGCAATCCAAGCCGATTCGCGCAGTGCGGTGATAACTGCTCTGTAGAGCAGGTGAGTTGGGACGACGCTCAGCTGTTTGTCCAAAAACTGAACGCCATGACGGGTCAACAGTACAGGCTGCCGGCGGAAGCTGAATGGGGAGCGGCCTGCCGCGGTGGCAAGGAAGAGGAATACTGTGGTGGCAATGACGTAGACGCCGTAGCTTGGGACATGAATAACAGTGGCGATAGCACGCATCCGGTCGCGCTAAAGAGAGCCAACGCCTTCGACCTTTACGATATGAGTGGAAACGTCTGGGAATGGGTCGAGGATTGTTGGCAGGACAGTTTCAACGGCGCACCGAGCGATGGTAGTGCCTGGATAGCGGGCGATTGCAATCATCGTGTGCTGCGCGGCGGTTCGTGGAGCAACGGCCCACAGGACGCCCTCTCGGCTTGGCGCATTTACGGCCCGACAGGTTACCGGTACAGCGGCTACGGTTTGCGTCTCGCCAGGATGCTGCCGTAAAGCAACTGTATCGTTGCCGACGAGCCCGAAACCTGAATTTTATCTTGGCGATAGAGCGATGCGCCCGTCGCCAAACGAATTTGGTTTGCGCCTGCTGGATTTGGACGCATTGGCTCCGAGAAGCTTTAAGGTAACCTCGCTCGTCTCCATCGCATTCGCCACCCGATAGTGGACGTGCCCACATGCCCGGTCGTGGCCGATAGCGCCAGTCCGCTTTCGGATTATCCGCCGTAGGTGCGTTCAAGCTAGCGCCGGGGAGTCGTATAGGTTGTCTGCATTCAGCCGAGCCATCACATCGAGATACGGAGCGAACCCGACCCGCGCGTAGAAGGGCTGCACGTCAGCTGAGGCAACCAGCATGGTGCGCCATACGGGGAGCCGGTTCAGAAGCATCCGCACCACCTTCGTGCCCAGGCCACGACCCTGATATCCGGGGTGGACCGCAACGTCGTACACGAACGCATGGTATTCGCCGTCTGTGATCGCTCGTCCCACACCGACGAGACGATCCACGTCGAATGCGTAGCAAACCACCTGGCTGTTCAGGAAGGCGCGCCGCAGCTTGTCCCCCTTGCGCCCACCAAGATTCGTCATGGTGAACAGCGCTTCGAGCTCCTGCCAATCCACCTTGGAGTGATCCTCGTGAAACTCGATGTCCGGCAGCTTTGGTTCAGCGGTTTTGGTCATGTCGTCTCGCGCGCAGCGCCTGGATCGTGGAAGCCTACCCATCCGCCGTTGGCGGTCAACAGACCGGGGTTGGTGAGGGAAAACCGAAACCTGGGCGCGAGCACGCGGGGGGCCGCTTCAACCGATGGCACGAAAACGGTCGCCATTATTGGACGAATTCAGGGTGCCCGCCGCCGCCCGTTCTCACTTTCGCACGAGCTTGAAGTAAACAAGCTCCGGGTCGCCAGGATCGAGATTTTCGATGGTGCCGCTGTGGACGAAGCCTCCGCGGGCGAAGAGACGTTGTGCGGCGGCGTTCGACGCGTTGGTGGACGTGAAGAGCTTTGGTGTGCGGCAGTGCTCTTCCGCCGCCGCAAGGAGGCGAAGGCCAATGCCGCGGCGCTGAAACTGGGGCGCCACACACACCAGCGGAATGAATCCATTCCCGAAGAAATTGTGCTCGACAACAATGAAGCCGATCAGCTCGCTGTCAGACTCGACCAGCAGGCACGACCTCTGGTTAACTGCGAGTTGCAGTGCCTCTTCACGGCGCACGCTCGACGTGGCAAACGCATCACAGCGCACGAGCGCAGCAAGATCCGACGGCTCAGCCTTACGAATGGTGCACTCGGACGTGACTCGCATGCCGGCT
>Ga0307479_10003664_pt1 | contig 14015 bp, 16 predicted proteins | sample atmos_gasesECM4C_FD_203743 | JGI IMG/M metagenome (GOLD analysis project Ga0307479, IMG submission 203743) | Hardwood forest soil microbial communities from Morgan-Monroe State Forest, Indiana, United States - atmos_gasesECM4C_515 | ecosystem: Environmental > Terrestrial > Soil > Temperate...
CGGCCTTACCAGTTCGGCGTCACCGGAATAGAAGTGTTCCCGAGAGACAAGGTATTCTGACGTAGATTATTGTCTCGGTTTTTTCGAATAGAAGATTATGCCCTTCCCTTCTTCTATTGTGAACAGTGCCCAACCGTCTTGGTGTTTTCGTCCCCTAAACTTCGCTACTCGAAGACGTCTTCTACGGGTTCCCGATTCCTCGAAAGCTTCCATCTGAACAATACAGTCTGTCGTGTCTTCAAGCTGGCGTCGGACGTTAGTATCGATCCCTAGCCCAACTGCGAAGAAAGCTTTTCCGCCGAGTCCCTTGACCTTTGCGCCTACCGACTGAATGAATGAAACGATGCTTTCAGGTCTTGCTTTGGACGCCAGCGGAGTTAGTGAGTCGAAGTAGAGACTGCCACCGTTGAAGCTTGGTGAGGGGAATGCGGACGTCAACTTGATGCCTAGCGTAGTCAGGTCGCCGAGCGAAGGTATCGACACCTTCTCCTTCGAATCCTGTCCGGCCTCTGCCGAGTAGCCATCGACAAAGGTAAGCAACGCCTTCTGCTCATAACCAGTCACATCTACACCCATCGTTTTCATGTTAGACCTGACGTTGTCGGGGAACTCGCCTGTGCTAACGAAGACACATGGTCTCCCCTTCCTCAAATCTTCACTCATCAATTGTTCCAAGAGTAGCGTTTTGCCGGAACCCGTGTTTCCTTCAACCGTTACAATAGTTCCGCCAGACAATTCGCCTCCCGTTAGTGTGCCGAAATAGTCGAAGGGAACTAGGTAGCTTCTTCCGCGCCTCCGTCGATAGACTACCGCTCCGGCGACTCCCCCCGAGGCACTCACCCCACCTACGATAAGGTAAGGAATCAGATTGTACGGAAATGGAACGTAGCCGGGTGGAACTAGCGCGAAACTCCCCGGAGTCGGTAAGGTATACGCGATATTGTTCTGACTGTCGATTATGTCGATCAAAACCTGATACGTTCCCTGGGTAGCATTGGATGGGTAAAGCCACGTTGCAAAGAATTGGTACAGCTGAGAACTCGTAGGGAACGGGTTAGGTGTCATGCTTATGTTAGTGGCCTTCATTACTGGACGTGAATTGGGGTCTAGCATTGTGAGGTTCAGTGACATGTCGTTGAGACCGAACGCCGAAAAGGCCGACGCTTCTATTAGCACGATATTGTTTCCCGGACCGGGGCTAAGATTGAAGGTTGATGTCTGAATCTGCTGGTGGTCAAGGATGAGAACTGAGTTGACCTGAGGCATACTTGCATAGCCTGACAAGACGAGCCCAACATGTGACGGAATCTGAGAGGGGGACGCTAACGGACCGTAAACTATTGTGACGTTTGCCTTCTTCGGAATGGATGTTATGTTTAGTCCGACGGCCAGCTGAGTCCCAACGGTCAGTGGGATGCCAGCGCCCACCGTATACGTCGCGTTTACGTTGTGGAACCCGGGTGGGATTATTGTTGGAGCTGTTGAAGAGGAGTTGTTCCAGTTACTACCTCCGCCCGGGAATTTGTAGTCGAAGGTTCCAGTCACTGATGGTGGAGACGCGGTGGTGTTACCCATCCAGTTAATCCAGAGGGAGAACGTTAGCGTGCCAGACACTGTTAGAGGACCTGAGAGGAGTCCATAGTTGAAACTAGCGGGACCCCGTCTGAATGTGAAGTTGCTTGCGGTCGAAGGAGCAGTTAGACTCATAGATTGGGATGAGAGATAGAACAGTCGACTGTTCTGAGGAGTCGAACCGGACGCGCGTGATGTTGGCATCGAGCTCATGATTGCCATCGCGACGACAATTATCAGAATAGCGGTGAGTGGCTTGAACACGTATTCTCGAACGTTGAGCGACGCTTCTGATTATAAGCCTCATGGATGCTGCCTCCGCGAGGCGCAAGAATATGTGAAGAGATTGGGGGAAGTCGCGAGAGCTAAGAGCGGTTATGCTTTCCCTATACGGAAAACTGAGGTTCCGCAGTTGGGGCAGACGCCTTTGACGGCTGGTTTGCCGTTCTTGAGCGTCACGTTCTGTGGGTTCTTGATCTCGATGCTTGTCTTGCATTTTACGCAGTATGCTTGTGGCATTTTGTTCTCAACTGAGGGCGATTGAGCACGGTACGGGTATAAAACACTCACGCAGAAAGGCGATGACCCCACGAGGAGCTCGAGCCAAACAGGCATTATTCCGGGCTCATTGGCACGTATTGACGCTGGGACCTTAACACTTACATGAATACTGACTATTATAGGGTCAAATATCAAATATTATTGTTGATCTGAGTGAAACTGGATCCGGGCTAAAAATCCCTCGTACGCGAGGGTCTCTCATGAGGAACCTATCCAAATCGTGAGAGTCTTAGGAATCTCTCTTCGACCGACGCACGAGCGAGTCGTAAGCATCTCTAACCTGTCTTTGAATAGCGTAGTTGCGGAGCTTCTGGGTCCAGGTCTGTTCGAATAGCTCCTTCATGCTCAAGTTCCGTAAACGATCCAGGTCAGCCCTCTTGCCTTCCTCCATGAGGTCGTTCACGAGGGCGTTGAATTCTTCGAAGCTCGGGGGCGGCTGATGGATTCCCTTCTCTCTTGCTTCCTTCTGCCGCTCCTTTACGCGTCGTGAGGCGGCCCTCACGGATTTTTGGAGGAGAAGGTCAATTCTCTCGCCGAACTGATGTTGCATGCTAGGTCTTCGACCGGCGAATTGTGATTGCACTTCTTTTAGATCCGAACGTGACGAGGTGTTTGTTCTTGTGAGACCCTCGCAAGGAAGAGTTATGGCTGTTGAATTTGGCTTTAGAGCCTTACGGTGAAGATGATGGCCCTCTCAAGAAACCACAATAGTCTTGATGGCAGTCTTCGAAGTCTTGGCGAATTCCATCGCTTTCTCTGCGTCCTTTAGTTTGAATCGGTGTGATACCAAGCTCGCCAAGTCCAGTCTCTTCTCTGCGACGAGTTTGATCGCCTCGCCCATCTCCGACTCGACGCATGAGTAGCTTGAGAGAATCGTGATTTGGCGGGAGAATAGGTCGCTTACGTTGAGCTGGTAAGAAGCTCCTTGCGCTGGCGCCCCAAAAAGGAGAATTCGGCCTCCCTTTCTCACCGAGCTGAAGGCCTGATTGAGCGCTTTCTCGTTCCCGGTGGATACCACTGCAAGGTCTACGCCTTCTCTTGCGATCTCTCTAACTTGAGCAGGTACGTCCTCTGTGAGAGCGTTGAGCGTATGGTCTGCGCTGAGCTTCTTTCCGAGTCCAAGTCTGGCGTCGATGATGTCGCTGGCGATTATTTTTCCAGTTGTCGCTTGACGTAGGAGTTGTATCTGTGTGAGTCCTGTCGGTCCAAGCCCTACAACGAGAACATTGTCGCTCCTCTGAACATTGGCTCTCCGTATTGCCCGGATGCAGCACGCGGTAGGCTCAATCATAGCGCCTTCTTCAAAGGAGAGTTTTGGGGGCAACGGGACGACGGCTCCTCTCGCCACGTTGATTTCCGGGACCCGGAAGTATTCGGCGAAGCCGCACGGTTCAATGTTGGTCTTCTTGAACTCGAGGCAGAGCGTGAAATTGCCATTGTAACAGTCCGAACAATGGTAGCACGGTACGTGGTGGTGGGCTACAACTCTCTCGCCAGGTTTGTAATCAGTTATGTCGTCTGCGATTTTTTCGATTGTTCCGCTGACTTCGTGTCCTAGGATTCCTCCGGGGCCGAGCTGGCCGTCGATTTTTTCGAGATCTGTTCCGCAGACGCCGCTGGCTTCCATCTTGACGAGAATGTCTCCTCTTGCTATTTTCGGAATTGGGACGTCTCTGACTGCGACTCTCTTTGGGGCGTCGAGGAAGCATGCTAGCATGGTTGTGTCATTTGTTGGGTTGTGATTTAATGGATTGCCGGGGCTGGATTGTACGTTATTCTCTAGGAAGAGTAGGTGAGCCATGTATAGCCAGAGCGTATTGTGATTGTTCTAGGTCGTTGATCGCAAGTGCGCGATGGTAAAGAGTCAGTGAAATTCATGCAAGTTCTAGATCGCGGGATTTTCTTCAAATTGAAGGATCTGGCTAAGAGTAGGGGTGTGACTGTCCAGGAGCTGATTCGGGTTCTCGTTATTCCTGACTGGATGCGCAAGTCTCAGGAGGAAATTAAGAGGATTGAGGTAAGAAGACGGCATCGGAGGCTGGCGGGTCCCGTCCGCAGCCCAGTTAGCGCGGTTGCGACGGTTCGGCCAGAACGTCGAAAGCGATAGGAGCCTAGAGTTCGGTTTCACGGCGGTTCTCGCCGTGTAAGGTGTGAAGGACCTTTTTTTTGTTCTCGCATTCCCCAGGGGGTCGAGAAATAGATAACAAAAAAGAAAGATAAGAGATCCAAGTAAGATAGCAGGAGTTTCCAAAACAATACTGTTCTGTCGCAGGAAAATTTTCTTTGTAAATCGTGATGGAAGCGGACCATTTCCTCTCCGAACCACGTTCTGCCTGAGATTCTCGACTTGTCGCCTATAACAGGCGAATTCGGAAATTTCCAATATATGAAGTAATGGCATCATCCCGGCGGAAACTGGGGATGATGCGGAACACCTTCTCAGATCCCTGATCTAGGGTTGATCTAGGCGATTTCGATTGCTTCGGCTATCTGTTCCTGAAGTCCTTATAGAATGGCGTGTGGCAGTCCCGGGAAAGGCTTAGCTCGTTGAAGGCGTTCGTGCTTGCGGGCGGAGCGGGGACCCGGCTGTCTCCCCTGACCAGCTATGTTCCTAAGGGGATGATTCCGATTGGGGGCAAGCCGTTCATCGATTATGTGGTTAGCTATCTCTCCAAGCATGGCATCAAGAACATCATCATGCTCTTGTCTGATGCTGACTCCGAGGTCTTCAGAAACCATCTGGATGATGGTTCCAAGTTTGGCGTGAACATCGGCTACAACATCACGCCGAGGATGGGAACGGCGGCCGCGTTGAAGGAGGCAGCATCGCATGTAGATGGCACATTCGTTGTCTATTACGGGGATGTTTTCACGGATCTCGATCTGAGCGAGATGATACGATACCACAAGGCGAGGGGAGCGACCTGCACCTTGGCGTTGAGCACGGGGGTCAGGATCGATTATGGGGTCGGCAGAGTCGACGGTGAGGGACGGATCGAATATTTTGCGGAAAAACCAATACTCCCCGAGTACCCGGTCTCGATTGGGGTCTATGTCTGCGAGCCTGAATTCTTGTCGTACTTGTCGGCCGGCACCGATTTGGCTGCAGATGTGCTTCCCAAAATCATCGCAAAGCGAGAGAAAGTGTACGGATTCCTAACGAAAGAGCGGCACTACGATATTGGCTCATTCAAACAGTTAGACGAGGCGAAGGATGTTCTCAAACCCGAAAAGAGCAGAAAGAAACAGTCCGCCTGCTGACTGGTCGGTTATTTCGCCTCGTCTTCTACAATTAAACCAGCCTTCTGCATCTGCTCCCTGATACGGTCAGATAGCGCATACTCTTTCCTAATCCGAAGGTCGCTCCTCAATGAGTTAAGCAGATTGACAAGTTGTTGAGATTCTCCTCCCAAGGACTCGGTCTCTAGCAGACCTAACACGGAAGCAAGATCCTTCATGATCTCCATCAGCATCGAGCTGGATTCACGGCCGAGCGACTTCCCGCGTTCCTCTGCGATCGCAACGATTCTGATGTACGCGGCTAGGGCTCGGGGCGTGTTGAAATCGTCATCCATCGCCGCGTAGAACTCCGTTCGCGCGTCATCCACTTGGCGCTTCAGTTCTTCTTGCGATGATTTGGTTTCAGACTTGGTTCCGTGGGTCTGCAGCAATTGGTCGTATGCTCGTCGAAATCGACGGGCGAGACTGGCTGATTGGATAAGCGTCTCCTCAGTGTAGTCCAGTGGGCTGCGATAGTGAGTTGATACGTACAGAACCCGGAGAGCTTCGACCCCCACCTTGCTAATTGCGTCTTGTATAGGGACGAAGTTGCCTAGCGACTTGTGCATCTCTTGTCCCTTTATGCTCAGTAGACCCGTGTGCGCCCAATATTTTGCGAGAGGTTTCTTTCCAGTTAATCCCTCGGACTGTGCAATTTCAGCTTCGTGGTGAGGAAAGATTAGCTCGGTCCCTCCCCCATGTAGATCGTACGTGGGACCGAAATGAGTGAGAGTTATCGCCGTATCTTCAATGTGCCAGCCTGGTCGTCCTTTGCCCCACGGGCTGTCCCACGCGATCTCTCCGGGTTTCTGAGCCTTCCAGAGGACAAAGTCGGCAGGGCTCCGTTTTTCAGGATCCGGATCTATACGGTGAACAGTCAGCTGTTGCAAGTTCTGCCTTGAGAGTTTGCCATAGTCAGGAAACTTGGAGATGTCGTAGTAGACGCCACCTGCTATCTTGTAGCCGATTCCCTTGTCGATTAGGCCCTGGATCTGATGGATGATCTCGGGAATGTAGTCTGAAGCTTTCGCATAGAGGTTGATGCTGTCGACATTCAGATCCTTCATGTCTTTGTAGAATGCCTGGGCGTACCTCTCGGATAGTTTGAGAGGGTCCTCTTTGGTCTCTTTCGCTCTGTTGATGATCTTGTCATCAATGTCGGTGATGTTTAGAACGAAGAAGACGCTGTATCCCTTTCTTCGAAGATATCGTGCGATGATATCGTAGGCGACGTAGCTCTTCCCGTGTCCGATGTGAGATGCATCATAGACGGTTGGACCACATACAAACATGTTCACCCTCCCTGGATGAATAGGTTCGAAATCGTCCAGGTGGCGGGTTAGAGTATTGTAGACCTTCAATCGTTACCGTTCCGATTGGGACATGTAGAGAATCCTTGATGGAAGTTGCCGATCGTTTCCCTTTCTCTCTAAGCGGGTGGCGGGGCCTTTGGCTGGTTTGCTTTCGCTTGTATCATGGTCTGGGCCCTGCTCAACATGTCCTTCTCGTTTGGATACGAGAGAGTTTGCAAGGCCTTCTCGTAGGGCATCCATTCCATCGCATCGTGTTCTGTTCCCACCTTCGCGTCAGCCTGGTCTGTCTCGAAGAGGAAGAAATGGACCGTCTTATCGAACGTTTTTGCACGGAATCCGAACTGGTACTTGATCTGTCCCACCTTCCCTCGAAGCTTCACGCGACTCACTCCGGTTTCTTCCCTAACTTCCCTCATTGCGGTCGTGACCTCGTCCTCATTCTCCTCGATCAGCCCCTTAGGCAAACACCAGACTCCACGCTTGTTACTGGTCAGAAGGAGGAACAGAGGGACCCCGTTCTCCACACGGTAGACAACTCCTCCGGATGAGATGACTTTGGTTCTGGGTCTGGGTTGCATCCCCGTCCAGTCTGCCATCTATGAGATTCCTTGCCTAATCATATTTCCAGGTCTTTCGCTAAGTGTGTCAGATTCTCAGAAGGTGAGCCCACTACTACTATGTCTTCGATCCTTACTCCCCCGACTTTGGGGTCGTAGAGTCCAGGCTCTACGGTGACGACCGAGTTCTTCCTTAGCCTTTCCTTGCCGAAGAGGGTGAGGTATGGTCTCTCGCCGATTGTCAGACCTACCCCGTGGCCCAGCCCGTGCATGAAGCCTCTGACCCTTGCCTCCTTGTTACCTTTCATCAGCGACCGAACGGTCAGGTATCCTCTCTTTTCGAAGAGCTTGCAGACGTTGACCATCATTTCGCTGCACGATGATTGTTCTCGTATCATGTCGACGGCGGAAGTTTGTGCCTCTAGGACCGCGTCATACATCTCTTTGAGTTTCTTCTGTGGGGAGGAGAATGTATAGGTCCTAGTACAGTCGTGCCAGTATCCGTCTGGTTCTGCAGGAAATATGTCGAAGACTATCGGTTCGCCTGTGCGGATCAGGTCTCCTCCTTTCCCGTCGTAGTGGGGGTCGCTCGATTTTCTTCCCGGTGCGAAGATAGTGTCTTCCGGGGCTATGATTCCTTCTTCTGCCAGCAGTCCATTGATGACCTTCTTGACTGCATGAACGGTCAATGGTTTCGACTTGAGGGTGATCTTCGTTCCTCGTGGTCTGGCCTTTGAAAGAAATTGAAGGGTCTTCTCTACGACCCTGCTGGTCTTCTCGCCCATGTCCCGGAGTTTCTCGATTTCGCGGCGTTCCTTTGTCTCTCTGGCAACTTCCAATATTGTGGGAGTCTTCTCGCCAACTACCTTGATTCCTTTCTTGCGCAGAGAGTCGATTAGGAGGAGAGAGTTTGAGGTTTCGTTGCGGCCCGCCAGGACTATCGGCCCGTTCGCCCCTGTGTCCTTGATGATTTTTTGATAGAATCGTGCTCTCGCCTCGTCCCGATCATATTTCCCGGAGAGCCTTTCAAGTCCATAATCGGAATAAGTGCGAATGTTTCGGACCCGGCCTAGACGTGCGCTGCCGACGTCGATGTTGCTGACGATAAGCGTGGGATCCTGTGATTTGCGCTGGACGTAGATTCCTCCTCTAGCCAGTGAGGCTCCGACAACGTATCGGAGATCTGGATTTCCAACGGTCGAGTCTCCGAACACCATTATTGACTCGATTTTCTTCTTCTCCATCTCACGGTCAATGTCAGCAATCAAGATGAGAACCTGCCTGTTCTTGCTAGTTGTCCGAAGGATATATTACCGTTGAGTGTGGCAGTCCCAAGAATCTTAGCTGAGACGAGCTACGGTCGGTTCTGACTAATTGTAACCCTTGATGGCAGGACTTCTTCGAGAGTCTTCAACGATCCCGCGAGATCGTTCCTCTCGGCGATCAAGGGATGGAGCGTCGGTTCTATGGATCCTTGAGCCAATTTGAATGATTCTTCATCGAGCTCGCCGCTCTTGTGGTCCAGCTTGGCGTTGACGAGATATCGCGTCAGGCTAGAGATCTGACTCCCGACCTCCGATAGCCTATGCTTCATAGAGGCCGACAGGGCTTCGGCTGTTTTCACCTTGTCATAGTAACCTGCTTTTTGTGAATCCAGCAGTTCCGTGTAGATTTCGCCTTCTATCTCTTTCGTGTCTTTGAGCGATTCGAGCGCCCCGATTCGCTTTCGCAACAAGGAAAGCTCCGAGATAATGTCGACCGCCTCAAGCTTCCAGTCCGGCGTGAGAGTGATGAGCTTCGGGGTGAGACCAAGCTGGCGAGCCTTAGCCGTAACGATAAGCCCTCCCGCAGCCTCGACTTGAACACCTTCAAGTTCGCCAAATGCATTTCTCTCGATTCCAATTACCCGTCCCAGGCTTCTGCCATAGATGTCAGCTACCGAGCGGCCGAGGAAAGCGCGGGTTTCAAGCTCTGGCGAGAGCGTGGTAGGCCTACCTCACCCTGTGCGCGTCAACGGGTATCTGTGGAATCTCAGGGAATTTCTCCTTCATCTTCTGTTCCGCCATGAGATCAGCTTCCTTGAGGATTTTCGCAGAATCATCGCTAGGAAGAACATATGCGCCGTCAGCATCTACAACGTCTCCAATTTCTGTCGTGAGATTCTCCAGTGAGTCTTCGATGTCGTGTATGCCGGTTGAAATCTCTGGGAGCTTTCCTTCAAGCTCGCTCCTCACAGTGGTCAGAATGCCTCTTACACTTCCCATGCTGTGAATCATGTCACCAAACTGTTCAACGGTCTCTAATCGGAGAAGTACCTGCTCCAATGAGATTTGGCTACTAAGCGATGTCTTGATCAGCTTACGAATCTGAACGCATTCATTCGCGAAGAGCGTCGCGCTCTGAGTATCTCTCACTTCAAGCGCTTTGACGCATTTGTCGCGGAGCGTTCGGTCCCTTGTCTCCATTTGATTGATTGATTTTTCGAGCCTTGTGGTCTGAGTGCGCAGCTTGTAAGTGGCCATCTGGATTCTTCGCTTGACAGGTGTTGGCTTGATTGCTTCGCGAAGTCTGTCTGTGATGGATGGGTTGTCTCTGAACATGTTTCTTACCTTGCGATTGGCTGTTCTGTCTGGAATATAGGAGGTCTCAGATGGATCTGATGCTTTGCGGCAGAGGCGTGGCGCGGGAGCGCGGTTGTCATGAGAATTGTCATGCCGTGATCTTTGTTCAATCCTCTTAGCAATGGCATCACTAGGTTTGTTACTGAGGAGTCGAGATCACCCGTCGGCTCGTCCAAAACAAGGAATCGCGGTTTTGCCGCGAGTGCTCGTGCGAGGTCAATTCTTCTCTTCTGTCCAGCACTTAGCGAATCTGGGTAAGAGCGAGAGAGCTTCTCCAATCCAAAGAAATTCATCGATTCCTTGATCCTCTCATCTCTCTCCCGCTTGGGGACTCCCATCATCGAGAGCGCGAGGTGTAGATTCTGCAACACTGTCAGTTGTGGGAGCGCCGTCGGTCGCTGGAAAACTGCGGCTGTCTTGACTCGTGCAGAGCGTTTCACGAAGGACTGTTCAGTCATGTTCTCGCCTTCGAGCTGAACTGTTCCTCGTGTTGGCTTCTCTAGCCCCAGCACTATGTTTACGAGAGTCGACTTGCCCCAGCCTGACCCTCCTATGACCGAGAGGAATCCTCCCTCTTCTAGGGTGAACGAGACTCCTTCTCCGTAGAGTCTGAGAATCCCGTCGGCGATTGGATAGGCTACTGTGATGTTTCTACTTTCCAAGAGTGGTTTCATTTTGGTTAGCCCTTGTATTGTTCTACGAATGCCAGCGAACGGGTTCGTTTGAGAGCGGGCACGGCGTAGGCTAGTCCTCCGACAATTGCTGAGGCGAGGAGCAAGACTAGGTTAGTTGAGAGAATGTTCTCGGTCGTAAGGAATCTTAACCATATGGGACATAGTCCGATGATTGACACGATTACTCCTCGGACAAAGTAGCGCAGCTGAATTTGCAATCCTGATCCTCCGTATGCGAACAGTGCAAGTTCCTCCTTCTGGGTCCTGGCTGAATTTGAGAGAGCGGCTAAGGCGCAGGTTATGGGTACGAGAACAAGCAGAGTTGCGAACCAGGCAGGCTGGATGGAAGGCTGGAGTTGGGCGAAGACGGTCTCAATGCTAGCCAGAGCTAGAATCGCTATCGCTAGTAGGTCTGACAATTCTCTGGGAAGTGCTCCTGAGAGTACGACTGGAGCCCAACTGGGTCTCTCCAATAGTTGACTACCTCTCGTCAGTCCCGGCCATAGCCCTGAAGTATGTTCCTAAACGACCCTCATCATAAGTTCGGATTACGGAGGACGCGAAGTCGATATCGAGATTCATCGATCGCAACTTTCCGAGGACGGCATTGACGTCCTCTTTGTTTCGCGCAACGATGAACACGAGGCCTTCTGGGCTGCCGAGAGAGCTGATCACGTTGACCGTTTCAGGAATCTCGCAGATCTGTTTCATGATATCCTCTCTTGACGAGTCAGATGGGAAGTTTGCCGCCACTACGACTTGTTCGGGTAGTCCGAGCTTTGAGAAATCGACGAGAGTTGTGTACTCCCGTATGATTCCTTGATCCTCTAGTCTATTGACTCTGTATGCGATTACGTTAGGATGGAGGGCGAGCTTTCGTCCGATCTCGACGTATGACTGTTTGGAGTTCTCCACGAGTTCTGCGAGGATCCGATAGTCTGTTCCGTCGAGGTTCACTCTTGCACTCTCCTAGCTTGCCTTGAACGATTCGTCCCAGTCGTAGTATCGCTTGAGAATTCCTGCTGAAACGCTTGGTCTGCGGCCTGTGATTATTGACTGAAAGTCTTCCATTGTTATCGCGTCTGGGACGGAATTGAGATCGCTGATGTTTCCGTGTGTGAAGAAGTTGCGGACGACTCTCAGCTGGGTTGACTGGAAAAGATCTCTGATGTCTCCGCCTGAGTAGCCTTCTGTCATCCGAGCAAGTTCTGCGAAGTCGACGTTATTGTCAAGCTTCAGATCGTGTGCGAGTATTTGGAACATATCCATTCGTGTCTTGATGTCTGGAAGTGGAACGTAGATTCTTTTCTGGAATCTGCGGATGAAGGGCTCGTCGAGGACCCACGGCTTATTGGTGGCTCCGATCAGGTAGACATGGAATTTCTTGTTCTTGTCCAGAATCCCATCCATCTCTTTGAGGAACTGGTTTCGAACACGGACTTCTCCCCCGACCTCCTCTCCCCGAACTCCCATTAGCGAGTCTATTTCATCGATGAATACGATCGCGGGCTGACCCTTCTCAGAGCTCTCCCTGGCTTTTGTAAAGAGCTGGGAGACGTTCCTCTCTGATTCTCCCAGCCATTTTGACATTAGGGAAGCTGCATCTGCGCAGAAGAATACGCCCTTGATCTCGCTGGCGACTGCAGCTGCGAGCAGAGTCTTTCCGCAGCCTGGCGGACCAAAGAAGAGGATCCCCCGTGGCCACCCAAGAGGAAAGAGATCTGGACGCTTTACTGGGAAAACGATCGACTCTTCGATCGCCCTTTTCGGTCTTTCCAGACCGGCGATATCGTTCCAATTGATGTCAGGCTTCTCGGTCAGGACCCACTGGTCCAACTTGATGTTCTTCGAATCCTTTGTTTCAGCGGAGTCCATCGGATGGGCGATTGGTTCGGTGTCCGATTGTAGTTCTTGGACCCGCTTGCGGTATGCCTCCGCGTGTTCCAAGTACACTTTGTTCTGGGGAGCATTGGGGTATAGCGAACAGAGCTTCAGAAGCACTTCAATGGCGCGCTGGTACTTTGTCCCGGCGATTCGTTTGGAGCCCTTTCTCTCCAGTTCGATTGCTTCGTTGGCGTACTTTACCGCTAAGGATTCTAGTTCTTCTGAAGCTGAGATCAGCCTTTCCTCCATGTGATCCTAAAGGGAGAGGGCGTTTGGTGGCCTCGCCCTAGTCCATGACTATCTTGCCGTCATCTCTGAGTTTCTGGAGTGACTGGCGAATGTCCTCTGCGGGGACGTCTAGCTCGTCGGAGGCTGAGTTGACACTTAGCTCGCCATTGTGAGCTTTGATGTAGCCTAGAACCCTATCCTCCAAAGGAGGCCGCGAGATCTCTTCGACCCCTCCAGAGGTGACCGCTATAGGAATTGGTGGTTCTGGAGCCTGTGGCCTCGCGACGACTGTTGCCTGTCTTGGTTCCGGTGTAGGCAGCTCTGGGAATCGCTCCTTCATCTGTTGGGATGCAATGATGCTGGACTCTTCGAGGACCTTTTTCGCTTCGTCACTTGAGGTTTGAACGTCGGCTCCTTGGTCTGGAATCTCGCCTGTCTCGAGTTCCATGTCGCTGAGCATGTTGTTCACTTCTCCGAGTTCGGTTGCGACTTCAGGGATCACTCCTGCGATTCTTCCTCTAGTCTCGCGTACGACTCCGATGACTGGGGCGATCTGGGCCATGATGTCTCCGAACTCTTCTATTGTCTGGAGTCTGAGAACGACCCGCTCTAGGGCGAGTTCACTGCTCAAAGTGATGTGTGCCATCTTTCGTATTTCGGCACACTCGTTAGCGTAGAGGGCTGCGTGAGCGCTGTCCTTCGATAGTTGGGCACCTATGCAACGCTGAAACATCTCTTTGTCTCGCTGCTGGAGCCGTGACGACATGTGCTCCAGTTTTTCCTTCTGGGTTGCGAGCCGATAGAGAGCCTGATCCACTCGCTCCTTCAGAGGAACAGGGTGGACCTTATCCTCGAGGCTTCTAAACAGGCCACGAAACCCCCTAGGTCTCTCGTACATGAAGGACCATTACCTGGTCCTTCGGTTGGCTTGCAGCAACTGGAACAGGGGTCGGGACAGCTACTGGCGTCTGGACCGTGGTCGCCGCGACGGTAGAGCTGGACGAGTCTAACTTAGACAGATATCCGAAGATTGAGTCGACCTCTTTCCGCTCAGCCATCGCTCTAACCAGGCCCGTGTCGATGGCGTCGCTGACTGCTTTGTAGCTCTGGTCGTCGAATTCTCCTGATGCGTGGAACATCTTGTTGCCTGCAAGGTGGGTCTGGAGTTGTCGAAGCTGAGTGTTGAGGGTGCTGCTTCTCTCGCTTAGAGTGTCTAGAATCGATTTGCGTTTGGACTTGAGCTCGTTGATGGCATCCTCGTGCTGTTTGCGCATGTCCTCGTAGACTTCTTTCTGTATGTCTCCTACGCTGAAAAGTTCGTCGAGG
>Ga0307479_10003666_pt1 | contig 14011 bp, 10 predicted proteins | sample atmos_gasesECM4C_FD_203743 | JGI IMG/M metagenome (GOLD analysis project Ga0307479, IMG submission 203743) | Hardwood forest soil microbial communities from Morgan-Monroe State Forest, Indiana, United States - atmos_gasesECM4C_515 | ecosystem: Environmental > Terrestrial > Soil > Temperate...
GCTGTCGTCGGTGAACGCGTTGCCCGGCGGCTTGCCGGCGCGCGACGTCATGACCAATCACCGGCCCGAGCCGAAGCAGCATCCGGGGCTGGTCGTGGTTGGCGACTATCTGTTCGACTCCACCCTCAACGGCTTGCTCGACTCGTCCGACGCCGCGACCGACATCATCGTCACCGAAATGATGCGGCTGCGCCGCTCCCGCGCCCAGGACGACAGGCCGCTGTCGGACAAGATCGACCGTTTCTATTTCGAGAATTATCGCGGGCTCGGTCCCTATCGCGAAGCGTGGCGGCATTTCACCGATCCGGATTATCTGGCCGAGCTGATTCGTATCGTCTGGAGCAAGCCCGGGGTTGATGCCAAGGAACACATCAAGGAACACATCAAGGATCGCACCAAGGGCTACAAGCTTCTGGTGGCGGGCTCGGCGAGCGGTGAACTGGTCGGTGCATTGCGCGAGCGCGGGATCGATGCGTGGGGTATCGAGAACAACCGCGCGATCCTCGCCAGGACGCCGAAGGCCTTGAAGAAGTTCAACAAGCTCGGATCGATCGTCGACATGCCGTTCAAGGAGGCCGAGTTCGATTTCGTGTTCGAGACGAGCCTTTGCCACGTCGCGGAAAAGCAGGTCGGGCGTGCCATCCGCGAGCTCAACCGCGTGGTCAAGACCGGCGTGGTGTTCGGATCGGTCACCTCCGACATGGCGCCGGCGGTGATCGACCGCTACGACCTGTTGCGCGGCGTGAAGAAGCTCGGCACCTGGTGGGAATGGTCGGAATTGTTCTTCGGCAACGGTTTCGACCTGTCGATGCACCGGCACGACTGCACCGATGCGCTCTGGGCCGCGACGCTCGCCGCCAACAAGGGGCCCGGCCAGTGGTACGCGGACTCCGACAGCCTGCGCTACTCGTTCTTCGACAAGGTCGAAGGCGACGATTAACCAAGCCGTCCCCGCGACGTTTTAATTTTTGCTGAACGCGCCCCGATCGCTTAGGATCGCACAGCTAAATTCTGCGGTCATGCCGGCCGTGCAGCATCGGTTGGTGATATGGCGCGCAAGCCACTCGCATCGGATGAAAAAAAGGCCGCTTCCGCGGGCGATCCAGCCGTGCCGGAGAGCGAAGACAAGCTGCTCGCGCAAGGCGGCGCCGCGATACGTGTGGTCGCCGGCAAGCCGTCCGCGCCGCCGCCGGAAGACGAAGACGACGAGCAAGACGACGAGGTGGAACTCGAGGACGACGAGGACGACGAGGACCTCGTCGTCTTTACCGCGAAGGAAGCCGCCGGCGCGCTCGCAACCGTCTATGGCTTCGTCAAGCCGTACCTGGGAAATTACAAGAAGATCCTGGCATTCGTCGGTCTCGGCGTGGTGGTTGAGACGCTGTTCAATGTCATCATGCCGCTCAGTCTGAAATTCTTGATCGACGACGCGCTCGGCGAGGAGGATTTCCAAGCGCTGTACAAGATCCTTGGCGTGCTCGCGGCCGCCGGCATCTTCACCTCGATCGTCGCGGTCTGGTACGAGCGCTGGGATGCAAGGCTCGCGGCGGCGCTGATTTCGGACGTGCGCGCGCGCCTGTTCGAGCATGTCCAGAATTTGCCGTCGGCGTTTTTCGCGCGCACCAGGCGCGGCGAGATCCTGTCGCGGTTTTCCGTCGACCTGTCGGCGTTCGAAGGCTCGGTCAAGAGCTTCGCCAACAGCGCGGCGCTGCCGTTCCTCGAACTGATCGCCGGCATCATCCTGATGCTGTTCCTGAACTGGCAGCTTGCCGCAGTGGCGCTCCTGGTATTTCCGATCACGCTGATCGGCCCGCGCATGCTGACGCCAAAGGCGGTGCAGGCGAACTACGAGCAGAAGCTCAACGAGTCCACGCTGCTTGGCATGGTGCAGGAGAACATCGCCGCGCAGGCGGTGATCAAGGCGTTCAGCCTGCAGCGCAAGACTCTCGGCTGGTTCACGATGCGCAACGATGAGGCGCGCCGCAAGATCGCAGTCGCGGGCTTTCTGTCGACCATGGTCGAGCGCACGGTCACGATCGCGGTGCTGTTGTTGCACCTTGTGGTGCTCGCGCTCGGTGCCTATCTCGCCACCAAGGGCCAGATCACCATCGGCACCTTCGTGACCTTCGAGAGCGCGTTCTGGGAGGTGTCCTACAACATCGCCCATGTGATGCATTTCATCCCGGTGTCGATCCAATCGGCAGCCGCCGTGCGCCACATCGAGGAACTGCTGGACGAGCCGACGCGCGGCGCCGACCGTCCTGGCGCACCCGACCTGCCGCGCATCACCAACGACATCACCTTCGATCACGTCACCTTCCAGTATGAAGGCAGCCAGGCGCCGGTGCTCGACAATCTCAGCCTCAAGCTCAATGTCGGCAAGACCGTCGCGATCGTCGGTCCGAGCGGTTCGGGAAAAAGCACGCTGCTCAACCTGATCCTGCGCCTCTATGTGCCGGATGAAGGCCGCGTCAGCATCGACGGCGTCGATATCCGTAAAGTGACCCGCGAGTCGCTGCGCCGGAGCATGGCGGTGGTGTTCCAGGAGAACATGCTGTTCAACATGTCGATCAAGGAGAACATCCGGCTCGGCATGGAAGGCGCCACCGACGAGGAAGTCGAGGCGGCGGCGCGCAAGGCCGAAATCCACCGCTACATCATGAGCCTGCCGCAGAAATACGACACGTCGGTCGGCGAGCGCGGCGACACACTGTCGGGCGGACAGCGCCAGCGCATCGCGATCGCGCGCGCCATCATCCGCAATCCGTCGGTGCTTCTGCTCGATGAGGCGACCTCGGCGCTCGACCAGACCACGGAAGCGGCGATCAACCGCACGCTGCTCAAGGTCGCCAAGGGCCGCACCATGATCTGGTCGACCCATCGTCTCGCTTCCGTGGTCGAGATGGACGAGATCATCGTGATTTCGGGCGGCAAGGCGATCGAGCGCGGCTCGCATGCGCAACTGCTGGCGAAGAATGGCGTCTATCGCAAGCTCTGGGATGACCAGACCCACACGCCCCACGTGGCCGATCGGGCGGACGACGACCACGAAGACGATGATGATGACGACGATGAGTGACGGCATCCGCGGTTAAGGAACGGAACCGGGGTCGGAATGCCATGACGACGACAGTCGACAAGCCGCAGTCGAAAAGCCCCGAAAAAGGCGCTGCCCTCGACGTTCTGCTGATCTTTCTCAAGCTTGGCCTGAGCTCGTTCGGCGGGCCGATCGCGCATATCGGATATTTCCGCGACGAGTTCGTCACGCGCCGCCGCTGGCTCGACGAACAGGCCTATGCCGATCTGGTCGCGCTTTGCCAGTTTCTGCCCGGGCCGGCGAGCAGTCAGGTCGGCTTTTCCATCGGGTTGATGCGCGCCGGATATCTCGGCGGTCTTGCGGCGTGGACCGGATTCACGTTGCCGTCCGCCATCGCGCTGGTGTTTTTCGCCTTTGGCGCGGCTTCGCTTGGCGGCCCGCTCGGCAGCGGACTGCTTCATGGTTTGAAGCTCGTGGCGGTCGCGATCGTCGCCCAGGCGGTGTGGGGCATGGCGCGCACGCTTTGCCCGGATCGGGAGCGTGCGTCGATCGCGACCGTGGCGGCGCTGCTCATTCTGTTGAGCGGCTCCTCGGTGGCGCAGATTGCGGCGATCCTGCTCGGCGCCGTTGCCGGGCTATGGCTCTGCCGCGGCGCGCCGCCACAGGCGGTGGGGCACGTGACGATGGCGGTATCGCGCCGGGCCGGATTTTTGGCGCTCGCGGCCTTCTCGATCCTGCTGGCCGGGGTTGTTCTGGTGCAGCTTCACCCAGCGCAAGACGCCGTCGGCTTGTTCGCCGCGTTCTATCGCTCGGGCGCCCTGGTGTTCGGCGGCGGCCATGTCGTGCTGCCGCTGCTGCGCGAAGCCTTCGTCGCGCCCGGCTGGGTCAGCGACGATGCCTTCCTTGCCGGCTACGGCGCTGCCCAGGCCGTGCCGGGACCGCTGTTTACTTTCGCCGCCTATCTCGGAGCGGTGGTCAAATTGGAGCCCAACGGGCTTGCGGGAGCAGCATTGGGGCTGATTGGCATCTTCCTTCCCGGAATCCTCATTCTGATCGGGATGCTGCCGTTCTGGGACGCGTTCCGGATGCGCGCGGGCGCGCAGGCCGCGATGCGCGGCGTCAACGCGGCCGTGGTCGGCCTGCTCGGCGCCGCCCTCTACAATCCGGTGTGGACCACGTCGGTCAAGACACCGGCCGATTTCGCCATCGCGCTGGTCAGCTTTGTGCTGCTCATGGCCTGGCGTGCGCCGCCGCTTGTGGTCGTCATCGTCAGCGCGCTCGGCGGGATCGTGCTCGCGGTGGCGACGGCATGAGGACGTAGCTCCATGTCTATTTCCCCGATGCAACGCTATTTCGCCGGGCTCTCGCGCAATACCTTTCTGCTGGCGCTCTCCAGCCTGTTCTCGGACATCTCAACCGAGATGCTTTATCCGATCTTGCCGGTCTTTCTCACGCAAGTGCTCCATGCCAGCGGCAGCATCGTGGGATTGGTGGACGGCTTTGCCCAGGCCACGCAAAACATCGTGCAGGGATTTTCCGGCGCGATTTCGGATCGCCTGCAACGGCGAAAGCCGATCGCACTGATCGGTTATCTGCTGTCGGCCATCGCCAAGCCGCTGATGGGCCTTGCGACGGTTTGGGAGGCCCTGTTGGGCGCGCGGCTGCTGGATCGCCTCGGCGCCGGTACGCGCTCGGCGCCGCGGGACGCGCTGGTGGCCTCATCGGTGGACGAGCGCGACCGGGGCAGGGCGTTTGGCCTCGAAGGCCTTGGCGACAACGCCGGCGCCTTTCTCGGGCCGCTGGTGGCGCTATTCCTTCTCTACGTGCTGCATCTCAATCTTCGCAGCATCTTCTATCTTGCGGTCATCCCGGGACTGCTCGCCTTTCTGATGGTGCTGCTGGTGACCGAACAGCGGGTTGCGGTCGCGGCGAAGTCGAAGATCGACGTCAATCTGGGCCAGTTTCCAAGGCGCTACTGGAATTACCTAGTGGCGACCGCGCTGTTCGTCGTCGGCAACTCCAGCAACGCATTCCTCATTCTGCAGACCAGGGATGTCGGTGTCTCGCTCGAAACCACGATCATGATCTACGCCGCCTACAATCTCGTCGCCGCGCTGATTTCCTATCCCGCAGGCGCGCTGTCCGACCGCTGGGGCCGCCGCAACATCCTGCTGGCCGCCATCGCGGTGTTCTTCACAGCCTATCTCGGTTTCGCGCTGACGCGGAACGTGCTCCTCATCGGGGCGTTGTTCGTCCTCTACGGGCTTTATCAAGGCGCTTTTCGCGCCGTCGGCAAGGCCTTGGCGTCAGATCTCGTGCCCCGGCACCTGCGGGCCAGCGGAGTTGGCTGGTACAGCACCACGGTGGGCCTGTGGCAGCTTGTGGCAAGCGTCATCGCCGGATTGCTGTGGGACCGCATCGGCCACGCTGCGGTGTTCTATTTCGGCGCGCTGTTCGCAGCGGTCGGGATCATCGCCTTGCTCGCCCTGGTGCCCCGAGATCCGCGGGCGTGAAAGAGCCGCCGCAACCGGCCCCGTCCGAGCCAGGCAAAAAAGCGCAGCCACCGGTGCATCTTCCAACGCAGGCCGCTATCGACCGAAACCGCGCGGAAGCTGAAGGCCTTCGCGATCGACCATTCGTCGCAGGCCGTCTTGACGGGATCCTCGTAGAAGGCCGCGATCTTGTCCCTGGCCATGCCGTCGGTCGAAAGCCAGGCGGGGATATGCACGTTGCACAGCCGCTCGACGTCGGTGAAGACCTTGTCCGTGCCGGTGCCGGTGACGGGGCAGGTGGTCTCGAAGGCGTCGCCGACCAGCACGATGCCGGGCTTGAGGTAGCCGGTGTTGAGGTAGAGATCGCAGGGGCGGATTTTCATCTCGCCCGGAATCGCGAACTCGCCGGTGATGCGCTTGAGCCGCGGCAGCGAGGCGTGCAGCGTCTCGGCCGGCGCCCGGCGCATCTGGCCGAGCCAGGGATCGTCGATCTTGCGATAGGTAAACAGATTAGCGCGCATCGCTTGGCCGACCGGAAACAGCGACAGATAGGGGATGCGGTCGCTCGGCCGTTCGGAGAAATAAGTCAGCGACGGAAAATCAAAGGCGGCGCGGCCGACCGGCACGATGTCGAACCCGATCGAGATGGAATGGCAGCGGCTCATGATTTGGCGCTCGATGCCGAGCGTGTGGCGCAGGCCGACATTCAGCCCGTTGGCGAGCACGACGAGGCGCGCGGAAATGATCCGATCGTTGGAAAGGGTGATTTTCTGCCGGTCGCTGCTGGTTGCGATCGACACGGCCTTGGCAAAGATCGTTTCCACGCCGCCCGGGATCTCGGCCCGGATCGCGTTGACCAGCGCGTCGTACATGATGCCGAACTGCGCACGCGGCGGCGTGTCGAGCAGGTGGCCGAATCGCGCGATCCAGGTCTCGCCGGCATAGGTCGTCTTGCGCAGCACGGGCTCCGCGATTCCCGTCTTGCGAAAACGCGCGACCTGCTGGTCGCTCAGCTTCTCGACCCGGAAATCCGCTGGATAGGTGGGATGCGGGTCGATCAGGACGCTGCTAATGCCCGCGCGACCGAGCATGGCGGCCGCGGTCGAGCCGGCCAGACCTCCGCCCACGATGGCAATATCGGTGTACTCAGTCATATCGCCTTGCTCGAAAGCCCCGATCATTGCGCCCAAAAAGCCAAATAAAGCCTTAGCTCTATCGCTTGCGATATTGTACCCGGGTAAAAATAGAGATTCGGCGCCTGGATGGGCGGGGAAGGGGGCCCGCGCGGGCGCACGGCGCCTTCGCTGAACCGGCCGATTCCACAAGCGCGAGAAGCCTTTCTTCGGCAGCGCTTTCGTCTTGACTTGGCTATTCGCCGCTTATAAAAGGCGCGCACTCAACGACAGGCGGTGAGCTACGCCAGCGTCGGAACGGAACACCCGCTTGGCCTTGTTTTTCAAGGACGAGACGGGCACCAACCTCGACGAATGCCGCTCAAACGCTGTCGATTATAGCTAGGCAATGCCAGGACGATTTTAGTTCTCTTGAGCACGTCCTCTTGAGATTGAACTCGGAAGCATGACCTCGGTCACGGACTGAACAGCGAACGCTGATCGGGTCGTAACTTGCGGTCCTCTGTGGCGTCGAAGCGCTTTCCGCCCAGCGATGGGCGGTTGGCGCGATTTCGCTTTGCGCGATTGATTTTGCGTGCTGCGGCCCGGCGGGGCGGGTAACCCCGAAAGTGATTTGCGGAGCCGGTTGAAGGTTCCGCGCGAACTGAAGGATGAAGGCCAAGATGCCGACGATCAACCAGCTGATCGCAAGTCCCCGCGTGGTGCAGAAGTCGCGCAAGAAGGTGCCGGCGCTGCAGCAGTCGCCGCAGAAGCGCGGTGTGTGCACGCGCGTCTACACCACGACCCCGAAGAAGCCGAACTCGGCGCTTCGTAAAGTGGCCAAGGTGCGCCTGACCAACGGCTTCGAGGTGATCGGCTACATCCCGGGCGAGGGCCACAATCTGCAAGAGCACTCGGTGGTGATGATCCGCGGCGGTCGCGTCAAGGACTTGCCCGGCGTGCGCTACCACATCCTCCGCGGTGTCCTGGATACCCAGGGCGTCAAGAACCGTAAGCAGCGCCGTTCGAAGTACGGCGCCAAGCGTCCGAAATAAGCGGGAATTTCATCGATGTCTCGTCGCCATTCAGCCGAAAAACGTGAAGTGCATCCGGACCCCAAGTTCGGAAACGTCATCATTACGAAGTTCATGAACTCGGTGATGTATGCCGGGAAGAAGTCGGTCGCCGAAGGCATCGTCTACGGTGCGCTCGGCATGATCGAGACCAAGACCAAGCAGAGCCCGCTGACGGTTTTCGAGCAGGCGCTCGAGAACGTGATGCCGACGATCGAGGTTCGCTCCCGCCGCGTCGGCGGCGCGACCTACCAGGTCCCGGTCGAGGTCCGCACGGTTCGCCGGCAGGCCTTGGGCATCCGCTGGATCATTTCGGCGGCGCGCGACCGCAACGAGAAGACGATGACGGAGCGGCTCTCGGCGGAGCTGCTCGACGCGTCGAACAACAGGGGGAACGCCGTCAAGAAGCGCGAAGACGTGCACCGGATGGCGGAAGCCAACCGCGCCTTCTCGCACTATCGCTGGTGAACCGGCGACACGAACGGAATTGAAGGAATAACCCCATGCCCCGCCAACATGCCATCGAGGACTACCGCAACTTCGGTATCATGGCGCATATCGACGCCGGCAAGACCACGACCACCGAGCGCATCCTTTATTATACCGGCAAGAGCCACAAGATCGGCGAAGTGCACGAAGGTGCCGCGACGATGGATTGGATGGAGCAGGAGCAGGAGCGCGGCATCACCATCACCTCGGCCGCCACCACCGCGTTCTGGAACGGCAAGCGTCTGAACATCATCGATACCCCCGGCCACGTCGACTTCACTATTGAAGTCGAGCGTTCGCTGCGCGTGCTCGACGGCGCCGTTTGCGTGCTCGACTCCAACCAGGGCGTCGAGCCGCAGACCGAGACCGTCTGGCGCCAGGGTGACAAGTACCGGGTTCCGCGCATCGTCTTCGCCAACAAGATGGACAAGACCGGCGCCGACTTTTTCAAATGTCTCGCCGACATCGTCGACCGCCTCGGCGCCAAGCCGATCGCGATCCAGCTTCCGATCGGCGCCGAGAATGCCTTCAAGGGCGTCATCGACCTCGTGATGATGCGCGCCATCGTCTGGAACGACGAATCGCTTGGCGCGAAGTTCGACTACGTCGATATCCCGACCGACCTGCTCGACCAGGCCAAGGAATATCGCGAGAAGATGCTGGAAGCCGCCGTCGAGCTCGACGACGATGCGATGGGCGCCTATCTCGACGGCAAGGAGCCGGATGAGGCGACGCTGAAGCGGCTGATCCGCAAGGCCGTGCTGACCGGCGCGTTCTACCCGGTGCTGTGCGGCTCCGCCTTCAAGAACAAGGGTGTGCAGCCGCTGCTCGACGCCGTTGTCGATTATCTGCCGTCGCCGCTCGATGTGCCCGCGATCAAGGGCATGGACGAAGACGGCAACGAAGTCCTGCGCAAGGCCGACGACAAGGAGCCGCTGGCGCTGCTTGCGTTCAAGATCATGGACGACCCGTTCGTCGGCACCATCACCTTCTGCCGCATCTATTCCGGCGTGCTGGCCTCCGGCACCGGCGTCATCAACTCGACCCGCGAAAAGAAGGAGCGGATCGGCCGCATGCTTCTGATGCACGCCAACAACCGCGAGGACATCAAGGAAGCCTATGCCGGCGACATCGTGGCGCTCGCAGGGCTCAAGGAGGCGCGCACCGGCGACACGCTGTGCGATCCTAACAAGCCGGTGATCCTGGAAAAGATGGAATTCCCCGAGCCGGTGATCGAGATCGCGATCGAGCCGAAGTCGAAGGCCGACCAGGAGAAGCTTGGCATTGCGCTGGCAAAGCTCGCCGCGGAAGATCCGTCGTTCCGGGTCTCGACCGATCAGGAGTCCGGCCAGACCATTCTGAAGGGCATGGGCGAACTGCATCTCGACATCAAGGTCGATATCCTCAAGCGCACCTACAAGGTCGATGCCAATATCGGCGCGCCGCAAGTGGCATTCCGGGAGCGCATCACCAAGCGCGCCGAGGTGAAGTACACCCACAAGAAGCAGACCGGCGGTACCGGCCAGTTCGCCGAAGTGTCGATCGTGGTCGAGCCGAACGAGCCCGGCAAGGGCTACGAGTTCGAGTCCAAGATCGTCGGCGGCGCGGTGCCGAAGGAATATATCCCCGGCGTCGAAAAGGGTCTCAACAGCGTCCTGACCTCGGGCGTGGTCGCCGGCTTTCCGGTGGTCGACGTCAAGGTGCAACTGGTCGACGGCAAGTATCACGACGTCGACTCCTCGGCGCTGGCCTTCGAAATCGCCTCGCGCGCGGCTTTCCGCGAGGCGCTGCAGAAGGGCAAGTCGGTCCTGCTCGAGCCGATCATGAAGGTCGAGGTGGTGACGCCGGAAGACTACACCGGCTCGGTCATCGGCGACCTCAACTCGCGGCGCGGGCAGATCCAGGGTCAAGACATGCGCGGCAACGCCAACGTCATCAACGCGATGGTGCCGCTCATGAACATGTTCGGTTACGTGAATAACCTGCGCTCGATGAGCCAGGGTCGCGCGACCTTTACGATGCAGTTCGACCACTACGCGGAAGCGCCGGCGAACGTATCGGCCGAAGTTCAGAAGAAGTTTGCCTGATTGTCGTTAGCTCAGAGTTGGCGACTGAACGGAGAGTCAAATGGCCAAAGCAAAGTTTGAACGTAATAAACCGCACTGCAATATCGGAACGATCGGTCACGTCGACCATGGCAAGACGTCGCTGACGGCGGCGATCACCAAGGTGCTCGCGGAGACCGGCGGTGCGACGTTCACGGCGTACGACCAGATCGACAAGGCGCCGGAAGAGAAGGCGCGCGGCATCACCATCTCGACCGCCCACGTCGAATACGAGACCAAGAACCGGCACTATGCCCACGTCGACTGCCCCGGCCACGCCGACTATGTGAAGAACATGATCACCGGCGCGGCGCAGATGGACGGCGCGATCCTGGTCGTGTCCGCGGCCGACGGCCCGATGCCGCAGACCCGTGAGCACATCCTGCTCGCCCGCCAGGTCGGCGTGCCGGCGCTCGTCGTGTACCTCAACAAGTGCGACATGGTCGACGATCCGGAACTGTTGGAGCTGGTCGAGCTCGAGGTCCGCGAGCTGCTGTCGAAGTACGAATTCCCCGGCGACAAGATTCCGATCATCAAGGGCTCGGCGCTCGCCGCGCTCGAGGACTCCGACAAGAAGCTCGGTCATGACTCGATCCTCGAGCTGATGAAGAATGTCGACGAGTACATTCCGCAGCCCGAGCGTCCGATCGACCAGCCGTTCCTGATGCCGGTCGAAGACGTGTTCTCGATCTCCGGCCGCGGCACCGTGGTGACCGGCCGTGTCGAGCGCGGCATCATCAAGGTCGGCGAGGAAATCGAGATCGTCGGCCTGCGTGCGACCCAGAAGACCACCGTCACCGGCGTCGAAATGTTCCGCAAGCTGCTCGACCAGGGCCAGGCCGGCGACAACATCGGCGCGCTGCTCCGCGGCACCAAGCGCGAGGAAGTCGAGCGCGGCCAGGTGCTCTGCAAGCCGGGCTCGGTCAAGCCGCACACCAAGTTCAAGGCTGAGGCTTACATCCTCACCAAGGAGGAGGGCGGTCGCCACACCCCGTTCTTCACCAACTACCGTCCGCAATTCTACTTCCGCACCACCGACGTGACCGGCGTCGTGCACCTGCCGGAAGGCACCGAAATGGTGATGCCGGGCGATAACATCGCGATGGAAGTGCACCTGATCGTGCCGATCGCGATGGAAGAGAAGCTGCGCTTCGCCATCCGTGAAGGCGGCCGCACCGTCGGCGCCGGCGTCGTTGCCGCGATCATCGAGTAAGAAGCCAATAGTGTGTAGGGAGTAGCGAGTAGAGGATTTCTATTCGCTATTCGCTACTCGCCCACTCACTAGAGAAAGACACGGCAATGAACGGCCAAAATATTCGCATACGCCTCAAGGCGTTCGACCATCGCATCCTCGACACGTCGACGCGCGAGATCGTGAACACGGCGAAACGCACCGGCGCGCAGGTTCGCGGACCCATTCCGCTGCCGACCCGCATCGAGAAGTTCACCGTCAACCGTTCGCCGCATGTCGACAAGAAGAGCCGCGAGCAATTCGAGATGCGCACGCACAAGCGCCTCCTCGACATTGTCGATCCGACCCCGCAGACCGTCGATGCCCTCATGAAGCTCGACCTTGCCGCAGGCGTCGACGTCGAGATCAAGCTCTAAGTTTTTGCTCACGTCCGCTTCTCAAAGCGCGGACAGAAGGACAGGAAGCACGAAGATGCGCTCCGGAGTGATCGCACAAAAGGTCGGGATGACGCGGGTCTTCACGGAGGCCGGCGAACATATCCCTGTGACCGTGCTCAAGCTCGGCAATTGCCAGGTGCTCGGTCATCTCACCGCCGAGAAGAACGGCTATGTCGCGCTGCAGCTCGGCGCGGGCAGCCGCAAGACCGTCTACATGCCGAAGGCCGAGCGCGGCCAGTTCGCGGTCGCCAAGGTCGAGCCGAAGCGCAAGGTCGCCGAATTCCGCGTCTCGCCCGACGCGCTGATTCCGGTCGGCGCCGAGATCCAGGCCGACCATTTCGTCGTCGGCCAGTTCGTCGACGTCACCGGCACCTCGATCGGCAAGGGCTTCGCCGGCGGCATGAAGCGCTGGAACTTCGGCGGTCTGCGCGCCACCCACGGCGTGTCGGTCTCGCACCGTTCGATCGGTTCGACCGGCGGCCGGCAGGACCCCGGCAAGACCTGGAAGAACAAGAAGATGGCCGGCCATATGGGTGTCGATCGCGTCACCACGCTGAATCTGCGGGTGGTGCAGACCGACGTCGAGCGCGGCCTGATCCTGGTCGAAGGTGCCGTCCCGGGCTCCAAGGGCGGCTGGATCGCCGTGCGCGATGCGGTGAAGAAGCCCTTGCCGAAGGAGGCTCCGAAGCCCGGCAAGTTCAAGGTCGCAGCCGAGGCGGCTTCCGAAGCGCCGGCCGAGCAGGGGGCGTGAGATGGAACTGAAAGTCACCACTCTTGAAGGCAAGGACGCAGGCTCCGTCCAGCTGTCGGACACGATCTTCGGCCTCGAGCCGCGTGCCGACATCATTGCGCGCTGCGTGCAATGGCAGCTCAACAAGCGCCAGGCAGGGACCCACAAGGCCAAGGGCCGTGCCGAGATCTGGCGCACCGGCAAGAAGATGTACAAGCAGAAGGGCACCGGTGGTGCCCGTCACGGCTCGGCGCGCGTGCCGCAGTTCCGGGGCGGCGGCCGCGCCTTCGGTCCGGTTGTGCGTTCGCACGAAACCGACCTGCCGAAGAAGGTGCGGGCGCTGGCGCTGAAGCATGCGCTGTCGGCCAAGGCCAAGGACGGCGATCTCGTCGTCCTCGAGGCCGCGCAACTCGAAGCGGCCAAGACCAAGGCGCTGATCGGTCATTTCTCGGGCCTTGGCCTGACCAATGCGCTGATCATCGACGGCGCCGAACTGCACAACGGCTTTGCCGTCGCCGCGCGCAATATCCCGAACATGGACGTGCTGCCGATCCAGGGCATCAACGTCTACGACATTCTGCGTCGCCAGAAGCTGGTCCTGACCAAGGCGGCGATCGATGCGCTGGAGGCGCGCTTCAAATGAAGACGATTGATCCGCGCCATTACGATATCATCGTGTCCCCGGTCATCACCGAAAAGGCCACGCTCGCCTCCGAGCACAACAAGGTTCTGTTCAAGGTCGCAGCCAAGGCGACCAAGCCGCAGATCAAGGAAGCGGTGGAGCGGCTGTTCGACGTCAAGGTCAAGAGCGTCAACACGCTGGTCCGCAAGGGCAAGACCAAGGTGTTCCGCGGCAATTTCGGTTCGCAGTCGGATACGAAGCGGGCGATCGTGACCCTCGAAGAGGGCCACCGCATCGACGTGACGACCGGACTATAAGGCAGCACAGCCATGGCATTGAAGACTTACAATCCCACGACGCCGGGCCAGCGCCAGCTGGTCATGGTCGATCGTTCGGCCCTCTACAAGGGCAAGCCGGTCAAGTCCCTGACCGAAGGCAAGCAGTCGACCGGCGGGCGCAACAATCACGGCCGCATTACCGTGCGCTTCCGCGGCGGCGGGCACAAGCAGGCCTACCGCCTGGTCGACTTCAAGCGCGCCAAGGTCGATGTGCCTGCGATCGTCGAGCGGCTGGAATATGATCCAAACCGCACCGGCTTCATCGCCCTGATCAAGTATGAGGACGGCGAGCAGGCCTATATTCTGGCGCCGCAGCGCCTCGCGGTCGGCGACACCATCATCGCCGGCGCCCATGTCGACGTGAAGCCGGGCAATGTCATGCCG
>Ga0307479_10003667_pt1 | contig 14011 bp, 12 predicted proteins | sample atmos_gasesECM4C_FD_203743 | JGI IMG/M metagenome (GOLD analysis project Ga0307479, IMG submission 203743) | Hardwood forest soil microbial communities from Morgan-Monroe State Forest, Indiana, United States - atmos_gasesECM4C_515 | ecosystem: Environmental > Terrestrial > Soil > Temperate...
TTTAGCCCCTGAGGGTACCGTTGGCGGCTAAAGCCACCGGTATATTCTCTTTTGTTGCAGCGCAAAAGCGCTGCTCCACCCAAAATCAGATCTTCCACCAAGAGAACTCCAAACCACCCTGCCTCTGGCCCTCCCAGTGGTTTGTTTTTTGGCACACGGCAGCGTATATTGATCACTGGAACTGTTGTGTAGTTACCAGCACGTGGCGAGACACACCAGTGGGCGCAAGCCCACTTTTTAGTTTCAGTCCGTTTTGGGACGGTGGAATTAGCTGTAAGTTATTGGTTCCATGGCGCTTGAGATCGACAAGGTGCGCGAGATCGCGGAGCGCGTCGCAGCCTCCAGTGGGCTGGAGGTCGTGGAAGTGGAGTTGCGTGGCGGCGGTAAGGCTCGCATGCTGCGCATCGTCATCGACAAGCCCTCCGGGGTCACGCACGAAGACTGCGCGAATCTGAGCCGGGAAGTCGGCACCATCCTCGATGTCGAGGACGTAGTTCCCGGTAGTTCGTACACGCTGGAGGTTTCTTCTCCGGGGCTGGATCGAAAATTAACTCGTCCGGCCGATTATGAGCGCTTCGCCGGAAGCCGGGTGAAGGTAACGACGTTGAAGCCGGTGAATGGAAACCGCCACTTCGAAGGTCGGCTGGAAAGTTTTCAGCACGGGCATCTGACGCTGGACCTGAGTGCGGTGAAAAAGAAACGCCGCCCCGAACCAGGTGCGGCTGAAAAGCTGGAAATCGAACTGGCCAACGTAGAGAAGGCGAATTTAGTGCCGGAGATTTAGAAGCATTGGGTAATTGGGGGATTGAGTAATTTTGTAATTTTCAAACCAGGGACTCTGAGTTTCAAATTACAAAATTACCCGATCACAAAATTAGTCAATTGCAGAGTTCCCGTTTGTCTTGACTGGAATTATCTATGGCAAGTGAGCTCTATAACACGATCGACGCGTTGAGCCGGGAAAAGGGCATTGATCCGCAAATTGTGGTGAGCGCGGTGGAAGATGCCATCGTGGTCGCGACCCGCAAGTATTACAAGACGCAGGAAAACCTGCGTGCTGAGCTCGACAAGGAGACCGGCAAGATCCGCGCCTTTGCGGTCAAGACCATCGTCGAGACTCCGGAGCAGGTGGAAGACCCCATTTTGCAGGTTACGCTGGATGATGCGCGGAAAATAAATCCCAACGTCGAACTCGGCGGCGAGCTTCAGATCAACAAACAGACGGAAGGAATCCTCGGACGCATCGCGGCCCAGCTCGCGAAGCAGGTGATCTTCCAGAAAGTTCGGGAAGCGGAGCGAGACACCGTCTACAACGAGTACATCGGGCGCGTAGGCGAAATCGTCAACGCTACGGTGAAGCGCATCGAGGGTCCGGATGTGATCTTCGACATTGGCAAAGCGGAAGCGCGCATGCCTCGTAAGGAGCAGTCACGCCTGGAGTCGTTTGCCATGGGCGAGCGTGTACGGGCCGTGATCGCCAGGGTCGAACGTGCCTCGAAAGGCCCGGCCGTTGTGGTTTCCCGGGCTGCGCCGGAACTGGTGCAACACCTGTTCCAGACCGAGGTTCCTGAAATCTACGATGGCACCGTGGTGATCCGCGCTATCGCGCGTGAAGCCGGGGAGCGCACCAAGATCGCGGTCATGTCGAAAGACAAAGACGTGGACGCGGTGGGCGCCTGCGTCGGCATGAAGGGCATGCGGGTGCAATCCATCATCCGCGAGCTGCGCGGCGAGAAGATCGACATTATCGAGTATCACGAAGACGCAGTGACCTTCGCAGAGAAGGCCCTGCAACCGGCAAAAGTAAGCCGCGTGACGGTGGTCGATTCGGCAGATAAGCACCTGGAAGTTGTAGTGGATGACAGCCAGCTTTCCCTCGCCATCGGCAAGAAGGGACAGAATGTCCGGCTGGCGGCGAAGCTGCTGGGCTGGAAGATTGATATCAAGAGCGAGGAAGAGAAGCGGCAGGAAGTGGAACAGCAGATGTCGGCGCTGGTCGGTTCTGCCTCCACCCCGTTGGAGAATGTGGCCGGTCTGGGTGAAGGCCTGATTGAGAAACTGAGCGCCGCCGGCGTGACCACGGTCGAATCTTTGGCGGACATGACTCCGGAGCAACTGGAGGCCATCGAGGGAATTGGCCCCAAGACGGTGGAAAAAATCAGCCTGGCGGTCAATAATTATTTCGCCAGCCTTGAAGCCGGTGAGACCGGTGAAGCCGTCGCCACGCCCGCTGAAGGGGAAACGGCTCCGGAGGGTGCGGTCGAGGAGGCAGCCGCGGGTGTAGAAGCCGAAACGGTTCCTGTCGAAGAAGCTGCTGAGGGAACTGACGAAGAAGCGATGCTCGAAGCGGGCGATGTCGAAGCCGCCGCCGTCGGTGAAAATGCCGTCGATGCAGAACCAGCGGAGTCCGCGGAGAAACCTGCGAATTCCGAGGACAAGCAGTAAGTGCGATTCTTTCGCGCCGGCGCAAGAGGCCGTGCGGAACTCAAAGCTGACACCGTGAGGTTGATATGAAGACTTAGCGGGACAGTCCGTAGGACGGAAAGGGCGGATGAGCAAGATTCGAATCAACGATCTGGCAAGGGAGCTGGAAGTCAAAAGCAAATCGATTCTCGATGTACTTCCCGAGATTGGAGTCACCGAGAAGAAGAGCCATTCCAGTTCTCTCGAAGACCATGAAGCGGAAAAAGTGCGCGCGCAATTTCGCGCCGCCAGCCAGGCGCAGGCTTCCAGCCGCTCCTCGCGATCAGGCCGCCCGGATGCCGATGAAATCAAGACCAAGATCGATCTTTCTCATATTTCCAAGCCCGGCGACGCGCTAAAAGCCATCATCAGCAAGCAACAGGCTCCGGTAGCTGCAGCTGCTCCGCCGGCAACCGTACCCGCGCCGGTAGAAACCAAGCCAGCTGTCACTCCTGCGCCGCCAGCCGCCAAGGCTCTTCCCGCGGCTGCTCCGCCGAAATTTGTGGTTCCGACTTCAACTCCGAGGCCAACCTTTACAGCTCCGCCGACCTCAATTCCAGCGCCGTCCGCGGCTCCGGTACCACCAGTGGCTTCTTCGGCCCCCGTGGCCCCCAGACCGGCGGTTGTTGCGTCGACGGCGCCAAGCGCAGGCGCGACTCCTCCCGCTCCGGCAACGACACCTCTGCGCCCGCCTGTGTCTCAACCAGGCGCTCCGAGCATGGTCGCCCGGCCGGCAGCACCAGTTGCGTCCGCGCCACCGCAAACGCCGCCGCCGAGAATGATCGTGCCGCAGACCGGGCCGCGTCCGGTATATAAGGCGCCCTTGAGACCAGCCCCGCCGGCAAGCACCGCAGGAGTTCCGGTCGGGGGGACGGCGCGTCCGGTGCCGGGACGCCCCGTGCCAGGACAACCGATTTTTCAACGGCCGCGGCCAGGTGCTCCCTCCAACCGGCCTCCACTGCGACCGGGCGAGCGCAGGCCCATGCATCCGACGCGCCAGTCTCCGACCGGGACGCGTCCGCTGGGAGTAGGGCCGGGGGCTTTGCCTCCGGGGCCGACGATCAGGCCGGGCAGCCGGCCCGGCGCGCCTTCCCGCAGGCCAGGGCAGCGCTATGTGCCGCGCGGCATAAAAGAAGGCCCGATGAAGGGCTATACGCCGCCGCCGCGCTTGTCGCTTTCGAACGAGCCGCAGCCGATCACGCGCAGCATCACCATCACGGAAGGCATCAGCGTCAAAGACCTGGCGGAGAAGCTGGGAATTCGCGCCAAAGATCTGATCGCACGTCTGCTCGCTCGCGGCGTGTTCGCCACCATCAACCAGACCCTGGACACCGAACTGGCCAGCGAGATGGCGCGCTTCTTCGGAGCCGACACTAACGTGATCACCTTCGAAGAACAAGCCGCCAAGGAGGTTTCCGAGGCCGCCGCAGGCGAGGAAGGTACCGCCAGTGAAGGCGTGCCGCGTCCGCCCGTGGTCACCATTATGGGCCACGTGGATCACGGCAAAACTACACTGCTCGATTCCATTCGCTTGACGAATGTAGCGGGAGGAGAAGCTGGCGGCATCACCCAGCATATCGGCGCGTACAAGGTGACGATTCTGGACAAAGAGTCTCCCGCGTTCGGCCGCCAGATTGTCTTCCTCGACACGCCCGGCCACGAAGCGTTTACCCGCATGCGCGCGCGCGGAGCCAAGGCCACCGACATTGTGGTACTGGTGGTGGCCGCTGACGATGGTGTCATGCCCCAAACGCTGGAGGCCATTGATCACGCTCACGCGGCAGAAGTGCCCATCATTGTCGCGGTGAACAAAATCGACAAGCCCGACGCTTTGCCGGACCGGGTGAAGAAGCAATTAGCCGACCGCGGCTTGATGCCGGAAGACTGGGGCGGAACGACAGTGTTTGTGGACGTTTCCGCCAAGCAGAAGACGAATCTGAATCTGCTGATGGAAATGATTTGCCTGGTGGCCGACCTGCAGGAACTCAAGGCCACGCCCGATCGGCCCGCCAGCGGCGTCGTTCTGGAGGCCAAGCTCGACCGCGGACGCGGACCCGTGGCCACGGTGCTGGTACAAAACGGCACCTTGCGCGCGGGAGACAACTTCGTAGTGGGCAACGTGTACGGCAAGGTGCGCGCCATGTTTGACGATCGCGGCGCACAGCTCGAAACCGCTCCGCCTTCCACTCCCGTCGAAATTCTGGGTATGGAAGGATTGCCGCAGGCGGGCGATCAGTTCGTGGTGGTGGCGGATCGCGATAAGGCCCGCGGCGTTTCTGAATATCGCGAACAGAAGGCCCGCGAAGCAACTCTGGCCAAGAGTTCCCGCGTGTCGCTGGAAGGCCTGGCCGAACAGCTGAAGACGGCTGGCACCAAGGAATTGAACATCATTCTCAAAGCCGACGTTGGTGGGTCTGTCGAAGTATTGGGCGACTTGCTGTCGAAGCTGTCGAATGACAAAGTGCGGCTGAAAGTTCTGCGCTCTGGTGTGGGTGCCATCACCGAGTCCGACGTGCTGCTGGCTTCCGCGTCTAACGCCATTATCATCGGCTTTAATGTGCGTCCGGAGCGCAAGGCACAGGAACTGGCGGAGCAGGAGAAGGTTGACATCCGGCTGCACTCGATCATTTACGAACTGCAGGACGAGATCAAACGCGCCATGACCGGGCTGCTCGAGCCCACGATCAAGGAAACCTACCAGGGCCGCGCCCAGGTTAAGGAGACCTTCCGCATTCCGAAGGTGGGTACCATCGCGGGATGCTCAGTCGTCGACGGCTTCATCAAGCGCGACTCCGAAGTACGCCTGCTGCGTGACAACAACGTCGTGTTCACGGGCAAGGTCGGGTCTCTGCGGCGTTTCAAGGATGATGCCAGCGAAGTTCGTAACGGCATGGAGTGCGGCATCTCGATCTCGAACTACGGCGACATCAAAGTGGGCGACGTGATCGAAGCCTTCGTGACCGAGAAGGTCGCCGCGGAAGCGATGGCTTAAAAGCGGTCGTCAGTCGTCGGTCGTCCGTCTTCAGGGTTTGCTGACGACCGACGACCGATGACTGACCACTTGCCTTGATCGCCTTTCTCACCCTCGAACTGCACATCGAAGCTGCGCAGTCTCTCAAAGACAAGCGGAAGGTGGTACGCAGCCTGAAAGACCGTCTGCGCGCCCACTTCAACGTGGCCGTGGCGGAACTCGATCCGAGCGGATTGTGGAACCGGGCTACGGTTGGCGTGGTCGGTATTTCGGATTCACGCGATTATCTCGACGGGCTCATGAAGAATGTGGAACGTCAGGCGACACGCATCGCCAACAACGGTGGCGCCGATGTTGCCGATTCCTTTCTCGAATATCTCTGACACCCTGCGCCGTAATCGGCTCTAGCGTCTGCACTTCGGCAGACACCTGTAAATCGCCTGAAATCACGTGTCAGTCGCGAGACCACGACCCGGTTTTTCTGATATTCTCATCCGTTTTACTCAAAGAGGTGAATGTGGAGAAGCGCGGCGCGAAATATCACCGGGAGCGCCTGGGAGAAGCCTTGCGGGAGGAGATTGAGACGATCGTGGAGGGTGAACTCGGCGACCCGCGCATCGGCCTGGTGAGTGTAACCAGCGTGGTGTTGGCGGAGGATTCGCGCTCGGCGCAAGTGTTTGTTTCGCTCGATGGAGACGACCAGGAAGCCGCCCGCTCGCTGGAAGGCCTCACTGCGGCAGTCGGATATATCCGTCGTGAGGTGGCGGAGAATTTGCACCTTCGCCGCCCGCCGGAACTTTATTTCCACCTGGACCGCTCCGACAAGTACGGCGCCAGAATTGATGAGCTATTAGGCCGGACCAGGAAAAAGAAGAGGTAGTCATCAGTCGTCGGTCTTCAGTCGTCAGCAAGGCGCCACTGAACTGACGACTGATAACTGACGACTGATAACTGACAACTGACAACTGACAACTGCCTTTCGGCCCACATGCACTTGGCTAACGACTGAAGCCTGACGACTGACGACTGATATGTTGACAGAGGTTCTCAAACAGATCGACCAGCGCCACCGCTTCCTGCTGACCTCACACGCTCGGCCGGACGGAGACGCGATCGGTTCAGCCCTGGCTTGTCGTCAGATCCTGCGCTTGATGGGGAAGGAAGCGGATGTGGTTCTGCACGACGGAGTGCCCAGGATTTATCAGCCGCTGCCCTTCGCGGAAACTGTGGTTCAGGCCGAACGCGTGAACGGTGATTACGAAGCCGCCATCATCCTGGAATGCGACAGCATCCAGCGCACCCGGCTCGAAGGACTGGAAGGCCGTTTCCTGATCAGTATCGATCACCATATGAGCGGCAAGCCTTTCGCGCACGTCAACTGGATTGATCCCCGTGCGGTGGCCACGGCGGAAATGGTGTACCGCCTGGCGCGCGAGGCTGGGGTGAAAATTTCCCCCGAGATTGCCACCTGCCTCTACACCGCCGTCCTCACCGACACCGGTTCCTTTATGTTCGAAGGGACGAACGAACATACCTTCGCGCTGGCGCGGGAACTGGTGCTGGCTGGCGCTGACCCGGCGCACTGCGCGCGCAATATTTACTTCGGGCATTCCACGGCCAAGATGCAACTGTTGGGTGCCGCCCTCTCCAACCTGCACCGGGAAGGACCGCTGGCCTGGATCTCGGTTAGCCAGGAACAGATGCTGCACTACCGCGCGAGAGAAGAAGACTGCGAAGGGCTGGTGAATTACGCGCTTTCCATGCAGGGTGTTGAGGTGGCATTATTCTTCCGCGAACTGCCGGACGGGCGGTTTCGCGTAAGTTTGCGTAGCAAAGGTAAGGTGGACGTAGCGACGGTGGCCGAACGCTTTGGCGGTGGCGGACATCAGTGCGCCAGCGGCTGCGCGCTTGACGGACCCTTGTCGGCCGCGACCGAACGAGTTCTGGCGGAATTGCGACTTGGGTCCTCTCTGCAATAAATCTCCTGGAATACCGCTAGTGCCTCCCTCCTCAAACTCGCCATTGAAACCTGCGGCCGCGAATCCTGCTGGAAATAATGCTGGGGTTGCGAGTCGAGGTTCAGAGTGGTTGTTGTTGGCCGGTTTCTGTGGCTTCCTGTTTTTTTTCGGCCTAGCATATTTCGGCTTGGTCGGGGCCGACGAGCCACGTTATGCGCAGGTGGCGCGGGAAATGCTCGCCCGCCACGACTGGATTACGCCCACCCTTGGTGGCAAGGCCTGGCTTGAGAAGCCGGTCCTCTACTACTGGCAAACCATGCTCGCCTATAGCGTCTTCGGCGTGAGCGATTGGGCTGCACGTTTGTCTTCCGCAGTGGACGCCATGCTGATGGTGCTTGCGGTCTACCTCTTCCTGCGGCGCTTTCGCTCCGGATTTCCTTTTGCGGGCTCTCAGCTCGCTGGTTTTCAGCTCGACGGTGCACTGATGACGGCCTCGGCCAGCGGCGTGATCGGATTTGCCCGCGCAGCGTCAACCGACATGCCGCTCGCGGCCACGTTCACGATCGCCATGCTGGCCTGGTATGCCTGGTACGAACACGAGAGCCAGCGCCACCTGGCGCTGTTTTACATCTTCCTTGGACTCGCCACGCTCGCCAAGGGGCCGGTTGCGCCGTTTCTCGCCGCAGTCATCGTGACGATCTTTGCCGCCGCCAAAGGCGACTACCGGCTCCTCGGGCGAACCTGCTGGATCCCTGGTATCGCCTTGTTCACCATGGTCGCGCTTCCCTGGTATGTTGCGGTCCAGCTGAATAATCCGGAATTCTTTCGCGTGTTCATTCTGGAACACAACCTGCAGCGCTTTGGCAGTGACCTTTATCACCACAAGCAACCATTCTGGTACTACTTGCCGGTCGTGCTGCTCGCGCTTGTGCCGTGGACGGTGTTTGTGATCGCCGCCCTGGTCGAGAGCATTCGTGTCTGGTGGACGGAAAAAAGAGACATGTTGCAGTCCGAAGACGCCTTGCCCGCATTTCTGGTGATCTGGTTTCTGGTTCCGCTCGCGTTCTTTTCATCCTCCGCCTCGAAGCTGCCAGGCTACATTCTGCCAGCTCTACCTGCGGGCACGCTGCTGCTTGCAGAATACGTGCGCCGGCATGTAGTAGACAAAGATCGCCCCGGCCTTCCCCTGGTTCTGCTGCATTCAATTGTCGCGACCCTTCCCGTAGTCGCTGCCCTCATGATGCAATACATCGTGTTTCAGCACCGGCTGCCGTGGGGCCGGGCGGCAGCGATTTCGGCAGGATTCGCGGCGGTGCTGGCCGTCGGTATCGCGCTCACCTTGCGAGGCCAGCTCGGATTTCGGGTACTGCGCTTCGTGACCCTGGCGCCCGTGGTGTTGGCCGTGGGCGCGGTGCTGCGACTGGGCGCTCCTGCCCTCGATGCCACGCTTTCCGCTCGTCCGTTGTCTCAGGAAGTCAGTCGCATAGATAACGGCTCTTTTCCTTTGGCGATTCTGCAACTTCCGCGAGAGACCGAATATGGCCTGCAGTTTTATCGCAATCAGGGTATTGCGCGTTACGAACTGGGACAGATCCCGGACCGCGAACATCTATTGATCACGCGAGAAGGACAGCGAGAGAATCTCGCCAAGTGGACAACCTCTAGGCGCGTCACATATCTGGGAAGTTTTGCGCCACAGGGTTTGGATTATTATTGGGTAGCGGGGAAGAGCGGCGTTAGTGCACGGCACTTGGCAACTAGCACCTGGCTTTAAACACTGCAACTCGCGCTTGCGATTGACACGGCGTAGTTGCTGGTGCGATCTGTTTGGGGAAGGGCACGACTTCAAGTCGTGGCGAAACTCGCCCCGGACGATTCTGCTTTAGCTACTGCGGTTCGCCGTTCCATCCCGCCGCCGCTTCTCCATCGCATCTCAGACCAGCCGCCAAATTCCGAGAAACCAAGCGCCAAGTGCCAATTGCCAAGTGCCGTCTTCGCTGTTACCACTCTTGTCCCCCCGTTTGCCTCCGGCTGTGACGAAGCACTACACTCGCTGTTCGCAGCCCGCCATGAGCGCGCTTAGCAAGCCGGAACCCTCCAGGAGCCTCCAGGTGGAGATACTCGACCTCAGGCATTTCTCGTCCGTCGATCTGCGTCCTTTGCTGGAGGACGAGGTCCGGGAATGGGCGCGTGTGTTGTCCTGGGACTACAGCGGCTCCGCGGAAATGATCCTGCGTTATGTGGATGCCAAAATCCTGCCGGGCTATGCCGCCATCGAACGCGGACGAATCGTGGGATACGCCTTTTTTGTCTATGAAGGCAGCAAGGGTGTGATTGGCGATCTTTTTGTCGCCAATGGCGGCCGGTTGCCCGATCCCCACGAAGTGGAATCGCGCCTGCTGCTGCATGTGATCGAGACTTTGCAGCAGTCACCCGGCATTCATCGGGTTGAGGCGCAGCTGCTGGTGCACGAAGCGGGCGTGGTCGCCCGGCCATTTGTGGAGCAGGGATTCCAGCGGCACCCCCGGCTTTTCATGACGCTACCGCTGGGTGACGCGTTGAAGCCGATGCCGCAAGTGGACCCTGAAATTGAGGTCCGGCGCTGGCTGGAGCAGGACTACCAACCCGCCGCCGCTGTGATCACGACCGCTTACCGTGGCCATGTGGACTCTGAGATCAACGACCAGTACCGCACTCTGAGCGGGTCCCTGCGTTTCCTCAACAACATTGTGCGCTTTCCGGGGTGCGGCACATTCGATCCCGAAGGCTCGTTTGTAGCCGTCCACAAGCGGGCGCGCAGCCTGGTTGGACTCATTCTGTGTTCTCGCGTGCGCCACGATGTTGGACACGTGACCCAGGTCTGCGTGCTGCCCGAATACCGTTCGCACGGACTCGGCGAATTGCTGATTGCCGCCACCGCGGGCAATCTTCGCCAGCGCAATTTCTCGCTACTCTCACTCACTGTAACGGAAGCGAATGCCCGCGCCGTGACCCTTTATCAGCGCCTTGGATTCGATACCCGGCGAGTGTTTGATGCGTTTGTGTGGGAAGGGTAGGATCGGACGGCCGACCTCGGGCGTCAGACCTCGGTCATTAGCCCTAACATGATCAGCCGATGCGCAGAGAATCTCGCCGAAGCGATGATCCGAGAGGGTGCCGTGGTTTTGCGGCTAGATAACCAACACCAGAGGTTCGCCGAGGTCAGAGGCGGACGCCCGAGGTCCGACGCCTGACGTTTAATGTCTTAACAGCCACATGACCCAGCCCGCCAGAAATACCCCACCGGCAAACATCACGAAGCAATATAAGCCATAACGGATTTGCTCGGTGGGGTCATTGCGCTGAGTGATTCCGAAAACGACCGAGGCGAATACCGAGAACAGCACGGCGGCGCTGAAATGGGATAGTTCCAGGGTCATTCTGTTTTTCCGATCACGGTTTTTTCCCGATGGCGATATGGTAGGCGTCGGCTACGCTGATGAAATTCAGCAATCCGGCAACGATAAGGTACTTGGTGCCGTAATCCGCGGTGGCGTGGGCGATGGCGCCGTGTCCCCAGCCTTGCATGCGGGTCACGATGTAGAAACCTCCTGCTCCCACGTCGCCGACAAATCCGAGGATGTCAAGAATGTCGCCGCCGTTGGGCAGATACACCCGTCCCTGCATCAGCAGTCCGAGAATGAACATGGTGCTGATGGAAATCATCAGCAACAGCCCGCGAATCCAGCGCTTCTGGATCAAGTGTCCCGCGCCTGGGATGAGCCATCCCAAAGCCGGGGCGATGACCGCCATGCGGGGAGACGCCGGCGTAGCCGTTGGCTTCTGCGCTTCTGCCGGAGCCGATTTCGTTGAATTTGCCATTCAGATGATCACGATTTCGTTTTGAATTTTGCCCGTCACTTCTGCCGCTTTCGGCCTTACCAGCACATTGACTTCGCTGCGCACTCCGAACTCCGGCAAGTAGATGCCGGGCTCGATGGAAAAGCACGAGTTGGGCAGGATGCGGCGCTCGTCGTGAATTTCCAGGTCATCCATGTTGGCTCCGTTGGCGTGAACGTCGGTACCGATGGAGTGCCCCGTGCGATGAAGAAAATACTGCTCGAAGCCGGCGTTCTTGATGAAACCTCGAACCGCGCGGTCGACTTCCCATCCCGCGAGGGGCCTGCCGGCGGCCACGGCTTCGCGCACCGTCTTCACTCCGATGTCGCGCGCCTGGCGGACAATGTCGAAGATCTCTCGCATGCGATCGGAAGGAGACTTGCCCACAAAGCCCGTCCAGGTGATGTCGTAGTATACGGCTTCGGGCGTGTTCTTTTTGGCCCAGATATCGAGCAGCACGAAATCACCCTGGCGAATCGGTTTGGAATTTCCGGGCTCCAGAGCGTAGTGCGGATTGCCGCTGTTGGCGTTGACGGCGACTACAGGAAGATCGTCGGCCACAAGATCCTCGCGGCGGAAGGCTTCCAGGATCCACTCTCGCATCGCTTGCTCGGTGGTCCCCCCGTTCCGCGCGCGCAAGCCGATTTCCTTGAAAGCAGAGGCGGTAATTGCGTCAATCGCATCGCGGGCCGCGAGGTGAGACCTGATCTGTTCCTCGGTCCAGGTGGCCTGGAACTGCGCCACCAGGTCGGCGGAACTGACCACGTTCTTGCCTAACCCGCGGATCAGGTCGAGCGTGCCACCATCCACCAATGAAATGGTGAAGACCAGGTTGTTGGGCGAATATTGCATGGCGATGTCACGAGTGTTCGTGAGCAACGCTTTGACCTGGTCGAACAATTCCTGCCAGCCGGAATATTGCTTTTTCACGCCGGGAAGGGTGTCGAGGTGGCCGGGCTCGATTTTATGGACCAATTTCACTGGTTCGCCATCGGCTGGAATCAGATAGAACCAGCGCCGGGTGACCATTTGACCAGCGGGCAATCCCAGTACGCTGTAAGCGATGGGATCGCGATGATGGTGATCGTAAAAAAGCCAGGCATCGATGTTGCGCTCGCGGAGCGCAGCTTGTATGGCAGGAAGATCCATGGGCAAATAACTATTCTAACAGGCTGCAAAAAAATGGTGCTGTTGCGGGGGCGACCCGTTTCTGTGTGGGGCCGGGTCTCTCACCCGGTCAGGCCGAGCAAGGCTCGGCAGCGTGCGTCAGCCGATTAGAAAAGTTCAGGGAGCCGTTAGAACTCTCTTCCGGATCCCGCCCGAAAGAGTTTCGCAAGCTGTCCGCAAGACCAGTCGCGGTGCCCGCTCACGAATACTCAGCAGGTACGGCAAGGTGCTCCGTGCATCTGCCTTCGCGGTCTCACGCAAGAGCCAGCCAAGGCCCTTCTGCACCATGTCGTCCTCGTCGGAGAGAAGCCTTTCACCCAGCTTCTTGATTTCAGAAAAGAACATTTTCCGACGTGTGCCCTGGATCAAAGCTACGCAGGCGGCCCGGCGATACCAACGATTCGGCGACTTAGCCCAGCGAAATACCCTTCTCGCCCGCGCGGGCTTCGCCACCATCATGGGCGCGATCAGATAGTGCACCAGAGCATCATGGTCAGACCAGTTGCTGATTCGCGGCAGCCAGGACTCGAGGAGTTCAAACTCTTCATCGCCGAACCCGGCTATGATATTTTCCAGCAGGAACACCGCAACATTCTTTTCATCGTTGATCGTCCCGGCGAACAGGTTGTCTGCCACCCGCAGGAGGAACTTGAGATCGGACTGTTGCAGGATCTCCCGCCGCCATCGAATCGAAGCCCGGCGCAGGTCTGCCGTGCGCCAGCCGTGGGATTGGACTTCTTCCTTGAAGAAGCGCTGCACGCTGGTGGAACGTGTGGCTGAGCCGCCTGTCTTCAATGTGTGACGGATCTCATTGGCAACTGAGGTGGGTGTCGCCTGTCGTCGTGCCATCTATTTCACCGGAGCAACGCCGGCGGGTCTCAGGGTCTTGTCATAAATCCACAACAGTGCGGCAGTGGCCACGCCGACAGCGGTCACCGCCCACCAGATGCGCCCAGGCTGATGAGTGACTTCTCCAAAGTGATGGATCAATGTCCCTCCAAACCAGCCGCCTATCAGCGATCCAATTCCGATTGGCAGAAATGCAAAGCCCATATACGTGCCCTGCTGACCGGCTGGTGCGAGCCGCGAAATATATTCGTAGTAGCGCGGTGACTGCGTAATCTCGCCCACCGAGACCGCGAACAGTGTAAGCACAGCCATGGGAACCGTGGGATGCGCAATCAGAATGAGCCATGCCAGACCGGAGATAAGTGTTCCCAGCGTGATGGCGCGGAATGCGGGCATCCTCTCCGTAACAAAGCTGACCAGCAGTTGCAGCGTAATCACCGTCAGTGGTCCAGTGACGAGTAACAGCTCGGTGTTGGCCTTGGGGTCGATGTAGTCGTGGATGTACAACGGCAGAATAATAAATTCTTGCCAGTAAACCACCCAGTAGCCAGAGAAAATCACCAGGAACAGCATGAAACGTGGATTTGAGATAACAGTCGCAAAATTCTTCACTGATTGGGCCAGGCTTACGGTCTGTGCGTCGCCGGAACGTCGTGGCTCTTTGAACAGAAGCAAGACCGCGAAGAACATGGCAAACACGCTCAACGCTGCCACCCGAAAAACA
>Ga0307479_10003668_pt1 | contig 14009 bp, 15 predicted proteins | sample atmos_gasesECM4C_FD_203743 | JGI IMG/M metagenome (GOLD analysis project Ga0307479, IMG submission 203743) | Hardwood forest soil microbial communities from Morgan-Monroe State Forest, Indiana, United States - atmos_gasesECM4C_515 | ecosystem: Environmental > Terrestrial > Soil > Temperate...
GGCCATGACGGGGTCATGCATGGGCCGGTTACTTCTCTGCCTTCTTCCCGCTGTCGCGGATCAGGCGGTCGAGATGCATGCGGATGTGGGCGGCTTCGGCCGAGGTGTTGGCAAGCGCGATGGCGCGGTCGAAGGCGACGCGGGCCTCGTCGTTGCGGCCAAGTTGCATCAGGAACGCGCCGCGCACGCCGAAGAAATGGAAATAGTTCGACAGCCGCGGCGCCAGAGGCTCGATCATGTCGAGCGCGGCTTGCGGCCCGCGCACCTTGGACACCGCCACCGCGCGGTTGAGCGTGACCACCGGCGAGGGCTGCATCAGTTCGAGCGCGCCATAGAGCAGGTCGATCTGCTTCCAGTCGGTGTCTTCGGGCTTTTCGGCGCGGGCATGCAGTGCTGCGACCGCCGCCTGGATCTGGTAGGGGCCGCTGGCGCGATGGCGCATCGCCTTGTCGATCAGCGCCAGCCCCTCCGCGATCAACTTCTGATTCCACAGCGAGCGATCCTGATCGTCGAGCAGGATCAGCGCGCCATCGGCATCGAAGCGCGCGGCCGCGCGCGCATGCTGCAGCAGCAACAGCGCGGTCAGGCCCATGATCTCGGGCTCGCCCGGAAACAGCCGCAGCAACAGCCGCACCAGCCGGATCGCCTCTTCGCACAGCGGCGCGCGGATCTCGGCGGTATCGCCGCTCGCCGAATAGCCCTCGTTGAAGATCAGGTAGATCATCGCGGCCACCGCCGCGAGCCGCTCGCTGCGCTCGACGGCGCCTGGCGTCTCGAACGGCACACTGGCGTCCGCGACGCGGGCTTTCGCCCGGGTGATGCGCTGCTCCATCGCGGCCTCGCTGACCAAGAAGGCACGCGCGATCTGCTTGACGGTCAGCCCAGAGACGATGCGCAGTGCCAGCGCGATCTGCTGCGTCGGCGGCAGGTCGGGATGGCAGCAGATGAACAACAGCCGCAGGATGTCGTCGCGATAATGCGAGCCGTCGAGCCGCTCGGCCAGCGCATCCTCGGCGTCGCCGAGGTCGGAAATCGCCTGGTCGTCCTCCGGCAGCGGCTGTTGCTTGCGGCTGCGCCTGACCTCGTCGATCGCTGCGTTGCGCCCGACCATGATCAGCCAGGCCGCGGGATCGCGCGGCGGGCCGTTTTGCGGCCAGCTTTTCAGCGCGCGCAGGGAGGCGTTCTGGAAGGCCTCCTCCGCGGTGTCGAGATCGCGAAAATAGCGCAACAAGGCGCCGACCGCCTGGGGACGCGCCGACGTCAGCGCGGCATCGATCCAGGCGGCATCGGTCTCGCTCACTTCAGTGCGTCTCCGGGCGCGAACATGCCGACCGGGCGGATCTCGTAGGCGCCGCCGGGATTGGCGGCGCCTAGATCGCGCGCGACATCGAGTGCCTCGTCGAGATTCTTGCAGTCGACGAGATAGAAGCCAAGCAATTGTTCCTTGGTCTCGGCATAGGGACCGTCGAGCACCAGCGGCGGGTCGTCCTTGCGCAGCGTGGTCGCCGCCGTTGTCGGCAATAGCCGTGCCACCGGGCCGAGCCGGCCCTGTTTGGCGAGTTTTTCCTGTACGACAGCGAGCTTCTTCATGACCGCTTGGTCCTGCTCCTTGCTCCAGGAGCCGACAAAATCCTCGTCATGATAGCAAAGGATGGCATAGAGCATGTGATGGGTCCCCGATTTCACTGGAAGACGAACGAGTATGCCCGGAGCCGACAGCGGGCGTGAAGTATTTTGCGCGGGAAAGTTAGAGCGTTTTCCAGCGAAGTGGACCCCGGTTCGCGTAAAGAAAACGCGTCGAAACAAAAAGCTAGGGCCTCCGTTCCGATACAATCGGAACGGAGGCCCTAGCCCGCTATGGTCTTCCGGAAACAAAAAATGGGGGCAATTCCAATGAACAACGGCGCACTGGCGCTTCTGATCCATGGCGGGACCGACAATTGGTCGCCGGAACGCTGGAAGGTGCGGTTCGACCAGGCCTGCCGGGACCGCCGCGTGCTGCAGCCGCCCAGCGCCAACTTCGATCCCGCGGAAGTCCACTATGCCGCGGTCTGGAAGCCGGTTCCAGGCGAGCTCGCGGCCTTTCCGAACCTGCGGGTGATCTTTAATCTCGGCGCCGGGGTCGACGCGCTGATGGCCGACAAATCGTTGCCCGACGTGCCGCTGGTGCGCGTTGCGGTCGGCGATCTCACCGGCCGCATGACCGAATATGTCGTGCTTCACGTCTTGATGCATCACCGGCAGGAACTTTACCTGCGCGCCTCCCAGCGCGAGAAGCGCTGGGCGCCGAAATCGCAATGGCCGGCAGGTGCGATCTCGGTCGGCATCATGGGGCTCGGCACGCTCGGGGCAGACGCGGCCGAGGTGCTCAAGCGCATCGGTTTTCGCGTCGCCGGCTGGAGCCGCGGCAAAAAATCGATCGACGGTGTCGAATGCTTCTGCGGCAGCGCGGAGTTCGAAGCCTTCCTGCGGCGCACCGACATCCTGGTCTGCCTGTTGCCGCTGACGGAGGACACACGGCACATCCTAAACCGCGCGGCGTTTTCCAGGCTTAACCGCGAAAGTCCAATGGGCGCGCCGGTCGTGATCAACGCCGGCCGCGGGGCCCTGCAGAACGAGGCCGACATTCTCGCCTGTCTGGACGACGGCACGCTCGGCGCCGCCTCGCTCGATGTCTTTTCACTGGAGCCACTGCCATCCGACAGCCCGTTCTGGACCCATCCCAAAATCGTGCTGACGCCACACAACGCGGCCGATACCGATCCCGACGAGATCTCGAAATATGTGGCCGGGCAGATCGAACGGTTCGAGGACGGCCTTGCGCTGGAAAACGTGGTGGACCGCAAGCGGGGGTACTAGCGCGCGCCGCCGATCATCACGTCGATCGCGCCGTTGACAATCGCTTCGAGTTCCTTGCGCGGCACGCCGGCGCGCGCGCGGATCGCAATGGTATGAATGGTGGCTGAGGCGAGCTGCGCCAGCACGTTCGGATCGGATGAGGCCGGCAGTTCACCCTTCTCCTTCGCAAGGCGGAAGCAGTTCGCGAAGGCCTTGTCGAGTTCGGAAAAGCCTTCCAGCACCATGCCGCGAATCTGCGGATCGGCCACCGCCTCGGACGCCGCCGTCATCACCGTGAAGCAGCCGCGCGGGGATTCGCCGGCCAGATAGATGCCGAGTGCCACGGCATAGATGCGCTCCAGCCGGTTGCGGATCGGCAGTTCCTCGCGAAAAATATCGATCATCCGCGCGCGCGCGTCGTCGCGGTAGCGCTGGTAGCTCTTGATGTAGAGCTCGCGCTTGTCGCCGAACGCGCCGTAAAGGCTCGGCCGGTTCATGCCCGTCGCGGCGCTCAGATCGTCGAGCGAGGTCGCGGCAAAGCCGCCCTTGCGAAACAGCTCGAGCGCCTTGCCGAGCGCGATCTCCGGCTCATAGGCGCGCGGCCGGCCGCGGCGTTTCGGTTCGACCGGCGCATCGCTTTTGGCGGGAGGCGCCGGCTCTCTAGTTTTTTGTACCATTTCGCAATAAATCCTTGACGCCATCTATATTATGCGGAACAGTATGAAAATCAATCCGGGTTCGACCGGCCCGGGCCAGAACCGCCAAGGAGGCACCCATGGATCTTTATTTCTCGCCGCTTGCCTGCTCGCTCGCGACCCGGATCGCGTTCTATGAGGCCAGCGCGGACGCCAACTATCTCGAGGTCGATCCCAAGACCAAGGTCGTCCAGATTGACGGCTCCGATTTCCGCAAGGTGAACCCGCTGGGCCTGGTGCCGACCTTGCGCACCGATGAAGGCCTTGTGCTGACCGAGAACGCGGCAATCCTGCAATACGTCGCGGACCGTTTTCCGCAGGCCAATATCGCAACCAACCCGGGCATGGAGCGCAGCCGGCTGCACCAGTGGCTCTGCTTCATCGGCACCGAGCTCCACAAAGGATTGTTCGTGCCGGTGCTCGACAAGAAGGCGGGGCCGGAGGTGAAGAGCTATGTGCTCGAAAAAAACCTATCGCGGCTCGACTATCTCGAAAACTACCTGAAGGGCCGCGAGTATTTGCTCGACCATTTCAGCGTTGCCGACGCCTATCTGGTCACGGTGATCAACTGGACCATGGCGACGCCGCCGATCGAGCTTGCGAAATGGCCCGCCGTAAAGGCCTATTACGAGCGGCTGCGGACGCGCCCGAGCATCGCGAGAGCGATCGCGGAAGAGTTCGAGCTCTACAAGGCCGAACTCGCGCGCCACAAGGCGGCGGCGTAAGCTTCATCTTGAGCCGTCCCGGCCTGGTGCGCAATTGCGCGTGGGGGGCCGGGACGACAGCTCCAATCAAAACGGACTCTCACCCAGTCCCGGCACATCCGCCGGGCGCGGGCCCGGCGCGGCCCAGTGAAAGCGGCGGTCCTTCTCCGCAATCGCGACGTCGTTGATGCTGGCTTCGCGGCGCCGCATCAGGCCATGCTCGTCGAACTCCCATTGCTCGTTGCCATAGGAGCGATGCCACTGCCCGGCATCGTCATGCCACTCATATTGAAAGCGCACGGCAATGTGATTGTCGTCGAACGCCCAGAGATCCTTGATCAGCCGATAATCGAGTTCCCTGGACCATTTGCGGGTGAGGAAGGCCACGATCGCCGCGCGGCCCTGAAAAAATTCCGAGCGGTTGCGCCAGCGGCTATCCTCGGTATAGGCGAGCGCCACGCGTTCGGGATCGCGCGAATTCCAGGCATCTTCCGCCATGCGGGCCTTCTGGGCGGCGGTCTCTCTGGTGAACGGCGGCAGTGGTGGACGCGACATGCTGGCCTCGGATGCTGGTGAAGCTCGCAATCTATGCCCGCATTTTGATATGTCGATGGCCTGCTACCTATCGGCCGATAGCTAAATCACATCCGCCTTCAACAGCATCCGCAGCGATTTCGGGATCGGCTGCGCCCGGCCCTCGCTGATGAAGGCCACCCGCACCTCGGCCTTGACCAGCATGTCGTGCCCGCGCCGCACTTCCTGCGCCAGCGTAATGGAAGCGCCCTTCACCGCGACCGGCCAGGTCACGACATCCAGCACATCGTCCATCCGCGCGGGCTTGAGGAAGTCGATGTGCATCGAGCGCACCACGAAAGCAAAACCCGGCATTTCCGACTGCGCCTGCTCGAACAGCGCATGCTGTTCGGCACCCATCAGCCGCAGATGATTGGTGCGCCCGCGCTCCATGAAGCGCAGATAATTGGCGTGATAGACGATGCCGCTGAAATCGGTGTCCTCGTAATAGACGCGCACCTGCATGTGGTGGCGGCCGCCGCGAATCTGGCCGTCGATATGGGGTAGCGTCACGTGTGCGCCTCGATCGCTTTCGGGAAAGCGATGGTTTTGCGCAAAATCCCCGGGCCGCGCAAGCGCAGCATTTCATCAACCCAGCTACGATACGGCCGCCCCCGACCCGCCGAGCGTCACCAGCACGATCTCCGGCGGAACGCCGAGACGGAACGGCATGATGCTGCAGCCCAGCCCTCCGGAGACGATGACGTCGCAGTTGACCCGCATATGGCCATAGGCCAGCCGATTTCCATAACGCGACGGCACCACCGGCGACCACCCGAACAATCGCACCTGACCGCCATGGGTGTGCCCGGAGAGCTGCAACGCGACGCGCGCGGGCGCGCGCATCGCAACGTCCGGCTCATGCGCCAGCAGAATGACCGGCGCGTCGTCGGTGACCTTTGCGAGCGTCGCATTGAGATCGTCGATCCCGATCCGCGGGACCGGCCTGAAGCGCCTCGCCGGGAAGTAGGCCAGTTGATCGCCGAGCCCGGCCAGCCAGAACGCCCGGCGGTCCTTGATGAGGCGCACGGCATCATTCTCGTAAACCGGGATGCCCACCGCCTCGAGCGCGCGGCGGGCGACCGTCGGTCCCCGCCCCTCGCGCTGCACCGTGCCGTCGTCCCAATAATCGTGATTGCCGAGGATCGCGTGCACGCCGAGCGGCGCCTTCAATCCGGCCAGCACCGGCGCCCATTCCGCCGCCGGAATATGCCGCGTCACATGTCGATGCCCGGTCACATAGTCGCCGAGCATGACGATGACATCAGCGCCAAGCGCATTGGTGCGTTCGACGATCGCGTCAATGTGCTTGAGCGACATCCAGGGATCGCAGGCGTGGAGATCGGCGATGGCGGCGATCGTGAGCTGATGATCAGAAGGCCACTGCGGCAGCGGAACATAATAGCGCGCGACGCGAAGCCGCAGCACAGGCTCGCCGAAGCCATAGGCCGCGGTCGAGAAGCCGGCGGCGCCAAATCCGGCGACGAAGCGAAGGAAACGACGGCGTGTGAACATAGTGCAAGGCCCCGCGTGACGCCCCTTTCTGTTCGGACATTGCAGCGGATTTCGGATGCATTTGTGCAGATCGTCAGCAGACAGGCCTCATCTCATCGGGCCATTCCCGTGACCCTTTTCATGGCGGCCAGCGGCAAGACATGCTCGCGCGTCAGCGGCGCCAGAGCAATATCCGGAGGCGCCGCGGGATCAATCCAGATCGTCTCGTCGATCTCGCGGCTCGCCGCGATGTCACCGATCACATCGATTCGATACAGGCTAGCCTGCACCCGCCAGCCGGGTTCATTCGCCGCGATGGCGTCGAATTCGCCGAGCGACCGGATCGAGGCACGGACCACGCTGCAACCGAGTTCCTCCGCGATCTCACGCGAGAGGGTTGCGGTGTCGTCTTCGCCGGAATCGCGCTTGCCGCCCGGCTGCATGAATGCAGTCGTTCTGCGCTTGCGCACCAGGAGCACCCGGCCCGCCTCATCGCAGATCAGCGCCGCGACGATTTTGATGGTACCGTTATTCATTACTCGTCCTCGTCCCCGCCTCCGAACAGCCCGAACTGCGCTGGATCGCGCGCGGGCTCGGCAAGGCCGAGATGGCGGAAGGCGTGCGAGGTCAACAAACGTCCGCGCGGGGTGCGCTGCAGGTAGCCGCACTGGATCAGGAACGGCTCGATGATGTCCTCGATCGCATCGCGCGGCTCCGACAGCGCCGCAGCCAGCGTCTCCACGCCGACCGGGCCACCGCCATAGTTCATCGCAATCGTCGTCAGATAGCGGCGATCCATGGCGTCGAGGCCGATGGCATCGACCTCGAGCGCGCTCAGCGCATGATCGGCGATCGCGCGGTCGATCGACGCGGCGTCGGCAGCGGAAGCAAAGTCGCGCACCCGCCGCAACAGGCGACCGGCAATGCGCGGCGTCCCGCGGGCGCGGCGGGCGATCTCGTTGGCGCCGTCGGCCGTCATGCCGATCTTGAGCACGCGGGCGCCGCGGGTGACGATCTTTTCCAGCTCTTCCTCGGTGTAGAAATTCAAACGCACCGGGATGCCGAAGCGATCGCGCAGCGGATTGGTCAAAAGGCCGGCGCGCGTGGTGGCGCCGACGAGAGTGAATTTCGCCAGCTCGATCTTGACCGAGCGCGCCGCCGGCCCCTCGCCGATGATGAGGTCGAGCTGGAAATCCTCCATCGCGGGATAGAGCACCTCTTCGACCGCGGGACTCAGGCGATGGATTTCATCGATGAAGAGCACGTCGCGCTCTTCGAGATTGGTCAGGAGCGCGGCGAGATCGCCGGCCTTCGCGATCACCGGCCCCGAGGTGGCGCGAAAGCCGACGCCGAGCTCGCGCGCGACGATCTGCGCCAGCGTGGTCTTGCCGAGCCCAGGAGGGCCGACGAACAGCACATGGTCGAGCGCCTCGCCGCGCTTGCGCGCGGCCTCGATGAAGATCGCAAGGTTCTTGCGCGCCTGGGCCTGACCGACGAATTCCGACAGCATTTGCGGGCGCAGCGCGGTGTCGGGCGCGTCCTCGGTGCGGCGTTCCGGCGTGACGATGCGGGAGGGCGGATTCACTTCGCGAGCTCCTTCGCAATCGTAGGGTGGGCAAAGGCGCTCTTGGCGCCGTGCCCACCATCCCTCCGATCGCTCCGTTGAGCGGTGGGCCCCCTTCGCTTTGCCCACCCTACGGCCTGAATACTCACTTCGCCAATTCCTTCAGGCCCAGCCGGATCAACTGCGCGGTCTCGGCGTTCTCACCGGCGCTGCGCGAGGCGGAGGCAATCGCGGCGGCTGCCTGCGGCTGACCGTAGCCGAGATTGACCAGCGCCGAGATCGCATCGCTCACCGGGCGCGGCGCGCGGTGATCGTCGAGCGCGCCGGAGAGGTGCACCAGCGCCGGATCGATATTGGCGAAGGCTGGCGCCTTGTCCTTCAGTTCGGTGACGATGCGCTCGGCGACTTTCGGGCCGACCCCGGGCGTGCGCGTGACCGCCGCCTTGTCGCGGAGCGCGATCGCATTCGCCAATTCCGCCGGCGGCAACGTCCCGAGCACCGCAAGCGCCACTTTGGCGCCGACGCCCTGCACCGTCTGCAGCAGCCGAAACCATTCGCGCTCGACGTCGCTCCGGAAGCCGAACAGTTTTATCTGGTCCTCGCGCACATAGGTCTCGATCGAGAGCACGGCGGCTTCGCCCGGCGAGGGCAGCGCCTGCAGCGTGCGGCCCGAGCAATGCACCTGATAGCCAACGCCGCCGACGTCGAGGATGACATAATCCTCGCCATAGGAGTCGATCAGGCCCTTGAGCTTGCCGATCATATCCCGACCACCCTCAGCCGCAGCGTGGCGCTCTGGCGGTGATGCGCATGGGTGATCGCGATCGCCAGCGCATCGGCGGCGTCGGGTGACTTCGGCTCGGCCTTCGGCAGCAGGATCTTCAGCATCACGAGGACCTGGTTCTTGTCGGCATGACCCGCGCCGACCACGGTCTTCTTCACCTGGTTCGGAGCGTATTCCGAAACCGGGATGCCGAACATCGCCGGCGCCAGCATGGCGACACCGCGGGCTTGCCCGAGCTTCAGCGTGGCGACGCCGTCCTTGTTGACAAATGTCTGCTCGACCGCGGCTTCCTGTGGGCGGAAGTCGCCGAGCACCGCGGCAAGCCCCTCATGGATTGCGAGCAGCCGGCTCGCCAGCGGCAGGCTGTCCTTCGGTTCCACCGAGCCGCAGCCGACAAAGATCAGCCGGTTGCCGTCACACTCGATCACGCCCCAACCGGTGCGACGCAGGCCGGGATCGATGCCAAGGATACGGAGAGACGAGCGAATCGGTACTGACGACATGGGTTAGTGATAACGCGGGAGCACCGCAGGCGAAACAGAAACAGAACGTCATCCCCATCCACGAAAGCGGACCCATATCCCGGATCGTCATGCGCGGGCTTGACCCGCGCATCCATCAAGCTTCGAAAAAGCCTTGCGAAGGAGATGGATTGCCGGGTCGAGCCCGGCAATGACGAGGAGAAAACCCCTACCCGCCCATCTTGGTCATCAGCGCGTCCGAAATCTCGAAATTGGCGAACACGTTCTGAACGTCGTCGTGTTCGTTCAGCACGTCCATCAACTTCAACAATTTCTCGCCGGTCTCGTCGTCCACCGCGACCGTGTTCTGCGGCTTCCAGGTCAATGCGGCCTTGCGCGGTTCGCCGAATTTTGCTTCCAGCGCCTTCGCCACCTCGCGAAGATTCTCCGGCGACGCATAGATTTCGTGGCCGCTCTCGCTCGAGATCACGTCGTCCGCGCCGGCCTCGATCGCCGCATCTAGCATGGCGTCGTCGCCTGCCGCGCTCGCGTCATATTCGATGACGCCGGTGCGATCGAACATGAAAGCGACCGAGCCGGTCTCGCCGAGATTGCCGCCGGCCTTGGTGAAGTAGGAGCGGATATCGGAGGCGGCGCGGTTGCGGTTGTCGGTCAGCGCCTCGACGATTATCGCCACCCCGCCCGGACCGTAACCCTCGTAGCGGATCTCGTCGTAGTTCTCGCCCTCGCCGCCCAGCGCTTTCTTGATGGCGCGCTCGATATTGTCCTTGGGCATGTTCTCCTGGCGTGCCGCGACGATTGCTGCGCGCAGCCGCGGGTTCATCGTGGGGTCCGGAGTTCCAAGCTTGGCGGCAACCGTGATTTCCCGGGCCAGCTTGCCGAACAGTTTCGACTTCTGGGCATCCTGCCGCCCCTTGCGGTGCATGATGTTCTTGAACTGGGAATGTCCGGCCATGCGGTTTCTCTCTGCGGAATCGTCCGGGCGAATACGGGTTGGAAGGGCGGCCTTATAGCCGCGCCACGCACAAAATCAACGATTTAGCGCCCCTTTCGGTAGACCGGTAGTGCCGCCCGCCGGAATATGAGGCAATTCTTAACCACGAGTTCACGCGTGAGTGCAAGGATCGGATCCTCAACTGCCAATTGTCCCCCCGAGAGAGCCTATGGCGTTCGGTTTGCTTCGAAAACGAGTGCCGGCTGCGCTTGCCGTCGAGCCCAAGGCTCCGGAGCCCGCGGCCGCGTCCGAGGCGGCCGCAGCCGCCGTGGCAGATGCGGATTCCGCCAGGCAAATCCTCGAACTGCTCGAGCTGGAGCTCGGCGGGACGATCCGCCAGCTCGAGCGCGCCGCGGCTTCGGTCGCCGGCGGCGCCGAAGCCACCGCCGCGACGCTTGCCGATATCCGCCGGCGCACCGACGCCTTGACCGGCCGCACCAGCGCCGCGCAGGGCACCGCGACCACCTTCGCGCACGCCGCCGAGAAGTTCGCCCAATCGGCGGTCGGCATCGGCGCGCAGGTACGCGATGCCGGCAAGCTCGCCGACCAGGCCAGCACCGCCGCGGGCGAAGCCCGCGCCAATGTCGACCGTCTCAGCGAATCCTCCGCCGCGATCGGCAACGTCGTCAACCTGATCGCGCAGATCGCGCGGCAAACCACGCTGCTCGCGCTCAATTCCACCATCGAGGCCGCGCGCGCGGGCGAGGCCGGGCGCGGCTTCGCGGTGGTTGCGACCGAGGTCAAGGCGCTCGCGGTCCAGACCCAGAACGCGACCGAGGAAATCACCAAGAAGATCGAGGCGCTGCAAAAGGACGCCGCGGCCTCCGCAGATGCGGTGCACCGGATCTCGCAGGCGATCGAGGCGATCCGCCCGGTGTTCGGCAACGTCGATGGCGCGGTGGCGGAGCAGAACCGGACCACCAGCGAAATTTCCGACAACGCAGCCTCCGCCTCGCATTTCATCGCTTCGGTCGGCGACAGCGCCGCCGAAATCGACGGCGCGACCAAGGCGGCCGAGGCGCATGGCGAAAGCGTCGCCAGCGCCGGCAAGGCGGTCACGACCTTCGCCCAGAAACTGAAAGTGCGCTGCGCCGTGCTGCTGCGCCGCGGCGATCAAGAGGAGCGGCGGACGAACCAGCCGCTGCCCTGCCATCTCAAGATCGAGCTCGAGACCCCAAGCGGGGCGGTTGCCGCCCCGGTCTATGAAATCTCGCTCGACGGCATCCTGATCTCGGGCCCGCAGACGGCAGAGCTTCCGCCGAACCAAAGCCTCAAGGCCACGCTGGAGGGCATAGGCCGCTGCCGGATCCGCCTCACCGACCACAGCAAGGCCGGCGCGAGAGCGCGGTTCGAGGCCTTGAACGCGGAGCTCACCGAGAAGATCGAAGACAAATTGTGGGCGATCCACGAGGAGAACACCGAATTCGTCACCCGCGCCGTGGAAGCCGGCGTGAGGCTGACAAGGATCTTCGAGCAGGCGATCGCAAGCGGCGCGATCGCCGTCGACGCCATGTTCGATACCAACTACGTCGAAATCCCAGGCAGCAATCCCGTTCAGTACCGCACCGAATTCCTCGACTGGGCCGACCGCGCTTTGCCGGCGTTCCAGGAAGCGTTCCTCGCCAAGGATTCCCGCATGGCGTTCTGCGCCGCGGTGGACCGCAACGGCTACCTGCCGGTGCACAACAAGATCTATTCGCATCCGCAGCGTCCCGGCGACGTCGCCTGGAACACCGCCAGCAGCCGCAACCGCCGTATCTTCAACGATCCGGCGGGACTGGCCGCAGGCCACAACCAGCGCGCCTATCTGGTCCAGAGCTATGCGCGCGACATGGGTGGCGGCAACACCGTGATGATGCGGGAGATCGACGTGCCGATCCGAGTCCAGGGACGGCACTGGGGCGGATTTCGAACCGCCTACAAACTCTAGAGCATGACCCGGACAAGGGGACGCCGGTTCTCCCTCTCGACAAACGCTGAACGCGTTGGCGCCGAGATCATGCTCGAACAAGAAGCGCGATGGCGGTTCTATCGCGTCATTAGCGGAAGTGCGCATTTGGAATTGAAGAAAAGGTAACCGAGATTGTCCACTCAAAGGAACGCAGCGATGTCGATCGCGCAGCCTGCAAGGTTGGAAACTGCAGCCGCCATCCCGTCGGAGGCCGAGCGTCTGGTCGACCAATTGGCGAGCCGGATCGGCGGCCTCGGGGTCGAGCTCGCGGACGTGGCGGGAAGCGTCCAGGAGGTCGCAAGCCGCGTCTCCACCCAATCCGAACGCTTCGGGCATCTGCAGCAGACCGCGCAGACCATGGTCTCCGCCAATCACGACATCGCCGGCGCATCGAAAGCGGTGCAGTCGGCGACATCGGCCGCGGTCGGCGAGATCACCCAATCGCGCCAAGCCGTGGAGACCGCGGTCAAGCATATCGCCGAGCTGGTCGAGGCGGTCGGCCGCATCGAAACCAGGCTCGGCGCGGTCTCTACCGCCCTGTCGCAGGTGGCGAAAGTCTCCGGCTCGATCGAGGCGATCGCCAAGCAGACCAACCTGTTGGCGCTGAACGCGACCATCGAGGCGGCCCGCGCGGGCGCAGCGGGAAGAGGCTTTGCGGTGGTCGCCAGCGAGGTGAAGAATCTCGCCGAAGCCACCCGCCAGGCGACGCATCAGATCGGCGATACCGTGCGCGGGCTCGACGGCGAGGTCGGCAACCTGATCGGCGAAAGCGGCGAGGCCTCGGTCCGCGCCAAGAACGCCGGCGCAGGTGCGGCGCAGATACAAGACATCATCGCCCGCGTCCAGGACGGCTTCACCAGGGTCGGTCAGGAGATCGACGGAGTCACGCGGGCCGCTACCTCCAATCTCGGCCATTGCGACACCGTGATCGAGGAGCTGAACAACCTCGTCAAGGGCGTCGATCTCTCCTCGACCGACCTGAAGCACGCCGATGACAGGGTCGCCAGGCTGCTCGGAACTTCCGAGGATCTGATCGCGCTGATCGCGGACAGCGGCGTGGAGACCTCCGATACCCCGCTGATCCGCGTCGTCATCGACACCGCCAAGCGAATCATGACTGCCTTCGAAGACGCGATCGCGCGCGGCGAGATCGGGCTCGATCAGTTGATGGACGAGAACTATCGCGAAATCCGGGGCACCGATCCGAAGCAATACATGACCGACTATGTCGAGTTCACCGACCGCATCCTCCCCGCGATCCAGGACCCGATCCAGAAATCCGATCCGCGCATCGTGTTCTGCGTGGCCTGGGCCAAGGGCGGCTACCTTCCGACCCACAATCCGAACTACCGGCTGCCGCAGGGCAAGGACCCGGTCTGGAACAACGCGAATTGCCGCAACCGGCGCCTGTTCAACGACCGCGCGGTGAAGAAGGTGGCGGCGAACACCAAGCCGTTTCTCTTGCAGACCTACCGGCGCGACATGGGCGGCGGCAATTTCGTGCTGATGAAGGACCTGTCCTCGCCGATCTTCGTGCGCGGCCGCCACTGGGGCGCCTTCCGCATGGGCTTTCGGCAGTCCTGAACCCCCGCAGCAAGCTTCTCGCCGAACCATGGTCCCTGGTATAGATAAGGGGCCAGCCGGTGAGGAGTTGAGCCTTCCATGAAGAACCTGTTCGAGGCCGCAAAGCTGTTGCTTCTCGACATGGCGTCGACGTTGCTCTTTCTCGTGCTGGTTCTGCTGACCCACAACGTCACCCTGTCGGTCGTGCTCGGCATGGCGCTGGGGACAGCCCAGATCGGCTGGCGGTTCGCGCGCAAGAAGCCGATCGACACCATGCAGTGGATGAGCCTTTTCCTGGTGCTCGGCGCCGGCACCACCACCCTGCTCACCAACGATCCGCGCTTTGTGATGATCAAGCCGAGCATCA
>Ga0307479_10003669_pt1 | contig 14009 bp, 14 predicted proteins | sample atmos_gasesECM4C_FD_203743 | JGI IMG/M metagenome (GOLD analysis project Ga0307479, IMG submission 203743) | Hardwood forest soil microbial communities from Morgan-Monroe State Forest, Indiana, United States - atmos_gasesECM4C_515 | ecosystem: Environmental > Terrestrial > Soil > Temperate...
GAAGCTCTGTACACGCTGAGCGAGGAAGAACGCCGTGAGAAACCTATAGTTGGTTAGATGCGGGCCGGGGCGCCCGCGCAGGGAAAGCCGCCGAGGCGGACGCCGTTCAGGCTCGCTTCAAGCGGGCGTGGACCCTATCCGATGTGGCCCTCACGGCTTCGGTGTTCTAAGTCACTGCAAGGGTGGCAGGGAATCATTCCTTCCCCCATTTGCAACGGTTTGCACCCCGATGCGCCAGATTGAGCGTAAAACTGGCTTCCCTTCCTGATTAGCCAACGGCGGTTGAAATCGCCGCTATTCCATGTCGTCGCACTGGCGGCTCATGGACCCAAAGACGACGCTCGCAGGCGACTGCTTCGCGGGAGCCAGAATCCCGAGGCCAGAGGTCGCCACCAAGGATGACTACAAGACCGCCCGCGTTACCGGCCAACTAGAGGCTGCGCAGGACCTGCATCAGATTGTCAACCTTGCGCCCGATGGCGGCGCGGCTCGATTTGAGGTTCTGCTCCATACTCAAACCCGTATAGAAAGTCAGGACCATACTGGCTAACTCGTTTACGTCGGCCTTCGGCTTTTCCGCCTCGATATTCTTGGCAATGAGTTGCTTCAACTGCACTCGGCCCTGTCCCAGCATCTCGATCGCCGCGGGTGGCAGGATCGCAAGCTCCCGCATCGAACTGACGGCGAAACACCCTTTCTGCCCCTCAGTAGTGCGCGGGCCGAGCTTCAAAAACTGCTCGACGTTGTCCCAGCCTAGCGGCTCGACCATGAGCAACCCGAGCTGCATTCGATCGAGGTAGAACCGCAGGCTCTCCAGAAACAGCTCCTCCTTGCCCGAAAACTCCGAGTACAGGCCTGACTTGTTCACCCCGGTAGCCTTCTCCAGTTCCTGCAGGCTGGCGTCGGCAAAGCCGTGCTTCCAGAACACAGGAAGGGCTTTTTCGAGCACTCCTTCGCGGCTGCATCGTCAGCACCTCCGCCGCGGTGATCTCATCAATAGGGCGATGTCCCAGTCGAAGTCATCTCGACGAGGTTGTCCGCGTTCCCGTACTCCGACGCCGCGCGAGACGCCAAGCCAGTGGGGTTAAGATCCGGCTTGCCTCATTTCAGTGGCGAGGACCGTCTGTAGAATTTCGATCGCCTTGTCCAACGTTCCCTTTGTAGGTAAAGGAAACGCCGCCTTCTCCGATGTTTTTTCGGGCGCGATCACGCAGGGTTTTAACGTCCGTCAAAAAGGCTGCGTGTACGGGCTTTTCTTCTTTATCGTGGTTTCCCCTCGTAAGAGAATTGCTCGCAAGGTTATCGGGATTGAGCCCTATCGCCGAGAACTTCGTGACGCGCCATGTTAGGGGGATCTCGTTGCCGTCGTCGCAACGGCGGCCAATGCGGCAGCCATGGCTTTGACTGTCGGTTCCACGTCCGCGCCCACTCCATGTCGCTTGGCGAGCCAACCCGGATCGTTGTATGAAAGCCATGTCTTGCCGGCTGCGTCCTGCCAAACCAACGCCTTCAGTGGCAGGTCGATTCCCATCGTCTGATCTGATTGCATGAGCGGCGTGCCCCCTTTGGCATTGCCAAAGACCAGAAGCTCGGTGGGCCGCAACGCCAGCCCAACCCCTTCGGCCCCGGCAGCGTGATCGATGCGCGCAAATATCGTCATGCCCTTTGCTTTTGCGGCGGCCTCGAGCCTGCGCACAGTATCCTGCGGCCCGAAGCTGCTCTGTATGGTTGTCAGTCCGTCTGTGGCCATTGCTTGCATTCCCATAACCCTAGAGTCGCGCTCAGCGCGATGACTTGACCCCTGATCAGAAACCGTCGCTCTGGTGTCATGGCAATCCCAATCCTCCCGCCGCTTGGTCCGCCTACACCTGTGCGGCTTTCCCCGCTTAGCCACTGAGCCCTGCGGGATGACCAAATAGCAGCTAGCCGGCAGCCTTAGGCTTGTAGGTGAACTTCTGACCCGCAACCGCGGCCTGAACCATCGCACCGCCCTTGGCAATCGTAAAGACGGCCAGCCCTTTGTAATACTTGCCTGCGGTGGTTGCGTCCTTCTTGCCGCCGCTGGCGCCCGCGCTCGCGCCGGTCGTGCCGACCTGCCCTGACGCGGCAGCAGTAATCGCGACCGCACTCACGTCGGCGCCGAACTCGAAGCCTTCCTGAGTGAATTCTTCGAACGCTCTCTGATCCTGAAAGAAAATGATCATGCTGTAGGCTTGACCACCCGCCTGCAGACCGACGCTCAGTTGCGTCATCGAGGTGTCACCGACGTACTTGCCGTGTTCATACACACGACCCTTGCCGTGTGCACCCCCGACTACTAACCCTCCCTTACCGATTGTCGGAAATACGGCATATCCGTAGCAGTCATTGAAGAATGACGCGCTCTCGCCGGCACTCTTGAAGAGAGCATCGGTATCGCTGTAGGCGTCCGCCACCGCGGCGGAACCCAAAAGGATCGACAGAGTAATCAGCAGGATTCTAAGAATGCGTTTCACGCCTATTTCTCCTAATGATTAATTGTAGTTCGCATGCCAGCAATCCAGTAAAAGTCGTTCGTCGGAAATCCGACTCACGGCGCTGCAACGTCCACGTGCCATTTGACGCACGGCAATTGTATCCGCTGTACGGCGGCAACCGCGGACGAGCAGGCCGGAAATACCGATTGCGGGAACCTGCCGTGGCGATTTCATGAAGGCTTCCAAGTGTGTTCGCAGTCGCTATGCCGTTTCGTCAGTGACCGCTGCTGCCCCCAGCGTTGCTGCCCGCGCGCTCCAACTCGAGCTGATCCGATACCGAGGTGACGCCGGGAACCCGGCTCGCGATGCGTTTCGCTTGCACTGTCGAATCGTTGCTCCAGACGTAACCGCTTAGGCTGACCTTGCCGTCGTCGGCCTGAACATCTACGTGCCTGAAGAAGAACACCGGATCGCTGTCGAGCGCGCTCTCCACCTTGTTTGCGAGTGCGCGATCGGCTTCGATCTGTGCGGCAGATTTTGGGGGCGTGCTGGCGCATGCTGCGGTGAGTAGCACTACTGAAAGCCCCGCTAGCAGGCGGGGAAGGTGTGCGTGAAACAAAGTGCTCATGGCGATGACTCCTCTTGATTGCAGGCCGCTACTGGCCTGCATGGGAGAGGACTCTGCGCGCTGAGTCGCGCGCGTGGATTTCAAATCAACGGTGATCCGTTTCAGTTGTGACAGCGGGCATTCGCTTCGATGGTCTCGTTGCCGACTCAGCTGCGCGTATCGAGTCGAGAACTCTTGCGACGGACATATGAGCTGACGAGCGCCGCTTGCACGCGGACAACGTCCGCTGGCGAGAGGATGCGGACTGTGGCAGGAAGTAGGGTGGAAGGATTGTGGGGGGATGAATGTGGCGTGGGTTCGGGCGGGCGATGTCGCAGCCGGTGTCGAGCGAGTGTTCCGGTTACTTGGCTCGGGGCCGGAGCCAGAGTCGTTCAATACACCGTCTCGACGGGAGCGTAACGTGGTGTCCCTACCGTCGGTCGCTTCCGGCGAGGTCGCGGTTGCGGGGCTGAAGCGGAGCCGCTGGTGGGCGGGGCATTGGTCGGCCCGTAGCGGAACGCCACGAGGACCGCCCCGACGTTTCAACCAGGCGCAGGTGCTCTGCGAAGCGGGATGACTCGGGCGCATTGCAATTGAAATGCGCCAGGCGCGGCACGCAATCGTTCCGCCAACCGCGGCAACGTAACCTTCAATAGATGAGCCCGATAGCTGATGCCGAACTCCGGTCCGATCCGTCTCCCATGCGTGGGGACGGGGCGCCGCATATCCGTCGTGTCCGGTGGGCGGAGCTGGCTCTGGCGATCGGTGGCTTTGGCATCGGCACAGGCGAGTTCGTGATGATGGGGCTGCTTCCGAGCATTGCCGGAAACTTCGGTGTTTCAATACCCAGGGCAGGACACATCGTCAGTGCCTATGCGCTGGGTGTTGTCGTCGGCGCGCCGCTCATCGCCGTCGCTGCCGCGCGTTGGCCGCGTCGTCGGTTGTTGCTGGCGCTGATGGGTCTCTTCGCCGTCGGAAACTTCGCAAGCGCGTTGGCTCCCGGCTATGCGTCGCTGATGGTGGTTCGATTCCTCGCCGGACTGCCGCACGGGGCTTATTTCGGTGTTGCGTCGCTGGTTGCCGCGTCACTGGTGCCCAACAATGAGCGAGCTAGAGCGGTCGGGCGGATGATGTTGGGCCTGAGCGGGGCGACTCTGGCGGGTGTGCCACTAGCCACCTGGCTTGGACAGACATTCGGATGGCGCGCGGCCTATGTGCTGGTGGGCGCCATCGGCACGCTGACGTATCTGCTGATTTCCCGCTGTGTCCCGCGCGTCGGCCCGGTCGAGGGCGATAGTCCCGCGCGCGAGCTCACTGCGCTGGCCCGCAAACAGGTGTGGCTGACACTCGGCATCGGATCGGTGGGGTTCGGCGGCCTGTTCTGCGTCTACAGCTACATCACGCCGACATTGACACAGGTTGCGGGGCTGCCGGTCCGCTACGTGCCGTTCGTGCTCGTTGTATTTGGTGGCGGGATGATTATCGGCAACCTCGTCGGATCGTGGCTGGCCGACCGCGCGCTAATGCGCACCATCGGCGCAGTCCTGATATGGAACGCCGGCGTCCTGGCCTCGTTCAGCTTGGTGGCGCACCACGCCGGGATGGCAACAGCCGTCGTATTGTTGGTTGGCACGGGTGTCGCCATCGTTCCCGCGCTACAGATTCGGCTCATGGACGTTGCCGCGGACGCGCAGACGCTTGCAGCGGCGTTAAATCATTCGGCTTTCAACATTGCTAACGGACTGGGAGCTTGGTTGGGCGGTGTTGCGATCGATGCCGGTCTGGGATGGGCCTCTACCGGCTGGGTCGGGGCTCTGCTGGCCGTTGCCGGTCTACTCATTTTCGGCGTGTCGCTGTCGCAAGAGGCGCGCCGTGGGCGTTCCAACACGCTGGTCCCTTCCGGCGCATCCGCAGGGCCGTACAGATGAATCGAGCCTGGCATTGAATGGGTCAACCGACCAAGAGGTTTTTCCAATGGCACTTTCCATCAACAACACTGTAGTGTAGGCGGAAAACGACGCTATCGCGAGTGACCGGCTCGGGATCGGCCGCGAGCTTGCCCAGGAACGCCATCCATGTTGAGCCTATGCCACATACGATCGCTGGCCACATTCTCCCCAAATGTGGCTGACCACATATGGAGATGAGCGTTCGCAGACCGATGCGAATCGACTCGTCGCGCCATGGGCGCGCCGGCCGTTGATGCAGTTGGCCCGGCCGGCTTCGGAGCCGCATTGCAATTGAAACGCTGACGGGGCGCAGCGAAATGACGATGGCATCTTCGGCCACGAGCATTGACCCGTCCCGCAGGAGTTGCAGCCATGAAACGGTCGAAGCGAGCTTTGGCGCTCTTTGTCTCCAGTTCAGTTGTGCTGGCCTCCGTGCAAGCAGGGTGTGCCACTGAGGCACCGCAAGCCGAAACGCAACCGTCGGTTGAGGCTGCGCCGCAGGCTTCAGAGGAGAGCACGCAGGTGGTGGCGCAACAGTCGCCCGAAGAGTTGGACCAGCTGGTCGCACCGATCGCCTTGTACCCGGACGCGCTGGTTGCGCAGATTCTTGCAGCCGCAACCTATCCGACGGAAGTCGTGGAAGCGGAGCGGTGGATGCAACAAAATCCAGGTCTGCAAGGAGACGCACTCGCCCAGGCGGTCGATCCGCAATCCTGGGATCCCAGCGTAAAGGCTCTCACGCAGTTTCCTTCGGTGCTTGCCATGATGGACAAGAATCTGTCCTGGACCTCGTCGCTCGGGGATGCGTACGTGAACGGGCAGCAGAATGTCCTTGACGCAGTTCAGGTGATGCGTCAGCGAGCGCAACAGGCCGGGAACTTGAAGAGCACGCAGCAGGAAACCGTCACGACCCAGGGACAGACGATCGTGATTGAACCAACAGACCCGGAAGTCGTTTACGTGCCGGAATATGATCCTTGGGTTGTCTACGGGGACCCCCTCGCGTTCTATCCAGGTTGGGTCGGGGTTCCGGGCGCCTTCATCGAGGGGCCAGGGATTGCGTTCGGCTTGGGAATTGGCGTCTTCGCTGGCTTTGGCTGGGGCTGGCATCACTGGGGAACCGATTGGCACCACCACGACGTGATACACGACCATGACAGGTACATCTCCCACAGCCGGACTTTCATCGATCGCAACAACTACGGTCACGGACATCCACTGCTCGCTCATCCCGAAGGAGTTCCCCATGGCGGCGGATTTCCGCGCGCGGGCGGGTTCCCTCATCCCACCGGTCTTGTTCCAGGCGGCGGAGCTCCTCATGGCGGCGGATTTGTTGGCGCCGTGCCGTCAGGTATTCATTCCAGTGCGTTCAGCGGCTTCAATCATGGAGGCGTCACGAGCGCATTTTCCTCCCGCGGAAGCGCTGGCATCGGCGGAAGCTTTCACGGTGGAGGGGGCTTCCATGGCGGAGGAGGCCACAAGTGACGCACGAGGCCAGTACTTCCGGGCAAATCGACCCACGGAGAGAGAAATGATGCGCGCAATGAAGAGTGAGCTCAAGGCATGTGCTTGGCGCAGGCGAACCGCAAGCGCCGCGCTGGCGATACTCGCACTGCTGCTGGCCGGTACTGTACAACTTTGTCTGGCTCGGCCATTGAGCCAAACAACCTTCCCGTCGCCCGAGGACGCCAGCCGCGCCCTCTTTGCCGCGGTCCAAAGGCACGATGAGCGGGCCGTGACGGAGATTCTCGGAGCGGGGACTGAGCTCGTTAGCTCTGATGACAAAGTCCAGGACACACTCGACCGTGAGCGGTTCGTTCAGAAATATCAGGAAATGCACCGCCTGGTTCAGGAGCCTCGCGGAGTCACGGCCCTCTACATCGGCGCAGAGAATTGGCCTTTCCCGATTCCGCTCATATCACGCAACGGTGCGTGGCGATTCGATTCGGATGACGGCGCGAACGAAATCCGATTCCGGCGAATCGGCGAGAACGAAGTAACAGCGATCGGGATCTGCCACGCGCTGGTCGCGCGGGAAACGAACCCGGGCGCCAACAGGCCGGTCCCGTTCCACGGCTACTACTTCCGCGTCCTGTCGAAATCCGGCGGCGGATTCGCTGCCATCGCCTATCCCGCTCTGTACCGGTCGTCGGGCGTGATGACTTTCATCGTCAACCAGGATGATGTCGTATACGAAAAAGATCTGGGGCCCAACACGGCGAAGGCCGCGAGCGCGATGACAACAGCCCACATGGATGCTACGTGGACGCCTGCCGAATCGATGCCTTGACGTCCGACAGGGTAAGGTCTCCTTTCCAACTGCGGCAATACCGCTTCTCAAGTCTTCCCCCGGGCAGGGTCTGATTCCCAGCGACGGCGATCGCTTCAGACGTGTGGCGATTCGAACCGGGTCCGCAAGCGATACGACCTCCATCTTCTGGATGACTCGCGCACAGTCTGCAACCGAAACGGGTACTGGCTTTGAGGAGTATCGGACAAAGTCGGTGAACCCGCAGGCGCTGTTGCAACTCGTTGCGAGACCCACTCGCGATCTCGAGGTTTACCGGCTTGTTTCAATTGAAAGGAGTCCGAAGGCGGCGGACATCTTGGGGCTACATGCTCACCGTAGAGTCTGGCTCGAGGAGGAAACCGTGAAGCTCAGATCTCAAAACGTGAAGTCCCGCGATGCGGACGACGACGCAGGACGGTGTGCCTTCTGGCCGCAGAACACGAACCTCCGTTGGGTTCACATGTTGTCACACCGCGTCGCGGTCATCTGCACCATGGAATTTACGTCGGCGGTGGCAAGGTGGTGCATTATGCCGGACTCGCGGGCGGCCTCCACAGAGGAGCATTGGAAGAGGTTCTTCTCGCTCCTTTCACACAGGGCCGCTGTGTCTGGATCAGATCCGATGCCCTACCGAGCTTCGATTGCCGAGAGGTGATCCGCCGGGCGCGATTCGCGCGTGACTGTAACCCGCCCCGTTCCTGCAGCCGCGCCATAAGCCGGCAGCCTTTGAACCCAGCGTCGCTGACGAAGATACCCGCCTTAGCATCCGACCGTGCCGCAGTACTGGTCAGACGAAACATTGTGAATCTCTTAATATGACCTGCCGGTTACGATCAGTTTGGAACCTACATTGCTTCGAGTGCGTCGGCCCGGGACGTGGCGGCGATTCCACTGGCTAGGACAACTCTGCTCGCAGTGCCCCCAGAGCCGGTGAACGCCGCATTCATGCCTTAAGGTCTCGTCTAGTCAAGATTTCATTTGTCACGGATTCGGCAGCTCCTGCAAGAGCCGGGAAACAGTCCGGGCGCAGTCTAACGCTTGCAACGAACCAGGCCGAGTCATGCGAGGGTCATGTCAAATCCAGAAGACCTGGGAGCGAGCTATGAATATTTCGAAAATGAAGACACAGCGCGCGCTTCGATCGATCACGGTGGCCCTGGTCGCTGCCACGCTGGGCGCAGACGCGCAGGGCGCGGAGGAGAGCCGTACAGAACTCTCGCCTCAGGCACTGCAGGAAATTGCGCAGGTTGAGGCCGAAATCGACCGCATCGAGGCACAGGCGATCGAGCGACTGGCCGCGCCGCCGAACAATGAGGTCCAGCAAATCGAGTTGCTCGGAAAGTTGATGCTCTACGACAAGCAGCTCTCGGTAAACCGCAACGAGGCATGTGCTTTCTGCCACACCCCCGAGACGGGCTTTACGGGTCCCGTGTCGGAGCTGAACCGGACCACCGGCTCCTATCCCGGGTCAGTGCGCACACGATTCAGCAATCGCAAGCCGCAATCGCACGCCTATGCACCGCTCTCGCCCGTGCTGCACTACAATCCCGGTCAGGGGGACCTCGTCGGCGGCAACTTCTGGGACATGCGTGCGACGGGCCGCCGTCTGGGCAACCCGGCCGCCGAGCAGGCGGAAGGGCCGCCGACCAACCCGGTGGAAATGGGCCTACCGGATATCGCCTGTGCCGTCTATCGTGCCTCGCAGCGGCCCTACCGCGCCCTATTCGAAAGCGTATGGGGACGGCAAGCCTTCGCGGTCGCGTGGCCGCACGATGTGGAACAGGTCTGCGATCGGCCAGGGCCGCCTCCCGCCGGCGCGCCGATGCCGGTTCATCTCGGCTCGCTCGATCGCGGCCGGGCCGGCGCCACTTTCGATCAGATGGCGCAATCGATCGCTGGCTACGAGGCCTCTGCCGAGGTGACGCCGTTTACCTCGAAGTTCGACGCGGTACTCGCGGGCAAGGCGCAGTTCACGAAGCTAGAGCAGGCCGGCTACGACCTGTTCCGCGGCAAGGCGCAATGCAACGCCTGTCACCGTGATGGCGGGCCTGGCGAGGACCCGCTCTTCACCGACTTCACCGCCAGCAACATCGGAACCCCCGCCAATCCGCGGCTTCCTTACTACGCGGAAAATCGGCGGGACGCACTTGGCTATATCGCCAATCCCGCAGGGTCATCGTTCGTCGATCGCGGCGTCGGCAATTTCCTCACCGAGGGGCATCTGCTCAGCCAGCCCTCCGCGGTAGATCAGCGATGGGTCAAGCTAGCGCCGGGCAACCAGGCGCGAGTTCAAGTGCCGACATTGCGCAATGTGGACAAGCGGCCCTATCCGACCTTCGTGAAGGCCTATATGCACAACGGATACTTCACGAGCCTGAAGTCGGTCGTGCACTTCTACAACACGCGCGACGTCCTGCCCCGCTGCCAGTCCCATGACGTCGGTGAAAGTACGACATGCTGGCCGGCGCCGGAGTCGACCGACAACATGAACACGAGCCGAGTTGGGCGGCTGGGCCTGTCGGACGCGGAGGAAGATGCGATCGTGAGCTTCATGCAGACGCTGACCGACGGGTTTATGCCTGTCAACTAGCAGTAGGTCAGGTCACGCCGTAGTGGTCCACCCAATTTCCAGCGGCACCGCGAGCGGCTCGCCTCTTAACCGGAGAGGCATCGAACCTCGCCGGAGAAACACAGGCGAATCAAATTCTTGGCGCGGTGTGACTTTTTGAGTTACCCAGAAAGTTACCCACGCCAATCGCGCGCTGCGATGAGACCACTTGGTATCGGTTGGGGGCGCTTGGGCTAGTTTGTCACGGTGAGGACCGCTCAAGCACAAGACTATTGGACTGAGGATGCACGGTGTGCATGCGAGTGCGATCTGCGCGGGCATGTGCTCGCTTTCGTCGCGATTCCCTTCACCGCCACCGAGGTTCGCCGCTCGCGCGTTCTTGTCGGCGTTCGTAATCAAGAACGATTCGAGACCATGAGCTCGTTGGCGGGGTATCTGTCCTAAGGCTGTACGCACTCAGGTAGATGCCGCGCAAGGTAATCAACGAAGGTCCTAACAGCGGGCAGTAGTCCAAGACGATGCGGCATTAGCACGGTGAAGGTGGATTTGCCGGCGAGCCACCCTGGCAGGATTCGGGTTAGCTGCCGGCTGCGTAGCTCACTTTTGCAAACGTACGCGGGTAGAGCGGCAATCCCCATTCCGTTGACCGCTGCTTGCTTCAGAGTGGACAGGTCATTGCTGACCATTCGCGGCGTCAAGGTCAGGGTTACTTCGCTTTGGCGTCGCTGCGTCTTGGCTTGTGGTCGGAGTCGCCACGCAGGCGTTGTGTTCGCTCTCCACACGAAAAGAGATGGGAAGTGTTTCAGGTCTTGAGGTGTCTTGGGCGATCCCCCTTGCTTAAGAGAGTCGGTTCCCGCGACGAGAATCCAAGGCGCAACCGCCAAAGTGCGGCTAACCAGCGTGGAGTCTGGTAGCGCTCCCGAGTGAGCACGAACTGCAACATCGAAGTTTTCTGCTAACAGATCAATCTGACGGCTTGTCACGTACTCCACGAGCTCGATCCTTGGGTACTCTTGAATGAAGTTCATGAGTATTTCACGAAGGGCGAATTGAGCCGTACCGATTGCTGCCGTAAATCGCACAACTCCGAACGGTTCCTTCACTCGCTGCCGCACGAGAGATTCAGCTTCGTCTGCGGCTCTTACCATGTTCGCGGCATGCCGATAGAACTCCTCACCGGCCTGGGTTGGCGCGAAATGGCGTGACGTGCGATTGAGCAGGCGCACCCCGAGTTCCGCCTCAAGCTTCTTCATACGGTAACTTAGCGTCGACTTCGGCATGCCGAGAGCTCGGCCTGCAGCGGTGAAGCCACGACGCTCAACCACCTGCACGAAATAGAAGAAGTCATTCAGGTCAAGCATGGGTCGGCTACTCGTGCGCGGCATCAGCGTCCAATGCATTGGACGATAGGTTCACAATCTGCAGGCTTCTGCAGCGCGGGTCAATCGAATAGTGTTTTGCAGCACGCCCGGCTGGGGGCTCGCACGCACATTCGCAGCAATACCGGAGAAAGGCTGTGTACAGACGCGATTTCGTTCAATCGGCTGCCCTTGCAGCAGCCGGATCGGCCATCGCTGGGACGGCTGGAATGTCAGCGGCTGCGACCTCATCACGCAATGCTAAGGAGTCATCGATGAGCGCAAAAGGCACTCCGTATGTTCCTCTCACTTCGGACAATGCAGCGCTGGTCTTGGTCGATCTTCAGGTGGGCCTGCTGTCGGGTGTTCGTGACATCCCGCTTGCGGAACTCAAAAACAACGTGGTGTCCCTTGCCAAGGCGATGCAGGTCCTGCGGGTACCCATTATCGCCACGACGACCGGCCGCGACAGCATGTGGGGACCGACGTTCCCAGAGCTGGTACAGGCGCTCCCCGAGACCAAAATTATCGATCGCAGATCAGTGAATGCCTGGGACGATTCTGAGGTGGCGGCGGCGATCGAGGCGACCGGCCGCAAGAAACTCATCTTCGCTGGGGTTTCGCTGGAAGTCTGCGCGGCCTTCCCAGCCATCACCGCGGTCGGAAAGGGCTATGACGCATACGTGGCGCTCGACGCCTGCGGCACTTTCAGTCAGACCAAGCGTGAGGCCGGACTGCTACGGATGCAGCAAGCAGGAGTGATCGTATCCGACTATGCGACGCTGGCCGTGGAAATCCTCAAAGACAACAGCCGGCCCGATGCGGGTGCGGTCTACGGGGCGCTTGCGATGCCCTTTGCGATACTCGTCGGACAGATGGCTAAGGCTTACGGGAAGTAGGCTGCGCGGCATCGTCTCCAGCCTATACTCGCCCATGGCGGCAAGACATACCCACCCGTAGATCATCAGTACTGAGGCGAAAACAAATCTCAGTTGCAAAGCACCCACCATCCGCCCTTAGAGCTAAAGGACTAACACCGAAACGCACTCTTGCCATGACACTGCCGGGTTCATCTCGGGAACATTGTCCACAGGTCGCTGCTAAAATCGACAGGGGAGGGAGCCCGGTTATGGACAAGTTCGACCGCATATTCCAGCTGCGCGCAATCCTGAGAAGCCGAAGAGTCCCTTTACGCATTCGAGGACCTTAAGTCCAAGCTGGAATGCTCGACGTCCACCCTGCACCGCGCAATCGCGACACTAACGGATCGTCCGCACGCTCCCGTCGCCTTCGATCCTGACGCGGTTACCGATACGCAGCTCCGAGCAGGCAGCGTCGCAGAGCGAGAGTGCGTAGAATCCTTCAGTCTGGTCGCCTGTCTCGGGCGCAAAATCTTGCGCGTGGACAGGGAGATAACCATCTAGAAATTACATCAATAACGTTCTGTAAGAACTTGAAAAGAGTGCCCAGGAGAGGACTCGAACCTCGACAGTAAGTCTGTCCGCAATCAAAGTCTTAGCGCGGTGGGACTTTTTGAGTTACCCAGAAAGTTACCCATCCCAATCGCGCGCTGCGATGGGACCGCTTGGTATCGGTTGGGCGCGCATGAGCCGCCACCGTGATCACCCGCTCCCAGCGTCATTGACGCATTGGGCCGGTGTTGACCCTGCAGAGGCGGAACGGTCACCTGTTAGCTGCCAGCCAGAATCTAGCTCGCCGACATCCGAACGACCGGTTTTCGGAACGCCCGCTTCCGAGTTGGTCGATCTGACCGCAGTGAACTCCCGACCAACGGGCAGCCCGAGCCGCAAAGCTGCAACGGATCCTGGGAGATCCCTCGCTGCGGCTCGGAATGGCTGCTACGCGGCCTTGCGACGCTTGTAGTACTCCGCGACGCCTGGATGGTTCGCAACGCGCTCGAAGTGCTTGACCAGCAGCGGCGCGACGCGGTCCACGAGGTCTTTCGGAATGTGGTCCAGCACGCCGGACCGCAGCCACCGGATCCACATGAAGACTTTCAGGTCCGCCACCGTGAGGCGTTTGTCGGCGAAATACTCTTCGCCGGCCGCCTTCAGCTTCGCCTGAAACTGCTGCAGGTAACGCGTGATGCGCCCCGCCACAAGCTCTTCGCGCGCCTTCTTTTTGGCGTCCTCGGGCAGGTCCATGGTCTGTGCGATCCGGGTGCCAATGTCCTCGGCTGCGTCCATTACCTCGTCGCACAGCAACGCCTGCCAGTCATCCTTGGGGTACAGGCCGGTTAACTTGCCAACGTAGCGATTGATGCTGTTGGACTGCGAAACGACTTTGCCGTCAACTTCGAGCATGGGCATTGCGAAGAACGGCGTCTTATCGCGGAAGGTGGGCCAGTCCTTGCCCGCTATGCGGTGATCCTCGAACGCGATGCCGCCAATGTGTAACGCAAGACGCGCGGGCTCGCCGCGCCCGCCGTCGATATCGAAGTAGGTCAGCTTCAGCTTCGCCATGGTGAACTCCTCGGGATTGCTGGTTTTCACTCGCAAACGCTCCTTGCGAAGCGCAAGCGAGTATAGCCCTATGCTTGCAACGCGCGGCTCACGGACGTTTGTAGCGACGTCCCAGCCGGTAGCGCAGAGGTTCCGCTTGTAGCCGTCGCAACCGACCCGGAGCTACCACAAGTGACTGGCCGCTTTCGGGCAGGCATTTTCACAGCGTCAATTGCTGACGGTCACCGAGACTGGCGGCAGTAGCACCTCATTGTTGGAGCTGTCGACTATGTGAATAGCGATTGTGTGCGTGCCATT
>Ga0307479_10003670_pt1 | contig 14009 bp, 17 predicted proteins | sample atmos_gasesECM4C_FD_203743 | JGI IMG/M metagenome (GOLD analysis project Ga0307479, IMG submission 203743) | Hardwood forest soil microbial communities from Morgan-Monroe State Forest, Indiana, United States - atmos_gasesECM4C_515 | ecosystem: Environmental > Terrestrial > Soil > Temperate...
TCACCGGAAGAACGCCAGAAATTGCAGAGCGCTCGACAGAAGGCGATGCAGGATCCGGCGGTGCAAAGGGCGCACGACAATATGCGTCAGGCCCACAAAGAATTCCGGGATGCGATGCGCGCGGCAATGCTAAAAGCCGATCCATCAATTCAGCCGATCCTTAGCAAGATTCCCGCCGGAAATCGGCGCGGATCCGAATCTGATTGATCCTGCGCGCTACGGATTTTTCGCGACGAGCGGCTCGCCCCGTTCCGCGTAGCCTCCCGCAAAATCGATCGTGCAGACGGTGCGGTATCGCGCATGCGGACCGAAAGCCGCACCGGCGAAATTGAATTTCGGATTGAAAATGTTTTTACGATGACCGCGCGACCGAACACCGTCGTCAACAATCAGCGCCATCACCACATCGCGCGCGGTTTTTCGGCTATAGGAAATATTTTCGCCCCAACTTGAACTCCATGAACCGTAGCGACTGATCCGGTCGCCGGCAGTGCTGTGGTCATTTCCGTCGTGCCCCAGCTGGCCGTCAACTTGTTCCGCGCAGTGATCGGCCGCGGCGTGACACATCCCGGTGGATAGCGTTAACGCCGGGAGTGGGCGCGCTTTTTTCAGAAACCGCACAGCTTCATCAACCGCGCGGCCGTGTTCGATCATATGGAAAGCCCGCGATTCGGCGACGTATGCAGCGTAAAGAGTTGGATTTTCGCGTGCAAGATTGAGCTCACGAATCACGGCGGAGGGGAAGACCAGCTCTTGGTCGCGGCCGGCGGAATTTTCTTTGGCTTGAGTGAAATTTAGGGCGAAAACGACGAGACCGGCGGCTAGAATTGTGAGGCGCATTATAATTGCTAGAAAGCACCTTTGATACCAACGGGACGCCCGATTCCGCGGGTTGACAGTCGACCCCGTGACCAGTAGCTTCCGTGCCCTTTTTCAAACGCTGATGACGACGTTTTCCGCCAAAGCCAATGAAGTCGACCGCAAATGGTGGCTGATCGACGCCAAAGATCAGGTTCTCGGTCGCGTCGCGGTGAAGGCAGCGAAACTTTTGCGCGGCAAAGAGAAATCGATTTTCACCCCGCACGTCGACACCGGCGACTTCGTGATCGTCATTAACGCCGACAAAGTTCGCGTCTCGGGCAAGAAAGAAGAACAGAAAAGCTTCATGAGTTTTTCCGGCTACGTTGGGGGACATAAATCTGAGAACATCCGGGCTCGTCGTGCCCGTCATCCCGAGCTGCTGATCGAGCGCGCCGTCCGCGGAATGATTCCGCACAATCGTCTTGGCCGAGCTGTTTATCGAAAGCTGAAGGTTTATCGCGGCGAATCCCATCCGCATAACGCGCAGCAGCCGCAATCAATCAAAGTCGCCTAAAGGATCTCTTTTATGGCTCACGCGCAGGAATTTATCGCCACGGGTCGCCGGAAAACTTCGGTCGCACGGATTCGTATGACTCCCGGCAGCGGTAAAATCGACATTAACGGCCGCAATTTCGAGGATTACTTTCCAAGCGCTCCGCTGCAGAACATTGTGCTTCAGCCATTGCAGGCGGCGAAGATGGTAAACACCTACGACGTTTCCATTAATGCCAACGGCGGCGGCGTGGCCGGTCAAGCTGGCGCGGCTCGTCTCGCTATTGCTCGCGCGTTACTTCAAACGGACCCAAATATCCGTGGCGGCTTGAAGAGTGAAGGCTTGCTCCGGCGTGATCCGCGAATGAAAGAGCGGAAAAAATCCGGTCAGCCCGGTGCCCGCAAACGTTTCCAATTCTCGAAACGATAATCCCGTTCGGGCAACTTGAACGCGAGCGCGTTCTATCCGACCGCGACTATCTTGGCTTTTTCGGCGGTGGCGCGCCCATGGAAGGTTGTGGAGGCGCACTGGGCGCTGCACCAGGCGCAGCGATCATTGGGGGAGCCCCAGGCGCGGCCGCGGCTGCCGCGGGCTTTGGCTGTTCTGGCGGTTTCAGCGACCGCAAATGCCGCATCGCTTCAGCGGCCCAAATTGTTTCCACCCGATTGTCGGCTACGGCTGTTTCGACCGGTTGACCCGGCATCCGATATTTGGTTAGAATCTCTTCGCAGACCCGCCGGGCATCTTCTATTCGATTCTTCGCTTTCAATAAGGGCACTTCCGAGATAAGCGCCAGCGGCGCGGCAAAACTGTTCGGATATTTGGCGGCGACCTGCTGATAAATCGCCAGCGCTTCGTCATTTTTCCCCATCGCTTCGAGATTTGCGGCCATCGCCAACTGCGCGGTAGCAGCGAAATCGTGCTCTGGATATTTTTCGATGAACTCCTTCAACGTCGAGTTTGCCTCTGGAAATTTCTTCTCGTTGCGTTGCTTTTCAGCCAGGAACAAGTACGCGCTCGCGCCCGCCGGCGTGCCGGGATAACGCGCGATCACGTTCTGATAGTCCTGTGCAGTCTTGGCGTTGCCCAGCAACTCAGCGGCCTGGGAATCGCGCTGGTTTACATAAAAGCGGTACCCGGCGAATCCGATCATTGCCAACAGAGCAACAACCAACGCCGCCGCGATTTCCTTTTGAAATCGCAGCCAAAAGACGCGCGCTTCAACAGCGGCGTCACGAGTTGGCGGCGAGGCGGGCGGCATGGGTGATCGTCGATCCACGCGAGCTTAAGGCGCTCGCGCGAGCGTGCTCTTATGCCACGCGAAGGTTTATCGCGCAAGCGCGACACGGCGACTTAACCCACCGCCACTTTGTCAATGCCGTTTCCACTTGCGACCGCCTTTTCGCCCGTCTTTAGGCGACGGCGATTTCTTGCGCCGTTTGCCGCGACCGCCGCCGCCTTTCTTGCGTCCGCAGCGATCGGATTTGTTAACCGTCGCCCACGCGCGGCCTGCTGCTTCCTTCTTGCTCACGCCGCGTTTCTTGTAACCGCGCGCGATCTTCTCGGCTTTGCGTTTCTGTTTCCTGGTGTACTTCTCTTTGCTCCCTCTGGCCATAGATCCCTCTTGTTCTTCATAACAGGAAACGCCCTTGGACGCCCTAACAGGTTCGTTTTTGCCAATGGTTTTCCAAACGATAATTTTTAGATATGAATGCAATCTACAATTTCCTTGCACCTATTCTCGGCTTGGGTCTCGAACCGAAGGACCTCAGCTTTCTCCAAATCTCGCTTCGCGGCATCATCGTCTTCGTTGTCACGCTGGCCATGGTTCGTCTAGGACACAAACGTTCGCTGGCGCGCAAAACTGCATTCGATGCCGTCTTGATCGTAATCCTTGCGTCCGTGCTTTCGCGCGCGATCAATGGTAGCGCCGCATTCTTCGCCACTCTCGGCGGGGGGGTCGTGATTGTCCTGGTGCACCGGCTTTTTGCCTTGATCGCCTACTACTCGCACGGCTTCGGCGTGCTCATTAAAGGGGCGGAGGAGATCATTGTTGAAAACGGCGAGCCGGTCCTTCGCGTTATGCGACTTAATCACATCTCAAGACATGACCTGGAAGAAGATTTGCGTCTGGGCGCCCGAACCGAGGATTTGTCGAAGATAAAGGTCGCTCGCGTCGAACGCAGTGGCGACATCAGTTTCATCAAGTCCGATAGTGCTTGATAAAAAGTATCAACTATGCAATCCTCGGATTTCTTAGTGTAAATGAGCGTTACGAGAAAAAAATGGGTCAAACCGGCGTTTAAAAAGGTGCTGATCTTTTTCGAATGCACCTGTTACGCGGGCGCGATCTGATAATTCGTTGACCCGAATTCGAATTCTCGGCGCCGCCGCTGGGGGCGGATTGCCGCAATGGAACTGTGCTTGTCGAAATTGCCGCGATGCCCGGGCAGGGAAAATTCCGCAACTCACACAATCATCAATTGTGATCAGCGCCAATGCGGCAAGTTGGTATCTCATCAACGCATCTCCTGATTTGCCGGCACAACTTGAAAATTGTCCGCAACTCCGTCCGCGCTCCCAACGCGAGTCGCGTTTCGCGGCCGTTTTCCTTACCAATTCCGATATCGATCATTCGCTCGGCCTGCTCCTGTTGCGTCAACAGGAACAACCGCTGGTCGTTTACGCACCGAGAGCCATTCGCGACGATCTGCGCTGGGTCGACCGTTTGCTCAGCCGCTTTTGCCAGATCGAATGGCGAGACGGGCCCGGAAGGATCGAACGACTGGAAGTTCAGCGCATCGATCTTGAGAGAAGCGTCGCCTGGTTTTTTCGAGATCAGCAAACAAGCAAAACCGTGCTGCTCGCGCCAGCCGTTCACGCGATCAGCCTCGAACTTCAAGAGGCAATGCAGCGCAGTGATGCCATTTTTTTTGACGGAACATTTTGGTCGGACGACGAATTAAAGCGCTTTCGGGTCAACGCACGGACCGCGGGAGAAATGGGACACCTGCCAGTTGAACAAAGTCTGGCCCAGCTCAGCGATGCTCCGACCCAACGCAAAATTTACATCCATATAAATAACACCAATCCGATTCTGCAGCCGCACTCGCCTGAACGAAAACAAGTTGAAGGCGCGGGAATTTCCGTTGGATTTGATGGAATGGAGTTCGAATTGTGAACCGCGAGGACTTTGTCAAAAACTTACGCCAAGTGGGCGTCCGCGCGTATCACGACAAGCATCCATTTCATATCGCCATGAACGAGGGCCTACTTTCGCACGAGCAGGTCCGCGGCTGGATCGCGAACCGCTTCTACTATCAGCGCAACATTCCGATGAAGGATGCCGCCATACTGGCAAATTGCCCTATTCGTGAAGTGCGGCGTCTTTGGATCCATCGGATCCTCGATCACGATGGCAGGGAAGACGATAAGGGCGGAATCGAAGCCTGGTTGAGACTTGGTGAAGCCGCTGGATTAACTCGCGACGAGCTGCTCAACAATGAGGAGCTGCTGCCGGGCGTTCGATTTGCTGTGGAAGCCTATGTGAATTTCGCGCGCGAAAAGCCCTGGCCAATCGCGATTGCTTCATCGCTCACCGAACTGTTCGCACCGGATCTGATGCAGGCACGGCTGGCGGCATTCGAAAAATTTTATCCGTGGATCGCCGCGGACGGTCTCGATTATTTCCGGCGCCGCATCTTACAGGCGCGGCGAGATTCGGACGAAGCACTCGCTTTCACGATTCAATATTGCAACACAGCCGAGCTGCAACGTGAAGCGGTCCTCGCGCTCGAATTCAAATGCGACGTGCTTTGGACTATTCTTGATTCGATTTATCATGCATACGCAAATTCCCAGTGACGCCCGCCCACGACTCTCGAATGGTGTCCGGCTGCAGATTGACTGCACCACAGGCAAAGGCGTCTTGCTTTTTCCTGAAGGCATTCTCGAATTGAACGAAACGGCGCAGGAGATTCTGACGCGCTGCGATGGCCGAACGATAAGCGGCATCGCGGCGGAGCTCGCGCAAGAGTACGATGTCGATCTTGCTACGATCGATCAGGACATCCGCGAAACACTCACCGATTTGCAGCAACGCAAGCTGCTCGAGCTCGCATGAATACGCCGCGGCCATATGCGTTGCTCGCAGAACTGACCTACAACTGTCCCCTGCATTGTCCGTATTGCTCCAACCCGACACAGGTTCGTGCCGGTATCGATCTCGCGACCGAGGATTGGCAGCGTGTGATCCACGAAGCAGCCGCGCTCGGGGTGCTGCAAATCGGCTTTTCCGGGGGAGAGCCCCTGATCAGGCAGGATCTCGCGCGACTAATTGCGACAGCCCGTGAAGTGAACCTTTACACGAATCTAATCACCAGCGGTGTCGGTTTAAGCGCAAACCGCGTGCGGGAATTGCGCGACGCAGGTTTGGATTCAGTCCAACTCAGCTTCCAGGCTGATGATGTCGAACCTGCCGACAAAATTGCCGGCGCGCGTGCGCATGCGATGAAATTGGAGGCCGCGCGCTATATTCGCGAAGAAGGCATTTCGCTAAGTCTGAACTTCGTTATTCATCGCGAAAACATTGATCACTTGACCGAAATAATTGAGCTCGCCCTCAAACTCAAAGCTACGCGCGTCGAGCTGGCGAATACGCAATATTATGGCTGGGCATTCTTGAACCGCGCGCAATTGCTGCCGACGCGCCAGCAGGTTGAGCGCGCGCGACAAACGGCAGCCGCGGCGCAGGCACGGCTCGCCGAAAAAATCGACATTTACTACGTACTTCCCGATTACTACGAATCGCGGCCAAAGCCCTGCCTCAACGGCTGGGCTCAACGATACCTGACGGTCAATCCAATCGGAGATGTGCTGCCGTGCCCTACGGCGTTATCAGCAATCCCTGAGATGCGATTCGAAAACATTCGCCAACATTCACTCGATTGGATTTGGCGCGAATCGGAGAGCTTCAACCAATTTCGCGGCACCAAGTGGATGCCCGAGCCGTGCCGAAGCTGTCCGCAACGCGAAATCGACTTTGGCGGCTGTCGTTGTCAGGCCGCCCTCATAACCGGCGACGCAGCAAATACGGATCCTGTTTGCGAATTCTCTGCGCATCGTGAAATCATCGACAATTTCATCAGAGCGGCGGACGGCGGAGGCCCCCCGGTGACTCCGAGAGTGAATCCCACAAGCGCGCACGCAACAAGGGCTCGAGCCCCGTTCAGCTTGTGCTGAAGGAGCTGCGATTGCTCGAACGTTTGTCACGTTCGCCAGATCATTCGCCAGCGAATCTCACTTCGGCGCAACAACCGCGATTCCCCACGGCCCCGCTCCCACCTTGACTCGCTTTATTTCTTTACGCGCGACGACATCGATAACTGAAACGTCGTCCGACGCGCCATTCGCAGCGTAAAGTTTTTTGCCGTCCGGGCTGAGCGCGATTCCCCACACTCGAGCGCCAACAGGAATCGTCGCGACAACGTTATTCTTGACCGTATCGATCACCGCGACCGAATTCCCGCGTCCGGTCGAAACGTAAAGTTCGTGCCCCTCGTTCGAAATTGCGGTGCCCATCGGAAACGAACCTTGCGCTAATTGAATTTTCCCAATCAGTTCGTGCGATCCCGTACTCATAATCGCAACGTAGCCGCCGCTTTCATACGCGACGTAGCCGCGCGAGCCGTCCGGCACGAAGGCAATCGAGCGCGGGCGGCCGCCGACAGCAATCTTCGCGAGCACGCGCTGTTGATCTGGAGCGATCACAAAGATTTCGCCGTCCGCTTCGCAGGTAACGTAAACGTCGCCATTTACCGGATTCACGCCGACTCCTTCCGGCTCTGCGGAAACCTTCACTTTACCCCGGGCCTGGCCAGAGCAAGATCGACAATTGCCGCGCTCGCATCGTCTTCGTTCGCGATGAATGCGAGTTTGTCATCGCGGCTGATTGCGAATTGTTCCGGATCGGACCCGACGTGCCACTTGTCGATCAGTCTGCGGGCGATCGGGTCGATGACTCCGAAACCGTCCGCCGCTTTATCCGCCGGCGCGCGATTTTCATCAACGCCCGGTGCCATTCGCGGCGACCCGCTAAAGGTGACGAAAATTCGCGAGCCATTCGGGACGGCATGAGTTCCACGTGGCCGTTTGCCAACGGCAAAAGTCGCGACGAGTTCGTCCGTGGCGCCGTCGATTACGCTGACGTTGTCGGAACGCTCGTTACTTATGAATATCAGACGATTCGGTGACGATTCACCCGCGCACAGTTCGCCAAGAAATATCGCGACGCCGACGCTGATTACCGCTCGATTCCGAAGCATGTATAGAATTACAATTGGCGGACACTATTGACAATTACGACGACCGTTCGCGTTGAAAATGGGAGAACCGAAACTGTAGGGCATGGATCGATGAAGTCGCTCGTCCTTCTTGCACGGCTCGGTTCTGGACTGGCGATGATGCTCGCCACCAATGTTATAGAGGTAGCGAACGCCCAAGAACTGACGGAAACGGAGGAAGTAACGGTCAGTGGCGAGGCGATCAGCTCGCTAACATCGCCTACGATGGATCAATCCCACAATATCGAAAACCAAACGCCTGGTGCGGTAACGATCAAACGCGCCGATGAAATGAAGCTTGGTCGCGCATCGAACTTTGAAGACCTCCTTCAGCGAACGCCTGGCATTTTTCTGCAGTCCGAAAACGGCGCTGAAGTTTCGAAGATCTCAATTCGCGGCTCGGGAATCACCTCCGAAGACGAACCGATCGGGATCATGTTTTTGCTGGACGGATTGAACTACAACCAGGGCGACGGCGAAACAATTCTCGAGGATTTTGACGTCACAACCATCAGCCACGCTGAAATTTTTCGCGGAGCGGATGCATTCAATTACGGGGCGTTAACGCTTGGCGGAGCAATCAATCTCATTCCGTTCACCGGCTACGATTCCTCGCCGCTCCAAGCGCGAGTGGAGGCGGGCAGCTTCGGCTACTTTCGCACTCAACTTAGCACCGGTGGTGTTGAAGGACCGCTGGATCAGTTCGCTTCGATCAGCGGGAGATCACGGGATGGCTTTCGCGACCACAGCAGCGAAAACAGCGAGATCGGATTCGTCGATCTGGGCTACAAAATAAGAGGGAACATCGAGAACCGGATTTATCTCACACTTGACCGCACCGATCGTGACCTGCCGGGTGGCCTTACCAAATCAGAAATGGAGAACTCGCCGGAACGGGCGAATCCGTTCGCAATCGCGCAGGATTGGAATAAGGACTGGAACTACATTCGGATGGCGGACAAGCTGACCGCAAAGATCGACGACTCCGAATTCGACGCCGGGCTATTTTGGTTTCATCGCGATCTCGAACAACGAGGATTTTTCGCGACTGATTTTCGACAGGGCATCGAAATGTTTTATTCCGATAACGTCGGAGCGACGATAACGTTTTTAACCCGTGCTCCCTTGCTGAACCACCGGAACCTCTTCACCATCGGATTAAGTCCGCAACGGGAAGACGAGCGAAGCCAGAACTTTGAAAACATTGGCGGCCATGCCGGTGCCACCACGGCCCGCGGAGATGCGATCTCGCTGAACCTGCCGATTTACGCGGAAGATCAGTTGTATTTCACCGAACAATTTTCGATCGTTGCCGGTTTTCAGGCGATCTTCGCCGAGCGCCGTTTTCGCGATGAGTTCGTCAGCGATGCTGAAGGCGATCAGTCGCACCTCCAGGATTTCTTTGGATTCAATCCGAAGATTGGCGCCATTTACGCATTCGATAGGCGTACTCAAGCCTTCTTCAATATCAGCCGCAGCTGGCAACCTCCGTCTTTCAACAATCTGCTCAACTTCGCCGACGGACCGAATTCCAGCGTGGTTTACACACCTCTGAATCCGCAGCATGCCTGGACGGCTGAACTTGGCACGCGCGGCCACCGTCAACGAATCGATTGGGAACTCTCGCTTTACCGTTCGTGGGTTCGAAACGAGTTACTCGACTTAAACGACCGATTTGGAAACAGCATCGGCACAGTGAACGCCCGCCGGACAATCCACCAAGGCGTCGAAGCCGCACTCGATCTCAACCTCTTTGACCATCTATTTCTTCCGCACGACACAAGCGGTTCCGCAGATCGAGTGTCGTTGAAGCAGACTTACACGTTCAATGATTTTCAATTCAGCGACGATCCGGTTTACGGAGACAACCGGATCGCGGGAATTCCGGTCCATTTTTATCAAGCTCAGCTGCTTTACGAAATGCCGTCCGGCTTTTACGCCGGCCCTGCGATCGATTGCAATCTAACGCGTTATCCCGTCGATCATGCGAACACGCTATTCGCAGATGCATACGCTTTGGTCGGGTTTCGCACGGGATATCGCCGCCAGCAGGGCCTCTCGGTCTTTATTGATTGCAAAAACCTCTCCGACAAACATTACCCTTCTTCCATTGACGTAATCGCCGACGCGCGGAAACAGCCGAATCCTGAGATTTTTCATCCCGGCGATGGCCGCAGCGTCTACGCTGGCGTATCGTGGAGTTGGTAAATATTCATGCAACCGCACAACAAGCTTTTCACTCCCGGTCCAGTTGAAGTCTGCGCGAAGACGCTTGCCGCCTTCGCGCGGCCAATGATTGGACATCGCGGCGAGGATTTTAAAAACCTCTACCGCGACGTTCATCAGAAACTGCAAACCTTGTTCGGAACGAAACAGCCGGTCTTTCTTTCAACCTCATCCGCCTGGGGCGTGATGGAAGCATCGATCCGCAATCTCGTGAACCGCGGCGTGCTTTGCTGCATGTGCGGCGCGTTCTCTGACAAGTGGCTCGATGTCGCCCGCCGTTGCGGCAAAAACGCCGAGCCCCTTCAAGTCGAGTGGGGAAAACACATCGGTCACAAAGATCTCGATGGCGCGCTCGCGTCCGGAAAATTCGACACGGTGACGCTGATTCACAACGAGACCTCGACCGGCATAATGAATCCACTCCCGGAGATCTGCTGCACGCTCGCAAAATATCCCGACGTCGTTCTTATCCTCGACACCGTCTCATCCTTTTCTGCGATGAACATCGACATGGACGCGCTCGGGATCGATGTCATGCTCACCGGCGCGCAAAAAGCGCTCGCTCTACCTCCTGGTTTTTCTTTGTTCTCCGTTTCCGAAAAAGGTTTTGCCCGGGCCGAAAAGCAAAGGGATCGCGGCTACTACTTCGATTTTCTCGAATTCAAAGAACAGCAAGCAAGTTGGATGACGCCGACGACACCGAGCATCGGACACATCTTCGCGCTTCAATCGAAGCTTGAGGACATCTTCGGGGAAGGACTTGATGCTCGCTACGCGCGTCACGCGCGCACAAACGCACTCGTCCACGATTGGGTGAATCGAGCCGGCTTCGATTTTTTCGCGGAGGAAGGTTTCCGTTCAAAGACGCTGACCTGCGTCGCGAATAACAAAGACATCGACGTTGTCGATCTTGCGCGAAGGCTCCGCGAGGAACACCATCTCGTCATCGATCCCGGCTACGGCAAACTCCGCGGCAAAACCTTCCGTCTCTCCAATATGGGCGACGAAACCGAACAAGCGGTTTCACATTTGGTTGCTTGTTTGGACGATGTGCTGCAGTAATTCCAAACGCGTAGCTTTAGTCGTCGCTTAAAATCGCCTAGCCCGCTTGGCTACTCTTAGCGATAGCATATGCAATCGGACCCGTAAGGCTGACGCTACCCAACGTATTTAGGAGATCCCAACCGCTCATAAATTCGATGCTACGAACGCAGCATTTCAAGTCCACCTTGGAGTCAAAAGCGAAGGGCGCCTTCGTTTCCGAAAGCGCCCTTCATATTTAGATGGCGGTAAGCCGAATTCTGTCGGCTGATTTCTCAGCCGGGATGATCATTTATCTCATTCGCCGTGGCGAACGCCCGACGCGATTGCTCGCATCGTGATGCGACGATACCCGAGGATCAAACGGACCGGCTGTCCTCCCTCTGTTTTGTCTTGCACCGCATGGGGTTTTTCGTGCTGCGCGAATTACTCCGCGCACGGTGAGCTCTTACCTCGCCTTTTCACCCTTGCCTGCGCTAAAAAAAGAACAGTTGTTCTTTCAAAGAACCGGCGGTGTCTTTTCTGTGACACTTTCCGTCAACGTCCGCTTTCGCGAACGCTGCCCGCGTATTCTACGCGGTATGCTGCCGTATGGTGTTCGGACTTTCCTCCAGCGAACCCCGCCGAGCGGGACTCACCAGCGATCATCTGCCATCGATCATATTCTAGCACATCCCGGTCTCGCTGCATTTGCAGAATCATTAGGGCGATGATCCGCCGATTTCAACCAGGGCAAGATGGGTCCCGTCCTCCGACAGTCGGAGGTGCAATGGCCACGAGCTCTTATTGTCGACGTGGTAAGAGCACTTTAAATCACGCGTCTCCGGGTCAAAGCTCTGGATGTAGGTTGTCGGGTACTTTCGATCCCGTTTGCCTCCCAGCTCGTTGATCCGCGAGACCTCCTCCGTCGTCAGACTGTTCCTTTCCGCGTAAAAAGAAATTGGGAACGGACCGAGATCATAGGGGAAAATCAAAACCAGATTCTTCCAGTTCTCTTCATGTGTCCGGACGTAAAGCTGGGCGGCCGGAAGATCAATCACCACAAGCAGCGCTCCGGCCTGGTAAACCTGCGGCTCTGCTCCGTCTGACACATCCCCAAACCATTCGATCTCAGCTGATCCCGGCGGGCGGTATCCGGCGCGCTGTGAAAAACCGTGTTCGCTCCGACCACGCTCTTTTCCGTCGATGATTAAACTGCCGTGATTCGCGAGCGGAATTTCCCGACGAACGGTCAGCAACGGCTTGAACTGCGACATGCCAACCGAAAGCACCACGATGGCGACAATCGGCAACACAACCAAGATCCCGCCCAGGGTAATACCAATCTTGATTCCACGAGGCATTTATCGCCACAAGCTGCAAGCTTTGTACCGTCGAAAGAAATCTCATCGGTGCCCAAAGCACTGCTGAAATTTCTCGGCAATATTTTTGACCGCGCAGTCGCCGATCCTATAGTGAATTTCCCCCGTTAACTCTAACCGGAGGATTACTTATGCCACTTGCAGTCGGAACCAAGGCGCCAGATTTCACGCTCTCGACCAAGACCGCTGATGGCCCGAGAAAAATCAAGCTCAGCGACAATTTCGGCAAGAAAAACACCCTGCTGCTTTTCTTTCCGATGGCGTTCACCGGCACGTGCACTGAAGAAATGTGCAGCGTCGGCAACGGTCTGCGCGAATACACCGGATTGAATTCCGAAGTTTACGGGATCAGCGGCGACAATCCGTTCGCGCAGGAAGCGTGGGCAAAGAAGGAAAACATTGGCGTCACCCTGCTGAGCGACTACGAGCACAAAATCGCGAAAGAATACGGCGTCGCCTACGATTCGTTCCTGCCTGAACGAAATCTCGGCATGGGCGGCGTTCCAAAGCGTGCCGCGTTCGTAATCGATAAGAAAGGCATGATCCAACACGCCGACGTGCGCGAAGATGCGCGCGAACTGCCCAATTTCGACAAGATCAAAGCGAAACTGGCGGAATTGAAGTGAACGACGAATTCAAAGCACTGAAGAAATTCGACGCCGGCAAAGGCCGCGAAGGATTTCTGCTTTCGCTTCCGGCGCTGGAAGAACAAGGCATCGGCAAAATTTCGCGATTGCCAGTGAGCATTCGGATCGTGCTCGAATCGGTGTTGCGAAATTGCGACGGCAAAAAAGTTCGGCGCAAAGATGTCGAGATGCTGGCGAACTGGAATTCAAAGAAACCGGCCAACGAAGAAATTCCGTTCGTTGTCGCGCGAATTGTTCTCCAGGATTTCACCGGTGTGCCGCTGGTTGTCGATCTTGCCGCGATGCGCAGCGCGGTAAAACGGCTGAGCGGCGATCCGAAAATCATCGAGCCGCTGGTGCCGGTGGATCTCGTGGTAGATCACTCGGTGCAGGTCGATTTCTTCGGATCACCACGCGCGCTGCAGTTGAATCTCGACATGGAATTCAAGCGCAACCGCGAGCGCTACCAGTTTTTGAAATGGGGCCAGCAGGCATTCAAAACTTTCCAGCTCATTCCGCCGGGAATTGGAATCGTTCATCAGGTGAATCTCGAATATCTCGCGAAAGGAGTTCAGCGTGCGAAGATCGATAATCGCGAAGTTTATTATCCCGACACACTAGTCGGAACGGATTCGCACACGACGATGATCAACGGACTCGGCGTGGTCGGCTGGGGTGTGGGCGGAATTGAGGCGGAAGCCGGAATGCTCGGTCAACCGGTTTACTTTTTGACCCCGGAAGTGGTCGGTGTGCACATGAGCAGCAAGTTGCGCGAAGGCGTCACCGCAACCGATCTCGTCCTCCACATCACCGAAATGCTGCGAGCGCAAAAGGTCGTCGGCAAGTTTGTGGAATTCTACGGCGAAGGCGCGGCTTCATTGCCGGTGCCAGACCGCGCGACCATCGGCAATATGTCACCCGAGTACGGCGCGACCATGGGATTTTTCCCGATCGATGGCGAATCGGTCGCGTATTTACGCGCAACCGGACGCAGCGAAGAGCAATGCGATGCGTTCGAGAATTATTTTCGCGCGCAAAAAATGTTCGGCATGCCGCCGAA
>Ga0307479_10003671_pt1 | contig 14008 bp, 11 predicted proteins | sample atmos_gasesECM4C_FD_203743 | JGI IMG/M metagenome (GOLD analysis project Ga0307479, IMG submission 203743) | Hardwood forest soil microbial communities from Morgan-Monroe State Forest, Indiana, United States - atmos_gasesECM4C_515 | ecosystem: Environmental > Terrestrial > Soil > Temperate...
GTTGGAGTGCTGGCGATCGAATTTTTTGAACACGAGGGACAGCTACTGGCTAACGAAATGGCGCCGCGCGTCCACAACTCCGGCCACTGGACCATCGAAGGCGCGGTGACCAGTCAATTCGAAAATCACCTGCGCGGCGTGATGGATTACCCGCTGGGCTCGACCGGCGCGATTGGCTGCTCGGCGATGTTGAACTTCATTGGCGAGGTTCCCGAGCCTGCCGAGGTCCTCGCCGTGCGCGACGCGCATCTGCACCTTTACGGCAAATCCGCTCGCTCCGGCCGTAAGCTGGGCCACGTCACTTTGCGGGCGGGCTCCGCGGAGCAACTCGCCGCGCGGCTCGGCGAACTTCCCGCGTTCTTCCATCGGCCGGATTTTTGCCTGGAGGCCGCCTTTTCCCGCTCAGCGTCAATAAAAGCTTAGGGCGGCGATTCTGCTTGTGGTTTGCTCTGGCCTTGTGGCTGGAACCTCAAAAGCAGCGGCAGGTCCGCCGCACTCCAACGTCAAGTTGCTGCGTCTCGCTCGCGGATGCTACGATTCTCGGTTCTATGTCCCCTGCTTCGACATCCAATAGGGCTGGGTTTCGTCCGCGTGTTGGTATTCCCTGGCGTACGAGCCAAGAGGAAGCCGAAGCCAACCTCCCCAAGATCAAGAACTACGAGGACGCAGTCCGCAAGGCCGGTGGCGAGCCGGTTTTGTTGCCTCTCAGCAATCGGACGGAATTAGCCGCAGCGTTGCCTGCTTTAGACGGCTTTGTCCTCCCCGGCAGCCCGGCGGATGTGGAACCTGCGGAATATGGTGCGGTGAATCGCGGACTTTCCGCGCCAGCCGATGCCGCCCGCGAAGAAACCGACCGCGCCATCCTGAAGCACGCTTTTGCTGAGAAAAAACCCGTGCTAGCCATCTGCTACGGCTGCCAGTTGCTGAACGTCTATCTGGGAGGGACGCTGATTCAAGACTTGCGTGCCGAGACCGGCACAGCAACCCCTCACCGGAAGAAGGACATAATTCCTGAACCTACGGACGATCCGAGCCACCCGGCGCGATTTGAGCGCGATAGCCGCCTGGCCGAGATTGTGGGCGGAGAGCAGGGTCAGGTCAACAGTTCGCACCATCAGGCGATCAACCGGCCCGGAAAGAACCTTCGCGTGACGGCGCGGGCCAGTGACGGAACGATCGAAGGCATTGAATGGACCGGTGACTCGAATTGGGTCACCGGAGTGCAGTGGCATCCGGAGCGCATGTTTGGGGATGCCGCCGCGGAACGCCTGTTTGGGCGGTTCGTTGCGGCGGCGCGGAGTGCACGGGGCGCTGTCGCGCCGAGGGCTTAGCGGCTTGAGTTTGGTCGGGTACCTTTTGGGGGATGGATGATTTCATTGGCGGGCAAGGCAGCGCTCATCACCGGAGGCTCGCGCGGAATCGGCGCCGCAGCGGTGAAGCTGTTTGCGCAAGCAGGAGGCGACGTCGTTTTCAGCTACAACAAGGCGAAAGAGGCAGCCGAGCAGGTGCAGCAAGAAGCCGGCAAACACGGCACGCGCGTGGAGTCGTTCAAGGCCGACGCTGGCAAGCACGCGGATAACAAGAAGCTCGTTGACTTCGCCATTTCCCGTTTGGGGCGGCTGGATATCGTGGTCGCCAACGCCGGCGTCTGGAACCTGGACGACCTGCCCATCCAAAAAATGAGCGAGAAGCAATGGGACGACATGATTCGCGTGAACCTGAAAAGCGTCTATTCGATCATTCACTTTTCCGTCCCGCAGATGATCAAGCAAAAATCCGGCAAGATCATACCCATCACCTCGACGGCCGGGCAGCGCGGGGAAGCGTTTCACACCCACTACGGCGCGAGCAAAGGCGGGGTCATCAGCCTGGTGAAAGGGCTTGCCATAGAGTTGGCGCCGCACAACATCCTGATCAATTCCGTGGCTCCCGGCTGGGTGGCGACCGACATGTCGAACCCGGTGATCAACACCAAAGCGGGCGTGAAAATGATCAGCGCCGCGATTCCCCTGGGCCGCGCCGCTACCGCGGAAGAAGTGGCCGGACCGATTCTGTTCCTGGCTTCGGATTTAGCCAACTTCATGACCGGCGAAATCATCAATGTAAATGGGGGTTCGGTGCTGTGCGGCTAAAGATTCTGGCAAATTCGTCGAAGCGTGCGGCGCAATGGGGAGTGGCAGCGCTGATCATCGCCACACTGTTGGTACCCTCGGTTACCGCGCAAAATCCCGAAACGCTGATGCCCGAAGCCAGCGCCGCAAAGGCCAAACAGGTGATCGAGGATCTCGTCAACGGCCTGGGCGGCAGCGCTTACCTGGAAGTTCAAGAGAGCGATTGCCAGGGACGCCGCGCCAGCTTCGGACATAACGGGGAACTCACCGGCTACTCGAATTTCAGAGTGTACTGGCGCTATCCCGACAAAAATCGCACTGACTACGCCAAGAAGGGTGTGATCATCAACCTCTACAACGGCGACAAGGGATGGACGTTGGACCGTGGAGGCGTTACCGAAATAAGTCCCGTAGCCGTTGCGGATTTTCAGGAGCAAGCCAAGCGCGACATCAACAACTTGCTGCGCGTGCGCCTGAAAGAGCCAGGCATGCTCATCCGTTATGGCGGCATCGATATCGTGGACTTAAAAACCGTGGAGTGGGTGGATATTACGGACACCGAGCAGCGCAATTTCCGCTTGGCGGTGGACCGCAGCGCGCACCTGCTGGCTCGCAGCGTAGTGACTGTGGACGATCCCGAAACCCACGAGCACGATGTGGAGACGTACATCTACACCAATTATCAGCTGATGGACAGCGTGTGGACGCCGTTGCAGATTACCCTCGACCGCAACGGCCGGCGCATCAATCAAGTCTTCTTTCAATCTTGCAAGTTCAACCCGCGATTGCCCGATGAGATGTTCACCCGCGCGGCGCTGGATAAGCGCTTCTCCGAAGTGGGCAGCAAGAAATATAAAGCAGAAAAAAAGAAAGAAAAAGAAGAAGACAACAACTGAGCCTTTTGGAGTGCGGCGGACTTGCCGCCGCTTTTACTGTGTAAATGGACAGCTCCAGAAGCAACCTGAGCCAGCCCTTACGCCTCAAAAGCGGGAGCAAGCTCCCGCACTCCAAACATCAGTGGACAAGTTCCGAGGCGTAGACCAGCTGGACGCCTTGCGTCTTTGCATCGGGGAGAACCTCTTTCAAGGCTTGCAGCGTGGCCGGATGCGGATGGCCTATGGCGATGACCTCTCCTTTTTCTTGAGCCTTACGCAACGCAAGGTGTAGTTGCCGGCGAACCGGCGCAAGCTCCGGAACGTCATCAAGAAATGGGGTATTGCGGAATCCCGAGGGCACGCCCAAGCGCTGCGCGGTGTCGTAAGCAATGGTTGCTGCCGTGGTGCGGCTGTCTACGTAAAACAGATTGTGCTGCCGGAGCACGGGCATCAGTTCATCCATCAACTGCGTGTCAGCGGTGGATTGCGAACCCTGGTGATTATTTACGCCCGCGGCATCGGGAACGCTTCGCAGCAGATCATTGATGAGTGAGCCGACATCCGCCGTGGACATTCCTGGCCGCAATTCCTGTGACTCTGGTTTATCTTTGCCGACACTTTGCATCGGTAAATGCAGCATGACTTCGTAGCCGCGTCGCCGAGCCTCCTCGGCGATTTCGGCGGAATGGGGATGATTCGGCAACACCGACAGGGTAATCGGGCAGGAGAGTGCAAAGATGGCCTCAGCTGCGGCTCTATCGTTGCCGAGGTCGTCGAGAATAATGGCCAGGCGCCCGCCCTTGCCCGCAGATGACTGTTCGCCCTCCTTCGAACCCACATGGCTCGTGGCGTGATTTTCGGCTCGGGGCGGCTTCTCCGCTTTTTTCTTGCAACCTGCGAAGACGGCCAGAAGCAAAATCAATGGGAGCGCAACGAAGCAAAATTGTGGTGCAGCTAAGCGGGTTGAACGGCGCAGATATCGGCCGGCCACGAGCGAAGAAACTAGGCGGCCTTCTTCATGGGCGTGGGTGCCTTCAGAAGATCCAGCGCGCGGTGGAATACCGGATCTTCGGGTGAAAGCGGGCGCGGCCCGGAACTTTCCTTGCTTTCGCCCGAATCAGCCGTGCCATCATCGCTCACATCGGTATCTTGCTCCGCCGCGGCGCGCACGACTTCCGTGGGGGTGACGCCGTCCTCCAGGATCGACTTGCCGTTGGCGTTGTAGTAGTTCGCTACGGTTAAGAACAGCGCCGAGCCATCGTCCAGGGTGATCAGCTTCTGCTCGGAAGCCAGCCCAAACGAGCGCTCTCCCACCACATCGCCACGATGATTGGCCAGTAGCGCGGACGCCAGAACCTCAGCGGCGCCGGACGTCGTGCCATCGATTAACACGGAAACCGGATTCTTCCACACAACCTTGCCCGGCTCCGCGCTGAACGTCTCGGCGGAAACCGTCTGTCCGCGCAGCGTAGCGATGGTCCCGCTGGGAATGAACAATTGCGCGACGGCCACTGCCTCGGAAACGGGTCCCCGGCCACAGTCCCGCAAATCCAACACGAGTCTGTGAATGCCTTGTTTGTCCGCGTCGACCAGCTTGTTGCGGATTTCGTCGGCGCGTCCTGCATCCAGGCTGATAACGCGCAGCGCCAAAACGTCGGGGTCGGTCTTCTGTGCAACCATCTTAGCGGGCGCGAGCTTCTGGCGCACAATGTCCACTTCCTCGGGTTCCGCCTTGCCTCGGCGGATCACGCCAACCTTCACGCCGCTGCCCACTGGTCCGCGAAGCAAATTGAGTGCCTGGCCTACGGACATATCGCGCGTGGTGAACCCTGCGAGAGACTCAAAAATGTCGCCGCTGCGGATGCCCGCCTTCTCGGCAGGGCTGTCTGGCAATACGGAAATTGCGATTACGTAACCAAAGCGCTTGCTGAGATTGATCCCAGTCTCGCCGGTGCTGGCGTCTTGCTTCTTCTGCTTGAATTCGGAGTATTCCCGCGGCGTGAGATAGCTGGATTCGGGGTCCAGGGATTCGAGCAATCCGTGGAGCGAGCCGGCGGTGACCACCCGCATGTTGGGCTCGTCGACGTAGTCCGACTGAATCTTTTGCAGGACTTCGCCGTAAACGGTCAACGACTTATAGGTCTTGTCGTCACGCGTGCGGCCCAGAACGTGGCCGATACTCGCGTAACAGATGATTGCCGCGGAAGCTATGAGAACGCCGATTCGAGCCGCTCGATTCATCCTTCACCTACCCTTGATGTTAGATGCTCAGTATAGCATCGCATAGCTACTAAGACGTGTAGCGAGTGGAAAGAGGGATCAGTGCTGCGAAACGAGGAAGAGTCAGGTCCGCGAGGATGAGTTCCCAGAAAGACACAGCGAAGCGGTCGATTGTTGTGTAATTACCACAGCCTAAACCCGCTGTTGCCTGATTGGCCTCATAAATCATTGATTTTGCGCGAGAAAGAGTGATACACGAGAACGACAACATGCTAGAGTTTAGATAATCCATGCTGCAAACCACCATTGCGAGGTCTGCCTCCGCGGAAGGCGTTGGCCTTCACACTGGGGTGCATAGCCGAATTCGGCTTGTGCCAGCGCCCGCGAACACTGGAATTGTCTTCCGTCGCGTTGACCTCGACAATTTTCCTATTGAGGCGCAAGGGCGCAACGTCGCACGCGTCAGCTACGCCACCAGCTTGATGAAACAAGGCGTGTTGCTGTCCACCACGGAGCATCTGCTTGCAGCAGTGTACTCCTGCGGAATCGACAACATTTACATCGACATCGACGCCATCGAAGTTCCCATTCTGGACGGCTCTGCTGAGCCGTTCATGCAGATGCTCGAACGCGTTGGAACGCGAAAACTGCGTCGCCGCAGGCGGTATCTCAAAGTATTAAAGCCCGTGGAGGTAACGGAAGGCGGCCGGCGCATCGGCATTTACCCCTGCGAAGAGTTCCGCGTGCGGTGCTATGTCGATTTTCCGCACCCTCTGGTAGGGCAGCAGGAAGTGGAGATGGTGGTCAATCCGGATACCTTCCGTTATCTTTTGGCGCGCGCGCGCACGTTTTGCTTTGAGCGCGACATCGAGCCGCTACGTGCGATGGGCTTGATTCGCGGCGGCTCGTTGGACAATGCCATCGTCCTGACCGGCGACGGCGTGATGAACGGCCCGCTGCGCTTTCCGGATGAGTTTGGGCGGCACAAAGCGCTGGACCTGATCGGCGACTTGGCGCTGGCGGGTCTGCCGCTGCTGGCGCGCGTCGAGGCTCACAAAGCCGGCCATGCCTTGCACACGCAACTCGTGAGTCAGCTACTCGCCGATCCCCAGGCCTGGAGAGTCACAACCACAGAGTCGGCGCAAGCTGAAGTATACTCTGCCGCGCCAGCGCTGGTTTCCGCTCCGGCCGGGGACTAGCTTCGATCCCTACTTAAAGCGCGCTACTTTTTCCATTTGCGGGCCCCGCATTGCTCCATCGGATGATTCCTGTTTCGTCCGTATAAAAATAGCGGACTCCCGTACTGCCCGGCGTGACGGGTACGGCTGTGATGGAGAAGCCGATAACATTGCCCATCGTCCCCAGGCGACTTCGCGAGTAACGAAAGGTGTAGCCGGATCTCACCGGATTGCGGCCTGCCAACGAACTATCCAACAGTTGCGCTCGCTGACAATCGCCTTTTCCGGGCCCGAGGGTTTCCAGCGATTCGGGAAAGCCGATCTGAGGGCAATTCCGAAGGTAAGTCGCCAAAGCGTAGTCGTATGTCCGTAGCGACGCTACTGCCGCGGCTTCATTCGCGGCCATTTTCGAGCGCAGGAGGTTGGGAACCGCTATGGCGACAATGATTAGCACTCCAATCGAGCTTCCCAGATAACCCAGAATGGAACCGGCGGTGGCCAATCCATGACCGGTTTGGCCTCCATTGCTTCTCCGGATTTCCCGAAGGGCCTTGTGGCCTAGAATCACCGCAGCGATCGCGGTAGGCGGAAAAAAGAAGAATATTCCGCAAATCAAGCTGCCAATAGCCTTCCCGTTTGTGCTTGGTGCTCCAATGAACAGCGGCTCCAACGGGGGAGTCGCCGGTAAAGGCGCGTGACACCACATGCAGGTCGTCGCATCCAGGGTGCTGTGCTTGGCGCAAACGGGGCAAATCTTCATGTTTGCTCCAGTGCTCGTCGGGAATTTTGTCCGCACAAGATAGCAGATATATAACCAGTTGTAACATCACTCCCTTCTTCTGAGGTCTCAATTTGTCAAACTGAGAGTGACAAGCGACAATTGATGCTCATGTCCAACGCAGATGTTGCCATCGTCATCCTTGCGGCGGGAAAAGGCACGCGGCTGAAATCGAGCCTCGCCAAGGTGTTGCACCGCGCCGGCGGGCGGCCGCTGGTCGAGCAAGTGTTGCGGGTGTGCGCGCCGCTCAAAGTGAAGCGCACGGTCGCGGTCGTCGGCCATCAGGCCGAGCAGGTCACCACCGTTGTTGAGCCGTACGGGGCCAAGGCGGTGCTGCAAGAGCCCCAGCGCGGAACCGGACATGCCATGCAGGTCGCGCGACGGGCTTTGGGCAAAGCCAAAATCCTGCTGGTTTTGCCCGGCGATGCTCCGCTGATCCGTACAGAAACACTGCGCGCGATGATTGCCGCGCATCGCGCCGCCCATGCCGCCGCCACGATTCTGACTGCCGTCGTCAGCGACCCTAGTGGCTACGGGCGCATCGCCCGAAAGTCGGAGTCCACTGTGGGCGCAATCATCGAAGAGTCCCAGCTCACTGATGAGCAGCGCGAACTGAACGAGATCAACTCCAGCATTTACTGCTTCACCGCGGAGAAATTGTGGCCGGCTCTCGCGGAAGTTAAGCCCGACAACAAGCACCGCGAGCTGTACTTGACGGACGCCATCGCGGTGCTGGCCTCGCGCGGCGACACCGTGCTGGCGCATGTGACTGCCGATCCGCGGGAAGCGCTGGGCTGCAACACTCGCGCCGATCTGGCGGAAGTCGACCGCATTTTCCGCGAGTGGAAACGCGCCGCGCTCATGAACGCCGGGGTCAGTATGCAATTGCCCGAAACGGTGCTGATCGATACCGACGTGGCCGCCGGCGAAGACACCGGGCTGGAGCCCTGCGTGCAGTTACTCGGCAAGACCAAAATCGGCGCGCGCTGCACTATTCGCACCGGAAGCGTGTTGAGTGACGCCATTCTTGGTGACGACGTAATCGTCGAGCCGCACAGCATGATTTTCGACAGCCGCGTCGAGAATCACGTCACCATTGGGCCGTTCGCGAGAATCCGTCCGGGCAGCCATCTCAAAGCGCACGCGCGCGTCGGAAATTTCGTGGAAACCAAGAAGGTGGTGATTGGCGAAGGCGCGAAAGTGCCGCACCTCACCTACATTGGCGACGCGAAGATTGGCGCCAAGACGAATATCGGCGCCGGCACTATCACCTGCAACTACGATGGATTCCGCAAATTTCCCACGACGATTGGCAAGGGTGTGTTTATCGGCAGCGACTCGGTGTTGGTGGCGCCAGTGCGCGTGGGCGATGGCGCGTATGTCGCGGCAGGGTCCACGGTAACGGAGAATGTCCCGGCCGACGGTTTGGCCATCGCGCGCGGCCGCCAAGTCAACAAACCCGGATGGGCTTCGCGCAAACGCCGCGAACTGGCTGCGGCTCAGAAGCCGGTGAAGCGTTCCGGTTCACGCAAATCAGCAAAGCCGCGCAAATCCAAGAAGTCTCGCCGCCGCTGACACCTTCAGAGCTGTGCACAGCCTCCTGCGTGGCCTGTGGTAAAATAAGTTTCCAACTGCCCCAGGGAGCAAAAATGAAATTTGGAGTCGTCGTCTTCCCCGGGTCCAATTGCGACCACGACGCGTATCACGCCATCGGGCACGTCCTGCAAAAGCCTGTGGAGTTCATCTGGCACCAATCGCAGGATCTTGCCAATTGCGACGCCATAATTCTGCCCGGCGGTTTTGCGCATGGCGATTACCTGCGCACTGGGGCCATCGCGCGCTTTTCGCCCGTTATGCAATCTGTAGACAAATTCGCCAACTCCGGGGGCTTAGTTCTCGGAATCTGCAACGGCTTCCAAATCCTCTGCGAGGCAGGCGTTCTCCCCGGCGCGATGATGCGCAACTCCGGTCTTCGCTACATCTGCCGCCACGTGTACATCCGTGTCGAGCAAACCGATACGCCGTTCACCAATGCTGCGACTAAGGGCCAGATCCTCAAGGTTCCTATCGCCCACAACGAGGGCAACTACACCGTCGATGAAGCGACACTCGCGCAATTGGAGAAGAATCGCCAGGTCCTTTTCCGTTACACCACGCCGGATGGGTCGGATGACGCGGCCGGCAATCCTAACGGCTCGATGCACAACATCGCAGGAATCTGCAATCGTGAGCGCAACGTCGCAGGATTGATGCCGCATCCCGAGCGCGCCGTCGAACCCGCGCTCGATTCTGCCGATGGCTTAGTTATTTTCCGCTCCATGGTAGAAGCGCTGGTCGGCGCAGCAAAGGCGACCGCTTGACACTGCTGACCGCTACGAATTTTCTCGTAGGGGCGCAGCACTGCTGCGCCCCGGTTACCCAGGCGTATTGAATGGCCACAGCACCAACGGAAATCAAAGTCACCCCGGAAATTGCCGCGGAGCACGGCGTCACCGCCGCAGAGTACGCGCGCGTCCAGCAAATTCTTGGCCGGGATCCGAACATTACCGAGCTGGGCATATTCAGCGTGATGTGGAGCGAGCACTGCTCCTACAAGTCGAGCAAGGTACATCTGAAACGTCTGCCGACACGCGGCAAACTCGTGGTGCAAGGCCCAGGGGAAAACGCGGGCGTGGTCGACATCGGCGACGGCCTGGTTGCCGCCTTCAAAATTGAGTCGCACAATCATCCGAGCTACGTCGAGCCCTTTCAGGGCGCGACCACCGGCGTTGGCGGCATTCTTCGCGACATTTTCACCATGGGCGCCCGGCCCGTCGCGGTTCTGGATTCGCTGCGCTTCGGCCCGATCACAGAGGACGGTTTTGTAGCGGCGCAGCACGCTGCGCCCCATCTCGGCAAGGACGATGCGTTCTCGCCAGCCGCGGTAGCGGCCAACCGCCGCATTCTCGATGGCGTGATTCGCGGCATCGGCAATTATGGCAACTGCTTTGGCGTGCCAACCATTGGCGGCGAAGTAGGTTTCGAGCCCTGCTATTCACAAAACCCCCTGGTCAATGCGCTGGCTCTGGGCATCGCGCGCAAAGAGGACCTTTTCTTCGCGCGCGCCAAAGGCGTCGGCAATCCTGTGATTTACGTCGGGGCGAAAACGGGCCGCGACGGCATCCACGGCGCGTCGCTGCTCGCCTCCGCGGAGTTCACCGAGGAATCGCGGCAGAAGCGCCCCAACGTGCAGGTCGGCGATCCCTTCATGGAGAAGCTGCTGCTTGAGGCTTGTCTCGAAGCCATGCAAACGGGCGCAATCGTGGCCATTCAGGACATGGGTGCCGCGGGCCTGACTTGCTCAACGTGCGAGATGGCCTCGCGCGGCGGCACCGGCCTGGAAATCGATCTCGCGCGGGTTCCGCAGCGCGAGACGGGCATGACTCCCTACGAAATCATGCTCAGCGAGTCGCAAGAGCGCATGCTGCTCGTTGCGGAAAAAGGCCGTGAGCGCGAAGTCCTCGACGTTTTCAAGAAATGGGGACTCGACGCCGTGGTCGTTGGCCAAGTCACCGATGGCGGCCTCTTACGCGTGAAAGACCACGGCAAAGTCGCCGCCGAAATTCCCGCGCATCCGTTGGCCGAAGAGGGTCCCGTGTATCGCCGGCCCATCGCGCAACCGCCCGCCAGAAAAGAAACTGCCGCGGACTGGTTCTCGTTTGCCGCGCCCGGGACAAATCTCACGCAAAATTTTGCGAAGCTGCTAGCCGCGCCTGCCATTGCATCGAAGCGCTGGATCACGGAGCAATACGACACCTCGGTACGCACGAATACTCTTGCTGGACCCGGGGCGAGCGACGCCGCGGTAATTCGCGTCAAGGATCCGGAATCAGGCGTCGCGAAGCGCGCTCTCGCGTTGTCGACCGATGGCAATGGCCGCTGGTGCCAGTTGAATCCGCGCGTGGGCGCCATGCACGCCGTCGCGGAAGCGGCGCGCAATGTGGCCGCAAGCGGCGCGCGACCAATCGCGGCGACCAATTGCCTCAATTTCGGCAGCCCGGAAAAACCGGAAGTGATGTGGCAGTTCAGCGAAGCGATTGATGGCATCACAACGGCATGCAACGAACTGGGCACGCCCATCACAGGGGGCAACGTCAGCTTCTACAACGAAACTTTGGGCAAGTCGATTTATCCCACACCGGTGATTGGTGTGTTGGGCATCCTGGAAGATGCCTCGCGCGTGCTGAAGATGGGCTTCCGCCAGGCAGGCGATGCTATCGTGCTGCTCGACGGCAATTCTGTCGTAGGGGCGCAACATGTTGCGCCCCAGCTTGGCAACCAAGCCAACAACCTTGATTCCGAGCGCACTGAGGAATCTCTCCGGCTCGAATTTTCTTCCAGCGAATACTCCAAAATCATCGGTGGTATCGTCGCAGGCGAACCGCCCGCGATCGACCTCGCCGCTGAAAAGCGCCTCATCGATTGCCTCGTCGCGCTCGCGGCTGAGGGTCTGCTGCAATCCGCTCACGACATTTCTGACGGCGGGCTCGCCGTGACGTTGGCGGAATCGTGCTTCTCTGCCGTAAGGGCGCAACACGTTGCGCCCCATCTTGGCACGATCATTAATCTGGCCGACGATTCGGCCCCCCCCGAATTCGCCCTCTTCGGCGAACGCGGCGCCCGCGCCATCGTGTCCGTTTCGCCGGCGATGCTTGCCCGCGTTCGGGAAACTGCGAGACAATACCATGTGGCGGAACACCAAATCGGAGAGGTCGTCCGCGATGGTACGTTCCGCATCCAATACAGGGGCGGCATGCTGATTGACAGCCGCGTCGGCTCGCTGCACGACATCTGGACCAATTCTCTAGAGCGCACGCTCACCGTTCGTTGATAAACTGAGTATCGCAGGTGAAATGACGCCAAAGCTCGCTTACGCCGACGACCGTTTCCACGACGAATGTGGTGTGTTTGGTGTCTTCGGCAATGACGAAGCCGCCAAACTGACCTATCTGGGTCTCTACGCGCTACAGCATCGCGGACAAGAGTCCGCAGGAATCGTTTCCAGCGACGGCACCGAGCTGCACCTGCACCGCGCCATGGGCAAAGTTGAAGAAATTTTCACTCCTTCGGTGATCGCCAAGCTGCCCGGCAACTTAGCCATCGGCCACACGCGATATTCCACCGCGGGCGACAAAGCTCTGCTGAACGCGCAGCCCATCATGATCGACTGCAACAAAGGCAAAGTCGCCCTCGGCCACAACGGCAACCTGACCAACGCCGCCGAATGGCGTCGCAAGCTGGAGCATCGCGGGTCGATTTTCCAGACCAACAGCGACACGGAAGTGATCGTGCATCTTTTGGCGCGCTCTTCCGCGAGCAATCTTCCTGCCGCGCTCGGCGACGCGCTCAACCAGGTCGAAGGCGCGTATTCCTTGCTGGTGCTGACCACCGATGAGCTTATCGCCGTGCGCGATCCGCGCGGGTTTCGTCCGCTGAATCTGGGCAAGCTCGCGGACACCTGGATGGTCGCCTCCGAAACGTGCGCCTTCGATCTGCTCAACGCGCAGTACATTCGCGAAATCGAACCCGGAGAAATGGTGCGCATCTCGCGCTCGGGCCTCGAGTCCATCCATTTCGCCCCGGAAAAGCCGCGCCAACAATGCATCTTCGAGCATGTCTATTTCGCGCGGCCAGACAGCATCATTTTTGGCCGCTCCGTTAACGACAGCCGCGAAGCGCTGGGCCGCACCCTGGCGCGCGAGCATCCTGTCGACGCCGACATTGTTGTGCCGGTGCCCGACTCAGGCGTGCCCGCGGCGGTGGGTTACGCGCTCGAGTCCGGCATTCCCTTCCGCATGGGCCTGATCCGCAACCATTACATCGGCCGTACGTTCATCGAGCCCTCGCAAGCCATTCGCAACTTCGGCGTAAAGCTGAAGCTCAACCCCGTACACAGCCTGATCAAGGGCAAGCGCGTTGTGCTCGTGGACGACTCCCTGGTGCGCGGCACGACCAGCCGCAAAATCGTGCGCATGGTGCGCGACGCCGGTGCGACGCAAGTGCATATGCGCATTAGTTGCCCTCCGACCATTTCGCCCTGCTATTACGGCGTGGACACGCCCACGCGCGAGGAGTTGATCGCCTCTTCCAACACGCCTGAGCAAATCTGCAAATATATCGGAGCTGATTCGCTCGGCTACGTTTCGCTCGACGGCCTCAAACGCGCCGTGAACGACACCAAGGGCGATTACTGCACCGCCTGCTACACCGGCGTGTATCCGACGGATCTGGTGCAGCTCGAGGTGCGCGAAGGCGGCAGCAACGGCCAATTGCTCAAGGCAAACGCGAGCGACGAATCGACCCCCATTTATTCTGATCGACCTGTGACGGTGGAACATGAAACTTAGCGGCAAGCAGCAGCAAACAGCGACGCAACCCGAGGTGCCTGTGGGCAAGCGCGTCCAGCGCGAAATGATCGCGTGGTTCTGGGTGGCGCTGGTATTCTTGCTGATCAACGGCACCATCGGGCAAGCGCGCGTGATTCCCTCCGGCTCGATGGAGAACACCCTGTTGATCGGCGACCACCTGATCATGAGCCGCATCGGCTACGATGCCGGCGTGCCCTTCACCAACTGGCACGTGCCGCTGTGGCGCAATCCACATCGGCAGCAAGTCATCATCTTCAAGCCGCCATTTGCGCCGGACACACCGGATTATGTGAAGCGCGTGATTGGCCTGCCGGGCGATACTCTGGACATTCACGACAATGGGGTGTGGATCAATGGGCAGATGCTGCAGGAAAGCTACACCATCGGCCGCACCGATCCCTACGAATTCCATGGGCCGTACAAAGTCCCCGAAGGCTTT
>Ga0307479_10003672_pt1 | contig 14007 bp, 11 predicted proteins | sample atmos_gasesECM4C_FD_203743 | JGI IMG/M metagenome (GOLD analysis project Ga0307479, IMG submission 203743) | Hardwood forest soil microbial communities from Morgan-Monroe State Forest, Indiana, United States - atmos_gasesECM4C_515 | ecosystem: Environmental > Terrestrial > Soil > Temperate...
GATTTGAGTAAAGGTCGCCCAGCCGGTCCTGGGCCTGAGCGTAAGAGGTGAGGTCTGCCAAGTGCATGTAATGATCGCCGTGAGTCAGCAACGTCTCACGTATCGGTTCGAACGCTCCGGGCTCATTGCGGCTGAAGTAGTCGGAGAAAATCAGATCTAAAGCTGCTTTCGTTTCCGGCTCGTGCTCGTAGTGCCAATGCGGGTTGTACCAGGCTTGGCTTCCCTGGACCTGTTCAACGGTTAAGCCGAACAGGAACAGGTTCTCCTTCCCCGCTTCCTCGGCCATCTCGATGGTCGCGCCATCAAGAGTCCCAACTGTAAGCGCTCCGTTCATCATGAACTTCATGTTGCTGGTTCCGCTGGCCTCGTAGCCAGCCGTTGAAATCTGGTTCGACACATCGCTTGCGGGGATCAGGCGCTCTGCCAGCGAAACATTGTATTCGGGCAGAAAGACCACTTTCATGCGACTGCGAACAATCGGATCACCGTCAATCGTGACTGCCAGATTGTTGATGAACTTGATGATGAGTTTAGCCAGCCGATATGCGGGCGCAGCTTTACCGGCAAAGAAGAAAGTGCGCGGAACCACTTCGAGGCTGGGGTTTTCCCTCAGCCGGTTGTAGCATACGATGATTCGCAGCGCATTCAGCAGTTGCCGCTTGTACTCGTGAATACGTTTGATCTGCGAGTCGAAGATGGTGTCGGGATCCACGACTTGCCCGGTCGTTGCTTTGAGCCAGTTTGCGAATCTCACTTTGGCTGCGCGTTTTGCGGCATGGAACGTTTCCTGAAGACTAGAATCGGCGGATAGCACTTTGAGGTGACTCAGTTGGCCCAAGTCAGTGATCCACTTGTCGCCGATAGCTTCTGTGATTGAACGTGACAATTCGGGATTTGCTTCGAGCAGCCACCGCCGTGGAGTAACTCCGTTTGTCTTGTTGCTGAAGCGATCGGGAAACATTTCAGCCAGATCCTTCACCGTAGTTGTGCGCAGCAATCTTGAATGGACAGCGGCCACACCATTCGTGCTGTGCGAGCCGACTATCGCGAGATTAGCCATCCGGATCTTGCGTGACGGTCCATCTTCCACCAAGCTAATGCGTTCAATGCGGTTTGCGTCTCCCGGAAAACGTACGTGGACTTCGTCGACCAGCCTTCGGTTGATCTCGTAAATGATCTCGAGTTGTCGAGGAAGAAGTACTTCAAACCATGCAACCGGCCACTTTTCGAGCGCTTCCGGCAGAAGAGTGTGATTCGTGTAGCCCAACGTTTTTCTCGTAAGATCCCAGGCCCGATCCCACGCGAGATGCGCATCGTCCAGCAGGATACGCATCAATTCAGCGACCGCCACCGACGGATGGGTGTCGTTGAGCTGAATCGCTGCCTTGTTAGGCAATTGTTCCCAATCCGTGTTATGCCGCAGGAAGCGCCGCACCAGGTCAGCCAGCGAGCACGCCACCAGAAAATATTCCTGCATGAAGCGGAGTTCCTGGCCGGCGGTGGTGGAATCGTCGGGATACAAAACTCGCGTCAGGGATTCCGCTTCGAGGGTTCCAGCCAGCGCACCGACGAAATCTCCCGTGCCGAATTCTTGAAAATCGAAGTAGTCGGGTGCAGCGGCGGCCCAGAGGCGGAGAGTGTTAATTGTCTTTCCTCCGTAGCCCACTACTGGACGATCAAATGGAACTCCGCACAGGCTGGAGGGCCGATTCGGAATCACCACAAGCTTTCCGTCCCGCAGCTTGAAGCTGCAGTTCAGCCTAATCTCGACTCTCTCGTGCAGGCGGCAAATTTCCCATGGATCACCGTCGCGCAACCAATTGTCGGCACTTTCCTGCTGCCAGCCGTTCACAAAGGATTGCCGAAACATTCCGTACTCGTAGCGCAAACCGTACCCAGTAGCTGGTAGCTGCATGGTGGCCATGGAGTCAAGGAAGCACGCCGCCAGGCGGCCCAAGCCTCCATTTCCCAAACCGGCGTCCGGTTCCTGCTCGATCAATTCAAGCCAATCGATTCCCTTTTCTTTGATCGCGGAATGGACTAGAGGATCCAGCAATAGATTGGTGACGTTGTTTGCCAGGGAACGACCCAGAAGAAATTCCAGGGAAAGGTAGTAAATGCGTTTAGCATTCTGTTGCTCATAGGTGGCCTTGGTCTTCACCCAGCGCTGCGCCAGGACGTCACGCACAGAGTGCGCGAAGGCTTCGAAGCGTTCCCGGGCGCTCGCTACTTTTGGGTTGATTGCGCGATCGAAAATCAGGTGTCGTTCGTAGAGCCCGTTTTCCGTCCCGACAAATTGAATCGGATCGTTCCAGTATTGCCGAAGAAGCTCGGCAACACTGTCGTTTTTCGTAGCCATCGGGACGACTTTCGCGGAATTTGGTTGCGGGACCGTTTTTGTGCTCATTCCTAACCTCGTGTTTCGGGCGATATTCCTTCGCTGTGGTTAACTGCAGTTGATCAGCCGATGCATTTTGGCGCACTAGGTTCCAACGTGGTGGTCGTCGTTCCAGAGCCGGATGACTGGCCGGGACAGGTTGTGTTCATAGCTGAGTGCACTGAGGCTGGCCGGGCTTAGCAGAAAATACCTACCCCCAACTCCAGGATCGAGGCCCAGCCAGCGCGCAGTGAACACCCGAATAAAGTGTCCGCTGGAAAAGAGAAGTACATCATCCGCAACATGACGGATACGTTCAACCACCCGGTCCGCCCGTTCGCCGATTTGGGCGGGTGACTCACCCTCCGGGGCGCCGTCACGGAACAGGTCCCAGTCCGGGCGTTTCTGGAGGATTTGCGCGGAGGTCAGTCCTTCATAGTTGCCGTAGTCCCATTCGACCAAGTCCGGATCGGTTTCTGCTCCAGCTCCAAACCCGGCCAGTTCGCAGGTGCGTAATGCACGCTGCAATGGGCTGGTGAACACTTTTGCGAAGGTCATTCCTTTAAGCCGTTCTCCAAGGCGCATGGCATTGCGCTCGCCATCGGGTGTCAGGGGTAGATCGGTGAGTCCGGTATGCTGGCCGGAGTGAGTCCAAGCTGTGTTGCCGTGCCGCGCGATGTAGACCGCTGGAAGTTTTTCCATCATGCTGCTTCTCTTGTTTGGACGCTCGAGCGGCCGCTTAAGTTTCGCCCGATCTGCGAGTCGATGTCTAAAATCCCAATAAGAACGCCCCAATACTTCAGCCACAGCCGCAAACCGCCAGTGAGATTGAGGTTGATGACACTTTCCTCGTTCTGGGGTCCAAACGCCAGGTAAAGGCGCTCTACTTCTTTCGGGAGTCTCGCAGCTGCTGTACCAAAGTCGACGGTCACGCGCAATCTCTAACCGTGTGACTTTCCATGCACTTACGACGCCCTTTGTCTCCCTCAACAGAAGTTTCTGTAACATGGTCAACCAGAATCTGGCACTTGCAAATGTTTGCCAGGGGTTGGGACATAGGACTAGCTCTCGCTTGAAGCTTTCTTGTAGTTGTAAATCTAACCAAACTCTCGAAGTTGGTCTTGCGCTTGCTGGGGGTGTAGTGGCCATTTCCAGCATCTGAACCATTAAGGCGATTACACCTGCGCTTATTGCCTGAGGTCAAGGAGCAAAATGGAGACAATGTCAGCAATGGACGAGCTCGACCGCGTTTTCGGAATTCCAGGAGTAGCCAGAATTGGCAAAGGGAACGGCGGTCTGCCGCGAATCCAGATCACTGGTTCGCACGCCGAAGGCGAGATGTATCTACACGGCGCACAAGTGACCTCGTGGAAGCCGGCTGGCAAGGACGAGGTTCTCTTTCTGAGCACAAAGTCGCGCTGGCAGGAAGGACATGCCATCCGCGGAGGAATTCCCATTTGCTTTCCGTGGTTTCGCGCCAAGACCGACGATCCGAAAGCGCCCGCACATGGATTTGCGCGCACAAAAAGTTGGCGGCTCGAGTCCATTGTTGAAGACGAACCTGGAGTTCTCGTGAGCATGTGTATCGAGAGCGACGAGCAAACACTGCGCTGGTGGCCTGCGGAGTTTCGCCTTTTGTATCGGGTTGCTTTTGGTCCCGAGCTAACCCTGGAACTCGTCTGCACCAACACCGGTACAACCGGTTTGCGGTTCGAAGAGGCCCTGCACACATACAACCGAGTGGCGGACGTCGGGAATGTGCGGGTGCAGGGCCTGGATGCGGTGCATTTCCTCGACAATACCGACTCGAACGCGGCAAAGGTGCAGCACGGTGACCTGAAGATTGCCTCGGCTACTGACAATGCATTTGTAGGCACTCAGAACGTTGTTGATTTGATCGATCCGGAGTTGCGTCGTCATGTTCGACTGGAGAAGGCCAATTCCCGCACTACTGTTGTGTGGAATCCCTGGCGCGAAGGCGCTGCGCGATTGGGAGACTTAGGCGATGGCGAATGGATGCAATTCCTCTGTGTCGAGGCGAGCAATATTCTAGCCGCATCCGTCAGTCTAGCGCCGGGAGAGGAACACAAAATGACGGCAGTTCTGAGCGCGGGTAAACTGAAGGGAGCCGACTCTACTAGTGGCGAGAGCGCAAATCGCGGCACCGCTACGCGGCGTCTTGAGCCGTCAGAAAGTGAGAGCGAACCGGGGCGACTTGATACAAGAGCGGTTGAAACAGGTGGTAGTTGCGGCGGTCGATGACGGTTACATTAACCGGCGCCGATTTCAGAGCCTGCGCCGCGGACAGCCCCCGAATCCGCCGCCTATAATAATTACATTCGATCGTCCACTCATAATGATTTTGCACTCCATTCCTTCTCGACTTCCAATCAACTATTTCTCGTTCGAAGAAGAACCACAACCGATCTCGGCGCCACCGAATAACTCAGCGCTTGCAGAGGTTCGCCGCGGTCTGAGAAATCGTCAGGACTCGGCAAGGCGGTATCCACAATTCGCATCCACCGTTGTGCCGTTCTTTCTTGAATCTGAAACTCCAGCTTTTCCCAGTACGCATTGATCATCACGTAGATGTCATCGTCTTCCTGAGAAGCTCCGTGCAAGCAGAACGCCAAAGCATGCGAGTCGTTTGACAGGTCAGCCCTCTCGCCAATTCCGTACCAGGTGACATCCTCCCGCCAAAACCGGCTGCGGCTTAAGGAAGAATGACGCCTACGAAACGCAATCATGTTCTTAAAGAAACCGAAAACGTCCTTGTTCGCTCGCAGCTGGCTCCAGTCCAGCCATCCGGTTTCGTTGTCCTGGTTGTAAGGATTGTTATTGCCAAATTGCGTGTTTAGGAATTCGTCGCCGGCCCGAAACATTGGGGTCCCGTTCGACAGCATAAGCAGACAGAAAAAATTCTTTACCTGCTTGCGCCGCAACGCCAGGACTTCATCCGGCGCGCTGTTGTCGCCTTCGTAACCACAGTTCCAGCTGTAGTTGCCGTCGGTGCCATCCTGGTTGTTGTTGCCATTCGCCCAGTTGTGCTTTTCGTTGTAGGAGACGAGATCATACAGCGTGAAGCCGTCGTGCGAAGTCAGGAAGTTCACGCTCTGATAAGCGTGATAAGCATCGGCGCGGTCATCGGGGAAAAGATCGTCGCTACCGTAGAGACGGCGCATCAGGTCGGGCACCAATCCCGAATCGCCTTTGACGAAACGGCGAACGTCATCCCGAAACCGCCCATTCCACTGCAGCCAAGTTATGCCGGGGAATCCGCGGCCCAGTTGGTAAGCGCCGGTGTCCCATGGCTCTGCAATCAGCCGTAACTTGCCTAACTCTGGATCTGCTGCAATTTCAGCAAAAATCGGGGCATGTCCCCAGTTGAGAGATCCATCCTCATTGCGGCTGAAGACGGAGGCGAGATCAAAGCGGAAGCCATCGATGTGCATCTCCCGCTTCCAATAGCGCAAGCTGTCCATCACCATCTTGCGCACGTGTCCCCTCCCAAAATTCAGAGTGTTCCCCGTCCCCGAATAGTTCGCGTAAGGATTGGTCGGGTCGGCCGACATCATGTAGTAGCTGGCGCTGTCGAGGCCCTTATAGCTGTAAATTGGACCGCGGTGATCTCCTTCGCAGGTGTGGTTGTACACCACATCTAATACGACCCCAATGCCTGCCTGATGAAAGGCTTTCACCATGTTCTTGAATTCAAGATGCTGTTGGTCGGGCCCCGTACTCGAATATTGAGAATGTGGCGCAAAGAAGTTCAACGGCATGTAGCCCCAGTAATCTCCTTCCTGAGGATCCCGCTGAAAGACCGGCATCAGCTCGACAACCGTAATCCCAAGCTCTTTCAGATATGGGATTTTTTCGACAAGTCCAGCATACGTCCCCGCACGCGCTGGATCCACGCCTGAGTTGGGATTCTTCGTGAAGCCCTTTACATGAAGTTCGTAAATGATGGCGTCCGACTCGTGATGCGGAGAGTGGCTTCCCTGCCAATCGAATATGGGGGATCGGGCCGTCAGCACACCCAGCGGGGCTTTCCCTGCATTTGATCCTTCTCTCATGGCGAGCTTGCGATCAAAATCAGGTGGGAAAAATACGCCTGTCGCATACGGATCAAGCAGGATCTTCTGCGGATCAAAGCTATGAATGAAAGAAACTACCTCGCCCGAAACCGAGTATCCGTAATAACGAGCCTCGCCAATTTCGCTGATCGGGATGCGGCAATGCCAAATCCGGCCTGACTTGTTCCGCAGAAAATCGAAACGGTACGCAAACAACGGATTGACCAAGTCCGCTGGCGTGTATAGCAAAAGCGTGACGCTTTCGGCGTGTTCAGCATGCACAGCGAAGTTGAATGCTTGTTCAGCTTCAATCCATGTCGTGCCAAGTGGCAATGGACTGCCCTCGGCCTGTTCCCAAGTTGGGCGCCCCACCGGTGTCATGGTCGGCGTAACCGGACGGACTTGACTCGACGAGTTCACTTGCCCTCTTTCATTCTCGTTGCGATCAACTTGCCCTCAAGCTCGAAACTGACGGCGTTAGTATCTGCAGAGTTCTGCGGTGACTGCATCACAACACAATTGCACGACAAAAACCGACTTGGCAGAGCCAGGGAAACCTGCTGTGCTGAAGCAGAAAGATCCAGGAGACTCTTGTGCACTTTGCGTTCCAACTAACATTCGGTAGCCATCAATGTCAGTTCTGCACAATTTATTCTGGGCGGCAGGAGTGACTGTGCACTGCGGTCCGTCGCGGGATGACAGGCATTCGTCACATGCCAATGTTCGCCCAGGGGATTAAGTCTTTACCAAACAATTCTAGTCCTGAGAATTCAACGCATTCGCCTTGCGCATGAAACGGCCATGAAGGTGCGCAAATTCACGCGCAGAAGCGTGATGCGCTCTGTGAGCAATCTGCAATAGTAACCGTAATTGAGCCACGGCGCCGAGGAGCGCCTGAACACATGGCAACTTCTCCAGTACCGGCAACCGCTCCAACGCCCGCTGTGCAGGCCGACGCGAACGGACACGCGCCTCGCGGAATCGGCGAGAAACGCTCCTTCGGACGAATTCAGCGACGCAACGTAAGGTCGAGGCCGCAGTCGCTGATGAGGAAAGATTTGCTGCGCAATCTGCCAGCCGTGATGCTGACTTGGCGCAGGCCCCATACTTTGCTTCGTAGCAATGAGCCGGCGGCCGAAGCGGAGGGGCGAGGCAAACCTGTGCTGGAATCGCAAGAGACACAGCTTGTCGCAAGCGAGGCCGGCGATCTTGCACGGAACGTCCTGGCGACGGGCGGAGTGTACTTAGCTGGCGGCATTGCCCTTCATCTCGTGAAGTTGCCGCAAAAACCGCAGTTCGTGCATACTTTGACCAGAAAAGACCGCTTTACAGATTTAATGGAGCGGACGCCGATTCACATGATCACTACACGCGCGGCTTTTTTCAGAGCTGCGACATTCGGACTGCAGAGCCTGAGTAAGCTCAAGAACCGCGAAGAAGCAAAAGCTTCCCTCACGCCTGTTTAGTTTGCGTGACGAGCTGGTAATAGAAAGAATGAAAAGGAGATCAGAATGGCAGCGAACCCTCAACCGCAGACGAAGAAAAGAGCGATCAAACAATCCGCGTGGAAAGCTCTGACGGCGCACTACAAGGCGGTTTCAACGCTCCACTTGCGGCAGTTATTCTCAGACGACCCCAAGCGCGGGCAGCGCATGGCAGTGGAGGCGGTGGGTCTATACCTCGACTACTCTAAGAATCGTGTTACTGATGAAACCCTCAAGCTCCTTCTCCAACTTGCCGCAGAGTCCGGTTTGCGAGCACGGATCGATTCCATGTTCAGCGGCGAGAAGATCAACATCACCGAAAAGCGAGCGGTGCTGCACGTGGCTCTGCGTGCTCCGAAAGGTGAATCGATCTTTGTGGATGGAAAGAATGTGGTACCAGAAGTCCACGCCGTGCTGGACCGGATGTCAGAATTCTCCGACCGCGTGCGCAGTGGAGAATGGAAGGGTCATACCGGAAAACGCGTTCGGAATGTCGTAAACATCGGGATCGGCGGCTCCGACCTTGGCCCGGTCATGGCGTATGAGGCCCTCAAGCACTACTCGGAACGCTCGATCACTTTTCGCTTTGTCTCGAACGTGGATGGAACGGACTTCGCCGAGGCGGTGCAGGATCTCGATCCGGCGGAGACGTTATTCATCGTCTCGTCAAAAACGTTCACCACGCTCGAAACCATGACTAATGCTCAGACCGCTCGAGCCTGGTCGCTGACCGGACTAGGAGGCGATGAAAAGTCAGTGGCAAAGCATTTTGTCGCGGTTTCGACCAATGCAACGGAAGTCTCAAAGTTCGGTATTGATACCGCGAACATGTTTGGATTCTGGGATTGGGTTGGCGGTCGCTATTCCATGGACTCGGCGATCGGCCTTTCGACCATGATTGCCGTCGGTCCCGAGAACTTCCGCGCAATGCTGAGCGGCTTCCACGAAATGGATGAGCACTTCCGCACGGCTCCATTTGATGCCAATCTGCCGGTTCTCATCGGGCTACTAGCGGTGTGGAACAACGATTTCCTCGGTGCAGACACTGTCGCCGTATTGCCTTACGAACAGTACCTGAAGCGCTTTCCCGCCTATTTGCAGCAGTTGACGATGGAAAGCAATGGGAAGCATGTCACGCTCGATGGGAAAGCAATCAACAAAGACACAGGTCCCATCTACTGGGGTGAACCCGGGACCAACGGCCAACACTCTTTCTATCAGCTGATACATCAAGGCACGCGCCTCATTCCCTGCGACTTCATCGGATTTGCGAAGGCCTTAAATCCGCTGGGCCGCCATCATGACATGCTGCTCGCCAACGTGTTCGCTCAGGCTGAAGCGCTGGCCTTTGGTAAAACGCCAGAGCAAGTAAAAGCGGAGGGCACTCCGGACTGGCTTGTGCCGCATCGCGTCTTTGAAGGCAATCGCCCCTCAAATACGATCCTCGCTGAGCGGCTCAACCCCGACACACTGGGCAAGCTTATCGCCCTATACGAGCACTCGGTCTTCACTCAAGGCGTAGTGTGGAACATTGATTCGTTCGATCAATGGGGCGTGGAGCTAGGCAAGGTCCTCGCGCAGCGCATCATTCCAGAACTCGATAACCCGGCCGAGCCTGTGCTGAATCACGACAGCTCAACCAGTACTCTAATCCGGCGTTACCGCAAACTTAGGGAGCAGCAATGACGGCAATTGGAACTCTCAGGAACACGAGCACAGATACGCTATGCGATGTTTTGACACGGCTGGAGAAAGAAGGCGCGGCCTGCGGCCATTTCAATGTCGCTGACCAGGTCTTGTTGAAGGTGGTGATCGCAGCCGCAACTGAGGGCCAAACTTCCGGTACTCGGACTCTGCTGAAAAGCCTGCGCCAGGAGTCTGATCTGCCATTCTTTCTCAATGCAGACCATACACCTTCCCTGGCGAAGGCAACGGAGGCGGCAAATGCGGGCTTTGACTCAGTGGGGATTGATTTTTCCGCTTTGCCCTTTGCCCACAATTCGGCGAGTCGCCCCAAATGATCGAGCAGATGAAGCCCGACTGTGAGTTGGGCGTGAACGGAGGTATTGATGAGGCAACGGCTCCAATGGTAGTCCGAGGGGGAGCCAATGTGTTGGTCGTAGGTACGTCAGTATTCGCCGCTAACAAGAGCGTGGCTGCCGCAATGGAATGGTTGCGTAATGCAGTGACACAGGTAGTGCAGTGAATAAACGCAGTTTTCGGAAGAGGAGAACTTATGGAACTCGGAATGGTCGGGCTGGGCCGCATGGGAGCCAACATGGTACGTCGGCTAATAAAGAAAGGACACAGCTGTGTCGTGTTCGACAGATCGCCACAGGCGGTCGCCGATCTGGTCAAAGAGCATGCGATCGGAGTAGATTCTCTGATCGACCTGGTAAAGAAACTCCAGAAACCACGTGCAGTGTGGCTGATGGTTCCGGCGGCGGTCGTCGATCAGACCATCGCCGATCTGTTACCGCACCTCGAAGCAGGTGACATCCTCATCGACGGCGGAAACTCTTATTACGTGGATGACATTCAGCGCGCAAAACAACTCGCTTCCAAACAGATTCACTACGTGGACGTAGGCACCAGCGGCGGCGTTTGGGGTCTCGAACGCGGCTACTGCATGATGATTGGCGGCGAGAAAGGGGTCGTCCAGCACCTCGATCCCATTTTCTCGGCGCTCGCTCCTGGAATAGGTGACATCTCACGCACGCCTGGACGCGAGAAACTCGATGGCAGCGCCGAGCAAGGCTACCTGCACTGCGGCCCAAACGGCGGCGGCCACTTCGTCAAGATGGTGCACAACGGAATCGAATACGGAATCATGGCGGCTTATGCAGAAGGGCTGTCGGTGCTGCGCTCGGCGAATGTCGGCACGCAACAGCAGGGCATTGACGCGGAAACAACTCCGTTACGCGACCCGGAACACTACCAGTACGACTTCAATCTGCGGGACATCGCCGAAGTGTGGCGCCGCGGCAGCGTGATCGCATCGTGGCTGCTAGACCTAACAGCAACCGCCTTGATTCAGGATCCCGGGCTTTCGAAGTTTGCGGGCCGCGTTTCCGATTCCGGTGAAGGCCGCTGGACGATCAAGGCGGCAATCGACGAGGCCGTGCCCACCCCGGTTCTCACCGCCTCGCTCTACGAGCGCTTCAGCTCACGTGGCGAAGCTGACTACGCTGACAAACTCCTGTCCGCAATGCGCTACGAATTTGGCGGACATTTAGAAAAGCCGATAGAGAAATCTGAGGCTGCTTGAAGGAGAGAATTCATGGCTAGTTCCCACTCGGACGCGCTCGTTTTCTTTGGCGCCACCGGCGATCTTGCTTACAAAAAGATTTTCCCGTCACTGCAAGCGATGGTAAAGCGAGGGCACCTCAACGTTCCTGTGGTCGGGGTCGCCAAAGCTGGATGGAATCTCGATCAGCTTCGCGCTCGCGCAAAGGACAGCTTGGAGAAACATGGTGGAGTCGATCCCGCGGCTTTCGAAAAACTCATCGCCTTGCTGGGATACGTGGACGGCGATTACCAGGACCCGACCACTTTCACAGCACTTCGCAAAGAGCTAAGGGAAGCACGCCACCCCGCGCACTACCTTGCCATCCCGCCGGTTCTGTTTGAAACCGTGGTCCAACATCTGGCCGAATCCAATTGCGGGCGTGGGGCCAGGGTCATCGTGGAGAAGCCCTTCGGGCATGATCTGGCGTCAGCGCAGGAGCTGAACCGGTTTCTGCTGAGCGTCTTCGACGAAGGCGACATCTTCCGCATCGACCATTATCTTGGAAAGCGCGCCGTGAACAATGTGCTGGCGTTCCGCTTCGCCAACACTTTTGTGGAAGCCTTCTGGAACCGCCATTACATTGAGAGCGTCGAGATCACGATGGCGGAAGACTTCGGCGTACAGGGCCGCGGCGGTTTTTACGACCAAACTGGAACAATCCGCGACGTGGTCCAGAACCATTTGTTCCAGGTGTTGTCGAATCTGGCGATGGAGCCGCCGGTCCGTTCGGACAGCGAGTCAATCCGCGACGAAAAAGTGAAAGTATTGCGAGCGATTCCATGCGTCGAGGAAACGAAACTGGTTCGGGGTCAATTCCGCGGTTATCGCGACGAAAACGGCGTTGCAAAAGATTCGCAGACCGAAACCTTCGCCGCGCTGAAACTGGAAATAAATTCCTGGCGCTGGAAAGGAGTGCCATTTTACATTCGCGCCGGCAAGTACTTGCCCACGACTCGCACCGAGATCGTCGCTAAGTTTCGCAAGCCACCGACACTGATTCCCGACAGCCAGTTGGTCGAAAACCACCTCCGCCTCCGATTGAGTCCAGAAATCACGATCGCGATGGGGATGATGGACCTGGCTCCTGACGCGGAAGGGCTCGCGCTTCAACCTGGTGAAATGGTGGCGAGCCATTCTCCACGCGCGGATGAGATGGATGCGTACGAACGCGTGCTCGGCGCGGCAATGTCCGGAGACAGTACCTTGTTCGCGCGCGAAGACTACGTCGAAGAGGCGTGGCGGATTGTGGAACAGGTGCTGAAAGAGAACACGCCGGTTCATCAGTATGAGCCAGGGACCTGGGGCCCGAACGATGTTGATCGAGTGGCGCCGAGCGGAGGCTGGAGCAATCCCGGCGAGAAGAAAGCATTCGCAATTGCAAGCGAAGCGGCGTGATGCAGGTTCAAGTCTATGCCAACGCGGAGTCGGTCGCCTGCGAGGCTGCGCAGCTCATAGCGAAAGGAAAGCGCGAGAGGTAGTCGCAACTCGCGGCAAGTTTGTCATGGTAGCAAGTGGTGGCAAAACACCGTCGATCATCCTTTGCGATCTCGCCCAGGAAGATGTGCCGTGGAAGGGCGTGTATATCGTTCAGGTGGACGAAAAAGTCGCACCTGAGGGTGACCCCAACAGAATCTCACTAAAAGATGAGTCGGGCAAAATTATCAAATGGTACGGAACCAATATAGACATCGAGGATCGCAAGCGGGGAGAGGAAGCCCTGCGTGCGAGAGAACTTTCCTGGCGGCAGATTGTCGACAACATTCCCTTGTTCGTGGCTACGACGGGGGTAATGGGCGAGGTGGAGTTTCTCAACCGCCAGACCTTGGACTATTTCGACAAAACTAGCGAGGAACTGAAAAACTGGGCTCTCATAGGGGAACTCTATGACATTGAGCACCGGTGTCGACGCGCTGATGGCGTTTACCGATGGTTCCAGGTTCGGGGGCTCCCTGTGCGAGATACGGAAAATAAGATGACCGCGTGGTATCTCCTCCTTACAGACATCGATGATCGCAAAAGGGCTGAAGAGGCTCTGGAGTCGAACGAGCGCAATTTGAACCTAATGATCAATGCCATCCCCGCGTTGATTCACAGCGCCCTCCCTGATGGCTATATCGATTTTCTGAACAAAGGCTGGCTTGATTTTTTCGGACTTCCTCTCGAAGAAGCTGTGGGATGGGGCTGGACAAAGACGTTCCATCCCGATGATATCGATCAATACGTAGCCAAATGGCGAGCGGCTCTCGCTAGCGGAGAGCCGTTCGAAGCGGAAGGACGCGCGAAGCGTGCCGATGGGGAGTACCGCACCTTACTGCACCGCAAAGTGCCGCTGCGCAACGAGCACGGAAACATCGTTCGATGGTACGGAATCAGTTTCGACATTGAGGACCGAAACGGGCGAAGGCGCAGCTCGAGCAAGCCTACCTTCGTCTCGCCGAAGCCCAGCGGATTACACAAGCAGATTGAGCTAAGATGTCTGGCGCAGGAGGAGAGCTATGGTTCTTCTACCGCAATTGCTTCCGTCAGTGACGTCCGGGCGTTCATCGCTGATTATTATAAAGCGTGGTCAGGCACCGACGAGGACCACATTCTGTCCTACTACGCCGAAGCGGTGTCGGTGGAGCTTCCGGGAATGCTTTTAAATGGAAAGGCGGCACTCCGAGACCAGTTTGTCCGCCCCTTTATCGCCGCCTTTGCTGGAAACCGTCACATCGTGAAGAATATGATCTTCGGAAAAGACATGGTGGTCGTCGAGTTTAGCTTCGAAGCTGACCACAACGGGCC
>Ga0307479_10003673_pt1 | contig 14004 bp, 14 predicted proteins | sample atmos_gasesECM4C_FD_203743 | JGI IMG/M metagenome (GOLD analysis project Ga0307479, IMG submission 203743) | Hardwood forest soil microbial communities from Morgan-Monroe State Forest, Indiana, United States - atmos_gasesECM4C_515 | ecosystem: Environmental > Terrestrial > Soil > Temperate...
CCACAGTCTTGCTTGTCCCGCGCGAAAGTACTGCCATAACAGAGCCAAGTAAGCAGCGAACAGAAGAGTTGTGAACAATTCCGCGCGTGGGTTTTCGCGAAAAACGATGCTGGGCACTGCGAGTATCGCGGCCACGCCGGTTGCTATCCCCGGGCGGCGAAGCAGGAATGCTATGGTCGCCACGGTCGCGGCGGCCAAGAGCCAGGAAAGGGAAGCGTAACCCCCCAGAAGGTAAAGCCAATAAAAGATCAATCCTGAAAATGGCGGATACAGCCAGGGCTTTCCTGGAACGATGTAAGAAAGGCCGTCCGCAGCCGGAATTTGGCCATGCTGGGCAAGATAGCGGCCGGTTGCGATCTGCCAGCCGAAATCGAAATCACCGATAGTTCGAAGGCTCGCGCAAAAGGCGTAAACCAACGCGGTGGCAGCGATTGCAATTGTCAGCGCGCGGCGAATGCGCCCGTCGGACAAGTTCATTGCAGCTAGTATCACCGCTTAGTTGGCGATGCAAAACAGTGCGGCTCTCACTGAGCAACAGGGTGCGTCAACCTTTTCCCGATTGCTTACTCGAACTGCTTGCGAAATTCCACGAGTTGCTGCTTCATCTCAGCTATCTCGCTACGCAGTCCGGCGACTTCCTCCTCCAGTCGTACGATTCGGTGCACATTCGAATCAAGACTCGCTGTGGGACTCTCGGCTGGAGCGGTCCAACCCTCCACGTCCCCTGAGAGTAGATGCATGTAGCGCGACTCCTTTGTGCCCGGCTGTCGCGACAGCATCTTCACCAGAGGCGGATCGCGCTCGATCAGCCGTTGCAGCGCCGCTTGCACTTCATCCAAATGCTCGAACTGGAACATGCGCTCGCTGCGGCCGCGAAGCTCGCCCGGAGTCTGAGGGCCGCGCAGAAATAGAACGCACAAGAGCGCAGTTTCGCGTCGATTGAAGTTGAAGACCTCCTGAGTGCGATGCTCGTACTTCGTGACGCGGCTGTCCGCCCCACGCGCGGGGCCCGCCAACCGCTGATTCTGCAATCCATCCAATGCCGCCCGCACCGCATCTTCGTTCAAACTCATCACCGGTTCGCGATTGTTCTTCTGATTGCAGGCATTCACCAGCGCGTTCAGCGATAGCGGATAGTAATCGGGAGTAGTAATTTCCTTCTCAATCAGCGATCCCAGAACTCTGGCCTCAACCTCGCTCAATCGGATGTCCATGCCTCCAGCCTACAGTAGGGCGACCTGACAAGACCGAATCTAGGACTCGGTGGTCGCTGAAATGAAACTGATTTCAAGGGCGGCAGACTTGATCGAGTTCCAAATCGGAACCATGCGAAAACGCGGCAAAGCGTCCGAGCGCATCGCCCACCAGATAGACCGAGCCGGTGATCACGATTTTTCTTCCGCGACGGCGGGCCAAATCGAGTGCTACGGCAAGGTTGTCTGCGGCCGTGATTGGAACCCCAACGTGACCGGAGAGCCTTTGGATTTCTTCGGGTGAGGCCGCGCGGGGACTCTGCACTCTGGTCGCAATTATTTCCTCTGCCAAAGGGAAGAGAATCTCGGCGATTTCGGCAATCGCTTTGTCGCGCATCGCGCCGAAAATGATGGTGAGGGGATCGCCGTCGTAGCGGGCCGACAATGTCGAACGCAACGCCCAGGCGCCCGCCGGATTGTGCGCAACGTCGAGCACGATTTCAGGCGCCCCCGGAATGATCTGGAAGCGTCCTGGCCATCGAGTGTTGGCGACTCCCTTGGAGATATCTTGTGCCGAGATTTCGTACCCAAAGGTCTGCTTCAATTCCACCGCAGACCCGATCGCCAGAGCTACATTTCGCAATTGATGTCTGCCCACTAAGTGCGAATCGATCGCAACCTTTTCGCCGAGGACTTCGACTGCATATCGATTGTGCGGGGTTCCGCCAACTTCGCTCACAAAACTTTCTGCGGCTGGTGTGATGGGAGGAACGTAAGGATTGGCGTTCACCATCCGTGTCTCGAGCGCACCGACAACTTCGCCGATGGCGTCGTTCACTTCGGGGAATTGCGGCAAGATTACGAGCGTGCCTCTGCGCCGCAGGATGCCCGCCTTTTCGCGCGCAATCTCCGTCAACGTATCGCCCAGCCATTCCGTGTGATCGAGAGAAATGTCGGTGATCACAGAAAGAAGCGGTTCAGCTACATTGGTTGCATCCAGGCGCCCGCCGATGCCAACTTCCAGTACGGCAATGTCGATGCGGCTGCTGGCAAAGTACTCGAAGGCCATAGCTGTGAGTGTTTCGAAGAAGCTGGGATGTTGATCGAGCCTGCCGGTGGCGACTAGTCCCTCAGAAGTTTGTTCAATGCGGGAATGCATCTCGGCGAACTCGGGATCGCTGATGGAGACGCCATCGATCGCGATCCTCTCATTGACCCGCACCAAGTGAGGCGACGTGTAAAGTCCCGTCGTATAACCAGCGTGCCGGAGGATACTGGCCAACGTAGCCGCCGTCGATCCCTTGCCATTGGTACCGGCAATCAGGACGCTGGGAAAGCGCCGCTCAGGATGCCCGAGCGCTTCGGTTAGAGCACGCATGTGCTCGAGATCGAACTTGAGCCGAGGCTTCTGCTCCTGAGGGATCCAGAGCTCGGGAGCCAATGACAGCAGACTCCTCACAGCCGATTGGTAGGAAGTGGACATTGATAACTACATTCTACTGGTGGAGAACTGGAAAAGTGTGCCCCAGATCGCTGATTGCGGGACTGCGCGGTTCGCTAACAACCTAGGCTGCCATGAAACTTAGAGCGCGCGACAGATACGGCTTAAGATCTTTGCGATGCACGACGGCGTCGAGCATTCCATGTTCAAGCAGAAATTCGCTCCGCTGAAAACCTTCAGGAAGTTTCTGCCTGATGGTCTGCTCGATCACGCGCGGTCCGGCGAAGCCAATGAGGGCCCCGGGCTCTGCGATGTTGAGGTCGCCGAGCATGGCATAGGAAGCGGTTACGCCCCCGGTAGTGGGATCGGTGAGCACCGAGATGTAGGGCAAGCCGGCATCGTCCAGTCGCGCCAATGCGGAAGAAATCTTCGCCATCTGCATAAGCGACCCCACGCCTTCCATCATGCGCGCGCCACCTGAGGCCGAAATGATGATTAAAGGCTTGCGCTTTTCGGTGGCCCGCTCAATGGCGCGAGTGATTGCCTCTCCGACGACTGCGCCCATGCTGCCGCCAATAAACCGATATTCCATGGCACTGGCAATCACGGGTTTTCCGTCGAGCGCACCTTCGGCGTTGATAATTGCGTCCTGAAGTTCGGTTTCCTTCTGTGCCTTTGTCAGCCGGTCTTTGTAAGGCTTCGTATCCACAAACCGGAGCGGATCGGTGGAACTGAGGGTTGTCTCGGTTTCTTCCCATTCGCTATTGTCCAGGAGCATGGCCAGACGGGTTCGCGCGTCCACGCGAAAGTGTTTTTGGCATTTGGGACAGACATTGAGGTTGGCATCTAGATCTTTCTTCCAGATGATCTGCCGGCAACCCTCGCACTTCTCCCACAGGCCCTCGGTGCGAACGCGCTTTTCGCCAGTCGCGTCCAGTTCGGAACTCTCGCGCTTAAACCACGTCATTCAGTATTCGATTCCCCTCTGCGCCAGGATTCCAGCTTCATAAGCATGCTTTACCTGGCGCATCTCAGTGACCGTATCGGCTATTTCTATGATTTTCGCGTGCGCATTGCGTCCCGTCAAAATCACGTGGACCATCTCTGGTTTTTGCTTGAGCGTTTCGACTACCTTTTCTGGGTCCAGCATGCCGTAGCTAACGGCGTAATTGATCTCGTCGAGGATTACCAGATCCCACTTGCCTGAAAGTATCGCCTCGCGGCTTTCCTGCCAGGCTTCTTCCACCATGCGGATGTCCTCCGGATCAGTCTCGGCGCCGCCGACCTTCACGAAGCCGCGTCCGAGCTGCTTCATTACAAAGTTATCGCCGAAGGCTTTCACGGCATCGAGTTCGCCATAGTGCCAGGAGCCCTTGAGAAACTGCAGCATCAGAACTTTCATACCATTCCCGACAGCGCGCAACGCAGTGCCCATGGCAGCGGTTGTTTTTCCCTTTCCGGGACCAGTGTTGACGATGATTAGACCACGGCGTACGTCGTTCACTGCTTCGGCCCAATCATCGAGACAACTATGTCCATCATTCTTCTGGCAACAGCGACAGCAGCTCTGCCCTCAGCTTCTGACGGCAGTCGAGTATCTGGATAGCGAGAACCAAACAGCAGCATCAGTTTGTCCATGTCTGAAAGCAAAGATGTACTTTGCGAAGATACCTGAGGGCACATATTTAAGAGCGGGACGAGGTCATGAGTGCGGGGCGGGATATGTCCGTCCTTAATGATTAGAGCTTTCAGTAGCTTCTCGCAGACCTGTTGAGCGTGAAACACAACGATGTTCCAGGGAATCTCAACGGACCGGACATTATTCTCTATAGATAACAAGTCGCTCTTGGCCCGCAACAGCCATTCGTCCACCTCTCTTTCAGGAGCGCTCATAGAGCACTCTTCCTTCGGACTCGGCTGCGTGAAGCAACGAGCCGCGGACCTCCTTCAAACTGGCAAACTCCTCCGGGGTATAGACGAGCAGATCCATAGCCCATCTTCGCGAACGAAATAACTCCGCAATTCCCAATCCACGTTCGTAAAAAGGCTTGTCAGTTTCCATTTCTATAATGAGATCGAGATCGCTGTCTTGTCTTTGCTCTCCCCTTGCATAGCTGCCAAACGCAATGATGCGCCGCGGATTGAACCGATCGACAATCTTTTGAGTAATCTCGCGTACCAATTGGTCCGTGATTGGTTCTTGAACAAACATCTAATGTCCGCAGTGGTACGGGTGTTTCCTGATTATTGTAAATGCCCGATAGATCTGCTCCAGCAGCACCACGCGGGCGAGCTCGTGCGGGAGCGTCATCTTTCCCAATGAGATCGAGGCGCTGGCTGTCCGCCGGGCTGCGTCGCTGAATCCGTCCGCCGGACCTATGGCGAAGACGAGCTGTTGCACGTCAGCAGACTGCTGCGATTCGATCCATTGTGCGAATTCTTCCGATGTCATCTGCTTGCCGCGACCGTCCAGCAAGGCAAGGAAAGGCACGGTGCGTTGCGCTTTCCGATCGACGAGCTTGAGAAGCGCGGTCTCACTAGGCACGGGGGACGCGTCGATTAGCTGGAATTTCGATATACGAGCGACATATTCGCGAGTCAGCGAATCGTAGGCGGGTTCTTTGCTTTTGGATTTCGCCGCGATCCAGACCACGCGCATCTTCATCCGAGCTGCCCGAAATACATTCTGACTTCATAGTCGAACGATACGCGCCCATCGTGGTTATGTTTGTCGAATAGAAGCTGAAGACCGCGCAGCATCGGCTCGCGCCGGGGACTCTCTGCGCCAGGTACGTATGACGACGACAGCAAGCGGCCGCGCAGACCCTCGAAGTTGAGAAGTTGCCGATTGTCGAAGCGAACCTCTTGCTGCTGTTCGGCAAAGAAGTCGCCAATGTTTTTATAAGAATTCTCGTGACGCACTTCTTTGTAATCACTGCCGTATTCGAGCAGAAGCGCTTCGTAATCCCGCAAGAACGCCGTGGTGTCGGTGAGACGCTCATTCCATAAAAGCACGACCCAGCCGTCGGGCTGAAGAACACGTTGGAACTCAGTCTTCGCGCGCGGCCAATCGAACCAGTGAAAGGCCTGCGCAGCGGTAATGAAGTCTGCCGAAGAGCTCGCCAGGCTGGTTTCTTCCGCTTTTCCATCTACGCTTTGATAGTTCCCGAATTCTCCGAGCAACCGCTGCCCGGCGGCGCGCATTTCTGCATTGGGTTCGACTGCGAAAACTTCATTTCCATTCTCGAGGAATAACCGCGCGAAATTTCCAGGTCCTGAGCCGATATCCGCAACGACGGCGGAAGGTAACAGTCCACAACGGCTCTGTAGAGTCTGAATCACGCCTAGGGGATATCCCGGGCGGTACTTCACGTAGTCTTCAACGCGGTCTGAGAATCGCGTGAGTACGTTCTGGGGCTTCATGACGACTTGCGCCGACGGGTCTCGCCTGGTTTCCGACGTCGCGCAGATGCTGACTTGCTTTTAGAGCCTGATGCCGCGCGTTTGGCCGGCGACTTGGCGCGAGCCGGCGGCTTCTTAAGATCGGCGAGCGTCACTTTCCTGGCAGACTTCCAGAGCCGCTCCAGGTCGTAAAACTTCCGTGAAGCGTCAGAGAAGACGTGCACGACAAAATCGACGTAGTCGATCAGCACCCAATCTGCCTGCTGATAGCCTTCCATTTGGTTAGCGCGCGTGCCCTCACGTTTCAGCCGCAACTCGACCTCGTCGGCAATGGCCTGAATTTGCCGGGGATTCTTTCCAGTGCAGATGATGAAGTAGTCGGTAAATGCGGAGGAGGTCGTATCCATTTCGAGGATGCTGATTTCCTCGCCTTTTTTGTCTTCGCAAGCGCGAACCGCGGACGCTACCTGACTTCGGATCTGGGCACTCATTCGTCTGGTTGGATTCTTCTCCGTGCGGCAAGTTTTCTCAAATCTGATTCTAGTCTGGAGCAGATTTCATCGCCGGGATTTCTTTTTCGCGGGAGCGGCGGCTTCTCGAGCGCTGGCCTGGGCAGCTTTGCCAGAACGATACAGTCGAGTCTTGCGGATGTACTCGGCAACGCCTTCGCCGACAAGTCCTTCGAGTCGCGGCCCCTCAGAGGCAGCCGCCGATCGCAATTGTGTAGACGAGACCCGCTCGGAAACGTCTGTGAGTAAGTGCAGGGTCACTCCGGGAAATGCCATCACTGCGCCGGGATCTGCAAGTCCGCTGCTCTTGCCCGCCGCTTTCAGCACCTCAGGTTTCGGGCGCAGCTCTTCGGGAAGCGCTCCGGCAATATCTCCGAGTGAGTATCCCGGCCGATTTGCGACGATGAACTCACATTCTCGCAGGAGTTCGACCGGCCGATGCCAAGTGGCAATCTCGAGAAATGCATCGATTCCAATCAGAAAGTAGAACTTGTCCGACTTCCTCAGCTCTCTCTTCAATCGGCGAATAGTTTCCAGCGAATAATTAGGTGTGCCCGTCTCGTCATGCATCCGCGCTTCGAGATCGGAGGGGACAAATGTTGGATGCCCCTGTGTGGCGAGCGCAACCATAGCCATGCGGTGAACGAAACTGGTAGAGGTTTGATTTTGCTTGTGCGGTGGGGCCTCGGCGGGAACGAACAGCACTTTTCCCAATTTGAATCGCTTGCTGGCGCTCTCGGCGACGGCGATGTGTCCGCGATGAACGGGATCGAAGGTACCGCCGAAGAAGGCGAGATTCACAGGGATAGTCTAAGGCACCGCCCATTTTGAAAAGACGCACCATGTTGGAGGCCTATTTCTAGCGCGCGTGGTGTAAAAATCGGAGCCCAAGGCGTCATGTTTTGGTGCTGCCGTTGCCTTTCGTGCAAGGCTACAGATGTTAACCCGCCCCGCTTACACCTTGAACTCTGCTCCTGCCGCATGGCAAGATGATTAGCTTTCTCCTCTAGACCCGGACTGGTGCGGTTCATGGAGAGCGAAAGCTAGAAGCTAGCAGCTAGCAGCCAGGAGCTATCTTGAGGGTCCGGGTGTTCTTCCACGACAAGTGCTTTGACGGTACCGCGTCCGCGGCGTTGTTTTCGCGATTCTACTCGGAGCGCATCCGCGACGGCGCCAGCTTCGAATATTTCGGCCTGCTTCATCGCGCCGGAGCGCTGTTTGACGAGAGCGAGTTTACCGGCGACGAAAACGCCATCGTCGATTTCAAGTATTCCGCCTCGCCGAAGATCACCTGGTGGTTCGACCATCATCAGAGCGCCTTTCTGACTTCTGAAGATCACGAGCATTTTCTGCACAGCCAGAGCAGCAAGAAGTTCTACGATCCTGATTTCAAGTCGTGTACTAAGTTTCTGGCAACTGTTGCAGAGAACCGTTTTGGATTTAATCCGGCGCCCGTGGCCGAATTGATCGAATGGGCCGACATCGTGGACGGAGCGCAGTACAAAGACGCCAAGACCGCGGTAGAAATGAAAGAACCGGCGATGAAGCTGACTATGGTAGTGGAGTCCACGCAGGACAAAAAGTTCACGCCCAGTCTGATCCCGCTGCTCGCCCGCAAGCCGTTGGCTGAGATTATCGAAGATCCGTTGGTTGCTCCGCTGATTCCGCCACTCATGCAGCGGCATGAACAATCGATTGAGATTATGAAAGAGCGATCGGACTGCAAAGACGGCACTATCTTCTTCGATGTAATGGATTATGACCTCGAGGGCTACAACAAGTTCGTTCCTTACTATCTGCATCCGGATTCGACTTATAGCGTGGGACTGAGCAAGAGTACATTCCGCACCAAAGTCTCCGTCGGCTCAAATCCATGGACCAGGATGCCCCAGAAGGACATGGTGAATCTCGCGGTCATCTGCGAACGCTATGGTGGCGGAGGGCACGCTCGCGTGGGCGCCATTTCCTTTGAACCGAATCAGGAAGACCAAGCTCGTCAGGCTGCGCATGAGATTGTTGACGAGCTGCGCGAGAGCGTGAGAAGAATTGGGTAATTTTGTAATCGGATAATTTCGCTGATTTGATAGTAAGACTGGCTTTCAAATTACCCGACTACGAAATCTCCAAATTACGAAATCCGAGAAGCGGCTTCATGGTTATTTGATCTCAGCGAGAAACGTTCCCCAGTTCGCCAGCAGCGTTCTGGGTCCGCTGGGGATGTACTCTGACGCCATCCAGATTGCCCCGTGTTCATCGACTACTGCAGCCGAGTAATCGCCGGTTCGCGCTGAACCTCCTCCGCCGAAGTATTTGTATCCGCTGAAGCCATCGTGGGGAGCAGTGCCCGCCGCGAGTATGTTTACGGCTCCAAGTCCCTTCTCCGATAAGCTGGCCACTGCCGTACTGGGATAATAATTGGCGCCGCTAAGCGTGAATGCGATTGCGCCTTTGCCCTCCGCACCTACGGCCAGCGCTGGATAGAACACATCGGCATTTGCAACTGAGAGGTATCCCTGGCGGAACACTTCCGCTTTCAAAATTCCACCATCGAGCGACGGGTTTATCGCGAAATAAGCTATGCCAGCATGTGGATTGGGATCTTTATCCAGCGCGACCATGGTGGTGAGTGCCGACCACAGCTTTCCTCCGGCAAACACAGCCTGCTGCATGCGCTGATCATTAGTGGCGATGTAAGACTGCGTCTCCGACACCAGACTTCCGAGTTCCGTCGGGCCGGCAGGTTGCGGCGCATCAGGAGGGATACCGAAGGCTTCGGTGTCAACAATCGTGCCGCGCAATTTCAGGGCGGGCGCGGCATCGTTAAGCGAGGCCGTGTTGGTGAGAGCCCACACCGCAATGCGATGGTCGAACATATTGCGGATGTCGGCGACGCTGGTGAAGTACTCAATGCCGTGTGCAGAATCATCGGAACTGAAAGATGGATGAATGGCTGGTTGCAAGCTGAAGGCGAAGCCGCCCAGCAGTTTTGGTCCATTCCAATGCTCAACCGTGGGCATAGAGCCTTCAGCAAGCAGCTGCTTGGACAAGGCATAAACTTGCACGCCGGCAAAACCTTCACGCAGGCTGAATGCATTGGTGCTGATGAAAAATCCGTGCGCGTCAGTGGCGATGACTGGCTGGTCCCCGAAACAAGGACAGCCCTGAGTACCATCATGCGTGGTCTCGATGCTGTACACCTTCCAGCCCTGCGTGGGATCGCTGACATCCGACACCGCGATCAGCAGTCTCGTGGGCGCGACGAACGCTCCGTTTTCCGAATCGGTAGAAATTGCCACAACACTCACAAACCAGCGCTGCAGTTGTGGATCGTAATAGGCTCGTGGATCGCTGGTGAAGTCGCCATAGCTGCCCGTCGAGCGATTGATCTCCGGCTTCAGACGGAAGAACTGGTTCAATGCTGTCGGTCCTTCGCGCAAGGTCCCGGTTGAGGCGTCGTAAATCGCCAGGGCAGCGTTTACCGTTTGCAGAACAAAGCCATTCCCGACTGCGAGTCCTTCATCGGGAGGCTCGGTGCTGAACTGCGTGTTGGCATAAACGCCTGTCCCGGCAAAACGCTGATCGCGATGTGTGAGGCCATTGAAAGCCAGAACCAGATTTTCCTGTCCCGACGAAATCGACTGCGGAGCCGTGATAAGCGGCACCGAAGCCGATCCGGGTCCTTTGTTGATTCCGGCCAATTCGGCGTCCGATTCGGGGTGAGGACTAACCTGCAGATCGTCGGACGGAATACTGGTCGCGGCGACGGAATCGAGCTGGGAAGTGCCCAGATACTGCAAGGCTTCGCGCGCGACTTGTGCTGCGGCGAATCCAGGCGCCATTACCGAGAGCGCCAGAGCCGCCAGCACGATGCGCCTGGAAGAGCGCGTCAGGATGTCAAAACACTTCTTCAGGCAATTCCTCGTCGGGCCGGGGGCAGCTCTGGTTTCCTTGGAATCGTATTGTGAGTTGGGGGATGGCGCAAGATTACGGAATCATGTCCGCATCATGTCCGCCAAAGCTATAGTTCCATGGAATTAAGTGGGATGACCCACCTCGCCGCGGAGCGGTGGATATGATGGAATCTGTGAATCCAAAGGCCAAGCTGACTGGGCAGCGGAATATAGCCCTGACCTCGGTGGAGCAGTGGCAGGATGGCTCCGTCACCCGCGTGCAGGATTATCTCGCGGTCGAAGAGCCGCTCGAAATCCGCCTCGGGGAGACGCCTATCAGCGTGACCATGCGTACACCTGGCCACGATCTTGAACTGACCGCCGGATTTCTCTTTACGGAAGGGATCATCTCCAGCCGCAATGAGTTGAAGAGTATCGAGAAGGTTGAATCGGCCACGGCAGGGAACACCGTTACAGCCAAGCTCTCGCGGGACGGAGGCGTTACTGCCGAGCAGTTGCAGCGCAACTTCTTCGCCGCCTCCAGTTGCGGGATTTGCGGGAAAGCGAGTATCGAGTCGATTCGCATTCGCGGAATCCATGCCCCCAACGCCGATTTCCGCCTCAAGGCCAGCCTGCTCTGTGAGTTGCCGGAAAAGCTCCGCGAATCCCAAGCCGTTTTTGGACGCACCGGTGGATTGCACGCGGCCGCTGCTTTTACCTCTTCGGGCCAGTTACTGGCGTTGCGCGAGGACATCGGCCGCCACAACGCTGTGGACAAAGTCGTTGGCTGGGCGCTCGAGAATGACCGTCTTCCGCTCTCAGAGTGCGTGCTGATGGTCAGCGGTCGGGGCGGCTTTGAGATTATTCAGAAAGCCCTGGTCGCCGGAATTCCGGTACTGGCGTCGGTCTCGGCTCCGTCAAGTCTTGCTGTCCAAATGGCGCGTGAGCTGGGCATGACGCTAGTAGGCTTTCTTCGTGGAAAGCGCTTCGTGATCTACTCGGGAGCCGAGAGGATATCGTGAGCAAATTCCCTGCATCAGGGAATCTATCAGCGAACTTTTCTGCGCAGAGCGCGAAATTATACAAATTCTGCCCAAAACCAGCAGATTTTCCTCCGGCAGCAGGGAACGTTGCAGGGAATAACGGGAATTTCCTACCTAAGCGTCTCTACACGTGGCGCTTACGGCCCTTTTGCTCGTCGATAGGCGAAAGGAAACTGGGAACTAGCAGGGAATTCTGGCCTCGACTGTGGTTGCGAACGTAAGCAGAGACGCGGCATGCCTCGTTCTTTGCCAGGCTGTCGAGCCAGGGTTCACCTTTCTGACGTACGACGCGCCGTGTAGTTGGCGAGAGAAACCGGTTGATCCAGCCGGATCTTCAATCCCGTATTCTGCGGAAGTTCCACATCCTTGCCTTTGGTAGCCAGGATGTATCCCCCGCCGGCGATGGCGCCGATGGCCAGGCCCTTCCACGGTCCACCCAGGATGAGGCCGGCGATAGTGCCGATACCCGCTCCCACGCCAACGCCCTTGGCGGCGGTCGATGCCTTGGTTTCAGATTGGACTTCACCTTCAGGGTTCACCGACCCATTGCCGCCGGACTGATTCACGGAGAGAAGCGTAGCCGAAATAGGGAAGTTGGAGCCATTCGGGAGAGTAATGCTTTCAAAGCGCATGTTGAGCTTGCCGCGCCCACGCACCGACGGCAGATTTTTGCCCTCTTCAGACTCCGTCACCTGAGCATTCACGTGAGAGCCGGTAGGGATCACAATCTGGTCGTTCAAGTCGCGCACCGGTTGCGAGACTGTAGCCGCGAAACGCTCACCGGGCTGCGAGGTCTTGGTAGAGAGAGCGCTGTCCAGACTCAGATAGATTTCCGTGCCCGAAGGCAGTTCATTGCCATGTCCGGCCGTGTGCTCGCGGTGCGTAAGCTGTGGACCGGCGGTGTTTGTGTTGCGTGCGAAGGTAGCCGCAGGTTGCTGATCGTACAGAGGCTGCGCTCCCGTACTCACAGTCGTAAAGCTGGCCACCGGTTGGGTTGAAGAGGGTTCGTCGAACTCGAAGTAGTACCGGGTGTTGGGCTTGAGGTTGGAAAGGTGCACCCGGTGATCGGTGGCGTCCTTGAAATCGCCGCCGGTATAAAGCAGGTTTGCGCTGTCCGGACCGTAATAAAGCGTATTGCTTGCTGGAACGTTTGTGGTCCAGCCGATTACCGCCGTGGTGTCGTCAAGATACTGGATCGTAGGTCCGCGCGTGACGCTGATATTGCCGAAGTTTGGAGTGGAAGCAGTCTGTCCGGTCGCCGGATTTTGCGCGGTTTGCACCGAGCCCTTGAATGGCTGCTGGTTGCGAACCGGATTCGCGCCGAGCGCAGTGGTTTGAAATCCGTTCACGTTGTCGGCAGAAGCCGCCGCTGCCGTGCCTTGTCCGGTATCGATGCGGAAATAGTACGTGGTGTTGGGCTGAAGGTTTCGCAGGTCCACCTGATGCCGCATGCTCAGCGACTTGCCATCCTCGGAGATCTGATTCAGATTGCCAGCGTCTTTTCCGTAAAATACGCGGCTGGCAAAGGGCTGGTCGGTCGTCCACGTGATCACGGCAAACTCATCGTCGGCATACTGAATCGTCGGACCTTGAGTAACATTCACGGCCACAGCAGCCTGCTGCGCGCCCGCATCGGCTTGATCCTGGTTTGATTGGGAGAACGCGTTGAGACTAAACAGCAAAACAACAGACAAGAAGCTGACACGCTTCGCTACGACAAGACTCATAAGACGATTATCTCCTCGACGACCGAGCGGCGCACATACATTTTGACGCACTGTGCTCACGCATGTAATCCCAAACGCACCACGTAAGACAATCAGGTTCCTCTTCTGCCGGTTCATGAACAGCTCGACTCTGGATTGACGACGCTACGGCTTGGAACGAATCTATCTCAGGAGCTGTCATCCTGAGCGCCGCTTTTGCGCGAAGGATCTCCCGTGATGCTAGGGACTGATTTACTGCCGGTACGGCTCCTTCACGAAGAACTGGTTTTTGTGCCGAGGAGCCGCGCACGTTGCGTTTAAGTAACCGCCATCGCGGGGGAGATCCTTCGCCGAACATCGCGGCTCAGGATGACAGGTCCTGTGCGGCATTGCTTGTCTTGGCCACTCATAGTGACAACTCCGGTATCCAGCCAGCCTGTAAAATTGTCCTCTCATGCCCGCTAAGACGGCTCCTGCTAAGACACGTTTACCCGAACGTGCGAAGAAAGTCGCGAAACCGAAGCAGCCCCCGACCAAGTACAACTCCACCTCACCCGAGCGAGTGCAGAAGATTCTGGCCGGCCTCGCCGAGATGTATCCCAATGCCAAGTGTGCGCTGCACCATTCCAACGCCTGGGAGTTGCTGGTCGCGACCATTCTTTCTGCTCAATGTACGGATGTGCGCGTGAACATGGTGACGCCTGGTCTATTCAAGAAGTATCCGACGCCCGCCGATTTTGCCGCGCTGAAGCCGGAAGCGCTTGAGCCTGACATTCGCTCCACCGGATTCTTTCGCAATAAATCGAAGTCCATCGTGGGC
>Ga0307479_10003674_pt1 | contig 14004 bp, 15 predicted proteins | sample atmos_gasesECM4C_FD_203743 | JGI IMG/M metagenome (GOLD analysis project Ga0307479, IMG submission 203743) | Hardwood forest soil microbial communities from Morgan-Monroe State Forest, Indiana, United States - atmos_gasesECM4C_515 | ecosystem: Environmental > Terrestrial > Soil > Temperate...
CCCCATAGAATCTACGAAGCTACGATCAGCGTCTCTTGCCTCGTCAGCTTGACCAGCTCCAACAGCATGGCCTCGCCGGCGTCGACCAGCTCTTCCAGCGTGATCCGGTGCGCGGTGCCCTTGCGCGGAGGCGTGCCGTCGCGGGCGAGCAGCGGGATATGGACGAAGGCGGCAAGCCGAGGGCCGCTGTCGTTGCGGACGGCTTCGATGGCGCGCCAGCTCAGGTAGTTGCAGAGATAGCTGCCGGCGTCGCGCGAGGCGCGGGCGTCGATGCCGGTGCTGCGCGCCGCGCGCAACAGATTTGCCGTATGCGGGCCGAACATCATGGCGTCGGCGCCCTCGACGATGGATCCTTTTCGGGCATGGGTGCGATCGGCATCAGGAAATCGCGTGGTGACGGCATTGCGGGCGCGGGTTTCGACCCGGACATGGGCGGTGCGGTCGGCGAGACCGAAACTCAACAACGCCTGCGGCCGCAGCCGCGCGACCAGTTCAGGCAATTCGCGGTCGACGGTTGCGTAGGTGACATGGAAGATGTGGCTTGCGAGTTCGACGTCGTCGAATGCCGGGCGGCGCAACTGCGTCAACCGCTCGACCAGCGGTATGGTCGGATTATGGGGCGCGCCGGGAAACGGGCCGAAGCCGGTGATGAGGACGCGCAGTTTCTCGCTCACTTCAGCAACTCCACGATCTGTTCCGCCGCAATCGCCGGGGTAACGCGGCCGTCGGCGACCTCGGCTTCGAGCTTTTTCACCTTGGCTCGCACGGACGCATCGGCGCGCAGCCGCACCAGCATCCGCTGCTCCAGCATCGACCACATCCACTTCACCTGCTGCTCGCGCCGGCGCGCAGCAAACTCGCCTGACGCGTTCATCGCGCTCCGATGATCGAGGATGTTCTGCCAGAGCTCGGCGATCCCGGCACCGGTGAGCGCCGAATAGGTCAGGACCGGCGGTTGCCAATGCTCGGAGCGGGGGGTGAGGATGTGCAGCGCGCTGCGATAGTCGGCGGCGGCTTGGTTGGCGCGCTTGACGTTGTCGCCATCGGCCTTGTTGACCGCTATCATGTCGGCGAGCTCGACCAGCCCCTTCTTGATGCCCTGCAATTCGTCGCCGGCGCCCGGCAGCATCAGCGCCAGGAAGAAGTCGGTCATGTCGCAGACCGCGGTCTCGGATTGACCGATGCCGACGGTTTCCACCAGGATCACGTCAAAGCCGGCGGCCTCGCAGAGCAGCATCGCTTCGCGGGTCTTCGCCGCGACCCCGCCGAGCGTGCCGGAGGACGGCGAGGGGCGGATATAGGCCCGGTCGGAGGCGGCAAGCCGCGCCATCCGGGTCTTGTCGCCGAGGATCGAGCCGCCGGTGCGGGCCGAGGAGGGGTCGACCGCCAGCACCGCGACTTTGTGGCCGCGCTCGATCAGGTGGCTCCCGAGCACATCGATGGTGGTGGATTTGCCGACCCCCGGCGAGCCGGTTATGCCGACACGGATCGCCTTGCCGGTTTCGGGCAACAGCGCCTGTACTAGATCGCGCGCCGCGGCCTGGTGGTCACCGCGCCGGCTCTCGATCAGCGTGATCGCACGCGCCAACGCTGCGCGGTGGCCTGCACGCAGCTCTTTTGACAGGGCCGTGATGTCGACGGGAACGGTTTTGGACCGGATCATGCCTCCGTTTACAACGTCGGCGCGGATCGGGCGAGGGGGAGCGGAGCGGTGTGCACCGCTCAGGTTCCGCCAAGCTTTTGATCGTCGAGTAGTTTGCGCATCGGTCCATCCGTTACGGTCGCGCAGAGCTGGCGAGCGGTCGCGTCCGGGAATCGGGTGGCTCGCCCGGGAGGGCCGCTTCATTACCAGAGCTCGCGTTCCGCGTAGCCGGGACGGACCTGCATCAATTCCGGAGCCCACTATGACTCAAGCCTACTACAGCGCCGTACTAGAACATCCCATGGCAACGGTGTGGTCGGTGATCCGCGATTTCAACAATTATCCCGCCTATATCGACGGTGTCAGCGAGAGCGCGATCGAGGACGACAAGCGCGGCGACGAAGTCGGCGCGGTCAGGCGCTTTTGCTATCTCGGCAATTGGGTCCGGCAGCGCCTGGTCGGCCACTCCGACGAGGGGCACAGCCTGACCTATCAAGGGATCGAACCGCTGCCGTTTCCGCAAGGTATCTTGCCGGAATCACCCTCGCCGACGGGCTACGAGGGCACCATGCATCTGCGTGGGATCACCGAGGGCGACCGCACATTGATTGAATGGGCCGTCACCCTCGACACCTTGCCGCAGGACGCCGACCAATGGCAGACGCTGTTTCAATCCTGGATTCCGGAATGGACAAATTCCTTGGCCAGGGCCTTGGAGCGACGCGCGGCCGCGGACCGCTGAGCGGTGGTCACCGCGTGCCGTCATCGTCTCCCTCGGGCCTGCCGCCGCCGAAAATCCTCAAGCCCTCCGCTGTAAGATAAGGTTTCAGCGTCTCCCACGGCACGAACGCGACGTACTGGCCTTCGGCATAGGGGCCGACCGCATAGGGCGGATAGTGGAAGGTCAGGCCGGAGCTCTTGCCGGTCTCGGTCGAGGGCGCCAGCGTCACCGCGCCGATCTTCAGGAGCTTCGGTTCACGGTCCTTGAACCATTCGTCCGTCGCGGTCTCGCTGGAATCGCGCTTCTTCTTTTCGATCTTCAACGAGGCGATGACGGCTTTGCGCATCGCCTGCATGGTCGGGCCGTTGTCGGCGGTCTCGGTGAAGAACGGGCGGATGCTGATCCGTTTTTTCGCGGCCTGGTCCCAGATGATGGTGTCGACATCGGTGTTCGGATGCGCGCTGTGGGTATCCATATAATCGTCCCGGACGATCGAGACATAGCGATCGCCGACCACGGAGCGGACCGAATATTTGCGTTCGAACGACCAGCCGCCATCGCGGAAGAACTGTGGATCCTGCTTCCGCGAGCTCGCCGCTTCCGCGGCGTTCTTGTCCATCCACTTCTTGCCCTCGGCGAGGCAATCGGCCGATAGCGCCGGGTCGGCCTTGATCTGGTCGTCGAGAAAAACATTTCCCTCGAACGCCTTGGTCGTGATCGAGGCGTCGGGTTTCGGATCGGCGGCAACCGCCAGCGTCGCCAGCGAAGCGGCGGCAACGATCAGGAAAATCGGGCGAACGAAATGCAATGTAGCGGCGCGCAACAGAAAATCCCTCGAAAGAAAATCGGCGGGCGGCGGAGCTATTCCGCCGCCTCGCTATGGCCGAGCCGGGCGTTGAGCTTGTGGATCAATTCTTCGGCGGCGTCGGCGATGACGGTGCCGGGCGGAAAAATCGCCTCGGCGCCGGCCGCATGGAGCGCCTCGTAATCCTGCGGCGGCACCACGCCGCCGACGATGATCATGATGTCCTCGCGGCCCTGCTGCTTCAGCGCCGCCTTCAGTTCGGGCACTGCGGTCAGATGCGCCGCTGCCAGCGATGACACGCCGAGGATGTGAACGTCATTCTCGACCGCTTGCCGCGCGGCTTCTTCCGCGGTCGCAAATAACGGCCCGATATCGACGTCGAAGCCGACATCGGCGAAGGCGGAAGCGATCACCTTCTGGCCGCGGTCGTGGCCGTCCTGGCCGATCTTGGCGACCAGAATGCGCGGCCTGCGGCCCTCGGCCTCCTCGAAGGCGTCGATCAGCGCCTGCAGCTTTTCGACCCGGTTGGACATGGCGGATGCCTCGCGCTTGTAGACGCCGGTGATGGACTTGATCTCGGCGCGGTGGCGGCCAAATACCTTTTCCATCGCGTCGGAAATTTCGCCGACGGTGGCTTTGGCCCGTGCGGCATCGATTGCGAGCGCGAGCAGGTTGCCATTGCCTTCGCCCGCGCTACGCGTCAGCGCCGCCAGCGCTGCGTCGACGTCCGTCTGGTTCCGCTCGGATCGCAGCCGCCTGAGCTTGTCGATCTGCAGCCGCCGCACGTTGGAATTGTCGACCTTGAGGATATCGATCGGCCTCTCGTCGACCGGCTTGTATTTGTTGACGCCGATCACCGCTTGCCTTCCGGCATCGATCCGGGCTTGCGTCTTGGCCGAAGCCTCTTCGATCCGAAGTTTCGGCACGCCGGCTTCGATCGCCTTGGCCATGCCGCCGAGTTCCTCGACTTCTCTAATGTGGCCCCAGGCTTTTGCGGCGAGATCGCGGGTCAGCCGCTCGACATAATAGGAGCCGCCCCAGGGATCGATGATGCGGGTAGTGCCGCTCTCCTGCTGCAGGAACAATTGCGTGTTGCGCGCGATCCGTGCCGAGAAATCGGTCGGCAGCGCCAGGGCCTCGTCGAGCGCGTTGGTGTGCAGCGACTGGGTATGGCCTTGGGTCGCCGCCATCGCCTCGATCGTGGTGCGCATCACGTTGTTGTAGACGTCCTGCGCGGTCAGCGACCAGCCGGAGGTCTGGCAATGCGTGCGCAGCGACAGCGAGCGCGGGTCTTTGGGGTTGAAGGGTTTCAGCAGCTTCGCCCACAGCAGACGGGCCGCCCGCATCTTGGCGACTTCCATGAAAAAGTTCATGCCGATCGCCCAGAAGAACGACAGCCTTGGCGCAAAGCGGTCGACGTCGAGGCCGGCGGCGAGACCCGCGCGCAGATACTCGACGCCGTCGGCGAGGGTATAGGCAAGCTCGAGGTCCTGCGTCGCGCCGGCTTCCTGCATGTGATAGCCGGAGATGGAAATGGAGTTGTATTTCGGCATTTTTTGCGAGGTATACGCAAAGATGTCCGAGATGATCCGCATCGAGGGCGCTGGCGGATAGATATAGGTGTTGCGCACCATAAACTCTTTCAGGATGTCGTTCTGGATCGTCCCTGAAAGTTTCTCCGGCGGCACGCCCTGTTCCTCGGCCGCCGCGACGAACAGCGCAAGAATCGGCAGCACCGCGCCGTTCATGGTCATCGACACGCTCATCTTATCGAGCGGAATGCCGGCGAACAGCGTGCGCATGTCGTAGATCGAATCGATCGCAACGCCGGCCATGCCGACGTCGCCGGAGACGCGCGGGTGGTCGCTGTCGTAACCGCGATGGGTGGCGAGATCGAAGGCGACCGACAGGCCCTTCTGCCCGGCGGCGAGGTTGCGGCGATAGAACGCGTTGGAGTCTTCGGCCGTGGAGAAGCCGGCATATTGCCTGACCGTCCAGGGCTGGTTGACATACATCGTGGGGTAGGGGCCGCGCAGATAGGGCGCGATGCCGGGCCAAGTATCGAGGAAATCGACGCCGCTGAGATCGGCTTCGCTGTAACCGGGTTTTACCGGGATGCCTTCGGGCGTGAGCCAGGGCTCGGCGCTGCTGGCCGACGTCGCATCGACAACCGGCCCAAACGCGACTTCAGCGAAATTTGGAATGCGGGTCATTCCTTGGCGTCCTCAAACTTGCGATTCCGTTCGATCAATCGCTTTACATTCTCTTTGTAGACGGGATCATTCCGATAATCTTTCGAGAGGCCGTCTGCTCCCTTTCCTACGAGCGATGCGAACCATCTAAATGGATCAAGTACCCATACTAACCATTCTAGGACTTGTTTCATCGCTAAAACTCGCTCAGCAGTACCACAATCGATCGCGGTAGTCAGTTCGCGGCCTGTCCTCAATCATGATCCGGGTGCTGGTGGCTGACGATGGTGCCGACCTTTTCCGGCCCGTAATTCTGCAGCGTGGTCTGGCTTGGCATGTTGGCGATCCCGACCACCCAGCCGAGCCGGGATTCGGTGCCGTATTGCCGCGTCGGAATCAGCCGGTCGGGCCGGTCGAAGGCGCCGGTCATGATCTCGATCCGGGGACCATCGATGCGGCGAAAGCTCAACGGCGTGCCGCAGTCGGCGCAGTAGTCGCGCTCGGCGATGGAGGAGGAGCGGAACGCCGCGGGCTTGCCGCGGGTCCAGGCGAAGTCGTCCTTTTCGATGTCGGCAAACGACGCAAACGGCGCGCCCGACGCCTTCTGGCACATCCGGCAATGGCAGATGCTGACCTTGACCGGCGCGGCCTTGACCGCAAAGCGAATGGCGCCGCATTGGCAGCCGCCAGTCAGAACAGATTTGGTCTCCGACGTCATGTCCGCTCCATCAGTTCGTAGGCCTTTTGCAAGGTCGTCAGCGCATCGCCGCCGGCGAGGATGAAGTCGTTAACGCCGGCACCGCGCAACGCCGCCTCCTGCTGACCGGGCCGCCCCGCCAGATAGATATGCTTGGTGCCGGCATTTTTCAGGGCCTGCGCGGCCGCGGCGGCGTGCTGGGCGTAGACCTTGTCGGATGAGCACAGGCAAGCAAACTCAGCGCCGGAAGCCTTGCAGGCCATAGCCAGCGTGGTGGGGTCGGAAAACCCGTCGGTGTCGATCGCCTCGATGCCGCCGGTCTCGAAAAAGCTCCGGGCAAACGCCGCGCGCGCGGTGAAATCGGCCGGAGTGCCGAGATTGGCCAGGAAGACCCGAGGCCGCATTCCCGTCGATTTCAGGATCTGGTCGGAGCGGTCGCGCAAGCGTTCGAACGGCTCTGCCAGCCGTCTCGCCTCCAGCGCCTCGAATGTGATGGTCGCTTGGCCCAAGGGCGCAAGCGCGGTCGGCTTCACATCCTCCACGGCGACGCCTGCCTCCTGCAGGTTGGGGAACTCGCTGGCGCCGGTCAGCACTTCCTTGCGCCGGGCGATGTTCTGCTCGCGCGCTTGGCGCGTCACGGCGACCTTGCCCTGGATCAATCCCTGCTGAAGCGCAGCGAAGATGCCGCCGGCCTTCTCGATCTCCTGGAACAGCGACCAGGCGGCCTCGCACAGCCCTTGCGTCAGGCTCTCGATCCCGCCGGAACCGGCCGCCGGATCGGATACCTTGGCGAGGTTTGACTCTTCCAGCAAAATGAGTTGCGTGTTGCGCGCCACCCGCCGCGCGAAGGCGTCGGGCAGCGCGAGCGCCAGCGTATGCGGCAGCACGGTGACGGCGTTGGCGCCGGCAAGGCCGGCCGCGAATGTCGCCATGGTCGCGCGCAGCATGTTCACATAGGGGTCGCGCTGGGTCAGCATGCGCCAGCCGGTTTCCGCGGCGATGAAGACCGGCTGCGGTGCAAGCCCGCAAGCTTGCTCGACGCGCGCCCACAGCAGCCGTAGCGCGCGGAATTTCGCCATGGTCAAAAACTGGTCGGCGTCAGCGCTGAGCCGGAACGACACGGCCGAGCGGGCCGCATCCAGTGCGATGTGACCTGCTTCGAGGGTGCGCAGATAGGCGACCGCGACAGCCAGCGCGAACGCCAGTTCCTGCGCTTCCGATCCGCCGGCGTCGTGCACCGGACGGCCGTCGGCGAGTGCAAACGGCCCCTTGAAGCCACGGCCCATCAGCTCACCGATGATGGCCGCGAACGGCTTCTCCACCTCGCTCCACGCTGCCGCCGCCGCGCCGCGGACGGCCATGGTGCTCAGCGCCTGATAGTTGAAGCGGATATCGACCTTGGCGGGATCGACGCGTCGGGCTTCGATGAGGGCTGCGAGGTTCGCGCCCGCATTCCCGCGCTCCAGCACGGGATTGAGCGCGATCGAAATTCCGGCGTCGAAGATGACACCGTCGAACACGCGCTTCAGCGTTTCAGGCGTCGCATCGGGCAGGCCGAAACCGCGTGCGCCCGGCCCGCCTGCAAATTCAAGCTCGAGCCCGGTGGTGCCATTCTCGAGATCGTGCAGCGCCTGCGCGTTCGCCTTCGCCGGCTCCGGATGATCGACCCGCTGCATGATCTGCCATGGAAGGGCGGCAGCGCGGCCGGCGATCGGGCCTGCGCCTTTGGCGCGGGGATAGATCGGCTCGATCTTGATGCCGTCATAGGTCTTGCCGACCAGCTTCTCGAACGGCGCACCCTTCAAGACGCCATCGACCAGCTTGCGCCAGTCGTCATAGGTCGCCGCCGGGAATTCGTCGGCCAGCCGCAGGTCGTCGGTCTCGGATGTCATTCGGCAGGATACTCCCGGGCGCCGCTTTGGAGATTTGCCGGGAAATTGCCACGTCGCGGCAGCCAAGCCAAACGGTTGTTTTCGCCTCCCTCACGCCATATCCGGCAACCGGTCGATCCCCTCGGCCTTGAGGTCTGCCAGCGCCTCGCGAACGCTGCGCCCGCCAATCAAGCGGTCGGGCGCGATCTCGGCGAGCGGGACCAGCACGAAGGCGCGCTCGAACAGGCGAGGGTGCGGCAGCGTCAGTTCCGGTGTTTGCAGCGACGCATCGTCATAGGCGATCAGGTCGAGGTCGAGGGTGCGTGGGCCCCAGCGCCGTTCCTTGGCCCGGTCGCGGCCGAACCTTTGTTCGATCCGGTGCAGCGTAAATAACAAGGCATGGGGATCGAGGCCGGTTTCGATGTCGATACAGGCATTGATGAAGCGCGCCTGCTGCTCATCGCCCCAGGGTGGCGTCGCGTAGTCCGACGAGCGCGCCCGCAGGGCTCCCTGCGTCATGCCGCAGATATGAGCGATCGCCTTTTGGAATGTCGTGCGAACGTCGCCGACATTGCCGCCCAGCGCGATCAGGGCGCTAGCCATGCGTGGGCGGATGCCGGTTGCGGGTCAGGACCACGCCGACATCCTCGAAGATTGCGGCGATCGGCGCGTGCGGCTTGTGCACGGTGACCTTGGCCGCGCGAATGCGCGGAAATGCCGCGAGGATGGCATCGGCCACCGCGCCGGCCGCGCGCTCCAGCAGCTTGTAGTTGGTGTTCTTGAACGCTGCGGTGGCGGTCGCAACCACGTTGGAATAGGAGACGGTATCGGCCAGCCGATCGGTGTGCGAGGATTCCTGCAAGTCGGTGAACAGTTCGAGATCGACCACGAAGCGCTGCCCGACCTCGGTCTCATGGTCCATCACGCCATGGCGGGCATGGATCACGACGCCGGTGATGAAGATGGTGTCGGTCATCGCTTTACCCCGATTGCGGCGGCGACCCGCAGTGCCTGGACGGTTTCTGCCACGTCGTGGGTGCGGATGATCCGCGCGCCGCCCTGGGCCGCGATCAGATGCGCCGCGATCGAGCCGCCCAGCCGCTGATGCGGTTCGGCCGGCGAGATCGAAGCAATGAAGAGCTTGCGCGAGGCGCCGACCAGAAGCGGCAGTCCGAAACAGCCGAGTTCGCCCAACTGCGCCATCGCGGTCATGCTTTGCTCATGCGTCTTGCCAAAACCGATGCCGGGATCGAGCACAATATTTTCGCGGGCGATGCCCGCGCTCGCGGCGATGTCGAGCGAGCGGGCGAAGAAGGCGATAATTTCCTTGATGATGTCGATGGCGGGATCAGCGCGATCGCGGTTGTGCATCACGATGACCGGGGCATTGCGCGCGGCGAGCAGCTCGGCCATGCCGCTATCGCGCTGCAGGCCCCAGACGTCGTTGGCGATGACAGCACCGTTGTCCAGGGCCCAGGCGACGACGTCGGGCTTCATGCTATCGATCGAGACGGGAACGCCGAGCGAAACGATGTCGGAAAGCACCGGCTGCAGGCGCCGCAGTTCCATTTCAGCCGACACCGGCTGTGCCCCGCCATAGGGACGGGTGGATTCCGCGCCGACATCGATGATATCCGCCCCGTCGGCGATCAGGCGCTTGGCCTGGGCCAGCGCATGCTCCGGTGCCAGGAATTGTCCGCCGTCCGAAAATGAATCCGGCGTGATGTTCAAGACGCCCATTACCGCCGGATAGGGCCTGGCGAGCAGGGTCCGCAGCACCGGATGAGGCGCCGGGGCGGCCGCTACGGGAGATCTGGACGTGGTCGCGATCATGCGGTGGCTTTGCGCGGTCGGCGCATGGGTGTCAAGACGCGAGACAGGCCCGCGCGGGTGGCAACCCGGGCTGCTCCGATGCCGATTTAGCCCAATGGGCGCATTTTTAGTAGCTGATTTTGGGCTGAAGCTTGCGGGCCTGCGCGATCAGTTGCTCGACGGACTTTTCGGAAGGCAAGACGCGAACGAGTTTGCGCTTGGTATTCACTTCCTTCATGTTCTGCGCCAGCCGCGCCGGGTTGCGATGCGCGAGCTCCCGGACCGTGGTGGCGCCGGCCGCGCGCACCAGCCCGACCTTGGCCTTGCCCATGCCGGGAATCCGCATGTAGTCGGAGACATTGGCCCATTCCAGCAATTGCTGCTCGCTGATGCCGGTTTTCGCCGAGAGCGCCTTGCGGCCTTTCACGGTGCGGGCGGCTTCGAGCAGCGCGTCGGTGGTTCGAATGCCAAGCGATTTGAGTTTGGAAGCTGAGAAAGCGCTCATGCCTTCGAGCTCGGAGATTGAATATGCCATGATACTCGATATGAAAAAGGTGCTTTAGGCGAACTGGCTGAGCCCTGGTGTCCCCTTGATGATCTCGCCCATCTGATCCGCTCCGATTGTGTCGCGGCCGAACCTGAAAAGTTCACGGGCGATGTTCTGAATCTCGCTCATGCCGAGGCCGAGGCCCATCAGTCTGCTGCCGACCGCCATCAGGCCGCCGCCCATCAGCCGGGCGAAGCCACCGCCGCTGTTCGAAGCCGTAATCGCGGCTTCTGCGCCCGGAATCTTGTCGATCAGAGCCTGAACCTTGTCGGAAGGTCCCTCGTTTCGGAGGAAGCCCAAGATGATGCCGATGGTCTTTTCCGCCACAGCATCATCTATGCCGGCTTTTACCGCCAGCTGCCCAATCAACTCGTCCATCTTGCCCCGCCCTCGACCGGTTTCCAACCAGATCGTTACTTAGTGAAATCATCTTGAGCTTCCGTATTGCGAATTACAAGCGACGACCGCCTTCGAAGGGGCGATTCATCTCCAATCCCGCTGCGAGTGTTGCATCAATGCAAGAGCTGGCGAGAATTTTGCGAAAAAATGTCCGGTCAAGCGCTCGATCCGACCTTCGGCGGAGGCAAGTTGACCGGTTTCAATCGCCCTGCAACATGCAGTATGATCCATATCAAGTCCTAAGCTGGGCATGACGAGAACGAAAGCATGGCAGCCGACAACAAGATGACCGATACGGGTGAAAAGATTTTCGTTGGCAGGGGCGAGCGGCCGGCGTGGCTGACGCTTGCGCTCGCGAACCGCCATGGCCTCGTCACCGGTGCCACTGGAACCGGAAAGACGGTCTCGCTGCAGGTCATGGCGGAGGGTTTTGCGCGCGCCGGCGTTCCCGTTTTCGCAGCCGACATCAAGGGTGACCTCTCGGGAATTTCGGAGGTCGGCGAGGCCAAGGATTTTATCGTCAAGCGCGCTACCGAGGTGGGCCTCGACTTCCAGCCGGATCAGTTTTCCACCATTTTTTGGGACGTGTTCGGCGAACAGGGCCATCCGGTGCGCGCGACCGTGACCGAGATGGGTCCGCTATTGCTTGCGCGCATGCTCGATCTGAACGACGTGCAGGAGGGCGTTCTCAACGTTGCGTTCCGCGTCGCCGATGACAACGGGCTCGCGCTGATCGATATGAAGGATCTGCGCGCGCTGCTGGACGCGATCGTGCCGGAGAGCGGCAAGAAGGGCACCGACGGCGAAGAAGATCCGCTGGCGCCGATCCGAAAGGCCGCGCAAGGTTTCGGCAACGTGACCCGCGCTACCGTCGGAACCATCCAGCGCCAGCTCCTGGTGCTGGAAAACCAGGGCGGGGCCAAGTTCTTCGGCGAGCCGGCGCTGTCGCTGAAGGATTTCATGCGCACCGACCGCGATGGACGCGGCATGATCAATATTCTCGTTGCCGACAAGCTGATGCAGAGCCCGCGGCTTTACGCCACCTTCCTGCTCTGGATGCTCTCGGAGCTGTTTGAGGAGCTGCCCGAGGTCGGCGATCCGCCGAAGCCGAAGCTCGTCTTCTTCTTCGACGAGGCGCATCTGTTGTTCACCGATGCGCCGAAGGCGCTGATGGACAAGATCGAGCAGATGGTGCGGCTGATCCGCTCGAAAGGCGTCGGCGTCTATTTCGTGACGCAGAATCCGGTCGATGTGCCGGACCGGGTGCTCGGCCAGCTCGGCAATCGCGTGCAGCATGCGCTTCGCGCCTTCACCCCGCGCGACCAGAAGGCGGTTGCGGCTGCGGCGCAGACGTTCCGGCCCAATCCGAAGCTCGACACCGCGAAAGCGATCATGGAATTGGGCAAGGGCGAAGCGCTGGTGTCGTTCCTGGAAGGCAACGGCACGCCCGCGATGGTCGAACGGGTCCTGATCCGCCCGCCCTCAGCGCGGATCGGACCGATCACGCCGGAGGAACGCAAGGCGATCATGGATGCAAGCCCGGTGAAGGGCAAATACGATACCGCCATCGATGCCGAGTCCGCCTACGAGATCCTGCAGAAGCGGATTGCGGGCGCTGCGGCGCAGGCGGAGGGCTCCGACGGCGGCGGTGTGCTTGGACAGATCGGCGCCATCGTGGGCACGATATTCGGAACCAATGTAAAGCGAGGCAGGCTGTCGACCGGACAATTGATCGCGCGCAACGTCACGCGATCGGTGACCGACAAGGTGGTCGGCGGGGCCGCTGCTGATCTCGGCAAATCGGTTGCCGGTTCGATCGGCGGTTCGGTCGGCCGCGCGCTGGTTCGCGGCGCGCTCGGTGGGCTGCTCAGGCGATGAAATCAAGCCGCTGGTTTATTCTCACGTGACTTTCGCAAAATCGAGCGTGCTGAGATATCCGTCGCTGCGAGCGCCGATCGATATCCTGTTCCTGATCTGTTGCATCGCCTTGACCGCCGATGTGCTGGTCCCGGAGATCTGGGGCAGCGGCAAGACCAAGGACTATCCGCTCTGGTTCTGGGCCGGGCAGCAGGTCCTGCAGGGCAAGAACCTCTATCCGAGCGACATCCACGATTACTTCGATTTCATCTATCCGCCGCTGCCCGCGGTGCTGCTCGCGATCCCGAGCTGGTTCGGCAAGATTCCGCTTTATGCCTGCCTGTCGTTCATGAACGCGGTGGCGTGGTGGATGACGGCGCAATTCTCCAATGCAATGACCGGATCGGGAAGGATACCCGGTCCGTGGCTGTTCGCGCTGCCGGGCTTTGCCACCGTGACCTTCGTGTTCGACATGTTCGATCTCGGCCAGCCGAACCTCGTGCTGCTCGCGCTGATGCTGTACGGCTTCTTCTTGTTGCAGCATGCGCGGTCGTGGATGGCGGGAAGCATGTTTGCGCTGGCGACCGCGATCAAGGTGTTTCCGCTGGCGGTGTTTCCCTATCTGGTCTGGCGCCGGCAGTGGGCGGCGCTGGCGAGCATGACTGTATTCCTCGCTGTGTTCCTGTTCATCGTTCCGGCCCCGGTGCGCGGCTTCCAGCACAATCTTGCGGAATTGACGACCTGGTATCAGGGAATGGTTGCCTCGAGCTCGGAGAAGGGTTTTGGCAAGCGCGACGAGCAGAACTGGTCCTGGGTCAATCAATCGATCATCGCGGTGACCCACCGCCTGACCCGGCCGGTGAATTACAACCAGGACAATCCGGCCAAGCCGCCGCGCACCATGAACGTCGTTGATCTCTCCTTCAAGGCTGCGAACCTATTGGTGCTGGCGATATCGCTGGCGCTCGGGCTTGGCTATGTCGCGGTGATGCCGCCTGCCTCGCGCAGGACACCGCGGTCGGACGCGGAAGAGCTCGGCATCCTGTTTTGCCTGATGACAGTGGCCTCGCCGCTCGCCCGGCAGTACTATTTCATGTGGCTGTTCTATCCGATGACCATCCTGATCCACCGCGCGGCCTACGATCCGCGCCCAAAAGTGCGGATCTGGACATGGATCACGCTGGCGGTCGCTGGGCTGTTGATGCTTCTGTCGCTGCCGATCTTTCCCAACGACCTGCAGGCCTGGGGCAACAATCTCGCGGCAACCGCGATATTGGCCGCCGGCCTGATCTGGCACATCCAGCATCCGCCCGTCGATGCCGCCGCTTTATCGATCTCCCCAACGGAGCTAAAAGCAGGTAGCTAGAGCATGATCCGGAAAAGTGGGTACCGGTTTTCCGAAAAAGATCATGCTCAATCAAAAGCCTAGAGCGCGATGGTGATTCAACTTAATCCCATCAT
>Ga0307479_10003675_pt1 | contig 14002 bp, 10 predicted proteins | sample atmos_gasesECM4C_FD_203743 | JGI IMG/M metagenome (GOLD analysis project Ga0307479, IMG submission 203743) | Hardwood forest soil microbial communities from Morgan-Monroe State Forest, Indiana, United States - atmos_gasesECM4C_515 | ecosystem: Environmental > Terrestrial > Soil > Temperate...
TCGGCACGAGCAATCCCGAGAGCAGCTCGACGAGCCAGTACTTCGCGCGAATCAGCGCCAGAATGGACTTCAGCGGAATCGCGCACGTCCCGATCATAAAGTTGATCGCGCCCATCAGGAAAAAGCTTCCGATAACGCCGATCACAAACAGGGCGAGGTTCTCACGCGACGCAGGACCTTGCACGGGAAAAACAAGCGCGACCACGATGGCGGTCGGCAGCGTCAACAGGCCCAGGCGGAACGCCGACTCGCCCATCGCGCGGCAAATCCACATCCATTGCACGGAGACCGGCTTGATCAGGTCCATGGCGATCTTGCCTTCGATCACTTCGTAGGCCATTTCCTGGTCAATCGTGTTCCAGTAGAACGAGCGGATGATCCATCCCACGCTTACATAGGTGAGCATCTGCGGAAGCGTGTAGCCTGCTATGGATTGCGCCGAGCGAAACACCGCGCTCCAGATGAAAAAGTAGACGGTGACGTTGAGAAAGTACGTGATGATCCCGGTAAAGTACCGCAGGCGGAACGCGAGGATGTTGACGAAGCCGACCCGCGAAAACTCCGCATAGGGCACCAGTTCCTGTACCCAACCGCTCACGCCACCACCTCGGGCAGGGCTTCGCCGGCATAGATGCGCTTGACGACTTCCTCGATTGGCTCGTCCTCGATGAGCAGGTCGCGGACCTCGACGGCGGCGAGAATCTGGCGAATCAGGTCGGCGGTCGCGATTTTCGCGCGATCGAAGCGGATGCGGTAGGTCAGCTCGTCCACTTGGTCCACCTCGAGGCCGTCGCGCGAAAAGATAGAAACTCCGGCGGCTTGCGCGCGGTCCTTCAGGACGAATTTGATCTGCTTGGTGCGCAGGAGCTTCTCTTTCAGATGTGCGAGCGGGCCGTCGTAGAGCACCGTGCCGCGGTCGATAATCATGATGCGGCGGCACAATTCCTCGATATCGTCGAGATCGTGCGTGGTGAGCAGCACCGTGGTCTGGAACTCGCGATTGATGGCGCGCAGGAATCGTCGGATTTGATCTTTTGCGACGACGTCGAGGCCGATCGTAGGCTCATCGAGGAACAATAGCGGCGGATTGTGCAGCAGCGCAGCGGCCAGGTCGCAGCGCATCCGTTCGCCGAGCGACAGCTTGCGGACCGGCGTGTGCAGGTAATCGCGGATGCTCAGGATTTCGTCGAAGTGTTCCATCCGCGCGTCGAAATCGCGCTGCGAAACGTCGTAAATGCGGCGCAGCAGCTTAAACGATTCGACCACGGCGATGTCCCACCAGAGCTGCGTGCGCTGCCCGAAAACGACGCCGATGGATTTCACATACTGGCGCCGCTGCTTGAAGGGCACGAAGCCGTTCACGCGAATTTCGCCGCTCGTCGGCACCAGGATGCCGGTAAGCATCTTGATGCTCGTGGATTTCCCCGCGCCATTTGGGCCGATGTAGCCCACCATCTCGCCGCGGTCGATCGAGAAGCTGACGCGGTCCACGGCGGCGACGGTGCGATAGTCGCGGACGAAGAGATTCTGAATCGAGCCCCAGACGCCTTCGCGGCGCTTGAACGTGCGGAAATGTTTACACAGCTCGTGTACGTAAATCAGTGAATCAGCGCTCATGAATATACGGATTCTAGCATCGCAATGGCGTGTCCCGGTGTGTAGCGCGCAGGTTCCGGGGCCGCCTCGATGTTAGACGCTGAACCGGATGTTTAGGCTCTGCCGTGATAGTCTCAAACTCGGAACAGCACGTCCTCGCGGTTGAACATGTGGACGGCGGCAGCGATGCCCGCGGCGGCGTAGACGCACGTCATGCCAAAGACCGCTGCCATCAAAGCCCAGGGATGGTTCCCGGCGATAATCTCCTTGCTGACTAGGCTGGTATTGAGGATCGGAACAAAAGCTGTCTTCCAGTTGAGTTCAACTCCGGGCAGCGTGCCGATGATTGCCGGAGCGATTACGATGAACACCATCGGGGAGATATATGTCTGCGCTTCGCGGTAGCTCTTGGCAAACAGGGCGACGGCAATCAGCACGGCCGCAAACAGCACGGCTATTGGCAGCAACATCGCCATGACGCCTGCCACCGCTGCCGGGTCAATCGAAATTTGCTTGGATGCGCCCTCGCCAAATAATCCACGTTTCTGCGAGAAAGTGAACCCGAGCGAAAGAAGCGAGAGTATCGCCGTGACCACCGAAGCGACGACGACCGTTAGGAACTTTCCGATCACGAGATCGGTGCGCGCTACGGGGCTGGTGAGAATCGTCTCCATCGTGCCGCGTTCCTTTTCGCCCGCGGTGAGATCCATCGCGGGATACATCGCTCCGGTAAAGCAGAAAATGGTGATCAAGTATGGGATCAAGCCGCCGAAGATCGCGGCCCCCACCTTGGACGGAGGAGCAACGTTCTGCGCTTCTACCGTAAAAGGTTCGAGTAAGTTAGTGGGCAGCCCTCGCGCGGCAAGCGCTTCCCGCGCCAGGTGCACTCGGTAGTCATCAAAGAATTTCTGCAGTTTTTCTTTGGCCAGCTCTGACCTTGTATCGGAATCGTAGTAATCGATCGAAGCTTTCCCGGGTGAACCGCTGCTGGTGGAGGCATCAAAGCCGGCCGGGATCTCCACGACGGCGCGGATCTTCTTGTCGGAAACCTGCTGGCGGGCGTCCGCTTCGTAGGGCACGATTTCAACGCCGGGAAAGCTGCGAAGTGCTTCCAGAACCTTGGGCGAATCCTCGCCTCCTTGCACCATCACCAGCGAAACTTCCTTGCCGGCCTCACTGCTGAATTTTTCCTCCGCCCAGCCGATCACGAGAAAGAGCAGCGGAAACGCGACCATGGGAATGATAATCATCGAGCGAATCGTCCGCTTGTCGCGAAGCATGTCGCGCAGCTCTTTGCGGAAAACGACGAGCACATTTCGCAGGTTCATCGGGCGTCTCCTGAAACTTCCACGAAGATTTCCTCGAGATTGCTTTTTGCGTATTTGGTGCGCAGATCCCCGAGCGTTCCTTCGGTGCACAGGCGCCCCCCGTGGATGATGCCGACTCGGTCGCAGAGTTTTTCCGCTTCGGTCATCACGTGCGTCGAGAAAATCACGGTCTTGCCGCCGTCTCGGCACTGGCGGATGAAATCGGTGATCGACCGCGCGGCCATCACATCCAGTCCATTTGTCGGCTCGTCGAAAATCATCACCGGCGGATCGTGCACCAGCGTTCGGGCAATCGAGACTTTTTGCTTCATACCGGTCGAGAGCTTGGCGCAGCGGCGGTCGCGGAACTCCTCCATGTCGAGGGTCTTGAAAATTTCGGCGGTGCGGCGGGCGATTGTCGCGGAGTCGAGCCCGTACAACTGGCCGAAGTATTCGACAGTTTCGGCGGCGGTGAGACGGTCGTAGAGAGCCGTGGCCGTCGAGAGAAAGCCGATATGCGCGCGTACTTTGGAGGCCTCGCCCACCACGTCGAAACCTGCCACGCGAGCGGTGCCGGATGTGGGCGAAAGAATCGTGGCCAGCATGCGTAGAGTCGTGGTCTTGCCAGCGCCGTTGGCGCCCAGCAAGCCGTAAATCTCGCCGGGCTGGCAGCGAAAGCTGATCGAGTCCACGGCTCGAACTTCGCCGCGCTTCTTGTCACTAAATACTTTGCTAAGCTCGTGCGCTTCGATCATTCGCTCGCGCCTCGAATTGAATTTGAAGCACTGATGAAGTTGCGCTGCAGGACGGGAACGCAGCGCCCCCGCGGCGCGCTTATCATCTACTACGCTGTGCCTCCATGGAAGTTACAAGGCCGAGATTTACAAAGAGTTGACCGGCGAAAGCTATTCACCCATCACCTTCACCGCGATGCGCTTCGGGCGCTGCCCATCGAGTTCCACGAAAAGGATGAACTGCCAAGGGCCGAGATCCAGCCGCCCTTCGGTGAACGGCACCACCACCTGGTGATGCAACAGGAGGCTCTGGAAATGCGCCGAGGAATTGCTCTCGAATCGGCCCTTGTGTTTGAAATCATCGCGGGCAGGAGCGATGTCGCTAAGCCAACGGTCTAGATCCTCGAGGAAGCCCGGCTCTTCGTCGTTCACGATAACCGCGGAATTCGAATGCAGCGACGAAACGAGAATGATGCCGTCGCGCAAGGTGCTCTTTTCCATCGCGGCTTTCACTTGCGAAGTGATGTTGAAGATCTCGCGTAGCTTGGAAGACTGAATGGTGATCTGCTCGTTGTAGATTTTCATGCGAGCGCCTCAAAAATCGGGCGCCATTGTAGCGAAAGCGTTGGGGATTGTGCAAAGCGGCGGAAGCGCGAAGAGGAACTATCCCTTGTGACAGATCGAGCAATGCTTTGCGTCGATTTGATCCATCGTCACTTCGAACATATTGTTACAACCGATGCAGACACGATGAATCTTCACCGGAGCCTTCTCATCCGGCTTCGCTTCTTTCTCACCATGCGATTGGTGGACGTGTTGTGTGTGACTCATAACCGAATTCTAACACGAACGCGCAAGCTACACAGTTACTCCGAACGAGCGCAGCGCGCGAGGTGAAGTAGGAAGACGGCTGACATCCCACCCAATCCCGCGGGCATCTTAACCCTGTACGGGATGGCCCATTCCTGTGCCTCGGGAGGCACTTCCTGAGCTTTACATGAGCAAGCGCCGGGAGTGTCTGTTAGAATTTTGTGTCTTTGGGGTTCGGCCGGGCGGGGCCTGGCTCACGCATATGGCAGGAAACAACAAGAAAAAATGGTTCGGCACGGCTGGGGTGGCGGGGCTCGCTATCGTGCTCATCGTGCTGTTGGCTGACCGCGAACAGGCGCCACTGATTCCCGTGGTAAAGGTCGCTCGGGAGAATTTGGGCGCCTCGATCACCAGCAATGGGAAAGTAGAGCCCATTTCTTCCGTCGTCGCGCGCGCGGAGTTTCCCGCCTTCGTTGACAAAGTGATGGCCACGGAAGGGCAGGCGGTTCATCGCGGCCAAGTGATTCTGGCGCTCGATTCCGCCGAGATTCGCGCGCAGCTCTCGCAAGCGCGTGCCAATCTACTGGCCGCTCAGTCGGACTTGCGGAATGCGCGAGCCGGCGGTCCGCCCGACACCGTGGCTCAGCTCGAGGGCGACCTGCAGAAGGCGGAGGCGCAAGTCGCCAATCTCGAACGAACGCAGAAAGCCCTCGAACAACTGGTCGCCCAGCAGGCAGCCACGCAGGATGAACTGGCGCAGAACCAGTCGGCGCTGGCTCAGGCCCGCGCGGGTCTTGAGACGCTGCGGCAGAAGAAGGACGCCATGGTGCGCCGGACTGCGGTGGATGTAGAACGCACGGCGTTGCAGGTGACCCAGCTTCAGGACCAGATCCAGGCGCTCAGCGAGAAAGTGCGCTCCGCAACCGTGATCGCCGAATCCGAAGGAACGCTTTACTCCCTGCCGGTGCAGAAAGGCCTCTACGTGCAAGTGGGACAAGTTCTCGCCGAGATGGCCGACCTGAGAAGCGTCCGGGTGCGCGCGTTCGTGGACGAGCCCGACCTGGGCTCGCTCGAGCCGAATCAAGCGGTCCAGGTGAATTGGGATGCGAAGCCGGGAAAAACTTGGACGGGCAAGATCGGCCAAGTTCCGATGCAGGTAGTCGCGCGAAACACGCGGAGCGTCGGTGAAGTCCTCTGTTCGATTGACAACGATAATCTCGAGCTTCTGCCGAACGTCAACGTCGAAGTTCACATTCTCGTTCGCGAGCGGCCGAACGCGCTGGTGGTCCCGCGCGCGGCCGTGCGATACGACAATGGGCAACACTACGTATTTGTGGTTGGTGGCGATAAGATTCACCGCCGCAACATCACCGTGGGCATCGGCGGTACTGTGAAATACGAAGTCGTCGCCGGGCTTGCGGAAGGCGATCGCGTCGCGCTTCCAATGGATCAGCAGAATCTTCGCGACGGCATGGACATACATCCCACGGAGGCGAAATGATCGTGCGGCACGCGCGAATCGCGACGGTTGCAGTCACGGCTTTCATCGCAATTGCTTTTTTTGAGGCGGCGCCACGCATGCCCCTGCTCGCAGCGGTAGTTCCGGCAGATGCCGCCGCACTCATTCAGACCGCACAGCGCCAGTTCAATCTGGGAAATTATTCGGGCGCGATCACGACGCTGCAATCCGCCGTTTCGCAGAACGCGAACAATGCCGAGGTTTATTACTGGCTGGGCCGCAGCTACTACGAGCTGCACGATTTCAACAGCGCCATTTCGCAGCTCGAGAAAGCCATTCAGCTCGACGCCAAAAATTCCGTTTACCACCAGTGGCTCGGACGCGCGTACGGCGATAAAGCAGACCACGACAGGAGCCTGTCCACGGCGAAGAAGGTCAAGAGGGAATTCGAAGAGGCCGTACATCTGAACCCCGCGAATATTTCCGCACGGCGCAACCTCGAAGAATATCTGATCGACGCCCCGTGGATCGCCGGAGGCAGCAAGGACGACGCAAAAGCCCAGGTGGAAGCGATCACTTCTCTCGATCCCGTGGAAGGCCATTTGGCGCGCGGCCTTTTTTACGCCGACGCCATGAAAAAACCCGATCTCGCGGAAAACGAATATCGCGAAGTGTTGAAGGCCAAGCCGAACAAAGTGGAGCCCTATTTTGATGTCGCCGATTTCTTTCAACATCAAAATAAACCTGCCGATATGGACGCGGCAGTTCAGGCGGCGGCGCAAATAAGCCCTAGCGACCCGCGCCTCGGCTTTTACAGAGGCGTGGCGAAAGTTCTCGCCGGAACCGATCACCCGCGTGCCGAGGAGTATCTGAAGGCCTATCTCGCCGGCACTCCCGACCGCAGCGATTGGCCCACTCACGCCTCTGCGCGCGAATGGCTCGGCCGTTTGTACGAGGCCGAAGGAAAGCGCGCGGAAGCCGCGGAACAATACCGCGCGGCGCTGCAACTCGACCCGTCCCGCAAACAGGCGCGCGCGCGTCTCGAGCAGCTCGAAAAGTCGTCGCGATAAACCGCATGCCAACCTTCCGAAATCAGCCGATCTTCTGGAGTGAAACGTGGAGCCTCGCTTTGCAAGCGCTCCGCGCGAATAAGCTTCGCGCCGCGCTCACCATGCTCGGCGTAATCATCGGGAGCGGCTGCATCGTTCTGGTGGTCACCGTGGCGCTGGCGGGCAAGCAGTACATCATCGCGCAGATTGAAGGCGTCGGCGCCAACCTCATCTACGGCGAGCTTATCTCCGGTACTTCGCAGACCGCCGCGCTCGCCGACCAGATCACCCCTGCCGATATCGAGGCCGTCAAGCTGGGCATTCCCGAGGTGGTCCAGGTGGCGGGAACCCACAATCTCCCGATGAACGTGGTCGTCGGCGGCGTCGAGCGTCCCATCAATCTCGTTGGCGTCACCGAGGGTTTCCAGCAAATTCGCAATCTCATGATTCTTCGCGGACGCTACTTCGACCAGGACGACATGGCGTCTCACAGCAAGGTTTGCCTGCTGACCGCCGAGCTCGCCTCGCTCATGTTTCCCGCGGACGACCCCATCTCCAAGGATATTCGCGTCGGCGAGCTCCACTTCACCGTCATCGGCGTCTTCCAGGAGCGCGTGGCCACATTCGGGCAAACGGAAATTACGCGCGAATCCATGATCGTCCCCTTCTCTTTGATCAAGTACTACACGGGGGCGGAGTTCTTCCGCACGTTCTACGCCCAGGCCGATCGCTCGGAGGATGTTCTCGCGGTCACGCGCCAGGTCAAGGAAATCCTTCAGAGTCGCCACCGTCCCGCCGCGGAGTATCGCGTCGAGAACCTGACGGGAATTCTCGATACGGCGCGGCGCATCTCGATGGCTCTCAGCATCGTGTTGGTTATCATCGCACTCATAGCTCTAACGATCAGCGGCATCGGCATCATGAACATCATGCTCGTCACCGTCACCGAGCGCACCCGCGAGATTGGAATCCGGAAAGCCATCGGCGCGCCCCGTGATGCCATCCTCTACCAATTCCTCACCGAAGCTGTGCTGATTAGTGGGACGGGCGCGCTCATCGGCATCCTCCTCGCCGTTTCGGTCCCCATCCTTAGCAATGTCTTGCTCCGCTTTATTCCGGATGCACAGGGCATCACCATTCCCGTGTCCTGGATTTCGGTCGTACTCGCGTTTATCGTTTCATGCTCCACGGGCTTGTTCTTCGGCTACCTTCCTGCAAGCCGCGCGGCGCAACTTCATCCCACGGATTCTCTGCGCTATGAATAACAAAATGCGCTTTCTCTTTGCTCTTGTCGCCGTGCTTGCCCTCTGAGAAGGGAATCGGGGCGTGTACGCAAGCGTTGCGCACCTTTTTGCATGCTCATGTTTCTGTCGACTGTTGCCTAATTACAGGCGGGCCGGACAACTTTATTCGTGGGTATTCCATCCAAGTTTTCGGCACAAGGCATAAAGAAGGCGGGAGTTCGGTTCGATCTGGTGCCGGACGCAATTTGATTCATTTGAGATGGGGAAAGGTGGGTTAATTTGTGTGGTATCGCCGGGTTCACACATAAACACTGGAACCCGCCCGCGGGAAGAATCCGGGCGGTGACAGAGACTCTCAAGCACCGTGGTCCCGACCAGCAGGGCGTTTTTTCGTCGGACGTCTTTTCTTTTGGTGCCGCGCGGCTGAAAATCATCGACCTGGAGGGCGGCAACCAACCGATACTGGAAAATGGCGGCGAATGGGGGATCATCTTCAACGGTGAAATCTACAATCACCTTGAGATTCGGGCAGAACTGGAGAAGCTCGGGCACCGCTTCAAGTCGCACTCCGATACGGAAACCGTTCTAAGGGCGTTTCTGCAATGGGATAAGGGCTCCTTCACCAGGCTGCGAGGCATGTTTGCGCTGGCTATCTGGAATGTGCCGGCAAAGCGCTTTGTGCTCGCGCGCGACCGCATCGGCATCAAACCGCTCTATTACGCGCGCAGGGGCGAGGAACTCTTTTTCGGGTCGGAGCTTAAGTGCATACTGATTCATCCTGAAATCGAGCGCAATCTCAGCCTCGATGGTCTGGATTGTTATCTCTCGCTCAACTATGTTCCCAGCCCGTGGACGCTAATTGACGGCGTTGAAAAGGTTCCGCCGGGCGAATGGATGGAATGGCAGGACGGAAGGATTAGCACCGGGAGTTACTGGACGCTTCCATTTGGAACCGACCACGATATTTCCGCAGAGGATGCAAAGGCCGAACTCGACGATCTGTTGCAGGCAGCAGTTCGCGAACAGTTGGTATCCGACGTGCCGTTGGGTTTGTGGCTGAGCGGCGGCGTGGATTCCACGACCATTCTGCACTACGCCGCAAAAGCCTGCCCGTCCCGTCTGAAAACTTTCTCGATTTCGTTTCGGGGCAGAAGTTTCGATGAGACGCCGTATATTCGTGAGGCGGTGAAGCACTACGGAACGGATCACGACGAGATGGACCTGAATCCCGAGATGGATCTTCAGGGCGCCATCGAGGAATTTGCGTATTATTCGGATGAACCAAGCGCGGATGCCGGCGCCTTGCCCGTTTGGTTTCTCTCCAAGCTCTGCAAACAGAAAACAACGGTGGCCCTGAGCGGCGAAGGAGCTGACGAACTTTTTGGCGGATACCTGACATATCGAGCCAACCGGATTGCGCGCATGATCCGGGCGATACCCACCGCAGCCCCATTGGGGTTATCGATTCTGCGTCTCTGGCCCGTTTCTGACGGCAAAATGGATTTCGATTACAAAGCTACAAGGCTGCTGGAAGGGTCGCGCCTGTCGCCTGAACGGGCCCACGTTTATTGGAACGGAACGTTTGCGCCGGGACAGTTGGGCGCGATTGTGAACCGCCCGCTTCGGCCCTCGCTGGACCGCATCCTCGGTGAAATGAACCGTCTTCCGACAAATGGCGATGACCTGACCCCTTTTCTCTGGCTAGACCAGAAGTATTACCTTGCGGACGATATTCTTGCTAAGAGCGATCGCATGAGCATGGCGCATTCGGTGGAAGTTCGCCCGGCTTTTCTTGATCACCGCATTATCGAGTTTGCTGCCAAGCTCCCCGCGACAATGAAAATCAATGGCTCGCGGCAGAAGGTGATTCTCAAGGACTTGATGAAGGATAAGCTGCCATCGGCGATCATCCACAGGAAGAAAACGGGATTCGATATTCCAGCCCACGACTGGTTGCGCACCATTCTTCGCGACATGCTGGAAGAGGCGCTGAGGTTTGGAGCGGAGGAGGGCGGCGATCTCTTCAACCGTGCAGGCATCGAACAACTCAACAATCGGCACCAGCAGCGGAAGATCAACGCCGGGTATCATCTCTGGGGGCTGCTCATACTCTTCTTGTGGATGAGGAAATGGCAGGTCGCAGTTCCAGTCGCCGCGGCGCAATGAACAACCTGTTTCAGCGTAGTTGGTTTATCTATGCTCTTGCCGCGATCATTGCCGGCTCGATTTATCTTGGCTGCGTCGTGTCTCCCCCGTCGCTTGCCGATGACGTGGACGCCGTGCAGGCGCAGATAGCCAAGACCATGCTGACGAGCCACGATTGGGTGACCGCGCGGCTCGACGGCGTCCTCTACCTCGAGAAGGCGCCTCTCATTTACTGGCTCATCGCGATTTTCTACAGAGTGTTTGGCGTGTCGGACTGGGTGGCGCGCCTGCCTGTGGCCCTATCCTCGATTGCACTGGCGCTGCTCACGGCAGCATTCGGCGCTTGGGCGTTCGGAAAACGGGCGGGGGCGTACGCGGGGCTCGTAGTGGGAACGTGTGTAGGACTATTCCTGTTCACGCGCGTTCAGATTCCCGATGTCATGCTGACGTTCACCATCGCTTTGGCCCTGTGGGCGTTTCTCCGGGCGCTCGATGAAGAGGAACCGCATCCGCGGGTCTGGGCGGCGATTGCTGCCGGGAGTTTGGGTGTCGGCTTACTGCTGAAAAGCCTGGTTGCTCTGCTGTTTCCCGTAGCGGCCGCGCTGATCTATCTCCTCCTCACAAAGCAGCTTTTTCTGCGACGCACATGGCATCGGCTTCGGCCGGTCAGCGGCGCCGTGATCGCCGCCACAATTGCAGTGCCCTGGCACTTGCTGGCGACGCTGCGCAATCCACCGTACTTCGCCTGGACGCTCAAGAGCGGCCCCGGTTTGTACCACGGCTTCCTTTGGTTCTATTTCATCAACGAACAGCTCCTGCGCTTCTTGAACATGCGCTACCCGCGCGATTACAACACCGTGCCGCGTTTGTATTTCTGGTTGCTTCACCTGGTGTGGCTCTTTCCGTGGAGCGTGTACGTTCCGGCGGTTGCCAGGCTTTCGTTCAAGCCCATGGACCGCGCCGGGCGGACGCGCCTCCTGGCCCTCTGTTGGATAGGTTTCGTGCTCGTGTTTTTCACCTTCTCGACCACGCAGGAGTACTACTCCATGCCGTGCTACCCGGCGTTGGCGCTCCTGATCGGATGTGCGATGGCCCGAGACGACAACTGGACGCTCTACGGGACGCGGGCCCTCGGTGTCGTCACCGCCCTTTGTGTAGTGGCGGTCGCTGCGATCGTCTTTGAAGTTCGGAATCTGCCGACCCCGGGCGATATTTCGATGGCCCTCTCACGCCATCCCTCGGCCTACACGCTTTCGCTCGGACACATGCTCGACCTCACGCTGGATTCCTTCGCCTACCTGCGTATGCCGCTCATCCTAGCGGGAGTTGCATTTCTGATCGGAACAGTTTGCAATCTTTTTTGGTCCGGGGTTCGCGCCTTCCTTTTGACCACACTGATGATGGTTCTGTTTTGCCATGCGGCGCGGCTGGCGCTGGTGGTCTTTGATCCGTTCCTTTCCTCGCGGCCGATCGCGGACAAATTGCTCACGTTGCCGCCGGGACAACTCATTTTCGATCGCCAGTACTACACATATTCCTCGGTCGTGTTTTATTCGAACATGAACCCGCTGCTGCTCAACGGCAAGGTCAACAACCTTGAATACGGTGCCGCCGCACCGGGCGCTCCGGATGTGTTCCTTACCGACACTCAGTTCGCAGAGTTGTGGGCTAACGGCGTAAGATGTTATTTGGTCGCTTCCAAGAAAACCATGCAACGCCTGAACGATTTGATTGGCGCGGAACAATTCGAAACGCTGCTGGAGAGTGGCGGCAAACTCCTGGTGACCAATCGCTCGGCAGCTCCTAAAATCACCAGTGCTGCCACCCGTCTCTCAGCTCTTCCGCAGTTGCACGTTGGGCGAGCCGCCAAGCTTGCCCATGATGGGCTTGTTCTTGGATTCCGCGCGTGCCGCACCACCGCGCAACTTTCGTCCTACGGAATCGCTCCGCTATGAATAAAAAAATCTGCCTTCGCTTTGCGCTTGTCTTCCTGCTGTCAATTTGTGCGGCTCCGCGCACTGCTCGCGCGCAGGAAGCCGCGAACGCTCCGGACACTTCGAAACTCACGATGCGCCAGGCGCTCACGCTTGCGATGCAGAACAGCCGCGAGCTGGCGCTCGCCCGCGTGCAATATACCGTTGCCCTGAACGCCGCAGGCGTGGACCGCGCCGATTTCCTCCCGAATCTTTACACTGGTTCCGGCGCCGCTTACACAAGCGGTTTTCCCGCCACGCCCGGCGGCTCGGCCCCGGCCCTCTTCTCGCTCTCCTACACGCAGGCGTTGTTCAATCTGCCGTTGCGCGGCCAATTGAAAGCTGCCGAAGATCGCGCCAAGAGCCAGAAGCTCGAGCTCGATCGCACGCGCGACGCCGTGATCGTCCGCACCGCCACCGCCTACCTCGAGCTCGCCAAAATTCGCCATTCGCTCGAGCTTCTGCGCAACGAGCAGGCCAGCTCCGAAAAAATCGGCCAGGTGACGCGCGAACGCGCCCAGGCCGGCCAGGAGCTTCCCATCGAGGTCACCCGCAGCGAACTCACCGCCGCGCGCATCCGCGAGCGCGTCATCAGGCTCGAAGACCGCGACGTCATCGTCTCCGAGCAGATTCGCAATCTCACCGGCATTCCCGATGCGCAGTCCATCGCCGTGGATACCGAAGAGCCGGCTTTTGCCGCCATGCGTCAGGACAGCGGCCAGCAGGAAAGCGAGCTCATGTCTCTCGCGCTCCAGAGCGATCCGCTGCTCCGCGAGGACGAAAACGAGCGCAAGGCCCGCGAAGATCTCTGGAAGGGCGCCAAGGGTGGCTACTGGCCCACCGTGAACCTCGTCGGCCTGTACCAGGTGCTCGGAAAATTCAATAACTATAGCGAATTCTTCAATCACTTCCAGCGCAACAACGTCACCGTCGGTGTGGACGTCCACATTCCGCTGTTTAGCGCGAAGACCCGCGCCAACGTCGCCTATGCGAAAAGCGCGCTGAGCGCCGCCGAGCTTGCCATCGGTAGCCGCCGCCAGGAAGTTCGCCAGGAAGTGCTGCAGAAAACGCGCGACGTTCGCGAGCTCGATGCCACCCGCGAAGTGGCGCGGCTCGATATGAAGCTGGCCCACGAAACTGTCGAATTGGTGCAGGCCAAATTCGATCAGGGACGCGCCACGCTTCGCGACATCGAAGAAGCGCGCCTCGACGAAAACGACAAGTGGATGGCCTTTCTCGACGCCGACTTTGCCCGTCAGCAGGGCCAGCTCACGCTTCTGCAAGCCACCGGCCAGCTCGCCCAGGTCTTCCAGTAGCCGCCGCCAACGGTATTCGGCTGCCGTCATCCTGAGCGAAGCGAAGGATCTCTCTTCGGCTCTTGCGTTCGTCTGCGACTTCAATTTAGACCGTAGCATGGCTTGACAGCCTTCGGCGCGATGCAATAATGGCGCCCGAGTCATCCAACCGTGAGAGTCGTCATCCCAAGAACGCGGCCTGAAGCCTGGGCCGTCCAACGAGGCAGCATCCGCCGGACGTGGGCCGTCCCCTTTGCCGCCGTCGAGTGGGGCTGTGAGTGGGCCGCGTATCTCCTCAGCAATTGGAAATTCCTGGAAGTCCTCGAATACATGAGCAGCCTCGGCGTGCTGGTAGCGGTCGTTTTTTATTTTTAGGAATAGGGAGATAGA
>Ga0307479_10003676_pt1 | contig 14002 bp, 18 predicted proteins | sample atmos_gasesECM4C_FD_203743 | JGI IMG/M metagenome (GOLD analysis project Ga0307479, IMG submission 203743) | Hardwood forest soil microbial communities from Morgan-Monroe State Forest, Indiana, United States - atmos_gasesECM4C_515 | ecosystem: Environmental > Terrestrial > Soil > Temperate...
ATTGGACGGGCGAAGTCGACGGCAAGCCTGTCTCCGGAGGAGGCCGTGGCGCGTCGGTCTTGCGCCGGATCGACGGCGAATGGCGCACGGTTCACGAGAACCTGAGCCAGGGTGCGTGGAAGTGATCTGCGCGGCGCGCAATTAGACTCAGCGCACGCGCGTTCAAGGGAGGTGAGCGTTGCCCACCGGATTCATCGACCACATCGGTTTCGGCGTCCCGGATCTCGCCGCTGCTAAGCGGTACTACGACGAACTGATGCCCATCCTCGGGCTCCGGCAATGGTTCCCGACGAGCCCTGACGGCACGTTCAACTACGGGCCGGACGGTGCCCGAGGGTCACAGTTGTTCTTCTACCAAGCACTCGAGCCGAGCACGTACTCACGCCACGGCACGGGCCTCCAACACATCTCATTCTTCGTCTCGAGCCGTGCGATCGTCCGAGAAGCACACGAGTGGGCTCGCGCCCGGGGCGCCGAGATCGTCCACGAGCCACGTGGTTTCCCCGAATACGGGGAGCATTGCTACGCAACCTTCTGGCTCGATCCCCATGGATTCATGCTCGAGGCCGTTTGCCACGGCCCGGAAGAGAGCTAGGGAACGCGATGCGAGAGTTCATCGGCACGGACGAACTGAAGAACGCGCGGATCCGCGAAGCGGACCTGTCCGGCGCCCAGATCCGCGGCGTCAACTTCTCGAACGTCACGATCACGGACTCGTGGCTCTTCAACACGGACATCTCCGGGATGATCGGCGGACTGAAGATCAACGGGGTCGAGGTCGAGCCATTGATCGAGGCCGAACTCGACCGTAGACATCCCGAGCGGACGAAGCTCCGCCCCACGGACGTCGAAGGTCTCCGCGTCGCCTTCGACGTCGTCGACGACATGTGGAAGCAAACGATCGAGCGCGCACGGCGACTCCCCGAACCCCAGCTGCATGAACGTGTCGGCGGTGAGTACTCGTTCGTCGAAACGCTGCGTCATCTGATCTTCGCGACAGATTCGTGGGTCGTCCGGCTCGTGCTCCGCGTCCCGAACGCGTATCACGAATGGGCGCTGCCGCCCGACCTGCCGGTCGACGCGCCGCCGGACACCGGACCCGGCCTCGACGCAGTATTGGAGGTCCGGGCGGAGCGGATGGCGCGCATCCGCGATTACCTCTCGCACGCGACGCCGACGGACCTCGTCGCCACGATGTCGCCGCCGGATCCGACCGGACACCCGCAGGGAAATCACCGCGTCCTTGACTGCTTCCGGATCGTCCTCCGCGAAGAGTGGTGGCACAACCAGTACGCCACGCGCGACCTCGCCATCCTGGAACGGAAGTGAGGAACAGAGCCGACCGGTTCCGTTGGTATTGGAAGATGCAAAGCCGCTTCGATGCGCGTCAGGTCCGGTACATCGGAACGAGCGGCTTGGCCCTCATGCTTCGCTCACGCGTGCTTCTTCTCGAGACGAAGGGAAGAAAGTCTGGCCGTCGGCGTCGCACTACCGTCGTGTACTGGGAGGACGGAGGGAAGATCTTCATCGGCGGCGGAGCGGCGGGGATGACGCGGGTCGACTGGGTCGCGAACGTTCGTTCAAACCCGCAGGCCGTCGCTTGGGTTCGAAGGCGGCGGCTTTCCGTCCTCGTCCGCGAGCTCAGTGGCGACGAGTACGAGACGGCCCGAGTCCAAGCGTTCGAGCGCTGGCCGAAGGCTCGGAAGTACGAAGCGCGCAGCGGACGCCGCATCCCGTACTTCAGGCTTGATACCACCGATGGGTGAGTCGTTACAGGCGTAAGGTGGTCGACGTGGCGGTCCTCATCAGCGTCGGTCTCGCGGTCGTCGGTCTCGTCGGCTTGGTCATGCTCGCCGCGCGACGCGGCCACCGCCGGTGGACGGACGAGGAATACGAACGAGAGCGCACCGGCGGGACGGCCCTCGGCAACGCGTTCCTCACGGCGCAAGCGATCCTCGATCCCGGCGCGCAGCACGCACTCGAACAGCGTACGGTCGAGCCGGCCGAGACGATCGACTCCGAGGGACCGCCGGACCCGGGCGCTACTGAGCGTTGACGAAGGCGACGATCTCGTCCAGCGAAGGCGAATATCCGGACGTCGTGTCCACATCGATCGACGGCACCGGCATCGACACGCGATCGAACTCTTCGAAGTAGCGTTCACCCGCCTCGAGCGCTGCGAGCAGTTGGCCGTCCGCGTGAGCGTTCCGTTCCGACGCGCGGTCCGCGATCCGCTTCCAGGCGACGTCGCGTTCGGCGTAGCACTGGACGATGCGCAGCTCCGCCAACGCCATCAACGGCTCGAGCTTCGGCCTCCACACCTGGTCCTGGAACGCCGCATCGGCGATGACCGTTACGCCGGACGAAACGAGCAGCGTCAGGACGTCGAAGAACAGTGGGAACGTTCGCCGCGTGAGCTCATCACCGGGCGCCGGATCGAATCGTCCGGCCGTGTGGACCATGCCTTCCTTGATCTCGTCCCGGCAGATGGCCGGACACCCGACCCTTCGAGCGAGCCCGTACGCAAGCGTCGTCTTGCCCGTGCCGGCGGGCCCGCCGATGATGATGAGCGTCGGACGAGGCACAGAACATGTTTATCGAAACCGAACAACTGAAGATGAAGGAACCTCGGGAAGGTTGGAAGGGGCGCTTCTTCCATTCCGAGAACATGACGTTCTCCTACTACGAGGTCACGGCCGGCTCGTGGGTCCACGAGCACCGGCACGAGAACGAGGAGGTTTGGAACATCGTCGAAGGCCGCTTCGAGGTAACGGTCGACGGCGAAACGCGGGAGGTCGGCCCGGGGTGCGCGGCCGTCGTCGCACCGGACGTCCCGCACGCGGTGAAGGCGCTCACCGACGGACGAGCGATCGTCGTCGACCATCCCCGACGTCACGTGGTCGGTGGCGTTGATCTCGACTGAGATGCGATGAACGACCGTCCGTCCTTTTGGAACGAAGCCGGCGCCGAGTACCTACCCGGTTACATCGACGTTGAGATCACCGACGTCCGCGAGGGCGAGGTCCGCGCGCGGCTCCCGGTGACGAAGCGCCTCCTCGCACCGAACGGGTTCCTTCACGCGGGCGCCGTCGTCACGCTCGCCGACACGTGCTGCGGCTACGGAACGGTCGAAGCCCTCCAAGAGACCGCGACGGGATTCACGACGATCGAATTGAAGTCGAACTTCCTCGGGACGGCCGTCGACGGCGCGGTCTTCTGCGTCGCGCGGATGGCGCATCGTGGCCGGACGACGCAGGTCTGGGACGCTGAAGTCAAGGAGGAAGACAGCGGCAAGACGATCGCGCTGTTCCGCTGCACGCAGATGATCCTCTACCCGCGCTCCTAACCGAGCGCGAGACACGCGAGGCCCGCGACGATCGCCACGGCCCCCACCATTCGGACGCCCAGCCGTCCTTCTTTGAGAACGCGAACGCCGAGGATCGTCCCGATCAGGATGCTCGTCTCCCGCGCCGGCGCGATGTAACTCACGAGCGACACCGACAGCGCTGTCAGCACGAGGATGTACGCGAGCGGCGCGAGGATCGCGACGCCGATCACTTCCATCCGATGCTTGCGCCATACCTCGGTCACCACGTCCATCCGGCGGAGCGCGCGCGGCGTGAGCAGCGTCGCCCGAACGAGGTTCGCCGCCCAATCGAGGAGCACGGCGGGGATGGCGAGGGACGAGACGGCGTGTTTGTCCCACAACGTGTACGTCGCGATGATGCAGCCGGTCAGCAGACCGAAGACCACTGCGGGCGCGACCGGACCGCGACCGCCCGCGCCACCGATGATGAGCACGCCGATACACACGCATCCGGCCCCCGCGAGGGCAAGACCCGTCGGATGCTCGCCGAAGAATGCGATCGCGGCCGCCGTCGAAAGCATCGGTCCGGTCCCGCGCGCGAGCGGATACACAAGCGAGAGATCGCCTTCGTGGTATCCGCGCTGCAGGATCGTGAAATAGAGGACATGCAGGGTGCCGCTCCCAAGCATGAATCCGACCTGCGCAGCGCCGATGTGAGGCCTCACGATCGCGACGACGACGACCACGATCGGCAGGTAGATCAACGTCGAGAGCGCGCCGTGGAGCCAGACGAACTCCGGGCCTCCGCTTCCGGCGCGCTTCGCGAGGAGGTTCCACGTCGCGTGCAGGAACGCGGCGACGAGGACGAGGCCCAGCGAGAATCCGGTCACGCGTGAGCTTTAGGCCGGAGGCTTCACCGTCATCTCGTGGACGGCCTTCGTCAGATCGAGGATCTGGTTCGAGATCTTGAGAAGCTCCACGTTCTGGTTGTCTTCTTCCTGCACGATCTCCCATTGGTGATCGGCGAGCACCTGACGCTTCGCGTCCGCGCGGTTCTGGCTGATCATGACGAACGTCGACAGGAAGATCGCTTCGAGCGAAACGATCATCGTCAGCAGACCGAACGGGTACGCCTCGACCTTGAAGATGATCCACACGGCGAACCACAACATATGGACGTACACAAATATCATCGAACCCGCGAACGTCGTGATCGCGTCCGCGATGCGATCCTGTAGATGCCCGCGCCGTTGTGCGTCGTGCTGCGCCAGCGCGGGGTGCTTCGATGCCGTCGGCGGCCGGATGCTCATCGCCCCTCCTCTTGGTCTTGGACGACACGAAGCTATCCTTCGCCGGTGACCGGCCTCTACACGGACCTCTACGAACTCCGCATGGCGGCGTCGTATCTGAAACGAGGCATGACGGAAGACGCGACCTTCAGCCTCTACATCCGACCGACGCCGGACCGTCCGTGGTTCGTCGCGCTCGGCGTCGAGCGAGTCCTCGACTTCATCGACGCGTACCGGTTCGACCGCGACGAGATCGACTATCTCGCGACGCTCGGCTTCGCGGACGAAACACTCGATGCCTTCGCGGCGCTGCGGCCGTCGGGAGAAGTTTGGGCCGTCGAGGACGGCATGGTCGTTCTCGCCGACGAACCGATCGTCGAGATCACCGCACCGCTCCCGCTCGCGCAGCTCTGGGAGACGGCGGTGATCAACCTCGTCCAGTACCCGACGCTCATCGCGACGAAGGGCGCCCGCGTGGCGTTCGCCGCCGCGGGTCGTCCGGTCGTCGACTTCGGCTTTCGGCGCGCGCATGGGCTCGAAACAGGTGTCGAAGCGGCGTATGCGGCATACGTCGGCGGCGGTCTGACGACCTCGAACGTCGAAGCCGGACGACGGTACGGCATCGATGTCGTCGGGACGATGGCGCATTCGTTCGTCCAGTCGCACACGACGGAGCTCGCGGCGTTCCGCGCGTTTGCACAAGACCATCCGGACAACACGACGCTTCTCGTCGACACCTATGACACGCTGCACGGCGTCCGTGACGCGATCGCGATCTCGAAGGAGGGCTTCGAGGTGCGCGCCGTCCGGCTTGACTCCGGCGATCTCGACACGCTCTCGCGCGCGACACGCGACCTGCTCGACGACGCCGGGTGCGCCGGCATCCGGATCTTCGCGTCGGGCGGCCTCGACGAGCATCAGATCGCTGCGCTCGTTTCGTCCGGAGCGCCCATCGACGCGTTCGGCGTCGGGACGGACCTCGTGGTTTCGATGGATCGTCCGGCGGCCGAGATCGCGTACAAGCTCGTGAACTACGACGGACGCGACGTCATCAAAGCAAGCGCCAACAAAGAGAGCCTCGCGGGAGCCAAGCAGATCTTCCGCGCGGGCGATCCGACGCGCGATGTGCTGGCGCTTCGGGACGAGTCCTTCGAGGGCCGGGCGTTGCTTCGTCCGGTCTGGCGGGACGGGACGCGTCTCGGTCGCTTCGATCTCACGACGGCGCGCGAGCGCGCGAGGGACGACCTTGCGACGATCCCCGAACCGCTCCGCCGCCCGGACTATGCCGGACCGGTGCCTCGTCCGCGGGTCAGCGAAGCGCTACGGGCTCTGACCGACCGGTTGCGTCAGGACGGATAGTCGCTGAGGACGCTCAACGTCGACTCATTCGGCGACGTGCTCTGATCGCGGATGTCCGCGCCGAGAACAGGCGAGAACCAGTGCGTCTGCGTGCTTGTCCCGCCCGACGACGTCACTTCCTGGATCTTCCACGTCGACCACTTCGTGCCTTTCGCGTCCGCGACCGTCTCTTGGGAGATGACGTTGATGTCGGTAGTGCCCGTGCACGCGAGGTCGGGACTCGTCCAGCTCTGCCTCGCGAGCTTCCCGATCTTCAGCGGTATCGGGACGACCTTTATCGGTGGCGTGTAGGTGCACTTCCGTTCGCCGCCGCTCACGATCGCATCGGAGACCGCCAGTTCGACCGCCGAGCTCGTCCATAGCCGGAAGAACGTGTCCTGATTCGCGTTCTTGTTGTCGGTGATGAGCGACTTGTACGTGTTGCCCGAGATCGACACCGTCTCGATCCGTTCCAGCCCTGGGGGCAATGCAGCACCGCTGACGCTCGACAATGTGTACACGTAGACACCGGCGAGCGGACGGTTCACCTGCCCGTCACTCACCGGGGGCCGCGTGGCGGCGGGTGACGACGACGCTTTCGGCGGCGTCGACTTGCCGCTACACGCCGCTGCGAGAAGCAGCGCGAGCGCGATGACGATGCGCTTCGTCACGGGCGAGTCTTCAGGAGCGTCGTGGAGTGGCCCGTCGTTGTCCCGAGTGCCGACGTCATCGTTGTGTCGGCGACCGACTTGACCTGGACGCCGATGTCCGGTGAGAACCAACGCATCTCATCCGACTTCGACGTGACGGGCGCCCCGTTGTACGTGAACGAGCTGGTGATCTTGACGTGATAGAGCCACGCGGACCACGTGTGGCCCGCTGCGTCGGTCACGTTCTCCTTGCGCAGAACGGAGATGTCGAGTGTGCCTCCGCACGCGTTCCCACTGCCGTCGAGCTTCTGCTGTGGGAAGGTCTCGGGCTTCGTGGGGAACTTCGTGATGACGAGTGGCGGGTTGTACGTACACGAGAACGTTCCGTACGGACTGTTGATGTTGATCGAAAGGAAGAGCACCTCCGTTGACGTCCATTGGTTCTTCGATGTCGACGTTCCCTGGTTGGTCGACTGCGCGGTCGAGTAGACGTTGCCGCTATGGGAGATCTTCGAGGTGACGGTCTGGTTGGTGTACGTCTGCGGGCCCGTCTGCGGGCTATTCGAGTTGCCGTCGGTCCGGTAGGTGTACGTGCCGTCCTTCGGCGGGTTGGCCCCGCCCTGAGACGCCGGCTTCGGCGTCGTCACATTCTTCGTTCCGGACGACGAAGAAGACGACGCGGACGGCGCCTTCGTCGTCCCCGGGGCGGCGGAAGCCTTCGGCGCCTTGGACGAACCCGGCGCGGCCGAGGTCGATGCGCCCGGCGAGGAGCTCGTTTCTCCTAACGTGACATTGCTCTGTTTGGCTTTCCCGCACGCCGCGAGCAGCATGGCGATCGCTACTGCGACCAGGACCGACTTTCTCATGTGGAAGATCCTCCCTCTATGTGAGCCCGGACAGTCTCGCGGAACAGCCTGAGATGTCGCCACCCGTGCCTAGACTTCGGTTGTGCCACGTCGGAGCGGAGCGGAGACGCGATGAGAGTCAGGACGGAAGCCGCCTGTCAGTCGTGCGGCGCGAGGATGCCGCGCTGGGTCGGCCGCTGTCCCGAGTGCAGCGAATGGGGAAGCGTCGTCGAGGAACGGACGGCCCCAGCGACCATCGCCACGCACGTCGAGACGATGCCGCTTTCCGCTCACGATCCGAGCGCCGCCGACCGCGTCCCGACGGGCATCGGCGAGGTCGACGACGTCCTCGGCGGTGGGATCGTCAGAGCGGGGGTCGTCCTCCTCGCGGGCGAGCCCGGTGTGGGCAAGTCGACCCTCACGCTTCAGATCGCGCTCGCGCTCGGCACCGCGCATGAAGTGCTCCTCGTGTGCGGCGAGGAAGGGCCGCAGCAGGTCAAGGCGCGCGCGGCGCGCATCGGTCCGATCCCCGAAGGCGTCCGCACCCTTGCGAACCCCGAGCTGCCGTCGGTCCTCGGGGCGATCGAATCGTCCGACGCGACGATCGTCATCGTCGATTCCATCCAGACGATCTTCGACCCCGACATCCCGTCCGCCCCCGGCTCCGTGTCGCAGGTCCGTGAGTGCGGGGCGCGACTCGTCCGGGCGGCGCGCGACCGTGGTGTCACGATCGTGCTGGTCGGACACGTCACGAAGGAAGGGGTCGTCGCCGGACCGCGCGTGCTCGAACATCTCGTCGACGTCGTGTTGCAGTTCGAAGGCGATCGTTCGTCCGGCGTCCGCGTTCTGCGCGCGCTCAAGAACCGCTTCGGGACGACGCAAGAGGTCGGCTTCTTCGAGATGCGCAGCGACGGCCTCGTCGCGATCCGTGACGCGAGCGCGTATCTGCTCGCCGACCGTTGCGTCGGACTGGCGGGGTCGATGCTCGCCGCATGCATCGAAGGACAACGTCCGTACATCTGCGAGATACAGGCTCTCGTCGATCAGAACACCGGGCCCGCGATCCCGCGGCGCACGGCCGTCGGGGTCGACGCGATCAGGCTTCCGCTTCTCGTTGCCGTCTTGAACCGGCACGCCGAGGTGAATCTCGGATCGTTCGATGTGTTCGTTTCCGCGGTCGGTGGGGTCCGCATAACAGAGCCTGCGTCCGATCTTCCGGCTGCACTCGCGATGTTGTCGTCGTTTCACAACACGCCGCTTCCGGACGATGCAGTTGCGTTCGGTGAGATCGGTCTTTCGGGCGAAGTCCGTCAGGTCGTCGGCGCGGAGCGCCGGCTGGCGGAAGCGAGGAACGTTGGATGCAAGCGAGCATTCGTCCCGCACAATCTGACGGCGACGTTGAAAGGCGTCGAGATCCACCGTTTGCGGCACGTAAGCGATGCGTTGGCCGTTATCGCGAAACGATGGTAAACTGAGTGTCACATGGCTCGCCGTAAGCGTTATAAGGTGGGCGACCAGGTTGTGTATCCACAACATGGCGTCGCCACCATTCAGAAGATCGAAGACAAGGAAGTTCTGGGCGAGAAGCAGAGCTACCTCGTTCTCGAGCTCGATGAAGGCGATCTCACACTGATGGTGCCGGCTGCGTCCGTCGAAGAAGTAGGCATCAGGAACCTGATCGGCAAGGAACAGGTCGACGAGGTTCTCGGCATCCTCGGCAAGGCGAAGGTCACCGATGGTGCCGACAACTGGTCGCGACGCTTCAAAGCCAATTCCGAGAAGCTTCGGTCCGGCGACATCCAGATGGTCGCGGAAGTGGTCCGGAACCTCAGCATCCGCGACAAGCAAAAGGGTCTTTCGACAGGCGAGCGGCGAATGCTGAACCGTGCGCGGCGCATCCTCGCCGGCGAGATCGCCGTTGCCCTTAAACTCGATGCCGAGGGCGCCGAAGAAGTACTAGAGAACGCTCTGGCCTAGAGCGCGCTCGACTTCGTCGTTAGGAAACGGAAAGCCGGCCATGTTCGTCGAAGCGCTCCGGTTCATCGTCGTTATCGGTTTCGTCCTCGCGGGCAACCGCCTGGGGACGTCCCATCCGGGCCTGCTCGGGCTCAGCGCGCAGAACAGCGCCCTCGTCGTAACCGCCCTCGGCGCTGCCATCGGGTACATCGTCGGCGGCGTCATCGGCCGCGGGGTGGACCGGCTGATGAAGGGGGCAGAGGAACACGTCTCCCACCGGCACGCGTCCGAGATCGTCGCGCTCACGCTCGGCCTCCTCGTTGGGGCCGTCGCGTCGATCATCTTGACATGGCCGCTGCTGTTCTTCCTTCGTCCTCAGTGGATAGCCGGCGCCGCGACGGCATTCGTGACTCTGATCGTCATGTCGTTCACGGCCCGCCTCGCCGTCCGGAAGCGCCTCGAGCTTTTCGGCGTCCTCGGTGTGATGCCGACGGCGGTCGGCGGAGCCTCGTCCGGGTGCTTGCTCGATTCATCCGCCGCGATCGACGGCCGCGTGCTGGCGTTGTACAAAGCCGGACTGCTGCCGCAACCGTTGTGCGTTCCCGCGTTCATCATCTGGGAGATGCAGGGGATCGCCGACTCCGGTGACCCGCTCCGCCGTCGTCGCGGACAACGCGGGCTCGACATGCTTGCGACGCTCCGCGAAGCGGGGGCTCAGGTGCGCGTCATCGACGAAGATCCCGTCGGAACCTCCGATCCGGACGCGAAGCTCGTGGTCATCGCGCGCCGTCGCGGGTTGCCGATCGTGACGTCCGATTCGAACCTCGCGAAGGCGGCCGAGTTGCAAGGTGTGGGCGTTCTCAACCTGCATCGTCTCACCGAGATGCTTCGTCCGCCGGTGCTTCCGGGTGAAAAGGCGAAGGTTCGTATCGGACGTGAGGGCAGAGAACGCGGACAAGGCATCGGCTATCTCGACGACGGGACGATGGTCGTTGTCGAAGGCGCGAGCGCGATGTTGGGCGAGGAGGTCGACGTCGAGGTGACGAGCGTCCTGCAGAACGACCGCGGACGCACGCTCTTCGCGAAGGTCCCGAGCCGAGAGGGCGGCGGCGGGCTCCAGGAAGCTAATTGAGAGGCATCGTCCTGCTCCTCGCCGCCGGCGAGGGGACCCGCCTTGGAAGCGCCGGCCCAAAAGCCTTCGTCGACATCGCCGGTGTTCCGATGCTTCGTCGCTCGGCCGACGCGGCGTGCCGTGCGGAGCTCGTGGACGGTCTCGTCGTTGCGGTACCTGACGGATCGGAAGGACGCGCACGTTCGCTGCTCGCAGATTGTGGGCGCGAGGTGAAGGTGGTCGCCGGCGGCGAGACGCGGCAAGAGTCGGCGTGGCGCGCGTTGTCGGCCGCGCCCGATCGCGATGCGGTTCTCGTTCACGACGCGGCGCGCGCGCTCTGTCCGGCGCGGTTGTTCGATGAATGCCTCGGGTTGCTCGACGAACACGAAGCCGTGTGCACGATGATTCCGGTCTGGGACACGTTGAAGGAGCTCTCGGAAGGAGTCATCGTCCGGACGGTCGACCGTTCGCAACTGGGTGCTGCACAGACGCCGCAAGCGTTCCGGACGGCGCTCTATCGCCGTGCACACGAGGAATCGAGACGTGACGGCGTGGCGGCGACCGACGACGCCGCGCTCATCGAGCGCATGGGTGTCAAGGTCTGGACGACCCTCGGCCATCCCCACAACATCAAGATCACGAGCAAGCTCGATCTGGAGCTTGCCGAGGCGTTGCTTCGATGAGAACCGGCATCGGGTTCGACGCGCACGCGTTCGACGATGCGCGTCCGCTTGTGCTCGGAGGAGTGACGATCGAAGGCGCGCGCGGTCTGTCCGGACACTCCGACGCCGACGTCGTCTGTCATGCCATCGCCGACGCACTGCTCGGCGCGGCGAACCTCGGTGACCTCGGAGGTCACTTCCCGAATAGCGACGAATGGAAGGACGCTTCGAGCATCGACATCTTGATCGCGGTCCAGGGGATGCTCGAGGAACGCGGGTTCCAGATCGCGTCGGTCGACGCCTCGCTCCTGCTCGAGGCGCCGAAGATCGCGCCGTTCACCGACGAGATGCGGAAGAAGATCGCGCTCGCCCTCGCCGTCGACCCCGGGATCGTGAGCGTCAAGGCGACGACGACCGACGGACTGGGCACCGTCGGCCGTGGTGAAGGAGCCGCCTGCATGGCCGTCGCACTGATCGAGTACCACTAGTGCCGAAGGCACTGGTGGAGCGCGGGGGGTTCAGGGGGCGCAGCGCCCCCGACCACTAAGTATCGTCGTCGGGTGAGCCTGCGCTTCACGAACACCCTCGGCGGCGCGAAAGACAACTTCGCGCCGATGGCGCCGCCCAAGGTCGGCATCTACGCGTGCGGGCCGACGGTGTACGACGAGTCACACGTCGGCCACGCGCGTCAGGCCATCGTCTTCGACGTGCTCCGGCGTCATCTGACGTGGCGCGGCTTTGACGTCCTGTTTGTCCGGAACATCACCGACGTCGACGACAAGATCATCAAGAGGGCCAAGGAGCTCGGGATCGACTCGGCCCTCGTAGCCGAGAAGTACACACGCCGCTACGACGATGTGATGCGCGCACTAAACGTCCAGCCGCCGGACGTTGCGCCGCGTGCGTCCGGACACATCCCCGAGATGCTCGACCTCATCGCGCGTCTCATCGACGGCGATTACGCGTATCCGGGCGAAGGAAGCGTCTATTACTCCGTCGAACGTTTCGCCGATTACGGCAAGCTGTCCCGTCGCGGGCTCGACGAGCTTGCGAACCGTGAACGCGTCGAACCCGCGCCGGGGAAGCGCCACCCGCTCGACTTCGCACTCTGGAAAGCCGCGAAGCCGGACGAACCCTCGTGGCCGTCGCCCTGGGGACCGGGTCGTCCGGGGTGGCACATCGAATGCTCGGCGATGTCGGCGCGCTACCTCGGTCAGCCGTTCGACATCCACGGCGGCGGAGCCGATCTGATCTTTCCGCATCACGAGAACGAGATTGCGCAATCGGAAGCCGTCGGTCCGAAGCCGTTCGCCGAGCTGTGGCTGCACAACGGGCACGTGAACATCGGCGGCGAGAAGATGTCGAAGTCGCTGCGCAATTTCGTGATGGTAGAGGACGCCGTTCGAGAGTACGGGGCGAACGTCCTGCGACTCTTCTTCTGCGGCGCGCACTACCGCTCGCAGATGGACTACGGAGCGGACGGGCTGGACGAAGCGAGGGCGGTCGGGGAGCGCTTCCGCTCGTTCCTCCGCGTTGCGCCGCAAGCGGATGTCGAGGCGGAGCGGATCGGTGAGCTGCTGTCCGGCTTCGGTGACGCGATGGACGACGATCTCAACACGCCGGCCGCGCTCGCCGCGCTCCACGCGCTCGTGGCGGACGGGCATCGCGGAGCGATCGACCTCAGCGAGGCGCGAGCAGCGGTGGTGATGGGTCTCGGTGTCCTCGGTGTCGAGGCGGAAACCTCCGACGGACAGGCCGACATCGTCGGTCCGCTCGTCGATCTGCTCCTGACGCAACGCGAAGAAGCGCGTAAGACGAAAGACTTCACGCGCGCGGACGAGATCCGGAACGCACTCGCTGCCGTCGGCGTGCAGATCGAAGATTCGGCCTCCGGCCCCCGATGGTTCCGCGAGTGAACACCGAACAGCTCGAGGGCCGGCATCCCGTCCTCGAAGCGTTGCGCGCCGGACGTCCGTTGCAAGAGATCCTCATCGCACGTGAAACGAAGCCCGCGAAGATCGTGGACGACATCGTCCGGCTCGCGAAGCGTCGCGGTGTCGCGGTCCGCGAACTCCCGCGCAAAGCGATCGACGAACGGGCGAAGACGCGTGCACCGCAGGGTGTGATCGCGATCGGTCCGTCCTTCCAGTACTCGTCCGTGGACACGATGCTCGAAGCGGCGGCTTCCGATATCCCGTTGCTCGTCGCGCTCGACGGCGTGACCGATCCGGGCAACGTCGGTGCGCTCGCGCGTTCGGCGCACGCCGCCGGAGCGCACGGAATGATCCTGCGTCAGCGCCGGTCCGCCCACGTCACGCCGACGGTCGAGAAGGCCGCCGGTGGAGCGCTCGCGCATCTTGCCGTCGCGCAGGTGTCGAACCTCGACCGCACGCTCGCCGACCTGAAAGAGCGCGGCATCTGGATCGTCGCGCTCGACTCCGGCGGTGATTCGTCCATCTGGGATGTCGACATCGTGGAGTCACCGGTGTGCCTCGTCGTTGGAAGCGAAGGCGCGGGAGTCTCTCACCTCATCCGCAAGCGCTCCGACTTCGTCGTCCGGATCCCGATGTCCGGAAAAGTCGCGAGTCTGAACGCATCGGCGGCCGGCGCGGTCGCGCTGTTCGAGATCGTCCGCCGCAGGTCCGGAGGGTCTGCGGCGGGGCCGCGGGGGGATCGGGGGGCGCGGCGCCCCCGATCGACGGGCAGCCTGTGAGTGATGTTCCGGAGAAGGTCGAGGCTTCGAAGGAGGTGGGCGTGCGGATCACGTGGGAGGGCGGACACGTCTCGCACTGGGACCTCGCCACGATCCGCGGTGCGTGCGGTTGCGCGCACTGCCACGAACTC
>Ga0307479_10003677_pt1 | contig 13999 bp, 15 predicted proteins | sample atmos_gasesECM4C_FD_203743 | JGI IMG/M metagenome (GOLD analysis project Ga0307479, IMG submission 203743) | Hardwood forest soil microbial communities from Morgan-Monroe State Forest, Indiana, United States - atmos_gasesECM4C_515 | ecosystem: Environmental > Terrestrial > Soil > Temperate...
TTAGGCAAATCTTCGATCCGCGTTTGCCGGTCGACGAAGGGATCGTAGGAAGTGGACTGCCAACCCGATTCCCGCAGCACGTCGCTTAGCAGTCCGCTGCCGCCGCCGTAATCGAGATGGCGAATATTTGGCGCTTGTTTGCCCAACATGTCGATCAGCTCGCGTGCGTTCCCACGCGGCCGAGTGTCCAGATAGTCGGGATCGACTTGGACATAGTCGCTGTTGTATATCTTGTTTTCGAAATCCTCCAGCTCCCACTGAGCGACTTCGGGCGCGAAGCAGAATCCACAGTTGTCGCAGAGCGCGTAATAGATCGGCAATCCGGCAAGTGGAAGGAATTTGCCACGCAGCTCCTCGCAGGATTTGTTGAAGTCGACGACATCGAGCAGGCCGGCTTTCCCGCCGCAGACTGGACAAATGTGGACCATGGGTGCCGCGATTTCCTGCCTTAGTCTGTCGTCAGAGACCTGCTGTGCACAAGCTGAGATAGATCCACCACCAAGCGTCTGATCACGCCATCCCAATCGTGCAAAGCTTGTTGGCGAAAGATACGCATTGTCGGATACCACGGCGAATCTTTTCGCTCGAGCAGCCAGCGCCATTCGCTCTCGAATCGATTGAGCAACCAGACCGGCTTGCCCAATGCTCCGGCCAAGTGGGCTACCGCCGTATCGACACTGATAACGAGATCGAGGCTTTCCACGAGCGCTGCAGTGTCGAGGTAATCCTCGCACTCGTTCATCCAGTCCCGAATCGGCCACCCGGTTTCGGTCAATAACGCGCCGGGCTGTTCTTTTTGCAGACTGACGAAAGTGATTCCGGAAATGCCGATCAGCGGCTCGAATGTCTTTGGCGGGATGCTGCGTTGAAGATCTCTTGCGTAGTTCTTGCTGCCAGCCCAAGCCAGACCTACTCTCAAGCCCGTAGTATCGACGAGACGCTGAGCCCATTTCGCTCTAATGTCGGCCGGTACATAGAGGTAGGGTACGGTATCGGGAATCGTTTCGAGGCGGGTCCCGAACAGGAACGGCAAGCTCATGATCGGGCAATGATAGTCATAGTCCGGCCGTGGGAGCATGGTCGTCATGTCGCTCGCTTCGACGGAGCCGCCGAACCCCCGAGCCAATCGATACAGCTCGGGCCCGCAATAAAGGACAAGTCCTTTGACCCCCGCCTCCAAGAGTTTGTGAACATAGCGCAACATCATGAGACTATCGCCGCTGCCCTGTTCCGTCCAAACCAGCAGCGTCTTTCCGCGAAGGCTCTCACCTTGCCAACGCGGTTTCGAGGCTAGTTTCGACTGAATCGCTTTTAGGTGCGTGAGATACACCCCTTCGGCAGCCTCCAGCCGCTTCTCGTAGAGTCGAAGCCCGTTGGCATAATCGCCGAGGAGCAGCAGAAGCATCGATTGATGCCACTGGGCCCGTGCATCATCGGGCCTCAGCGCAAGGGCTCTCTGGTAATGAGCGATCGCATCCTGCGGCTTGCCCAGGCATTGGAACGTGGAACCGATGTTATTGTGCGCGTCGAAATCATCCGGCTTGACCGCGAGCACCTTCTGGAAGCAGGCGAGAGCCTCGACCGGCCTGCCTTGCATTCCCAGCACGCATCCCAAGGCGTTTTGTGCGTCGATGAATTGCGGGTCGAGCGTCAGTGTTTTCTCATAACGGCCGATAGCGTCGTCGAGCTTACCCTGCTTTCGGTACACATTCCCCAGATTGAAGTACGTGTCGGCATGGTTCGGTGCAAGGGTTAATGCCTTCTCATGGGATGCTCTTGCGTCTTCCAGTTTATTGAGTTGTTGATAGAGTTCGCCGAGGCAATTGTGCGCCGACGCATCAGCAGGATTCCTTGCGATGGCCTGCGCGATGAGCTCTATAGCCCGCTCTGGCCTGCCGAACTGATGATTCAATATTCCCAGGTAGTAGAGCGCGTTGAAATGACCGGAATCGACGCTTAATACCTGCCGATACAGTTGCTCGGCTTCGGTAAAACGGCCCGCGTGATGATGCTGGAGCGCCACATCGACGGTCTGGAGTAGAGCTTCGCGAGACGCCGCGCCCGGCGCCTCGGAAGACTCGATAGCCGGCATTTGCGCGGAGGCGACGGGTTTTCTTCTAGTGAAAAGCTTGCCAAGCATCGAAAGGCGCTGACGCATCTCAACGATCCTTTGCCTTGACGCCTCTCGATTTCAGCGTGACACGGGTAACGAGCTCATGCGTCCATCCTTCGACAAACTTTGGCGGATACCCGGCGTCTTTGAGGGCCCACTTGAATCGGTTACCGAGACGAGCCTTTTGGTAGATGCTTAACCGGCGCGAACTTACGAATTCATCGGCACGCGCGCAAAGCGCGCCTTGGGTCTTGCTTATCTTTTCCACGATTTTCTTTGGAGTTGCCTCCAAGGAAGGAGGAAGACGCCGAACTAACTCGGCCACGAGCGAGTCTGCAAAGTCGTCTACTTCTTTGGTACCGAACCAGTTGGCAAACATTGTAGATACTACCCCAGTGGACGTATGCGCTCGTCGAGGACCTTGAGCGCGATCATGGCCCGTCGCGCGTTCACTGCGTCGTCGGCGACCACATCAGCAATTCGCAAGACGCTGCGCGATTTCGGCCACGAGCCTGCGCGCCAGCGCGACTTTGTGCATCCTGGGCAACGGGTGTGCGCCGGCATCGTCGAGCAGCGTCACTTCGTTGTGCTCCTGGCCGAGCGCATCCTGCGCGCGATTGGCCACGAGCAGCGGCACCTTCTTCCTGCGCCGCTTGGCGTCGGCGTTTTCAGTGACGTGGTCGGTTTCGGCGGCAAAACCGACGCAGAACGGCGGTTGCCGGCGCGCCGCGACCGCCGCGAGAATATCGGGCGTGGGTTTCAACTTCAGCGTCAAAGGCTCGTCGCTCTTCTTGAGCTTCGTCGCGCCCGTCTCGACCGGCGCGTAGTCGGCGACCGCAGCGACGGCGATGAATACGTCTCCGGCTCCGACCGTCGACTCGACTGCCGCGGCCATCTCGACGGCGCTCTTCACATCGACCCGCGTAACGCCGGCAGGGGTGCGCATCGCTGTCGGCCCTGCGATCAACGTCACCGCGGCCCCCGCTTCCGCGCACGCCTGCGCCAGCGCGAATCCCATCTTGCCCGAGCTCAGATTGGTGATGCCGCGGACGGGATCGATCGCTTCGAACGTCGGGCCCGCGGTGAGCAGCACGCGCCGACCGGCAAGGAGCTTCGGTTGCGCCCAGGCGATCAGGGCGGCGAGAATTTCCTCCGGCTCGATCATGCGACCGTCGCCGACTTCGCCGCAGGCCTGGCCGCCGCTGCCGGGCCCGAGAATCTCGACGCCGTCAGCATTGAGCTGTGCAACGTTGCGCTGCGTCGCCGGATGGTTCCACATCTGGACGTTCATCGTCGGCGCGACGAGCAATGGGCAGTTGCGCGCGAGGCAAAGCGTCGACAGCAGGTCGCCGGCGAGCCCGTGCGCGAGCTTGGCGATGAAATCGGCGGAGGCGGGTGCGACGAGGATCGCGTCGGCGCTGCGCGAAAGGTCGATGTGACCCATTGCATTGGCCGCGCCGGACTGCCAGAGATCGGTCAGCACGGGGCCGCCGGATAGCGCCTGCAGGGTCATCGGGGCAATGAACTGTATCGCCGCCGGGGTCATCACGACGTCGACCGCGATGCCTTCCTTGACCAGGAGACGCGTGAGCTCGGCGGCCTTGTACGCCGCGATGCCGCCCGTTATTCCGAGCACGACGCGGCGCAGGGGACGCGCGGCAGGTGGCGTTGTCATGCGGTAGTGGTCATCCGTTCGGTCGAAGAGGCGAAGCCTCGCTTGAGTTTAATATGCCCTGGCATCACGGTATAGGGGCGCATCGATGCGCATATCCGACTGGCCCGAAGACGAGCGACCGCGGGAGCGCCTGCTCAAGCACGGCGCTGCGGCGCTATCGGAGGCGGAGTTGCTGGCGATCTTTCTGCGCACGGGGATCGCGGGCAAGAGCGCCGTCGAGCTCGGACGCGAAATGATCGCGCGTTTCGGAAACCTGCATCGCCTGTTTGCTGCGACGCTGGATGAAGTTGCCGCAATCCCCGGCCTCGGACCCGCCAAGTACGCGCAGCTCAAAGCCGTTATCGAAATGGCGAGGCGCGCGTTGCAGGAGAACATCGGCGAGCGCGACACGCTGGCATCACCTCGAGCGGTGCGCGATTTTCTGCAGCTCACGCTGGGAGGGCGTGCGCACGAGGTTTTCATGGCGCTGTTCCTCGATGCGCAGAACCGCCTGCTCGCGGCGGAGGAGCTTTTTCGAGGCACGCTGACGCAGACGAGCGTGTATCCGCGCGAAGTCGTCAAGACGGCGCTCCGCCACAATGCCGCAGGCGTCATCTTCGCGCATAACCACCCTTCGGGCGTGGCGGAGCCGAGTCGTGCCGACGAGCTGCTCACGCAGACGCTGAAGCAGGCGCTGTCGCTGGTCGAGATCAAGACGCTCGATCATTTCATCGTCGCCGGGACGAGGACCGTGTCGTTTGCAGAAAGGGGCCTGCTGTGAGCGTTGGGTGAGCCAAGCGCTTGAATCACCGGTCGTTTCGGGCTAAAATGACCCTCTTTTTGCCAACTTCCCGACGCTCGGCGAATCGACGGCGTCCAACGATGGGAGCGCGAGCCATGGCTCGAGTGTGCGCAGTGACCGGCAAGGCCCCGATGGTAGGCAACAACGTTTCGCACGCCCACAATAAAACCCGGCGCCGATTCATGCCAAACCTGCAGCGGCGCAGGTTCTGGGTCGAAAGCGAGAATCGCTGGGTAAGCCTCAGGTTGACCAATGCCGCGCTGCGCACGATCGACAAGCGCGGCATCGATGTCGTTCTTGCCGAACTGCGTTCGCGCGGCGAGCACGTCTGACGCACACGACAAAGGAATCCGATCATGCGCGACAAGATCAAACTGGAATCGTCGGCCGGGACGGGCCACTTCTACACGACGAGCAAGAACAAGAAGACGATGCCCGAGAAGATGGAGATCAAGAAATTCGATCCCGTCGCCCGCAAGCACGTCCTCTACAAGGAAACCAAGCTTAAGTGATCCAAGGCGATACGTCGTCGCTACACCGAAGTTGGGTCCCCGCCCTCGCCGGGGCCGGGTGACAAAAAAAGCCCGCCGTCGGCGGGCTTTTCGCTTGCTCGTTTGCCTGCTGTGACTAGCTGTAGCTCTTGAGTTCCCGCGAGAAGTTGCGCAGCGGAACGATGTCGCTCGCTTCGGCGCGATGGCACCAGTCCTGCAAGCGCGCCAGGAGTTGCTCGCGCGATTCGTTCGAGCGCTTCCACAGTGTGCTCAACTCCTGCCGCATCGCATAGATCGTCTGCAGCGCCTTGCTGCTTTCCAGCACGGGCGCGAGCCGCGCTTGATCGCTTTCCGGCAGGTCGCGCCCGTCCGAGTGGAACCAGCGGCGCAGTCGCCGCAGGCTCGACATATCCACCGACAGCTCGCCGCGCCGTGCGCGCTCGCGCAGCTCCGCGACTTCGTCCGCAAACGCCTGTCTGAGCGAACGCGCGTAGCTCGTCAACACGGCGTAGCGGTGCGTGATGACCGATTGCAGCGTCTCGAGGTCGGCGTGCAGCTTCTCGCGATCGAACTTGATCCGCGGCGCCACCTTGCGAACCCTGGCGAGCCCGAACGCCTCGAGGCAGCGGATATAGATCCATCCGAGGTCGACCTCGTACCACCGCGACGACAGCTTCGCCGAGGTTCCGTAGGCGTGGTGGTTGTTGTGCAGCTCCTCACCACCGATCACGATGCCCCAGGGTACGATGTTGCGGCTGGCATCCTCGCAGGAGAAATTCCGATAGCCCCAATAATGGCCGATGCCGTTGACGATCCCGGCCGCGGTTATAGGGATCCAGGCCATCTGCACCGCCCAGATCGTCAGTCCGATCGGGCCGCACAGGACCAGATCGACCATCAGCATCAGACCGACGCCTTCCCAGCTAAAGCGACTGTAGACATTGCGCTCGAGCCAGTCGTCCGGCGTTCCGGTTCCATACTTTTCGAGCGTGCTGCCGATCTTGGATTCCACCCGGTACAACTCGGCGCCCTGCAACAGGACGGTGCGGATGCCGCGCGTTTGCGGGCTGTGCGGATCATCTTCGGTCTCGACCCGCGCGTGGTGCTTGCGATGAATGGCAACCCATTCCTTGGTCACCATCCCGGTCGTTAGCCACAGCCAGAAGCGAAAGAAATGGCTGATCGCGGGATGCAGATCCAAGCCGCGATGGGCCTGACATCGATGCAGGTATATCGTCACCGCCGCGATCGTGACATGCGTCAACGCCAGCGTCAGCGCGAGGTAGCCCCACCAAGGCAACTGCAACAGGCCGTGAGAGAGCAGGGAAAGAAGATCGAAATTCATGGGGGATCACCAGCTTGCGGTCGGGCAGAAGCCCGGTAGATGGGAACAATTCTACACGCTTCGAGCCCCCCAAACCGAAAACGTTTCAGAGTTGGCGCTAACTTTGGTGCGAGTGCTTACTCCTAAACGTTGAGGCGCATCGGGCAATCAGGCAACTGAAACGCTGGCAGCGAGCGCAGCAGCGCGCCCGGCGGCAGCAAGGCGGCGCCTCATCGGGCGCGCTCGAGCACTGCGGCGAAGAATCCGTCACATCCGTGCCGATGAGGATACAGACGCAACGTGCGTCCTGTATCGAGCGCGATACCCGCGCGCGCAAGCTCCGCAGCTGCGTCGCCGAGGGCAAAATCCGGATGCGTGGAAAGAAAACCGTCGACGATCGCCTCGTTTTCGGCAGGGAGCACGCTGCAAGTCGCATACACCAGGCGTCCGCCCGGTTTGACCAGTGGCGCAGCGCCCGCGAGCAACCGCGTCTGCTTGGCGGCGAGCTCGGCAACCGCCGACGCGGCCCGCCGCCACTTGAGGTCGGGATTGCGCCGCAGCGTGCCGAAGCCGGTGCATGGGACATCGACCAGCACGCGATCGATCTTGCCGGCGAGGCGCTTGATGTGATTGTCGCGCTCGTCGGCGATCCGCGCCGGATGCACGTTCGACAATCCCGAGCGGGCCAGCCTCGGCTTCAGGTTGGCAAGCCGTCGCGGCGAAACGTCGAAGGCGTAGAGACGACCCTGCGAACGCATCGATGCACCGAGAAGCAGCGTCTTGCCGCCGGCGCCGGCGCAGAAATCGACGATCATCTCCGCACGCTTCGGCGCCACCAGGAAACAAACGAGTTGGCTGCTCTCGTCCTGAACCTCGATCTCCCCGCTGCTCAACAGCGCATGGCGCTGCAATGCCGGCTTGCCTGTGACGCGCATGCCCACCGGCGAATACTGCATCGGTGATGCCTGAATGCCGTCTGCGGCAAGGGCAGCCAGCGCGGCGTCGCGAGTCGTCTTGAGGGGATTGATCCGAAGATCGAGCGGCGCCGGCGCGAGCCACGCTCGCGCCAGCGCGTCGCGCTCCGCAGGCAGCGCCGTGCCGAGCTCATCCCAGAGCCAGTCAGGCAGATCGGCAGCTTCGGCGGGGGTGAGCTCGGGCTTCCGCGACTTGAAGTCGCGCGCCCAGGCCTGCTCGTCGGCCGACAGGGCGGATTCCAGCTCGCGCAGGCTCACGCCCAGCTCTCGCAGGCTGGCGGCGATGGCAAGGGCACGCGGCGCGGTCGTCGCCGCGTCCAGCACCAGCGAGCGCCTTCGGCGCAGGACGGCAAAGACGCCTTCGGCGATGAAAGCGCGGTCATGCTGACCGAGGTCACGACGTCGTCGGAAGAAATCACGCAACGCGACGTCGGCCGGGCTGTGGAGCGGCCATGTTGCGGAGATCGCTTCGGCGAGCGCCGCGAGCTGCCCCGCGCGAACGGTCATTGCTGCGCGATGGCTTCGTCGACCCGAATGCTATCGAGTAGGGCCTCGCCGGTGATGCGGCCGTTGGACAAGCGTAGCTTGACCATCACATGATGCAGCGATGGGGCGAGCCAGACCCGGGCCGTCACGTTGCCGTCGCCGCCGCTGCGCTCCCAGACCTGAGCCTCGACATCGCCGAAGCTGAGCTTGACCGTCTCGCTACCGACGCGCTGGAACCGATTACGGTAGACGCGGCGCGTCGTCGCGACGTTGAACTCGGCCTGTTCCTGCTCGGGCGGTGAGAAATAGAACTGCCACAACACGGCCAGCGGATCGAATGTCGGCAGCTCTAGGCCCGCGGTCTTGTTGTCGTTGAGCAGTACGACGCCGTTCTCCCAATCGAAGGTTGCGGCTTCGTGGCGCCCGTCACTGCTGCGCTCGGCGGTGTAGAGATCGGGCTGCAGACCCCCCCGCGTGATCGTTCCCGTGCTCGCCAGCCGGCCCTGACCGCGAAGGAACAGAGCGGCGAGGCCGCGAGCCTCGGCTACCGTCGTGATGCTGTATTGGTTCGCGACATGCTCGAGCCGGTAGACGGCGTCACCGACGAAGAAACCCTGGGTCCCGAGAAATCCACGGTAGACGAGCTCGATGCGCGATGGCAGCGGTTGCGGCGACACCGCATCGGTCGCGGCGACCGGCAGCGTCTCTTCGGTGGGCACGGGCGCGGCAGCAACCTCGGTGTCGGGCGCCGACGCGACGTTCGCGTCCGAGGCATCGCTTGCGATGGATTCCTGCATCTCGGCCGCGGCCGTCATCACCCGAGGGGCCGGTGGTGCCAGCCTCGACTTGCGCTTCGGCGCGACGTGCTTGACGACCGGCGCCGGCGGAGGCGGCATTTCAGTGATGGTCGCCGCCAGCGGGGGCAAGCGCTCAGCGGAGCTGGAGGGGCGCTCCGGCCAGCCGAAGACGGTCAGATGGGCGAGGAGCGACAGGCACACCGCGATCCGCAGCGCATGCCTGGGATGCGGGCGCAGCTTAAAAAGCGCACTCAATCGCCACATGTCGACATCGATCGCCTTCACCTGTAGGCGCTAGGACAACACCGGCACGAGCAACGTTTCGACGCCCGCGGTCTCGTTCACAACGCGTACTCTCATGTCGTCGATGACGAGGCGATCGTCGCAGAACCAACGCACTGCGGCAACCAGGATGCGGTGTTCGGCAGCCAGGACGCGCGCCGCCAGGCTCGACTCGTCATCGTCGTCACGCACTGCGACCGCAGCCTGGGCCACGATCGGTCCGCGGTCGACTTGCGGCGTCACGAAATGCACGGTGCAGCCATGGACCTTGACGCCGTCGGCGAGCGCCCTCCGATGCGTTTGGAGACCGGGATACGCTGGCAGCAGCGAAGGATGAATGTTGAGCATTCGTCCCTCATACCGCGCAACCAGTTCCGCGCCGAGAATACGCATGAACCCGGCGAGTACGATGAGGTCGGGAGAGAGTGCATCGATGGCGGCGGCAAGAGCCTGCTCGAAGCCGATCGGGCTGTCGCGGTGGTGCCGCGGATCGACGATGGTGGTCGGTACGCCGCGATCGGAGGCGAGCGCAAGGCCCGCGGCGTCGTGACGACTGCTGATGACGCTGACGACGTGGCCCGCGATAGTGCCTGCGTGTTCGGCGTCGAGAATCGCGGCCATGTTCGACCCGCGGCCGGAGATCAGGATCACCACTCGCTTCATCGGTCTCGCGCTGTCATGCAGCGGCTCATGTGACGACCGTCGCCGGTCCGCCGTGGCGGCGGCGTTCGACGCGGCCGATCGCGTACGCGGTTTCTCCCTGCGCCGCCAGCCGTGCGATCGTTGCGTCCGCGTCGCCCGAGGCGACGACGAGGATCAATCCGATGCCGCAGTTGAACACGCGGTGCATCTCCGCGGTCGCGATGTTTCCCGTGCGCTGCAGCCAGTCGAAAATCGGCGGCCGCGGCCAGCGCGACGCATCGATGCGCGCGGCCAGTCCCTGAGGAAACATCCGGTGCGTATTCTCGACGAGCCCGCCGCCGGTGATGTGCGCCATGCCTTTGACTTCGATCGCGGTCAGCAGCGCCAGTACCGGCTTGACATAGATCCGCGTCGGCTCGAGCAGCACGTCTCCCAGCGTGCGCGAGCCTGTGACGCCGGGGACAGGGCGCACGAGATCGGCACGGCTTGTCTCGAGGATCCGGCGGATGAGCGAGAAGCCGTTCGAATGCGGACCGCTCGAAGCGAGTCCGATCAGCGCGTCGCCCTCCACGATGGCGCGGCCGTCGATCGCGCCATCTCTTTCGACGACGCCGACGGCGAATCCCGCCAAATCGTATTCGCCGGCAACGAAGGCGTGCGGGTGTTCGGCGGTTTCCCCGCCGATCAACGCGCAACCGGCCTGTTCGCAGCCCGCGGCGATGCCCTTGATGACCTCGCTTGCAACCGCGACATCGAGATGCTCGCAGACGTAATAGTCGAGGAAGAACAACGGCTCGGCGCCCTGGACCAGGATGTCGTTGACACTCATCGCGACCAGATCGATACCGATCGTATCGTGCCGGCCCAGCGCAAACGCGAGCTTGAGCTTGGTGCCCACGCCGTCGGTGCCTGCGACCAGCACCGGTTCGCGGTAGCGTTTGGGCAGTTCGACCAGCGCGCCGAAACCGCCGATGCCGGCGAGGACTTCGGGGCGCAGCGTTCGCTTGGCGTACGGCTTGATCCGTTCGACCAGCGCGTCACCCGCATCGATGTCGACGCCGGCCTCGCGGTAGGAGAGCGTCGGGCTGGGGGCGTTGCGGGGCATCGGATTGAGTCGCGGCGGAGGGCGGGGTAAAGTGCAACGCTTTGCCTTCGATTTTACCGAAAAAATGACCTCTTCCGGTCCGGATCTCGACGCTGCGCCCGAGTTGGCCTCGGTTGCGGCGGCACCGCGCGCGACGCCGCCGCTCCGGCCGGTGCATTATCTGTGGATCGCCGGCACCGTGCTCGCGGTCGCCGCGTTGCTGCATTGGCTCGGGCCGATACTGACGCCGTTTCTGATCGGCGCGATCCTCGCCTATTTCGGCAGCCCGGCCGTTATCTGGGGCGAAAAGCATCGTGTGCCGCGCGCGCTCGGCACGCTGCTCGTCATCGTCCTGATTCTGCTGCTCGTGCTCGCGCTGCTGCTGGTGCTGATACCGCTGGTGCAGAGCGAGGTTACGCAACTCATCCGGCGCGTGCCCGAGCTCGCCACCGAGTTCTACAGCCGCGTCGCGCCCTGGCTCCGCGAGAAGTTCGGCTTCGAGCTGCAGCTCGACGTGGCGTCGCTCAAGCAGCTGATCGCGGACAACATGGCCAGCGCCCAGACTCTGACGCTCAAGCTCCTGTCGGGCATCAAGGCCGGCGGCACGGTCGTGCTCGGGGTGCTCATCAACCTCGTTCTGATTCCGGTCGTCATGTTCTATCTGCTGCGCGACTGGAACCGGATCATCGCGCGGGTCGACGATCTGCTGCCGCGGCGGTGGCGGCCGCGGGTACGCAAGATCGCCGCAGAGATCGATCGCGTGCTCGCCGAGTTCCTGCGCGGACAGCTTTCGGTCATGGGCGTGCTCGCCGTGTATTACTCGCTGGGACTGACGTTGGCCGGCCTGCAGTTCGCACTGCCGATCGGCATCCTGACGGGTTTGCTGGTATTTATTCCGTATGTTGGTTTCGGGCTTGGCTTGATCCTCGGCGTGCTCGCGGCGCTGCTGCAATGGTCGGGCTGGCCCGGATTCGTCGCCGTGCTGGTCGTTTACGGCATTGGCCAGCTTCTCGAAAACTACGTTCTCGTTCCGTTGCTCGTCGGGGATCGCATTGGTCTGCATCCGCTGGCTGTCATTTTCGCGTTGCTGGCGTTCGGAGAGTTGTTCGGCTTCGCCGGCGTGCTGCTCGCGCTTCCCGTGAGCGCCGCCTTGCTCGTGGGGCTGCGGCACCTGCGCGGCGCCTATTTCGCATCCGATCTATATCGCTAACTTGGAACAGCTGGTCCTCGAGCTCGCGGCACCCGAGCTGCCGAGCCTGTCAAATTTCCTTCCGGGCCGCAACCGCGAGCTGGTCGCCGCGCTTGCGCGCTTTGCGGCGGGAAGCGTTGGCGAGACCGGCTTTCTCATCTGGGGTGCGCAAGGGGCTGGCAAGACCCATCTGCTCAACGCGGGCGTTGCGCTTGCGAGCGACGCAGGGATCGCGGCGCAGCTCTACGCCGAGCCGGGCGCCGTCGATGCCCGCGGCGCGGCAGAGGCGGCGGGACTCGTCGCTATCGATCGAATCGACGAAGCGGATGCGGCTGCCTCGGCGCGTATTTTCACGCTGTACAACGCGCTCAAGCAGCGGGGCGGTCGACTGCTCGCGGCAAGCCGCACGCCGCTCGCCAGCCTGCCTCTACGCGAGGATTTGCGCACTCGGCTCGGTTGGGGGCTGGTCTACGAGGCACAACCCCTGCCCGACGAAGACAAGGCCGCTGCGCTGGCAACCTACGCGACGCAACGCGGCTTTGATCTTTCTGCCGAGGTCATCGACTACCTGCTGCGGCACGGCCGGCGCGATATGCGGACGTTGCTCGCGACGCTGGCGGCCCTGGACCGGCTTTCACTTGCCGCGAAGCGACCGGTGACGGTGCCATTGCTCAAGGCGTGGCTACAAAAGGACCTGTTCAAAGCCCCGGCGGGTGGGGTGGCGGGGAGCGGCTGATCGCGACCGGTGACATCCCGTATAACCCAATGTTTGTACGGCGAATAGTGGTTGACATGCGCAAGATCGCGCCAACTGCACGGGCATGTCAGCAAGCACCTGCTTCGCTGCCGCGTTCGATATGGAAACAGTTGTCAACCGCCTGCCACGAGGGGCCGTTAATGCGCCTGACACGACATTTGTGTCAATTATTCACCAACCCTAACGAGGACGGAAATATGAGCAAGTTGATGTCGGCGCTGCTCGCGGGCGCCTTTGCCGTGTCGCTAACGGCTGTGGCCCAAACCCCGGCGCCTGCGCCGGCCCCTTCGGCTCCGGCTGCCACGACCCCTGCGAAGACCGACGCCAAGAAAGACGCGACGACCGATTCGATGAAGTCGACCGCGAAGGAGCCGAAGAAAGCCAAGAAAAAGGTGTCGAAAAAGAAGACCTCCAAGGCAACGGCTGCCAAGGACGCCACCGCCAAAGACAGCATGAGCAAAGACAGCATGAGCAAGGACAGCATGAGCAAGGACAAGGGCAGCACGCCCAAGTAAGCTGCGTTGCAATGGCGCAACAGTCCGGGTGTCAGGAATGACTCCGGATTGTTGCTTACAGACACAAACTTCAATATAATCAAAAAGGTTTTCCGTATTTTCCCGCCCGAGCTGACAGCCCCGCTATCGACGAGCTGTGGACGACGAATCAAAACGATTTTTTCTCTGAGGATAAGCAAATGAACAAGCTGATTGCTGCATTGATCGCCGGCGCGTTTGCGCTCGGCTCGGTTGCCGCGATGGCCGATGACAAGACACCTGCGCAACCTGTCGACCAGGCGAAGCTCAAGGCCGAGAAGGAAATGGCAAAAGCCGACGCGGCCAAATTGACGCCGGAAGAAAAGAAGGCGAAGCGCGCGGCACGGCGGAAGGAACTGTCGACCACCGAGAAGACCCAGCAGGAAGGCGGCGCATCGCCTCAGACGAACGCCGCAACGGCAGCGAAGGCCACCGCGGATTCGAAAGCGCAGCCCAAGGCTCTGCCCGACAAAGCGGCGAAGCAGAAAGCGCTGACGGAGACGGAGAAGAAGGCCGGCGCGGGTCAGTAGGCACTTCGCGGCCGGTCACGCCAGAGGCAGCGCGACGGCCCCGCCCTTTTGCTCGCGCAACCGTAAATTTCGAGGACCCATGATGAACAAGTTGATTGCAGTATTGATCGCCGGCGCGTTCGCGCTCGGCTCGGTCGCCGCGATGGCCGACGACAAGACGCCGCCACAACCTGTCGACCAGGCTAAGTTGAAGGCCGATAGGGACGCCGCCAAGGCGGCCGCAGCGAAGATGACGCCGGAAGAGAAGGCCGCCGCCAAGAAGGCGAAGCGCGCCCAGCACCAAAAGCAAGAGGCGCAGGTCGAGAAGGTCGGCAATATTCCGAGTGGCCCGCAGAAGGCCG
>Ga0307479_10003679_pt1 | contig 13994 bp, 12 predicted proteins | sample atmos_gasesECM4C_FD_203743 | JGI IMG/M metagenome (GOLD analysis project Ga0307479, IMG submission 203743) | Hardwood forest soil microbial communities from Morgan-Monroe State Forest, Indiana, United States - atmos_gasesECM4C_515 | ecosystem: Environmental > Terrestrial > Soil > Temperate...
TGGTGACGCTCGCTGAGGCCATCACACTGGTGTTCCTCGTGATGCTGCTCTTCCTGCAGAACGTGCGCGCGACGCTGATCCCGACCATCGCCGTGCCGGTCGTGCTGCTCGGCACGGCGGCGGTGCTCGCAGCTTTCGGCTACTCCATCAACAGCCTCACGCTCTTCGGCATGGTGCTCGCCATCGGCCTCTTGGTCGATGACGCGATCGTGGTGGTGGAGAATGTTGAGCGCGTCATGGAGGAGGAGCACCTGGCGCCGAAGCAGGCGACGCACCGCTCGATGGGCCAGATCACCGGCGCCCTGGTTGGCATCGCACTGGTCCTCTCGGCGGTGTTCGTGCCGATGGCTTTCTTCGGCGGTTCGGGCGGGGTGATCTACCGGCAATTCTCGATCACGATCGTTTCCTCGATGATCCTGTCGGTGCTGGTCGCGCTGATCTTCACGCCCGCGTTGTGTGCGACGCTGCTGAAGCGTCCCGAGCCTGGAGCGGCAAGCCGAAGCGGCCTTTTTGGCTGGTTCAACGCGGCATTCGAGCGCGCGCAAGCGCATTACGGGCGGCAGGTGTCGGCGATCACTCGCGTGCCGGCACGCGCACTTCTCGCGCTTCTCGTGGTGGTCGCGGTGAGCGGCCTCGCCTACCTGCGACTGCCGGGCGGGTACCTGCCCGACGAAGATCAGGGTTTCATGTTCGTGCAGGTCACCGCGCCGCCGGGGGCGACGAGCTCGCACGTTGTGAACGTGGAAGATGAGATCACGCGGTATCTGCTCACGGACGAGAAGCAGGCCGTCGACGGGGTATTCCAGGTGAGCGGCTTCAGCTTCGGCGGGCATGGCCAGAGCGCCGGCCTGGTGTTCGTTGCGCTCAAATCCTGGGAGGCGCGGCCCGGCAAGCGCAATCGCGTGCAGCAGATCGTTGCGCGCTTCAACCGGCACTTTGCCGGCTCTCAGGAAGCGATGATCTTCGGCTTCGCCCCGCCCGCGGCGCTCGAGCTCGGCAACGCCAGCGGCTTCGACTTCGAGCTCATCGACAACGTCGGCCTGGGCCACGCTGCGCTCATGCAAGCACGCAAGCAGCTGCTCGGCCTCGCGGCGAAGGATCCGCTGCTTGCCGGCGTGCGCCCCAACGGTCTCGATGACGAGCCCCAGTACCGTATCTCGATCGATCGGGAAAAGGCGAGCGCGCTCGGCCTCACGCTGTCGGATATCAATGACACGATCCAGAGCGCCTGGGGCTCCTCCTACGTCAACGACTTCCTCGATCGCGGGCGACTGAAGCGTGTGTACATTCAGGGCGATGCGACCTCGCGCATGCTGCCCCAGGACCTCGACAGCTGGTACGTGCGCAACGGCGCCAGCCAGATGGTGCCGTTCTCCGCGTTTGCACACGGTGAGTGGACGTACGGCTCGCCGAAGCTCGAGCGGTACAACGGCTTGTCCTCGCTCGAGTTTCTCGGCACGCCTGCGCCAGGGAGGAGCACCGGACAGGCGTTGGCCGAGATGGAGCGTCTGGCGGCGAAGCTGCCCCATGGCATCGGCTACGACTGGACCGGCCTTTCTTACGAGGAGAAGCAGGCCGGCTCCAAGGCCATGATCCTCTACGGGCTCTCCCTCGCGGTCGTGTTCCTCTGTCTAGCGGCGCTCTATGAGAGCTGGGCCATTCCGGCAGCGGTGCTGCTCGTCATTCCACTCGGCATCATCGGTGCGGTTCTCACCACGCTCTTTCGCGGACTCGCCAACGACATCTACTTCCAGGTGGGAATGCTCACCACGATGGGACTATCCGTCAAGAACGCCATTCTCATCGTGGAGTTCGCCAAGCAGAACCACGAAGCGGGGCGCAACCTGATCGATGCCGCGACCGAGGCGGCGCGGCAGCGGCTGCGGCCGATCCTCATGACCTCTTTCGCGTTCATCCTCGGTGTCGCACCGCTCGTCATTGCCTCCGGGGCAGGATCCGGCGGCCAGAACGCGATCGGCACGGGTGTGGCTGGCGGCATGATCACGGCCACCGTGCTCGCCATTTTCCTCGTCCCGGCGTTCTTCGTGGCAGTGCTGCGCCTGGTGGAGGCACGCCGGGCACGTACGCAGGACGCCTCCGCGCTGCTCAGCGCGCAGCCGGCTTCGGGAGATTGAGCCATGAAGCGCACCATCCTTACGCTGCTCACCGCCGCTGCCGTCAGCGCGTGTACCCTGATGCCGCACTACCAGCGGCCACAGTCCCCCGCGCCGGAGCATTGGCCGGCGGACGCCGCGGGCCCGACCGCGCCTGTGCCCGCTGCTCCTGCGGCCGGGTCCGCTGCCCCACAGGCGCTACAACCCGACGCGGGCGCTGCGAGAGTCTCTGCCGACCAGATCGGCTGGCACGACTTTTTCACCGACCCGCGCCTCGAGCGGCTCATCGACATCGCGCTCGCCAACAACCGGAATCTGCGCATCGCCGTGCTGAACGTGGCCGCCTCGGAGGCGCAATTCCGCATACAACGTGGCAATCTTTTTCCCGCCATCTCAGCCACGGGCTCCGGACTTGCCGAGCGGCTGCCTGCGAACGGCGCACTGCCGTCCGGCGGCGCCGGCGCCTCAGGCAGCGGCGCTCAGGGGCCAAGCGGCACGGCGGCCACCACATTCCACTATTACAGCGCCGGAATCGGCTTCACCAGTTACGAACTCGACCTCTTCGGTCGCGAGCGCAGCCTTACGACGCGCGCCTTCGAGCAGTATCTGGCGCAGAGCGAGAGCCGCCGCAGCACCCAGATCAGCCTGGTGGCCGAGGTGGCAACCGACTACTTCGCGGTTCTCGCCGACCAGACGCTGGTCAAGCTGACGCGAGAAACGCTGCGTAGCGAGAGCGAGTCCTACGAGCTCACGCGCGCGATGTATGAGCGGGACACCACGACGCTCCTCAGCTTGCGCCAGGCGGAGAGCACGGTCGATGCCGCACGGGCGAGCCTCGCGCAGTACCAGCGCCAGCTCGCGCAGGACACCCACGCACTTACGCTGGTGCTCGGGCAGGACATCCCCGCGGACCTGCCGGAACCGAAGGACATCGAAGCCGATGGGTTGCTGGCAGAAGTGCCCGCGGGCCTGCCCTCGGACCTGCTCACGCGTCGGCCCGACATCCTGAGCGCGGAGCACGCCCTGCGAGCCGCGAATGCCAACATCGGTGCGGCACGTGCGGCGTTCTTGCCGAGCATCCAGCTAACCGCCTCCGGCGGCACCGCCAGCAACCGGCTCGGGGGTCTGTTCGGCGCGGGCACCGGCACGTGGAGCTTCCTGCCAACCATCACTGTGCCGATATTCAACGGCGGACAGAACCTCGCCAATCTCGACCTGACACATGTCGAGAAGAACGTGGCTATCGCCCAATACGAGCTGACGATCCAGACGGCCTTTCGCGAGGTCTCCGACGCTTTGAGCGCGCGCGGCACCTACCTCGAGCAGCAGCGTGCGCAGGAAGCCCTGGCGGCAGCGGACGCGGATGCTTACCGTCTCGCGGAGATGCGCTTTCGCTCGGGCGTTGACAGCTACCTCGCCACCCTCGACGCCCAGCGCTCCCTCTACGCCGCGCAGCAGGCACTGGTAACGGTTCGCCAGGCGGCACTTGCCAATCAGGTAACCCTTTACAAGGCGTTAGGCGGCGGTTGGCAGCCGCAGACGATCGGGGCGCAGTAGATTGAGGATTAGGCCCCAGGCCCACAAAGCATTCCCCTGACGTACACTATGCGAGTGGACACTCTGACCAGCATCAGGGTATTCCGGCAGGTCGTCGAGTCGGGTAGCTTCGTTGCCGCGTCCGAGCGCATGGACCTGTCCACCGCGATGGTCAGCAAGCACGTCGCCTACGTGGAGAAGCGACTCGGGGTCCGACTGCTGAATCGCAACAGTCGCACGCTCAGTCTTACGGAGCCAGGGAGCGTGTACTTCGAGCGCTGCAAGACCATCCTGGATGACCTGGAAGCCACGGAGCTGGAACTGGGGTCCCACGGTACGGTGCCCCGCGGCACCGTGCGAGTCACGTGCCCGAGCTGGTTCGCGGGGCAACGCCTCGCGGATATGCTCGCCGAGTTCCGTCTCCGCTATCCGGAGATCGTGCTCGATGTCTCGTTCGAAGACCGGTTCGTCGATCTGGTGGAGGAAGGTTGTGATCTTGCCCTGCGGGTGGCGCGTGAGAGCTCGCTTGCGCCGGGCCTCATTGCTCGGCCGATACGGCCGGTATCCTTCTTCATCGCGGCGTCACGCGAATATCTGAAGCGTCATGGCGCCCCCAAGTCCCCCGAGGAGCTCGCCCGCCACGATTTCGTGGCGGTTGGTAATATCGATGCCCTCTCATTGACGGGCTCTGAGGGAAAGATTGAAGTTCCGCTTCGTGTCGTCCTGCGCTACCGCTCGATGACCGGCGTGGTACACGCCGTCGCCGCGGGTATCGGTCTTGCGCCGTTACCGGCCATCGTCTTCGAAGAAGCGGAGTTCAAGGAAGTCTTGACGTCTGTCCTCACGGACTATCCCCTGCAGTCGCCGACGCTGTATGCCGTGTACGTCAGCCGCCGCTACCTACCCCTGAAAATCCGCGCCTTCATCGATTATCTGATGGAGTGGGCGGCCACGTTGCCAATGCCCAGACTGGCCGGGAGCGGGTGATTCGCGACTGCTGAACGCCACCCCGCTCGAGGTCACCGACCTTGGATCCAGCCAGCCCTCGGGCGGGGCAATGTGCGCCGCCTCTGCGGGACCCCAACTGCCTGGCTCGTAGGTGTAAAGCGCAGTGCTCGCCTTCACCACCGGATCGACGATACGCCAGGCTTCCTCGACGTAATCCTCGCGCGCGAAGAGTGTGCGGTCTCCCGCGAGCGCGTCGCTCAGCACGCGTACGTAGCCATTGCTCTCGGTAGCGCCCGGATGACGGCTCGCGAGGAGTTCCACCATCTGCCCCTCTCCCTGTTCCTGGCGGTCCATCACGTTCAGCCCGATCGCAACCTCAGTCTGCGGACTCAGGCGGATTCGTACGTAGTTCGCACGGGGCTCCACGGGAAGGACGCGCGGTGGGCGCCGCAGCCGCACGACTACCTCCATGCAGGTCGTAGGAAGTGACTTACCTGCACGAATGAAGAACGGCACCCCCTGCCAACGCCAATTGTCCACCGACAGCCGTAGTGCGACGAAGGTCTCGACCAGAGACTGCGGAGCGACCCCGCGCTCCTCGCGGTAACCGCGGAACTGACCGCGGATCGTGTCCTCAGGGCGAAGTGCGGGAATGGATTTCAGAACCTTTACCTTCTCGTCCCGAACTGACTCGCTGTCGAGGCGCGCCGGCGGTTCCATCGCGAGATGCGTGAGCACCTGGAACAGATGATTCTGTACCACGTCACGGATCGTCCCCGTCTGCTCGTAGAATCCGCCGCGCCCCAGAACACCGAAGTCTTCGGCCATCGTGATCTGCACGCTCTCGATGTGCTCGCGATTCCAAAACGGCTCAAGGAATGCGTTGCTGAAACGAACGAACAGCATGTTGCGCACGGGCCGCTTGCCGAGATAATGATCGATCCGGAAGACGCGCGGTTCATCGAATGTCCTGAGGAGGATCGCGTTGAGGGCGCGGGCGGATCTGAGATCCCGGCCGAAGGGCTTCTCCAGAATGACGCGCGTGCCCGCAGACGCGCCGCCGGAGCTCACGAGCTGTTCGACGACGGTTCCGAAGAGCGCCGGAGGAATGGCGAGATAGTGCGCTGGCTGACGTGCTGTCCCGAGCGCGGCGCGCAGGGCGCGGAAGGTCGCAGGATCCGAGTAGTCGCCGTCGACGTACTTCAGGAGTGAGACGAGTCTCGGGAAAGCCACTGGATCGACTCCACCGTGCTGCTCGAGGCTGTCCCGAGCGCGCGCCTGCAGCTGCGGCAGGTTCCAGCCGCTCTTGGCGACGCCAATGACGGGCACCGCAAGCGTGCCGCGCCTGATCATCTCCTGGAGTGCCGGAAAGATCTTCTTATAAGCAAGGTCTCCGGTCGCGCCGAAGAAAACCAATGCATCGCTCTGGAGGACGCACGAGTCCATCAGTTCGCCCTTTGCCGTCGTACCGGTGGCAGGACCGTGCCTACCAGTCGCTGCCCGGCCTGCAGCGCCCTCAGATCAAGTCGCCGCAGGAATTCGTCCAGCGGCATGCACCGCCAGGCTTCCGAGGTTCCAGCCACCGCTCTCAGCAGAATCATTTGGGCGTTCATGTGAGCCTACCGCGCCATCGCGCCTTGACAGGAACTTGCATCGCCAGGTGAACCTCACGTCCGAAAGACTAGAGTTAGCCTCCTGGCTGGAGCAAGCGTCGGCCGCGGAATGCACCGTTTCGCAAGAGGAAAGGCGAGGCAACGGCGCAGCAGCCAATTTCCCCTCATGAAACGTTGCATCAACCCTCGGCGGGTTCTTCGCCCTCGATCCCCGCCGTAGAGTCAAGCCTGTTTGCAGCTGCCGCATGGAGACCCCGATGAGTGCGCCTGAGGAGAAGACAAATCTCGTCGCACAGATCGAAGCTTTCGGTTTGGAGCACTTCAGGATCGTCGAGCGTCCGCTCGTGCCCCTTCGCCATCACGAAATTCGTATCCACGTGCATGCGGCATCGTTGAACTACCGCGACCTCCGGATCGCACTAGGGCAGGTTCCCAGTCACGTCAGCGACATCCGCCTGCCGCTCGTCCCGCTCTCCGACTGTTCCGGTGAGGTCATCGAGGTCGGGAGCGCGGTGGATCGCTTCCAGATCGGCGACCGTGTCGCTTCAGCGCAGATGCCGGATTGGACGGCGGGGCCGTTCAAACCCGAGAACGGGCACTCGGCGCTCGGTGGCGCCGTCGATGGGGTCCTTGGCAGATACTTCAAGGGGAATCAGCGTGGGTTTGTCAGGATTCCCGATGCGCTGTCGTTTGAGGAAGCGGCGACGCTCCCAACTGCGGCCTTGACAGCGTGGAATGCCCTGTTCGAGGTCGGCGACCTCAAGCCCGGAGAGACGGTGCTGGTGCAGGGTTCCGGCGGAGTCAGCGTATTCGCACTGCAGTTCGCGCTCGCCGCGGGTGCTCGGGTCTTCGCGATCACAGGAAGTGAGGCGAAGGTTGGGAGGCTCGAGCGATTGGGCGCGGAGCACGTGATCCGCTATGGAAGGGAACCCGAGTGGAGCCGTGCCGTTCTTGAGGCCACTGGCGGCGTCGGCGTGGACCATGTCGTCGAAACCTGCGGTACTAGCACGATCGATGAATCGATCAAAGCTACCGCCATCGGCGGCTCAATCAGCTTGGTCGGCTTGCTGACGGGCGCCGGGGGGCGTCTCGATATGCTGCCAATACTAACCAAGACTCTGCGCATTCAGGGGGTGATCGTCGGGTCGGTCGAAATGTTCGAGCGCATGATCGGCATGATCGAACACCTCAGTATCCAACCAGTAATCGACGAGGCGTTCGAGATGCAGGATATCGCGACGGCGCTCGAATATCTGAAATCCGGTCGCCATCTCGGCAAAGTCATTGTCAAGGTATAGATGGACAGGCTGCTATTCCCCGGTTTCAGTCTGATCGAAGCCGGTCAGCTCTATGCGCGACGCTTTGAGGAGCGCTCCCGGAATCTGGCGCTCGATTTCGCGCAGTCCAGAGCGCTGCTCGTGCTGGCAGAGAACGAAGGAGTCACTCAGCAGCGCCTTTCGGAGTTGACGGCCATCGCCTCCCCCTGGCTGGTCCGCATCCTCGACCGACTGGAAGTTATGGGACTTACGCAGCGGCGTCCTAACCTTGCCGATCGCCGGGCGCGATCTTTGGGGATCACGGAGGACGCCAGGGAGGTCCTGCCGTTACTCTGGAACATTGTCGGCGAATCGCTGCGCGAGGCGCTGAGAGGCCTGTCCACCAAGGAGACGGCGATCCTGGCCAAGGCGCTGCACCGGGTCATTGCAAATCTATCGGCGCCCGATCGCCTGGTGACGCCCCAGCTCGTGACGTCTCGCGGTGAGATGTTCGCCAATTTCCAGATGGAAAAGCAGCGTCTCTAATCTTGGTAACACATTTTTGCGAGTGGCGTCGGTGCTCGGAGTCCTCCGACGGTCACCGCGGCGTCCATGAGGGTATCCACACGCTCTTTTTTGGAAAGGTTGGTCGGAGCGCCGAGATTTGAACTCGGGACCCCTTGCACCCCATGCAAGTGCGCTACCAGGCTGCGCCACGCTCCGACACGATTGTTCTTATTTGGGAAAGACCGCGCTACTGGCTGGGGATCTGCCGCGCGCTCAAATCATGATACGCCGTTTTCCGCCGGGCGCGGCGCTCAGCGCCGCAGCACCCTCATCAGCTCCTCGAGCTCAACCCGCACCTGCCTCACGATCTGCTGGCTCTGCGTCACGTCGGTGCGCGCCTCCTCGCCGGTGAGCTTGTTGCGCGCCCCGCCAATGGTGAAGCCCTGATCGTAGAGCAGGCTGCGGATCTGGCGGATGACGATCACGTCCTGCCGCTGGTAATAGCGCCGGTTGCCGCGCCGTTTGACGGGCTTCAACTGGGGAAATTCCTGTTCCCAGTAGCGCAACACGTGCGGCTTCACGCCGCACAGCTCACTCACCTCTCCGATGGTGAAGTAGCGCTTGCCGGGAATCGCCGGCAGCTGGGCGTTATTCTTTGGCTCCAACATAGGCTTCGACCCGTGCCTTGAGTTTCTGCCCCGGGCGGAAAGTCACCACGCGGCGCGCGCTGATCGGAATCTCTTCGCCGGTCTTGGGATTGCGACCGGGACGCTGGTTCTTGTCACGCAGATCGAAATTGCCAAAGCCGGAGAGCTTCACCTGTTCCCCGCCGGACAGCGCGGCACGGACTTCCTCGAAGAACAGATCCACAAGCTCACGCGCTTCACGCTTGTTGAGGCCGAGCTGGTTGAACAACGCCTCCGCCATCTCCGCTTTCGTTAGGGCCATTTCTTTATTCTCGAATTCTTGCGTTCAAGTTCTCGCGCAGATCTGCCACTACGGAGGCCATGAGGCGCTCCACATCGTCGTCTGTAAGAGTGCGAGAAATATCCTGGAAAATCAAGCCCACAGCAACACTTTTTCGACCTTTTTCGAGGCTAGGCCCCCGGTACACGTCGAAAATGCGGAGATCACGCAGCAGGCTTGAGGCCGCCAAGGTTACACGCTCGGCGAGGCTACTTAAAGTGACCGACTCATCCACGACGATAGCGAGGTCGCGACGCACCTGCGGAAAGCGCGAGATCTCCTCGTAACTGGCGCGCTTCACGCCCAGTGCGGCGTCGAAGTCGAGCTCAAACAGAACCGGCGCATATGTAAAATCCAGCGCTTGCACCAGCGTGGGATGCAGTTCCCCGAGCCAACCGACTTGCTGACCGCACCGCAGCACTCGCGCCGTGCGCCCCGGGTGCAGCGCCGCCTGCGCTCCTGGCTCGAATGTGAACGATTGTGGTTTTCCGGTCGCTGCGAACAGCGCCGCGAGATCACCCTTCACGTCGTAGAAGTCTGCCGCCGTGCGCACCTCCTTCGGTACGCCCCACTGCTCAGGCAAGCGCGCGCCGCACGCCAGGCCCGCGAGCGTGTCGAGCTCGCGCGTGGAGCCGTCGCCGGCCTCGAAGAGCGTGCCGGTCTCGAACAGGCGGATGCGATCGGCCTGGCGGCGCTGATTCTCGAGCGCTGCACGCAGCAGCCCCGGCCACAGCGACACGCGCATCGCGGACAGGTCGCTCGCGATCGGATTTGAAAGGACGAGCGCCGCTCGCCCGGGAAACAACCGCACCTGCAGCGCCGGGTCCACGAAGGCGAGCGTGATCGCCTCCTGGTAGCCACGCGCCGCGAGCACGCCGAGCACCGCCCCTTCGGGCGGGTGCTCCTCGGGCAGGCTGCGAAAGCGCTGCGGCACCAGGGCAGCGGTTTCCGGGATGGCCTCGAAGCCCACCACGCGGGCAACCTCCTCGATCAGATCCGCCTCGATCCCGATATCGAAGCGGTGCGCGGCGGGGGTAACCTGCCAGCCGCTCGCGCTGCGCGTCACCTGCATCTGCAGGCCTGCAAGCGTCGCCTCGATGCGCTCCGCGGGCAGCTCCACCCCGAGCAGACGCGTCAGTTGCTTCGCCCGCAACGCCACGGCGGAACGCCGCGGCAGGTGCGCCGCGGATTGCGTCACTTCGACGGGGCCCGCGGTGCCGCCGGCCACCGGGGTCAGCAACGCAATCGCGCGCTCGATGGCACGGCCTTGCTGGGTCGGATCGACGCCGCGCTCAAAGCGCTGGCTGGCATCGGTCTGCAGGCCGAGGCGGCGTGCGCGCCCGAGGATCGCATTGGGCGAGAAGTAGGCGGACTCCAGGAACACGTCCGTGGTCTCGGCAGTCACCGCGGTGCGCAGTCCTCCCATGATGCCTGCCAGTCCCACCGCGCCCTCGCTGTCGGTGATCAGGAGCACATCCTCTGGCACGTTGACGGCCTTGCCATCGAGGAGTGTGACCGGCTCAGCGGCGCGCGCCAGGCGCACCCGGATCTCACCCCGGAGCTTCCTGAGATCGTAGGCGTGCATGGGCTGACCGAGCTCGAGCATCACGTAGTTGGTGACATCCACCACCGGGCTGATGGCGCGCACACCGGCACGCCGCAACCGCTCGCGCATCGACAGCGGTGTCTCGGCGCGATTGTTGACGCCGCGCAAGATGCAGCCGGCGAAGCGCGGGCACGCCGCGGGTGCCTCGATATGCACCGCCAGATGATCCGCGTGCCCGGCGCGAGCGCTGCCGATCGCGGGACCTGAGACCTTGGTGCCGGCAAGCGCTGCCACCTCGCGGGCGATGCCGATGACCGACATGGCATCACCCCGGTTGGGGGTGACATTCAGATCGAGCACCGGCTCATCGAGTGCGAGGTACTCGCGCAGCGGGCGGCCGAGCGGGGCATCCTGCGGCAGCTCCAGGATCCCGGCCGAGGCGTCCGCCAGGCCGAGCTCCTTTGCAGAGGCGAGCATGCCCTGGGATTCCACCCCGCGCAGCTTCGCCGCCTTGATGGTGAGGTCGCCCGGCAACTGTGCGCCCGCCAGTGCGAGCGCACTCTTGAGTCCCGCGCGCGCATTGCTGGCACCACACACGATCTGCAGCGTCGCGCCGCTTCCGGTCGAGACGCTACACACCTGCAGCTTGTCGGCCTGCGGGTGCGGCTGGGCGCTTACGATCTGCGCCACCACCACGCCTGTGAAGGGCGGCGCCGCGGCACCGAGCGCCTCGAGCTCGATCCCGGCCATGGTGAGACGTGAGCCGAGCTCGGGCGCCGGCCACGGCACCTTCACCCATTCGGCGAGCCAGGTGTACGGGACCTTCATGCGCCGAAGGTCCGGAACTGCCTGAGGAAGCGCAGATCGTTCTCGAAGAACAGCCGCAGGTCGTTCACGCCATAGCGCAGCATCGCCAGCCGATCGATACCGGCGCCGAAGGCGTAGCCGGTGTAGCGCTCCGGGTCGACACCGCTCGCGCGTAGCACATTCGGATGCACCATGCCGCACCCGGAGATCTCCAGCCAGCCGCTGTGCTTGCAGGTGCGACAACCCTTGCCGTCACAGAACACGCACGACATGTCCACTTCCGCGGACGGCTCGGTGAACGGGAAGTACGACGGGCGCAGTCGCATGGCCAGGTCGCGCTCGAAGAAGGCCTGCAGAAAGCCGTGCAGCACCGCTTTCATGTTGGCGAAGCTGACGTTCTCGCCCACCGCCAGCCCCTCGAGCTGATGAAACATGGGCGAATGGGTCATGTCCGAGTCGCACCGGTAGACGCGGCCCGGCGCGATCACGGCGAGCGGCGCCCCGTGCTCGAGCAGCGCGCGAATCTGCACCGGTGAGGTGTGGGTGCGCAGCAGCCGCCCGTCGGGAAAGTAGAACGTGTCGTGCATCGCGCGCGCCGGATGATCGGGCGGGATGTTGAGCGCGCCGAAGTTGTGGAAGTCGTCCTCGATTTCAGGTCCCGAGGCGACATCAAAGCCCGCGCGGCGGAACAGGGTCTCGATGCGCAGGCGCGTCTTGGTCACCGGATGCAGTCCGCCCGCCTCCTCGCCCCGGCCGGGCAGGCTGACATCGATGCGACCGGCGCTCAGGCGAGCCTCGATATCGGCGCGCCGCAGTTCCTCGCGGCGCGCCTCCAGCGCCGTCTGCACGCGCTCCTTGGCTTCATTGATGCGTGCGCCGGCCGCGGGGCGCTCGGCGGCATCGAGCGCGCCGACGGCCTTCAGCTGCTCGGTGAGCGTGCCCTTCTTGCCCAGCCAGCGTACGCGCGCGTCCTCGAGCGCCGCGAGATCGCCGCACGCGGCCACCTCATCGAGCGCCTGCCGGATAATGACCGTCAGGTCTGCCAAGACCGACCCCCCTTCCGGTCAGCCGCTACCGAGAGCGCTCTTTGCCTGCTGCGCGATCGCGCCGAATGCTGCGGTGTCGTGCACCGCGATGTCCGCGAGCACCTTGCGGTCGATTTCCACACCGGCCTTGTTCAGGCCGTTGATGATGCGGCTGTAGGAGAGCCCGTGCAGGCGCGCCGCGGCGTTGATGCGCGCGATCCACAGCGCGCGGAACTCGCGCTTGTTCTGCCGCCGGTCGCGGTAGGCGTACTGGCCTGCCTTGATGACGGCCTGCTTGGCCGCGCGATAGACCTTTCGCCGGGCGTTGTAGTAGCCCTTCGCCTTGCCGAGAACTTTCTTGTGACGACGTCCGGCCGTCACGCCACGCTTCACTCGTGCCATGGTGGTGCCCGCTTACTTGTGGTTGGGGAGAAGCTGCCTGAGACGGCCGACATCGCTGTCGTGCACGAGACTCGAGCCGCCGGAGCGTGCCTGGCGTTTGACCTTGCGGTCCTTGTGGCCGAGATTGTGGCGACGGTTGGCCGCGTAGCCCTTGAAGCCCTTCGCCGTCTTGCGAAAGCGCTTGGCCGCGGCCCGGTTGGTTTTCAACTTGGGCATTATCTCACTCCTGGTTGTGTAGCCCCGTTCGCAGGCCGCTTGCGCAGCCGCTGCGGGCGAACGCTCCACAGGCCTCATCGCCTGCGTGAGCGTTACTTCTTTTTCGGTGCAAACACCATGACCATCTGCTTGCCTTCCAGGAGCGGGTTCTGCTCGACCACCGCATGCGGGGCGAGATCGCCCGAAACCCGATCAAGGAGCTTGCGCCCGATGTCCTGATGCACCATCTCACGGCCGCGGAACCTCAGGGTCACCTTGGCCTTGTCGCCCTCGTTCAGGAAACGCGTCAGATTACGCAGCTTGATCTGGTAATCCGCCTCCCCCGTGCCGGGCCGAAACTTCACTTCCTTGACCTGGATCTGCTTCTGCTTGCGCTTGGCAGAGTGGGCTTTCTTGTTCTGCTCGAACAGGAACTTCCCATAATCCATGATGCGCACCACCGGCGGTTCGGCGGTCGGCGACACCTCGACCAGATCAAGCTCCGCGGCGGACGCCATCTGCAGGGCGTCGTAGCGCGACATCACCCCGGCTTGCGACCCATCGGCCGCGATCACACGCAGTTGCGGCGCGTTGATCTCTTCATTGCGCCGCACCCGCTTTATTGCACTAGCGATTCGTCAGCCCTCCAATACCTGGCGCCCGCGGCTTTCGAGCTCGACACGGAGCCGTTCGGCGAACGTCTCCGGGACCATCGTGCCCAGGTCCTTGCCGCTTCGTGTGCGCACTGACAACAGATTAGCGGCTACTTCCTTGTCGCCCGCAACCAGGAGATACGGAACACGCCTCAGCGTGTGCTCGCGAATCTTAAAGCCGACCTTCTCGTTGCGCAAGTCGGACTCTACACGAAAGCCCTGATTTTTCAGGGTTTCCGTAATGCGACGAACATATTCATCCTGCCGGTCGGTAATGCTGAGCACCACCGCCTGCACCGGCGACAGCCACGCGGGCAGTTTGCCTGCGTGGTGCTCGAGCAGGATCGCGAAGAAGCGCTCCAGAGAGCCGAAAATCGCCCGGTGCAGCATTACAGGCGTGCGCTTGGCGCTGCGCGCGTCGATGTA
>Ga0307479_10003680_pt1 | contig 13993 bp, 17 predicted proteins | sample atmos_gasesECM4C_FD_203743 | JGI IMG/M metagenome (GOLD analysis project Ga0307479, IMG submission 203743) | Hardwood forest soil microbial communities from Morgan-Monroe State Forest, Indiana, United States - atmos_gasesECM4C_515 | ecosystem: Environmental > Terrestrial > Soil > Temperate...
AAGCTGTCCAGAGTCGCGCACGTGTCTACGTAGGCGTCCACATACATCAATTCTTCTGCTGCGAGAGCAGTATGGTTAAGAATCAGGATGATTGGAGTACCAGGGCTGAACCGCTTGATTTCCCGTGCTAATTCAGGATCAATCATTTTGGGCGCTCGATGGGCCAGCAGGACTAGGTCAAACCTGCTTTGCTCCATCCGTTCTAACGCCTCACGGGCGTTGCAAGCAGTCTCTACCCTGTACCCACTCCCTTTCAGAGCAAACGTGAGCATTTTGAGGGCCTTTGGGTTATCGTCCACATAGAAGACTGTCTGCTGAGCCCTCGTCTTCCGATCCCTTCTGATGGCGGAGAATATCCGATTCCGTGACTGGTCAGCCGGATCGCTCAGGTACGGAGAATTAGGAAATTGCGGACGATCAGCATTTTCGATGTGGTAGGTCTTCTTGAGTTCGGCTGTTGCGGCATTTGTGTCGTAGGAGTCGTTTATGGGTGGGTTCATTCTTCTTTCCCGCCGCTGGTAGCCTTCGAACGGTCCACGATTAAGTTTCTGTTCCAGCCGATCGCTGAACCCGGCAGGCAAGTCGAGGAGTGCATCCTGGCCGACCAAACGCATTATGTTGCGAGTCCCATCCAGTATTGCCGCACAACGTTTGCAGCCTTTGAAATGCTCTTCCATCCGCGCCGCCAAGTCGCCAGTAATCTCTTCGTCGAGGTAATTCGAGATCTCGCGCCAGACCTCTTCGCAGCTGAGTCTCCCTACCTTGGCCTCGCCTGTGTTCATTTGCTTCGCACCCATGTTCCACCTGACATAAGGGCATTGCCATTCGGAGCGACATCAAGTCTCACCCATACAAGAAGGCGGCGTCATGTCATCCGTGCAGAACATGAATAAGTCCGTCCAGGCTGTCCATTGTGGCGTCTGGCTTCACGCCCAATTCGTCTTCGGAAAGATTGCACCGGTTCACCCAGCAAGTCCAGAACCCGAAGCTCTTGGCCCCCGCGATGTCCCAGAAATTCGAGGATACAAAGGCAATCGCACTATCGGGCACGCCCAGGTGCTGCGAAACCAGGCCATACACACGCGGGCTCGGCTTATAGATCTTTACTCCGTCAACACTGATGACGTCCGTGAATCGGCCTCTCAGACCGGAGTTCTCCACTGCGGCAGCTAGCATCTTCGGCGAGCCATTCGACAAGATGGCCAACTTATGTTGTGACAATTTGTCCAACGCCGGCTTCACCTCGGGAAAGGTCTCGAGGTGCAGATAAGATTCCATCAACTCTTCGCAGGTCTCAGGAGGGCAAGGGAGGGTTAGACTGCGACACGCAAATGCCAGCGCCGATTGCGTGACCGTCCAAAAGTCTTCGTACCGTTCGGTGAGGCTGCGGAGCCAGGTGTACTCCAGTTGCTTGGTGCGCCACAGCTTGCTCAGTTCGGCGCCTTGGCCAGGGAACCTGCGGTTGCAATGTGCGATCACGGAATGCACGTCGAACAACGTGCTGTAAGCGTCGAATACGACCGCTTGGGCGCACAGTTTCATTGTGCCTCTCCCCCTCTGTGATCCCGAATGACAAGGTCTACTCTAAACGCACGACGCTTCGGATTCAGGTAGCTGAGAGAGCCGACGTTCCACGCAGGCCCTGTAACTCCGCAACTCTCCTCCTACGGAGATAGTCAATCGCAGAATCGACAGAAATCTTTCCAGGGCCAAAGATGAGAACCAGAACAGCAGCGAACAAGAATGTGTACGGGTCGGCGGCGTAAAACTTGCCCGGATCCGAGAAGATTGAGAAGAGCGCCTCCCGGTCTGCCGTGATGTACGCCACCAGCATGTTAAACGTGAGCGGTAGCGCGATGATCCTCGACCCGAGGCCGAGGAACAGTAACGCCCCACCCACACATTCGAGGGAACCGACCAAGTAAGCATTGAACGTAGGGAACGGTATGCCCAAACTCGTGAAGAAGTCAACGATTTTGGGGATGTGCATTAGCTTCCCGAGTCCAGTCTGGAAGAACTGCCAGCCCCAGTAAAGGCGCACAACGAGGAGGAGCGGGGATTGCAAATAGGAGAGCGTTCTCTCACAAACCGAATATACCTGGGTAGCGGTTTCGATGATCTTTTTCATGGTTGTCTTTCTGACTAGGAAATAGATCCCTGATTTGCTGATTTAGGCCGGCAAAACCAGCCTAACGTCGACCAATTCTCAAACCAGTTCTGTACAATTCCGAGGAGATTGCTCTCGGGCACGTCACTTCGCTGAAAGGCGAGGACTACTGCATCGGACAATGTCTTTCCTTCTCGAAGAGCGTTGAGAAAAGTGAATGCTTCCAGGTCGAGTCGTTTGAAATAAACACTGTATTGAATGCGATGAGCCACCAAGTAGACAGCCTGCGGCTTTTGGCGCGCGACTTTGCGCACTCGCGTTTGTTTCCGGCGCTCCGAGACCGCGTTACTTGCCATACCACCTTCGGAGCTATCTTTTCTGATCGCAACGAGCAAATCCACGGGGTATCGCAATTTAATTAGCTGAAGGTAGGGTTGCAGGCTGAATTGGGGGTCTGGCTCCGAGGCTAGCGCATCTGCAGGTGTTAAGACCGGCTTCGCTGCACCATCGAATGCCTCGATCTCAGCCCACTCCAGACGAACCATATCCAGCGCTAGACCTGCTCGCGGCTGAATCCATTCCGGATGGCTCCCCAACCACGATTCCAAGCGCGAACCCAGGTTGCGCAGAGTAAATGACTGAGAAGGACAATCGACGAGGTAGGCTTTGCACAATGCATCAAATCGTCTTCGGCCGAGGATTGCCCGAAGACCTGGAAAATCCTCGTCCAAGGATGCGAGTACGCGAAACCAGTACTGGCGATTGTAGATCTCCAGGCGCTCAAACGAGCTCAGGCGATCATTGGGCTTGATGAACTCTGCCGCCACTTCGCGCATGGACTTGCCGTCTCGATTGCGTGGCTGCATCTGCTCCCCGGGGGTGAGCGGTTGCATGACAGCCTCGAGCATACGGTGTTGGATCTCAAGCAGGTTCATGATGCGACCGCCATTTCTGCGATGAACCGATTTGCCTTTAACGCCTCGTTGTGGACCTCTGCAAAGGATGGTATGTTGTCGTCCCATTCGAGGAGCGTCGCTGTGCGGCCTGTTCTTTCGATGGCACGCGCATAAAGTTTCCAGACCGGATCGATCACAGGGTGGTCGTGCGTATCCAGAATGTACTTTTCAAACTTGGAATGCCCCGCGATATGGATCTGCGCTACCCGCTCTGCTGGAACACCATTCACGTAGTCATGGGGATTGAAGTTGTGGTTTCTTGACGATACGTAAATGTTGTTGACGTCCAAGAGAATGCCACAGTCAGCCAATTCCACCACTTCAGTAAGAAACTCCCACTCCATCATCTCCGAATCGTGGAATTCCGCATAACTGCTGACGTTCTCGACCGCAATCGGTATCTCAAGAAAGTCCCGCACTTCGCGAATTTTCTGTGCGGTGAGGCGGGCGGCCTCGAACGTATAGGGCATGGGCAGCAGGTCGTGACTGTAAGTCCCATCGACGCTGCCCCAGCATAAGTGGTCAGTGAGCCAAGGGGTCCTGGTGCGCCTGATCAGAGCCTTCAGTCTCTTCAGATGCTCACGATTGGCAGGCTCGGGAGAGCCGAAGTACATCGATACACCATGTTGGACGACGAGATAGCGCTCAAGAATCTGCTCGAGCACATGCAGCGGTCTCCCGCCATCGATCATGTAATTTTCTGAGATAATCTCGAACCAACTCACAACCGGCTTTTCCGAGAGAATGTGCTGGTAGTGCGGCACGCGAAGGCCTATTCCGACGCCAAAGTCTGTGAACCCATTGAACGGATTTGCAGGCATGTCAGTAGCTTTCCTAGAAAAAGAGGGTCGGGACATTCAACCCCGACCCACTGGGGTTGAGGTGCCTTAGTTCTGCTCCTGTTTGGGTTGATCATCTGGCATTTTGGATCCATCGGTTGCGCAGCCGCCCTTGCCTTTGCAGGAGTTCTTGCCTTTGCAGCCGTTGTCACTGGCCTTACAACCACCCTTGCCTTTACAAGAATTTTGGCCCTTACAAGCGTGCTTTTCAGTTTTGTCTTTGTCCTTCTTGTCCTTGCCGCCGTCATCACTCATGCTCACCGACCTGATTCCGGCATTGCCCTGGTTCTGGCCTAAGGCTTGTGCGTTAAGCTTTGCACTTGTGCCTGTCATCAAGCCTGCCAGCGCAGCACCTGCCAACAGAGCCTTCATTGAGTTAGTCATCTTAATCGCTCCTTTTACGTGTTGATTTGTGAAATCCGTGCGCAGCAACACTCGTTTTCAGGAGAAGCTCACACCTCTCTGGTTGAGGAGGATTAAGTGAACTGTCACGCTACGAACCTTCCCTTAGGTTGGAGGGAACTCTCGATGGTTGCTCCGTGTCAGCCTGAATGTCGCTGGCTGGCGATACGATGTGCATTCGACCAAGAAAGTTACGTGCGGAGTGAGCAAACGTGAGAACGACAAAACCGCAGTTCGGTCCGCTTCACCTTCGACATGCGCGTCAGGCAAAAGGAATTCACGAGCTGCAAGGTGAGGCGTGAATCTCTTTTCACAATGCGAAAGAAGCGCGAGGTTCGACGGGCATGACCACACACTTCTGAGCGGCTGAAGAGTCGCTGGCGAGCGCCACCGGTGCCACCGGACGTAACTTCCCTTGACCCCCGAGCATCGAATCGTCCAGTTCAAGGAAGTATTGTTTCAGGAGTCTTTTATCGGCCTCGGCGTCTCACGGCTTGTTGTAGAGTCCTGCGATGCGCGGCACCTGCGAAGCCGCCATGTTTTTCATAAAGTGAGCGCCGGCTCAACTGCAGAAAGACAAAATCGAGAAGTGAAAAGCGACCATGCATCTAAAAGAGAGAGATACTTACCGCGGGTGGAATCGGTTTATTGCTGTCAGGCCTGGTTCCGTATGCTCACTCGCAGACAAAGAATGAGGTTGGACTAGTGATCGGCGCAACCACGACGCCGAGCCAAACCCTCTCCAGCGGTGGAAGTGGACCGGCGTGCGACCTGCGATCATAGAAGCCCAACACTAAGGGGGGACTATGAGTTCACGCCGTACGTTTATACAGAGTGTGATTGCCACAACGGCGGGTCTTGGGGGCGCCGCGCGGCTGCTCGGCATGAATCGACCGCGCGCATCCGATCGTTCCAAAACGATGCCGGTACGAGTGATTACGCCCGACGTTGAGGACCTGCGGTTCACGATCGACAATGGCGTGAAGGTATTCCATCTCATAGCCGAACCGGTGAAGAGAAAAATTGCGCCCTGGAAGACGATTGATTGCTGGAGCTTCAACGGCTTCTGCCCGGGCCCTACGATACAGGTGAACCAGGGAGATCGTGTCCGCATCGTGCTGGAAAATCACCTTCCGGAATCGACTGCAATCCACTGGCATGGCCTGGAAATCCCCTATGCGATGGATGGCATGCCGTACCTTTCACAGAAGCCCATTGCGCCCGGATCACGGCTCGCATATGAGTTCACGGTTCATCAGAACGGCACGTTCTTTTATCACTCGCACTCACCCATGCAGCAAATGATGGGCATGGTCGGCTTGTTCATTCTGCATCCGCCGCGAGCGCACTCCCCTGCCGTTGATCACGACTTCGGGATCGTGCTGCAGGAGTGGGCCGTGCTGCCGAACAACACCGTCCCGAATACCGCCAATATGGAGTGGAACTGGCTGACCTTCAACGGCGCCGTGAGTCCAATGACCACACCCTTGGTCGTCCAACTCGGCAGTCACGTACGCATACGATTCGTCAACATCGGCATGGACCACCATCCGATCCATCTGCACGGCCACACCTTCGTGGTAACCGGCACAGAAGCGGGGCGACAGCCGGAAACTTTGTGGGGACCCGCCAACACGGTGCTGGTTGGTGTTGCGCAAGCACGTGACATCGAATTCGTTGCGAACAACCCTGGAGAGTGGATGCTGCACTGCCATATGCCGCACCACAACATGAACGCCATGAGCGACCTGCTCGGGGATCGCATGATGATGACCGCCGACACAGAAGACATGCGGGCTCTTCGGCAAATGCAGACCCTAGCCGACCGGACGGGCTTCGAGCACATCCATCACGCACCTATCGCGCCGAATGCGAACCAGGTGCCAGGTTTCCCCCAGGATGCCTTCATGGACATGGGCATGGATGAAACCGTGGCCAAGCCGGAAAACAACGGGCTCCCGCGGAACTGGAGCGCAATGATGATGGGCATGATGACCCTGGTGCGAGTCCTGCCACCCCATTTGTATGAGCGTGTCATGAACGATGTACGCAGCGGCCATATTGCGCCGCTTCCGCCGGCCCCGGGCCAGCACGAGCACGAAGGAGGTGGGGAATGAGATGGCGACTTTCGAGGTTTGTCTTCCTGCTAGCGTCCTCTCTGATCGTGTTGCTTGGGGCAACAATTGCCTTCCCACAGGAGTCGGGGCGCGATCCGCACCATGAGCGAGCGTTGACAGGGATGACACAGCGGAAATCCGAGCAACAAGTAACGCAACCGGTACCGCAGGTGTTTTTTCCTATGGCCGACCAACCGGAAATAGAGATGCACCATCACGGCCAGATTCCCGAGGTAATGCCGCAGTTTCCGCATCTGGGGAACTCCCAGCGCGTCGCCTCCGGCGCGACTTACCAGCTCGAGGACTTGGAGCGCATGGCAACGTCGCACAATCCGACCCTGGGTCAGGCACAACGCGCACTGGAAGCGGCACGTGGCCGAGAGCGGCAAAGCGGGCTATATCCAAACCCGACCGTTGGCTACGAGGGCGAAGAGATTCGGGGTGGAGTGTACGGTGGTGGCGAGCAAGGATTTTTTGTGGAGCAGCCGATCATTCTTGGGGGAAAACTGGGGCTTAATCGCAAGGTGGGTGCTGGCGAAGTAAAGCAGCTTCAGGCTGAGGCCGAAGCGCAACGGCATCGCGTGGAGAATGACGTGCGCGTGGCGTACTACCATACGCTTGCGGCCCAGGAGAAACTCGCGATTGAGCGTGATTTGGTTGGTATCGCCGAGAGTACGGTGCGCATCGTGCACCAGCTCGGCAACGTCGGTCAAGCAGACGAAACAGAGGTCTTGGAAGCCGAAGCAGAAGAGCAGCGTATGGAGATCGCTGCTGGCGTCGCCCAACTCATGCTGCGGCGTCAATGGACGACGCTGGTTTCGATTGTCGGTGTTCCATCCCTACCCGATGGGAGCGTGGCCGGCCGAATCGATTCTGAGTTGCCTTCGCTAGACGAGAACCAGTTGCTGACCTCGTTGCTCGTAGCCAGCCCCGCCGTGCATTCTGCGCAGGCCGGTGTGGACCGGGCAGAAGCTGCACTGCGCCGGGCCCGGCATGAAACTATCCCTGACCTCACATTCAAAGGCGGATTGCAACAGAATTACGAACCGCTCAGCGCAGGTGCAGGCCGTGAGGTCGGCCTTCAAGGGTTCGCTGAAATTGGCTTACATCTTCGTCTGTGGGACCGCAATCAGGGCGGCATCGCCGCAGCCCGGGCTGATCTCGAAGCCGCACAAGAGGAAGCGACCCGCGTCGATCTCGACCTTCGCAAACGCTCTGCCATGTACACCGAGGAGTATCGCAGCGCACGTTTAACGGCTGACCGGTATCGGGTCGAAATCCTTCCTCGGCTGGAGCGAGCTTATGGCCTCATGACTGCGCAATACAGTGCAATGACCGCCTCGTTCATTCGCGTCCTCAATCTCCAACGTATGCTTTACGAAAATGAGACAGGCTATGTTGATGCTCTCGAACGTGCTTGGACGAGCAACGTCGCTCTAAACGGATTTCTGCTGGAGGGAGGACTCGTAGCTCCGGCTTCGATGGAAATAGAAATGCCTGCATGCGCCATGGAACGGATGGACTCGGTGGACGGGGGCTTCAGCGCGTTTGATAGGCTCTTCAATTTGACATCCAGATAGGGTCTGGAGGCTCCAGCACGCTCGCATGATGGGATCCAGACCCGCCCTCACGAAACTTCCGGTCGAAACCGCGCATCTCACGGGTAACGTTTCTTTTTCTCCTGGAGGCCCAACGGTGGAAGAGACCGAAACTCGGGAACTTGAACAGCGTCCGATCACCAAGAAGTCATCGTTCCGGTTCTGGGAGGCGCGGCGATTTATTACCGTGGGGTCGCTCGGTCTGGCGATAATCCAGGGAGTCTGTGCTACGGCGGTATTCCTCAGCGGCATAGGTACTGCCCTTGGGTTCTCGTCCCTTATTGCAGCAACTGCAGCCGGGCCAGCGACGGGTTTGCACGCGAACAGGTTCCGGATTACGATGCTGGCCTTCGCCGGACTCGGGGCCGCAGTCAATCTTATGCTTCTATGGAATGCAGAGCGGATTCGCAGGAACCCATCTGCTCGTTGGCGAATGCGTCCGCTTACTCGAAAAGAACGCTGGGAGAAGTGGATCCAGCTCGGCGCATCCGTCCTTACCCTACTTCTGATTGCCGGGGAACTTCTCGCGCACCCGCTCTTTCACCACGAACTGTAGCCACCCTTATCGGCTGGCAGGCTCCGACTTCTCAAGTTCGCCTTCAAGCCTCGCACGCAACCGATCACCGAAACCGATCGGCAAAGCAAACGTGCGCTCGTCCGCGATCAGATAAAGAATGTTGTGAGTCGAATCCAAAATTGCCGCGCAATGGCGACAGTGGGCGAGATGTTTCTCCACGCTCGCACGCACGGAGGGATCGAGATCCCCGTCGATGTAATTGGAGATTTCGCGCCAAACGTGTTCGCAGTCGAGAACCATGGTCAGCCTTTCAGTCTTTCTTGCCTTGCGCGACTAGTTCAGGCGCGACAATCTTCTGCATTAACAAGCGCGCCCGGAACAACCTGGTTTTTACCATCCCTTCGGTGATGCCGAGCAATTGAGCGGTTTCTGTGATATTCATCTCCCGCACGTCACGCAAGATCAATACCTCACGGTACTTTTCCGGCAGTTGGTCGACTGCACGTTGGAGAGTCTCCCTTAGTTCCTTCCGGTCAAGAGCCTCGGAGGGAATCTCGCGCCAGTCAGTCAGAACTGCCGGCGTGTAATCACCGTCACCTTCATCCATGAAGGCTTCGAGCGAAACCTCAGACTCCGAACGTGAGCAGCGAAGTTTCATGCGCGCTTCGTTCAACGTGATCTTAACCAGCCACGTACTGAACTTCGAGTCTCCACGGAAGCTGCCCAGAGCCTTATAGGCCTTTAGGACCGCTTCCTGCACAATCTCCTCAGCATCAGCTTCGCTCTTCACAACCGAGTAAGCGGTCAGGAAGACTGCCCGCTCGCAGGGCCTTATTAGTTCATAGAACAGCTCCCGCTCTCCAGAGATGATACGAGAAATCATCTCCGCTTCCGCGAGCGACTGCGGGTCCTTCGTGGTCGACGTCTGAATCTCGTTGTGAATCAAGCGGCAACTCGCGAATTACAAGCCACCCACCCCGCAGTATGGTGGGGCCGGAAAGGTTCAGCAGCAACTGCTAATTCGAGAGTCTTTATGAACCTATCCATCTCCCCGCTCCCGCGATCTGCTCCCCGGAATTTTCTGTCCTGACGACCTTCTTGATGACATCTTCAGAAGGAAAGTTACAACCGCACCAAGTGACGCTGACCGTCTTCAAATTCTCCGGGTGTGTCTCACAGCTGCGTCTGCACGCAGGCCTCTTGGGGTACGCTCGATCGAAGCCATTCAGCTAAGGTCAGCCGACAATCAAGCGGCAGGGCCACAGAAGATCCGTGTAACTTTTGTCCATCGCCGCGCGTCTGATTGGAAGAACCAGGCTTCATCCTTACGTTTTTATCGGATTATGTTGACGTAAAGCTCCTAAATGGCCACGAGTGATGGGAAAGCACTTCCAGTCACCATCGAGGAATAGTTCCAGAGTCACGGAGAACGTGGTGTCCACACTGTTGCGGTAAGTAAACACACGGCGCTGAGAATAAGTTTCGAAGTACTTGATTCTTGTTGGTTTGAGCAAAGCATCAGGCGCCATTCTGGAGGCAAAGCGAGGTTTGCCGATATGGCAAGACTAGGTCGCAGCCCAAAGCCGGTTCCCGACGCTTTTCGGGAAGGAAAAAGGAAATAAATATATGAAACTAGCAATGATCTCCAAGATTCTGCTGCCTGGGCTGACCCTGCTATTGGCTACCAGCACATTCGCAGCAAACAAAGGGAACATGGGTTCATTCAAAGTGCTTGAGCCCGTCACCGTCGACGGACATCAGCTGACACCCGGGCAATACAGGCTGGCCTGGGACGGAACAGGTTCAGGCGTTGCGCTAATGATTCTGTCGCAAGGGAAGCTGGTGGCAACTGTGCCCGCTCGTTTGATTGAACTAGGCCAAGCCAGCCGTGACAACGCGACCGAGTCACACAAAAACGAGGATGGCAGCCAGTCTCTGACCCAGATCGATTTCGCCGGCAAAAAGTACGCGCTGTCTTTCGGCGATGAGTCGGCCGTGACAGGATCAATGTCGCAGACCGGAAGCCAGTAACAGCCCTTGGCCAGGCAACAGCTACACGGTTCAACTACACCGGGCGCAAAAAATGGCCATGGCCGTTCTTGCGCCTGGTCCTAGAAGAGGTCGTAGAGGCGTTGCCGAGGAGATCCGCCAAGTGTCCCCTATTGATCGAGTCCGTACCGAAGACTGCCGGGAGTCAGACACCGAAACCTCCAGACTTGAGCATTACGACAGCGGACTCACGCTACCGATAGAAGACCCGGAGGATTTTGCTGAGCTTGTCAGGAGGTTAACGAAATCGACCTGGTTTTGTGAGGTTGCGGAGGCTTAAGTCCGGGTGGCGATTCTCAGATCGCGTTATCGCATTGGAGCAGGGCAAAGAATGTGGGAATAGTAGCAAGGGAAGCGGGCTACTAGATAAGCGGGCCGAAAGCCTCGCCGGTGTCCGTCCAGTCGATTCACTTGATCGCCGCTCTGTGACGGACCCCGTGTCCTGCGTGGATACTGGATATTTCGAGGCCGCCCGGTTGTCGTTGGTTGCCAGTCGAAGAGAAGAGGCTCAGAGTTCCATGTTGCCCGTCTGTTTTGCACGCGGTTTTCGGTCAGCACGCCGAGTCCTGGTCCATATAGCGCTCAGTTTCTTAGTTGTAGCCATGGCGCTCCGCGGGGGTGGTGAGCTTGTGGCTCAGGAGCCGCCCAGTCCGGCCTCGGCCGATGGCCTCCAGCAGGAGCGGCCCCCGGCTGCGGGAGGTCCAAAATCCGATGTTGGGCCCTACGCAATTCCGAGAAAGAAGGACGAGCCTCCGACCCCTGCCCCGCCGGAAAGGCCGAAGAAGATCGAGGGCCTACCTGACTACTCTATCCGCGTGGATGTGCCTCTGGTGGAAGTTCCGGTCACTGTCACCACGAAGGGCGGACGGTTTATTTCCACTCTGCAAAGAGAGAACTTCCGGGTGTACGAAGACGGGGTACCGCAGACAATCAGCAACTTCACCGTGGCGCAAGCGCCAATTACGGCTGTGCTCCTCACGGAGTTTGCCTCGACCAATTACGCCTTCGTGGAGGACGCCCTGCGCGCCTCTTATAGCTTCGCCAACACGCTCAGACAGGACGACTGGGTAGCGGTCGTTTCTTATGATATTAGGCCGCAAACTTTAGTCGACTTCACTCGGGACAAGGGGGCAGTTTACGGCGCGCTGAACCAGTTGCGTGTACCCGGTTTTGCCGAAACCAATCTGTTCGACGCTCTCTATGACACCCTCGACCGCATCGATCGGATCGAAGGGCACAAGTATGTCGTCCTGGTCAGTACCGGCTTCGACAGCTTCAGCAAGATTAACCTCGATCAGATCACGAGGAAGATCAAGTCCACACACGACCTGACTATCTTTGCGATCAGTGTGGGGTGGATTGCACGGCAAAGGTACGAGACGGCGGGCCGAACCGCACCACATGGACTAGGTATCCCGATTTCGCGAATCGACTACTTGCAGGCAGACAACCAAATGCAAACCTTTGCCCGCCTGACCGGCGGTCGCTTTTACCAGCCACGCTTTGAGGCGGAATACCCTGAGGTCTTTCACGATATCAGCGGCGACATCCGGAATCAGTACGAAATTTCCTTTCACTCCACCAACTCTAAGCTTGATGGGAGTTACCGCAAACTGAAAGTCGACGTGATAGCGCCGGATGGAGGTCCGCTGAGAGTGCGCGACCAAAAAGGCAAAGACGTGAGGTACCAGGTCATTGCTCGGGAAGGTTACACGGCGAAGCACACAGTCGAGTAGCGCCAGCATTAATCAGTGGACCATCGAACCCGCAGGGTCGCTGGAGCGCCAACCTTAAACGGATCACGACTCGCCAATTTCTAATTGGCAACGACGAAGTTGGGAATGCGAACGGGTCATCCACGAAACCCTAGCATCCATGGAAGAGGAGGCAGCATGCCGTCAGCGAAGCTCGTTGTAATCTACCCTGTCCCGAAGGATCGCGAGACGTTCGAGCGTCTCTATCATGATCAGCACGTGCCAATGGCAATCAAGAAGTTGGTAGGGAAGACCAAGATCGTCGCGACAAAAGTACTAAGTTCGGCGCAAGGCGGCCCCGCGCCGTTTCATCGCGTTGCAGAGATCCATTTCCCTTCAATGTCAGCCCTACAGGCGTGCGCCGCGACGGAAGGAGCAAAGGAGACGTTAGCGAACGCCGTTTCCATTTCGACGGGCGGCGCGCCGATCTTCATCGCTGCGGAAGAAGAAACGTTCATGTTTTAACGCAAATATGCGATGGGTTGTGTTGTGGACCCGACTTCTCGGCTGGTGGAAAACTGTGTCGAACTCCGCGTTCGGAGATCCGGACCGCGGTTCTCTCGTCGTGTATCGCCGCAACTCAATGCGGAAATGCAGCCTGACTTCTTTGAGGTCTATGAGGACTTGCACTAGGCCATAGTCATCGTCGCGGCAGAACGAGCACCAGATATCAGCTGCAGGCGCAGAATTGAGCGGCATGGGCGCGGATTTACGCGCCAGCTAGACTTCGGCTGCACTAGAATAACGAAGGCTAGTAGAGAACAGCTACATTTCAGGGTGTTTTCCCGCATGGCAATCCGCGATAGAGCCGATGGGAATGGTACGAAGATCCTGCTTCCCCCCCTCACACATCCAATCTCCATGCCGCGTCCTAGAGGGGTTGTGGCTATTGCGAGTCTTTTTTTTGCGGCCGCAGGCTATCTCCTTGTGATTGGCTGCTTGATGCTGACTTCCCCGGGATTGATCGGGATGAGGGCTGGCGCTCCACTGCTGAGCGGGCTGGAACTGGCGGGACCTTACGCCTTCCTGATCGCCACTGGTGTTGGAGGGCTGATCGGCTGGGGATTGCTGAGCCTTAACAACTGGACGCGGCGGGCGGCGGTGATCATCGCCTTGCTGGGCGTGGTGATGTTGATCCCGAGTGTTTCAAGCGCCGTGGTCGATTTTCACGCCAGCGCGCTGGCCTGGAGCGGGCTGGCCGTGATCACGCGGGTGGTTGTGGCATGGTACCTGTGGCAAGCTCCGGTGGTGGAAGCCTTTAAAACAGGTTAGTCGCGGGCCCCAAGGACCGGAATAAAGCGGTCTTTAATCTGCTGCGCGACGGTCCTGCGGAAGAGGGCACGATGCCAACGGACCACAGCCTGAGTAGTAATAACGATAAGGGACAGTTTCCAACTGGACCAATCTCGCATGCGGCTCCAGGAAGCGCCGGAATCAAATGACTAATAACCCGAAGGCGCGTAATATCCTCCTTTGGCATGAACTTGCAGCGGCGGTAAACCCTTCGGTGCCACAAGTTTCACTTTCACCTTGTGCCATTTGCCATCGGCTACAAGATTCTTCGGACGGTATCCGAGCACATACTGGTTGCGGAGTTCAATGCCAATTTTCGTGGCGACGTCCGCCAGATCGTTGGGGTTGTCGACTGTAAATG
>Ga0307479_10003681_pt1 | contig 13992 bp, 11 predicted proteins | sample atmos_gasesECM4C_FD_203743 | JGI IMG/M metagenome (GOLD analysis project Ga0307479, IMG submission 203743) | Hardwood forest soil microbial communities from Morgan-Monroe State Forest, Indiana, United States - atmos_gasesECM4C_515 | ecosystem: Environmental > Terrestrial > Soil > Temperate...
GGGCTGTTCGCCTACTGGTGGACGGGTATCGCTGGCAACTTCACAGCACGCCCGATCACCGAAGTGGGCGTGGATAGACCCTTCCTCATCGCATGTTGTGTCTTTGCGTCGTCACTTGTTGTCGTGCTGCTCGCGATATGGAGGCTCCGTCAAGCTGCGTCCACCAATTGAGCAGGAATACACCCAATGACTTCCGATCCTTGCAGGAGTTGGCGCAACGCCTGCTCGCATTCGAGCGTCACTACCAAACCATCGCCCAACCTTTCGAATGGCGCTTCACACGAAAGGATCTCACTGCTTGTCCTTTTACTGCACGCCATCTGCGGCTACGATCTGGCGTGATAATTTGTACGGAGTGATTGTCGTGGCTCATGTCTTCTTTCGAATTGCAGGGTCGCGTGTCCGTGCGTAGCCGTTCGCAAGATGCCCGCATCCAGTTCCTGATCTCTGCCGCGTGTGTCATACCAGCACTGCTCTTCGTTCTGCAAGGATACATCTCCTCAAAACTGGAAGGTCGTGCGACAACTTGGCAAGATTTTGTTTTCAGCGGATGTGACTGGCTTGTCCTCGGTGTGTTGACTCCCATTCCCTTTTCGCTGGGAAAACGCTTTCCGGTAAAGCGTTTGTCTTGGAAGCGTCCAGTTGGCGTGCACGTGCTTGGGGCGCTTAGCCTTTCCGTTGCGTGGGCATCCTTCGGCTTGCTTCTGGGACTGATTTTGCACAGATACCCAGCGGAGCAACCCCTCGCGCGTTCGTATCTCAATTGGATCCTGGTCACTATACCTTTTGCAGTACTCATTTATTTCGCGGTATTGGGCTGCACTTATGCATATGGCTATTTTGTCGAAGCACGCGAGCGCGAAGCAGAAGCGTCACGGCTAGTGGCGCAGTTTGCAGAAGCCAGGTTGGGTGCGCTGCGAATGCAGCTCCACCCACATTTTCTATTTAACAGCCTCAATACAATCCTTGTGCTCGTTCGTGAGCAAAACACCGTCGCCGCCTCTCGAATGCTGGAACTCCTCGCCGAGGTTTTGCGAGAGGTACTACGAACTGACCGCCCGCCCGAGATTCCGCTGACGGATGAATTGCGCTTGCTTGAGAAGTATCTCGCGATTCAGCAGGTGAGGTTTTCAGATCGGCTGCACGTTCAGTGGTCAATCGAAGACCCTGCGCGAGCCGCGCTGGTTCCGGATCTGGTGATGCAGCCCCTGTTGGAAAACGCGATCAGGCACGGCGTAGCCAAACGAGCCGAGGCGGGAACGGTTGTGATATCTGCGCGAATTGTCGCCAATTCTCTTGAGCTTTCAGTGCGGGACGACGGTCCGGGAATGGAGCCATCGGTGGCTGAAGGTGGAGGAATTGGTCTGTCCAACACTCGGGAACGCCTCCGAGCCTTGTACGGCGACGCCGCGAGCCTCACCATCGTAAGTGCGCGAAGCGCAGGAACTCAAGTGGTGCTGAGACTCCCATACCGGACGGTACGCAATGGTTAGCTCGCCCCTCCGCGTCCTAATCGTCGATGATGAGCCAGTCGCACGCCGGGGCATTCGCCATTTGTTGGCCGCACATAATGATGTGGAGATCGCTGGAGAAGCTCGCAATGGAAAGGAGGCCGTTCGGTTGCTTAAGACTCTGTCTCCGGATCTGGTCTTTCTCGACGTGCAGATGCCCGAGATTGACGGATTCGCCGTGCTCCGCCAGATCGAGCCACAGCAGTTACCGGCGATTATCTTTGTTACAGCCTACGATTCGTTCGCCGTGCGAGCCTTCGAAACTCATGCGCTGGATTATCTGGTGAAGCCTGTTGGTGAAGCGCGCTTTCATGACGCGCTTTCTCGGGCGCGTGACCGTCTTCGTTCGAAAGAGGCCCTTGACACTTCGCGGCGGATGATCGCGGCGATGAGCGGAGGCGAACTGGAAAAGGTGGCGAGTATCCCATCGGCGCGCCGGGTGATCATTGGGACAGCGGGCTCAGAACTGATTCTCGATGTTGCCGACATCTCTTGGATTGAGGCCGACGATTACTATGCGGCCGTGTACACTCAGGGCCGGCGGCACTTGGTCCGCGAATCGCTGGCGTCACTCGAGGCCCGGCTGGATCGCCAGCAGTTCGTGCGCACGCATCGTCGCGCCATTGTCAACCTGGCGGAGGTCCGCGAAATCCAGTCGCAATCCGCCGGCGAATACATAATGGTTTTGAAAGACGGCTCGCGATTGCCGCTGAGTCGCCGGCGGCGGCAAGAAGTAGAATCAGCAGTCCGGCGCTTTGCCAGATGAGCCCTAACGGATGAGATTCACAGCTCCGGAACTGCTTGTTCTTGGTTCTGGAAACCGTTCACTGCATCTCCCAGACCGTGCGCTGCATTCCCCTTGCGTGATTTCTACTCTCCAGTAACTTTGGCTCCTTGTTCAGCGTCCCGTACGAGACGGTCGAGGAGATAGCATGCACGTCGCTACCGCGGATTTGACCGGAGTTACTTACGGGGACAGCGGATCGCGCCCCGGAATTCGCGTGGCTTCTGTTGACTTCGTGCGCGGCGTCGCCATGATCCTCATGGCCATCGATCACGTGCGTATCTACGCAGGCATTCCGGTGGACGGTACATTCGGCTTCTTCTACACTCGTTGGATTACGAATTTCGTAGCACCGACGTTCGTTTTTTTGGCTGGCACCGCCATATATCTGCGTGGCCGCAAACTCAACGACAAAGCCGATTTGTCGATGTTTCTCCTGACGCGCGGATTGTGGCTGGTGCTTCTGGAAATGACGGTCATACGGCTGGCTTGGACATTCAACCTCGATTTTGCTCATTACCTCCTTGCTGGCGTGATCTGGATGCTGGGCTGGTGCATGGTCCTGATGGCTGCACTTGTCCGCCTGCCGGTCGTATTTCATGCCATTGCAGGAACGGCGATCATTGCGTTGCACAATCTCACCAATCTCTTCCAGCAGTCAATCACACACTTTTTCGAAGATGGAGGGCCCAACTGGATTCTGAAATTAATTTATTTTGGCGGGGCAATAGACCTCGGAACAACAGGCCCGCCACTTATGATCCTTTACGTGATTGTGCCATGGATAGGGTTGATGATGGTTGGCTACGCCTTCGGTGTAGTCGTGGAAATGCCGAGGGAGCGGCGGACCCGGTTGTGTCTGAAGCTTGGAGCGGGCCTTACTCTGCTTTTCATCCTACTTCGTGCGGTTGACGTTTATGGCGACCCGCGACCTTGGCGTATCAAGCCCGCTAGTCAACCTTCGGGTCAGACCTCAGCGAACGCGGCGATAGCGCCGCGCCCGACAACACCCGCCACGCGCCGTTTCCTGAACACCACAAAATACCCCGCGTCGTTACTTTTCCTCTTGATGACCATAGGACCGATGCTCCTGCTGCTTGCGCTCGCCGAACATGCGGGTGGGCGAGCCGCGGGAATCATCACAACCTTTGGGCGTGTGCCGATGCTCTATTACTTGCTCCACTTACCGGTCATCCATGTTGCAGCGTGCATTGTCTCAGGAATCCGCGAGGGGCAAGTGAATCCGTGGTTGTTCGAGAACCATCCGTTGGCTGCCTCTTGGCCTCCGCCTTATCGGTGGAGCCTTGGACTGATGTACCTGGTGTATGTGATTTGTCTCATCGTTTTGTACTTCCCTTGCAAGCGGTTTGCGGAACTGCGCGCAAAGCGGCACTCGGCTTGGCTGAGCTATTTTTAGAATTCCTGAGCTGACAATGCCGAAGCGGAAGAGCAACTCGTGGCCCGCGATAATGTTGGCCGTCGCGGCGGCGTGCAAGAGTTATCTGTAAGTGGCTAACCTTAACTTACGGCTGGGGCGAACGAAAGCTGGTGCTCTGAGCTTCCCAAGTGCAAGACAAGAGCGAGAGGTTACCAATCTACGGGCGGACACTGGAAAAAGAGTATCGGCACCGCCGCAACTCAGTGTGTTGTGACTGACTTCCGAGCTACCTGGGTCTGCTGGTCCGTTTGGCTTGGCGCGTCTTCAGAGATGGCGAGCAGACACTCCCTGCCGTCGAGCTCTACAGTCTCCGCAGAAACAATTGAATCGACGACTTCGCCGGAGTTTTTTCGGAAGCGAGTGATCAGGCCGTGCGCAGCGCGGCGCTCGCGAATTTCATCTAGGACTCTGCGGCGTTCGTTCGGATCATCCCAAGGGCCGACTTCTGAAAGAGTCCGGCCGATGAGCTCGTCGCGCGAATATCCATAGCGACTCTCGAAGGCATCGTTTACGTCCACAAAGCGGCCCTCTTCGAGCGTCGTGATCGAGAACGGGATAGGGCTTGAACGGAAGACCTTTGTGAATCGTTCTTCGGAGAGGGTGCGGCCTTCTTCGGCCAACCGCAGCGCCTGCTGCGTCACTTCCAGGTCGGCAAGCCGCTGCTGCAACTCGATGCCATAGATCTCCGCTCGCTCATACAGACGAGCGTTCTGAATGGCCACTGCCGCCGGAATGGCGAGCGACTTGGCAAGCCGTAAATTCTCCTGGCTGAACGCCTGCGCACGCGTATCGCCGAGCGAGAGAAAACCGAGTACCTGATCTGAGGCAACGAGTGGAACGCACAGCCAAGAACGTAGATGGGAAAAACCCGAGAATCGGGCCCATCCGGTCTCCTCTGCGGTGTCCGAGATTAGCAGGCTGTCTTTGCTCGCTAGAACCTCCATCAGTAAGTGGCTGCCTTGGGCGTCAAGGGTCCCCGGATACGGGGGGGTCGAACGATTCTCTTCACAATTCTGAACATCTCGGGCAAGAAAAAGATGAGTATCCGCCTCAATCAAGAAGACCTGCGCCGATTGGCATGGGACGAGCTTCAAGAGAGATTGAAGAAGCGTATCAAGGACATAATCCATGCTGAGGTTTTGCGTCAGAGCGAGGCTCGTCTTGCGGAATGCCTCAGCCTCCGCCCTTGCATGTTCCGCCATATCGAGGTTCCGGGCCATCTGATCCTCAGCGGATTTTCGGGTGGAAATGTCCTGAGCGGTGCCTACGAGACGCCGGACAATCCCAGCTGAATCCCGGACCGGAAACCCTCGGACCAATACCCATCGAACTGCCTTGTCCGGTCTAGTGATACGGAACTCCTCGTCGAATTGGCTAGTCTCAACCGATTCGTTCAATCGAGAGAGAACCCGGACGCGGTCTTCTGGATGAATGACTTCTTCATAGGACTTGGGAGCATCTTTGAGCGACTGGCAGGATCGGCCGGTGATGGTTTCATACGCCTGGTTGACGTAGAGAACTTTCATGTCCTCGGCATCCAGCATCCAGAAAATCTCTTAAGTGCCGTCTACGGGTGCAAGTTCCCCGAGCTGCTCTCGTTCTTTGGGATACCGATTGCCGAGTTGGGTCGTTATCATGCGTCCCTTCGTGTTCCGAGAACCCATCTGCTGGATAGTGGAGCCGAACTCGAGACCGAGAAGGTGTCACTGCCGGTCCGCTTTAAGCCGGAGTTTCAATTAGAGAAAACCAACCTCCTCGCGCGCGTAGTGGAGAAGTGGGACCAGATCCCGGTTGGTTTCTTGCAGCATCTTGACCTGCATAAATCGATGTACGGCTATATCGGTCTGGAAGATTACACTTTGTATCCTCTGGTCCGTCCCGGTTCGCTCGTGCAGATCGACGCCAGCCAAAGGAAAATCAGTGCTGAGAAATGGAAGACCGAGTACGACCGCCCGATCTATTTCGTGGAACTCCGAATCGGCTACGTATGCAGTTGGTGCCAGGTGGATCGGGGTCAACTGATCGTTATTCCCCATCCTCACTCTCATCAAGATGTGCGGAGGTTCGACTATCCGTCGCAGGCCGAAATCGTGGGCAGAGTGACCGGCGTGGCCATGCGTATTGTGGGAGAACGGGCACCTGGAATCGGAGAGACGGCTCTGGGCCGTCAAGAGTGAGCCCACACGAGCAGAAACTGCAGGCCATAGTTGACCAAGGTCAGGCTATTATTTGGGATTTCCTCCGGTCCGACTTCTTGACCCCCGGAGAAGCCGGTCCGTCTCGGGATGATCTCGCCCACCGAGCATCAATCGACAAGAGAGCTGAAACTTCCTTCGAGACGCAAAGGATCTTCGGGCAGCAGATCAACCGGAAAACTCAACGTCGTCGTAGGTCTTCTGTCCGCGGAGTGTATCGCTACCATTTCGCACATCGGGCTGGTTGGTGGTGATGGCGAAGGTCACCGGACAATCCGCGGTTGGGTTGGAAAGGGTCGCGTAGTCAGCCCCCTGGCACGCTTTGTTGCCGGCGGAACACTGGGTGTTCAGAGCCTTGCCGTCGACCGCCAGCGTAAAATTCGAAATCAATTCCGTGTCAGACACATCCACATGGATGTCCCACGTCGCGGTAATCTGACTGTGGTCTTTGCTAACTTTGATGCGGTATTGAAGTGACATGACTCGTCGATCGACTCTCGCTTGCCGTAGAACCAATTTAGCGGTGTATCGCGTGGAGTGTCCGCTAGCTCATGACGCGGGATACTGTCGCAAGCGACTGTTCGTCCCCGGCGTCGAGCATCGAAACCTGGCTCATCCTACGCGAAGCGATCACAACGTCTCGCGCCATCACGCCGTCACCAAGAATTGTACGGAGTGTTCTCGAACGGGGAGGTCTTATCGGACGATGAATGCACGTCGGTAATCCCGCTGCAGGTCTGGTCCGGATCGATCAGCAAGTCGGTGTTGTCCGGGGTCCAATCCGCAGCGCCGGTCATCGGATCCTCGGGAACTCTGTTGAGATAAGTTCCAGCAAGATCGCTGAGCGACGAAGGGCCGCACTCTTTGTCGCGCGTGTAATCCTGAATGGCCTTCCGCATATCTTGAAGATCCTGATGAAGCACCGCTTCCCGTGCCCGGATCACGCTCTGGTAGTACCTCCCGGCGCCGATCGCAGCCAGGATGAGGATGATCGATATCACAACGATCAGTTCGAGCAGCGTGAATCCGTGTTGACTCGCCAGCCTTGGACGCGGACGCACTGCAGCGCGGGAAAACCGTTCCGTCGATCCCTTGTGTTGTGACGAGCGGTCCATTACCAGTCCGAGTACTTCGTCCCGTTGAGCGCCGTTCCATTGGATTTCGAGAAAACGTCAAACACGTCCTGGCCTCCCCACGACTTTGTATCCGGATCGTCCTGCACCGATCGCATTCCCCAATCTTTTTTTCCGGTGATTGGGTCGATCGGAATTTTGCGGAGAAAATGAATGCGCTTATCCGATGCTCCGGCCAGCTTGACGCCGTTTACCAGAGTCTCAAGGTCCGGCGGATATCCTTCCGTTCCCGCCTGCACCTGGATTTTGCCTGCGTCGGAAGCATTCTTGTACAGATCGATGGCATCCTTAATCTCGCGAAGGTCCCGCCGCAACTCGGTTTCTTTGCGCCGCTTCACCGCGACGTGGGCCAAAGGCAGCACCGCCGTTGCCAGAATCAGCAGAATCGCGCAGGCAATTACCAGTTCGAGAAGCGTCATGCCCGCCGCGATAGCCCGCACTCGCCGCCGCTTGCGGCTAGACGTACTGGGCACCTGGCGCCGCGAAGCCAGCCGTGCGATCAGTTTCTCGCCAAGACCGTTCATCTGGCCTCACTGCACCTGTATCGTGGCTTCGCCGGAAACCATTGGGATATTCTGCTGTCGCGAGTCGCGCGCGTTTACCTGAAGGACTTGAAGCGAGGAATTGCCGGGCGCCACGCCGCGCACCACGATTCCAAGCAGCGTCCCGGAACCGTTGACGCCGGGCGTATTGGGTTGACGGGTGGCGGAAACCACCAGTTCCCCCTTCTGCGCGTCAATCCGCTGCACGATCGCCACGTCCTGCGTGCCGCCGGACAGGAATCTGCCGTCGCGTACTTCTTCCACCTGAATTACGGCAGGATTAAAGTGGATGAGCAGCGGAATCGAATAGAGGTCATTCACGTTCGAAACGGCCAGGCCCAGTGTAGTCGTATCGCCGGCCTTGACTCTCAAATTCGCAGGATCGAATCGGAGTTGCGCAGCGGGACCCGCGTTCGCCTGCGGCGTCGCGCCGCCGGGCACGGACTCGGCGCCGCTTGGCTTCGGCGCTGCTTCTGGTTCAGCTGCCGCCCCGCGGTACACGCGAACGTTGGTATCCGTGCCCGCGGCAATCGTACGCAGATTTTCAGCGCTGATGGAGGGCAAGCGGATGATGTGGGGGGTCATGAGAATCAGCACTTCATCCGTATGCAGTTCCTTGTCGTTGTTCGCGAACAAATATCTCACCAGCGGCAGTTCAGCCAAGCCGGGAATGCCATTGACGTTGAATTGCTCGGTGCGTTGCATCAAGCCGCCGAGGATATTCGTCTCGCCGTCACGCAGCCGGATGTCGTGCTCGATCTTGCGCGAGCTGATGATCGGTTGATTGATACCGCCGATACTGCTCGTTCCAGCGATTGCCGAAACTTCCACCATCAATTTCATGCTTACGTCGCCGTCCGGATGCACGCGAGGCGTCACGTCGATATTCACGCCCACGTCGATGTATTGGAATTGGGTGTTCACCAGCGGATTGACTACCCCGGCGCCTCCGCCGACGCCAACGCCGACCCCCGCCTGAAAGCTGCCCGTGGCCACGGGAACGCGTTCGCCGATTTTCAACGTCGCTTTCTGGCCATCGGATACCCGCATTTCCGGGTCCTGAATAATTCTCGTTTTGTTGTCCGTAAGAACGGCGGAAGCAGAAGCGCCGGGAAGCGAGATGCTCCAGTCTGCGGAGGACAGGTGCTGCAAGCTGTTCAGGGTAATCTGCCCAATCGTGCTGGCGGTGCTCGAGGTTGAACTCGTGCTGGTGGTGGTCGAAGTCGTTGACGTGCTACTCGTGGTGCTGGTGGTGCTCGGCTGCAACTTGGCCCGCGGATTGAACTGCACCGTCACGCTCTGTCCAGGCAATATTCCGAGGTCTCGGATGCGGTCACGGTCGGCGGTGAGCACCTGCACGTGTATCATCACCTCCGGCTTCGCCTTATCGATGTCGCGAATAATCTTCCCCGCCAGCACCAGCTTGTCGGGCGTATCACGAATCACGATCGCGTTCTGCGAGTTCACTTGCTGAACGCGCCGCAAATCGAGCAGCTGGCGCAATCCGGTCACGATTTCAGTGAGGTCCTGCGGTGTGAGCGTATTCGAGAGATAGAACGTGCGCACAACTTCGTCTTCCAGGTCCTTGCGCTTTTGCGGGTTATCGGGCGCCACAAAAATCACGCTCGGCGAAACCGGCTTCCAGAACGATTTGCTTTCGAGCGCCACCGCATCGAGCGCCTGTTCGAGCGTGATGTTCGGCAGTTCCGCCGTTATCCGGCGCGACGTAAAGTCGGGATCGAAGATCACGCTGAGTCCGGCCAGCTTCCCGATCGTTTCAAACACCACCCGCGCGTCGTTCGTCATTTTCAGGTTGATCGGTTCCCGCGAGATCGGTTTCAGCTCGGGAGGCGAGGTGAGCAAGGTCTCATCGTTCGAGGGATTGGGATTTACCATTTGCGAGGCGTCCGCGGCGCTCTTGGCCCCAATCAAATTGAGAGTCTTCTTGATTTCCTGTTCCGCGGCCGCATTGGAGGGGTCTACGGACTGGGCCTTCTCGAACTCCGCCAGAGCCAGCTGCAAATCGCCCTTCTTCAGCGCTTTCTGGCCTTGTTCGACGTGAAATTGCGCGTCCGCGAAGCGCATGTTCGCTTGACGGAGCTTGTATTGCGCGTTGGTGGGGTCGGCCCGCAGCGCACGATCGTAGTGCACTAGCGCCGTATCGTAATCCTGTATGGCTTCGGCTTTTCGCCCTGCCTCGAATTCCTGGTTGGACTTGGGGCACCCGCCGAGCAGCAGGGCTGCGCACAATATGGCGCCTACGCTAGCTATATTCCGCAAAAAAACCTCCCCCAAATCCCTCCAGCATCGAACGAGTCTAGCATCCGAGTTAGGATGCGGCAAGGAATGCTCGCAGTTGCCGTAGACGGATCGTTATCATCGCCGTTCAGAGAGAATTCGATCTTGCCGGGGTCTCGGTTTTCCAGCGGAGCCGCGGAAATCGGCGCGAAATCCACGTCATTCTGCGACTTGCAGGTATTGACTAGGCGCAGCTATGATACCACCGGTGTGAAAACGGCTCACAAAAAGCCGAGTGAAGGCGTTAAGATTGTCGCCCAGAACCGTTCGGCCTCCTACAATTACACCCTTTTGGACCATATGGAGGCCGGTTTGGTTCTGGTCGGTACCGAGGTCAAGACGCTCCGCGAAGGTAAAGCCACGCTTCGTGAAGCCTATGCAGAAATTCGCGCTGGCGAGGCTTGGCTGGTAAACTGCCACATCCCGGAGTATCAGCCGGGGGGCCCGAGAAATCACGACCCGCTCCGGAAACGCAAGCTTCTGCTCAACCGGCGCGAGATTGATCGCCTGCTCGTCCAGATCCAGCAGAAGGGCATGACCATCGTGCCCATGAAGCTGTACTTCCGCGACAGTCGAGCAAAATGCGAGCTGGCTGTCGCCAAAGGCAAAAAGTTCCACGACCGGCGCGAAGCCGAACGCAACAAGGAAGCCAAGCGCGAAGCGAACGAAGAGATCGCCCGCCGTCGCCATCGCTGACATCGAAAGGAAAACATGCAGATTCAATTGGAGTCTCAGAAGTATTCTTCCATCCCAGCCGACGCTCTGGTCACCTACGTTTTTGAAAAGGACGACCTCATCGACGGGGTGGTCGCCGATATCAACAAGGCGATGGATGGCAGACTTGTGGCTCTAGCCGCTGGCGGAGAGTTGACCGGAAAATCTCTCGAAGTCCTCCTGGTGCATTTTCCCGAGGGGCTCGACGCCAAGCGGCTGCTGATCGTTGGGGCGGGGAAGCGCGACAAATTCTCAACCACCGATCTGCGCAAGATTGCCGGGGCGGCGCTGCGCTATTTGAAATCGAAAGGCGTAAAAACATTCGTTTTTCTCGCCCGCGAAGGCGAACGCAGCCCGGCCGCGGCCCAAGCTGTGGTCGGGGGACTGGTGATCGCGGATTTCGAATCCGATAAGTACCGCACCGAAAAGAAAAAATGTGAGATTCAGTCCGTTTCGCTCGCCGGGTTTGACGCAAACGCCACCAACATTAACTCATCGATCGACCGCGGCCGGGTAATCGCCGAATCCCAGAATTTCGCGCGCGACCTCATCAACGAGCCCTCCAATCGTCTCACGCCGCGCATGCTCGCGGCCCGCGCCGAAGCCATGGCTAAAGAGGTTGGCCTGCGCGTCGAAATCCTCGACGAACGAAAAATCACCGAGCTGAAAATGGGCGCTCTAATTGGCGTCGCTCAAGGCAGCGTCGAGCCCCCGCGTGTTATCGTCATTCGCTACTCTCCGGAAAACCCTCGCTCCGGCGGGCCGGTTCTCGGCTTGGTCGGCAAAGCCGTCACCTTTGACACCGGCGGCATCTCCATCAAGCCCGCCGACAACATGGAAAAAATGAAATACGACATGGGCGGCGGCGCCACGATGCTCGGCGTGATGCGGGCGCTCGCGTTTCTAAAGCCTTCGATCGCCGTCACTGCCGTAATTCCCGCCACCGAAAATATGCCTGGAGGCCGCGCGCAGAAACCCGGCGACGTCCAGGTCGCCATGTCCGGCAAAACCATCGAAGTCATCAACACCGACGCCGAAGGCCGCCTCATTCTCGCCGACGGCGTCACCTACGCCCGCAAGCTTGGCTCGACGCATCTCATCGACGCGGCCACGCTCACCGGCGCGATCCAGGTCGCGCTCGGCACGGTTCACGTCGGCGCCTTCGGCACGCCGCGCGAGTACCTCGACAATTTTCTAGAAAGCGCGCACTCCGCGGGCGAAAAAATGTGGCCCATGCCCATCGATGACGAATACCAGGAACTCATCAAGAGCCAGATCGCCGACATCCGCAATACCGGCACAGGAAAGGGCGGCGGCGCCATCACCGCGGCTTGGTTCATCAAGGAATTCGTCGACGATACGCCGTGGATTCACCTCGACATTGCCGCCACCTGCTGGGTCGACGAGGGCCGCCCCTGGCTCGCGAAAGGCCCCACCGGGGTGGCCATCCCGTCAATCGTCGATTTCGCAATGAAGTTGTAAGACCCGAATCGCGGCGGGTTAGCGCCCAGCTTATCTGGAGAGGGGTATCACATTTTTTCCGGCGCCGTTATTCCCATCAGCGCCAATGCCATCACCAGTTGCTCGCGAACCAGCGCCGTCAGCAACAGCAGAAACGTCTGCTTCTCCGCGTCCTTCTCGGAAACGATGTGGTGCTGGTGATAAAACGCGTTGAACGCCTGCGCTAGCTCGAAAGCAAATCGCGCAATAAACGCCGGCTCCTGAGCCGCGACGGCCAGCTCCACTCGCGCGCCCAGCGATCCCGCCAGCAAAATTATCTCCCAGAGGTCGTCGTACTGAGGCGCAGCCAGGAATCGTGACACATCGAGCTCCCCGTTCTTCAACCGTGCTAAACCCGCCGCGCCCGCAGCAGCCATCCCCGGATCAGCCTCGGCTCCTTTGCGCAGAATCCCGTTAATTCTCACCACCGCATACTGCACGTAGGGCCCTGTCTCTCCCTCGAAGCTGAGGGCGTCCGCAAAATCGAACGCAATCACCGTCGACCTGGTGAATCGCAGCAGGAAGAATCGCAGCGCCCCAATGGCAATCGCGTGCGCCATGGCCGCCCGCGCCGCTTCCGGCTCTTCGCCGTGGCGCGAGTCCACCTCGGCGCGAGCGCTTGTTTCCAGCTGATCGAGTAGATCGTCCGCCTTCACGCCCTGTCCCTTGCGCCCGCTCACGTCCACATAACCCTTCTTCGCATCCTCGGCCGGAATCTGGTATCCCATTTCCTCGGCGCAACGCGGCGTCAGCGCAACGACGTTGTACGCAAAATGCTTCAGATGATCCGCCTGCTCGGCGTACCCAAGCCCGCGCAGTCCCGCCACCACCACCCGCTGGGGATACGCCTGGCGCGAATCGATCACGTTGAACACTTCGTGCGCGTGCCCAAACGCAGGCGCGCCGGGATCATCCTTGTCGCTCGACGTGACCCATGCCTGGTGCCCGTCCGGGTGCGTGTGGAATCGCCGGTAATGAAAATCGCGCGCCAGCAGCCCGAATTTCCACAAATGATGCGCGATGTCTTTCCCCACGTACGTCACCGTGCCATTCGACCGCACAATAATCTTCGCTTCCGCTTCCTCCGGGGGTTCTTCGGCGTCTGGCGTCGAATCCTCGCGCGGGTTCTCCCTCTGCGTGCGGTCCGAAGGCAGTTCCATCACCCAGCAGCCGGCATTTTTGCCCTCCGCAGCAAGTTGAATCGTCCCGCGCTCCTTCATCATTTCGAACGCCGCATCCCAGAATTTCAAATGCAGGATTTCGCTCTCTTGCGACAGCAAATCGTAATCGATGCCCAACCGGTCGAGCGTCCGCAAGTGGCATTTCACAATGGCCGTGGAAATAATTTCAGCTATCCTCGCCCCCTCGCCGTGGCCCTGTTCGACCTGTTTCATCGTTTGCCCGCGCAGTTCGAGCCGCGACTCATCTTCCTCGAGAAACTGTGTCACGCGCGTGTACAAATCCCAGCAGAGATAGTCAAATCGGGGCCCCGCAGCCAGAGCCCTCACCTCCTCGAGCGATTTCTTCTCGAGATGCAGGAACCCGAGCACCACGTCGGCCACCTGCACGCCAGTGTTGTCGATGTAGTTCTGCACCTCCACGCGCCGTCCCACGTGCCGCAGCACGCGCGCAAACGTGTCCCCCAGCACCGCATTGCGCAGGTGACCGATGTGCGCCGCCTTGTTTGGGTTGATGCTGGTGTGCTCGACCACCGTCTTCATAGCAGCCGCACCCGGCGCCAGACTCTCGTGACCCGCCTGCTCGCTCGCCGCGCGAAAAAACGCCGCGCGGTCGAAGTACAGATTCAAATATCCGCCCCCCGCCACTTCCACGCGCGCCACGCCCTCGATGGGCTTCAGTGAATTCGCAATTTCCTG
>Ga0307479_10003682_pt1 | contig 13990 bp, 10 predicted proteins | sample atmos_gasesECM4C_FD_203743 | JGI IMG/M metagenome (GOLD analysis project Ga0307479, IMG submission 203743) | Hardwood forest soil microbial communities from Morgan-Monroe State Forest, Indiana, United States - atmos_gasesECM4C_515 | ecosystem: Environmental > Terrestrial > Soil > Temperate...
GTTCTGCGAGCGCGGAGCCGTTTGGCGAACGCAGTTCCAGCTCCGGCAGCTTGAGTTCAATTGGCGCGTCCGTCGCAATCGCCGCCAGTTGCTTGGACATCAATACTTGTTCGCGCTGCTGCTGCAAGGCTTCGCGGTATCGCTTGTTGGAGACTTCGTCCGCGTGATCAAGCGCGTTTTCCACGCTTCCGTATTTCTTGATCAACTCGGCCGCGCCTTTTTCGCCGATTCCCTTAGCGCCGGGGATGTTGTCAATCGTGTCGCCCAGCAGCGCCATATAGTCCACGACTTGTTCCGGCGGCACTCCCAGAATCTCCTCGACTTTCTTTTCATCCACGATGATGTCGCCCTTAAGGCCACCAGAGCCGGTCCGCAGCGTTCGCACGCTTTTACCGACGAGCTGCATCATGTCCTTGTCGTTGGACACGATCAGTACTTCCAGATTGTGCTTTCCGGCTTTGACCGCCATCGTTCCGATCACATCGTCGGCTTCGTAACCTTTGACTTCGAGCACCGGCAGGCGCAGCGCTTCGCATAACCGGCGGACAAACGGCAGCTGCACGCGCATCTCGTCCGGCATGGGCTGCCGCTGCGCTTTGTACTTTTCGAAAAGCTTGTCGCGGAAAGTCGCTCCCGGCGGATCAAACACGATGCCGATGTAGTCCGGCTGGTAGTCCTTGATCAGCCGTCGCAAGATATTTCCAAACAAAAAGGGAACGTTCGTGGGAACGCCGCCCGGACCGGTGAGCCGCTGCGGCATGGGCGCAAAGAAAGCACGGTAGATGTGCGCCATCGCATCTACAAGGAACAGTTTTTTCGGTTCCGAAGGCATGCGCGCGAGTATAGCAAAGCCCAATGTGAGCTACGGTCCTGCTTTCTCTTTCCCCTAAAACCGAGCGGCGAAATAAAAAGGCCGCGCAAGAGAGAATCCGTGCGCGGCCTGGCAATCACCAATCGTGCTTTATTGCTTGTTCGGTTTGTTCGGTTCAGACTTCGGTTCGGATTTTGGTTCCGGTTTATTCGCCGCTGGCTTGGATGCACCCTGTTCGCCGGCCTGAGCCTGGGACACCAGCAGCATCCGCGTGCCGCTGTCGAGATGCACGTTTTTCCCCGCGGAAGTGATCACAGACCCTTCAGTTGCGTTCGAAGCCGCCGCGCCCAGGTTCAATCCATTCAATCCAAAGACTCCTTGGCTGTTTGAAGTGAGCTGACCCGCAGCATTCAAGCCGCCGACAGCTCCCCTCGAAGCACCGGCGATATTTCCACCCGCGTTCGCTGCGGAGTTTACGGTTCCACCGGCAACTCCTCCGACGTTAGCTGCGGTGTTGGTCACCGTGCCGACCGATCCTCCTGCTGCGGAAGTTACGCCGCCAAGCGCCCCGCGTCCGCCTGCTGCGCCGGTACCCGCCGCCGAAGCTCCCATGCCGCCCATCATGTCTGTGTCCGGTCCCGCAACCGCAGTGCTGCTCTGCGCCGAAGCAAGGGCCTGGATCGCAACGTTCAGCGGAACCTCCTGGCCATTCTTCAGAATCGCTTTGTCAAATACGATGCTCAGCGCCGATTCCGATTGGCCGTTGGCGCGCGCCGAAGCCTGCGCCACATGTCCGACCAGTTTCGAACCCTTCGGGATCACCGTTTTCCCCTCGGACTTGGCTGCTTCTGTGGTGTGCGCGTTTACCGGATCGCCTGGGTTGCACTTCTTCGAATCGATCGGCGAACTCAGCGCGGCGTTGAACGCCGTGCCGCTGGCCAGCGAACCATTCGCTTGCCCGTTCTGCGCCGACGCCGAAGATGCCGCCGATCCGCTGCCCGATGCTTGCGCTTGCGTCTTGCCCGCCTCAACCGAAGCCGAACTACCGCCCTGCGCTCCTGCTTGAGCACCCGTCTGCGATTGGGCCGCAGCGCTGGCGCAGAGAAAAGCCCCCACAACAATTGCCAACCCTGTGTGATTCATATGCGTAAGTCCTCCTCAAAAACGATCTTCGCTTTGCGAGCTGGGTTTGAGCCTAGACAAAAGGGTATCCGCAGAACGATTTGATAGAGGCATGGGGCGTGCCGGAGCTTAGTATTTGTTTTTCAATAACTTACAGTTATTCGCAGGCCCGCATGCCACGGCAAAATGTCAGGTACCAGGAAGGATTTACAGGGTTCAGAGGCCTGCGCTCGGATTGCCAGCTTAGGGCCTAAACGATGCCCAAGGGCTTCGCCACTTCCGCCAAAATGTCCGCCGCACGCAGGAGCTGCTCGCGCTTGTGCGTCGCGCTGACAATCGCGCGCAGCCGTGCTTTGCCTTCGGCCACGATGGGGTAACCGACCGCTGGCGCAAAAACGCCCGCCTCAAAAAGTTTCTTCGAGAATTCGAACGCCTTCGCGGCTTCGCCCACGTGAATCGGAATAATCGGCGTCTCGCTCACCTTGAACTGAAAGCCGCGCTTCTTTAGTTCGCGCTTGAACATTTTTGTGTTGGCCCAGAGTTTCTTCACCAGCTTCTCACCCTCCGGCGAATCCAGCAGCGTAAACGCCGCCTGGCACGCCGCCGCTGTAGCCGGTGGGTGCGAAGTCGAAAAAAGAAAGGGCCGCGCGCGCAGATATAGAAAATCAATCAAATCGCGCGAGCCGCAAACGTATCCGCCCATCACACCGATGGCCTTGCTCAGAGTCCCCACCTGGATGTGCACGCGCCCGTGGCACTGGTGATGGTCCACCGTGCCGCGCCCGCCTCGGCCCAGCACGCCCGAAGCGTGCGCGTCGTCCACCATCATGATGCAGTTGTACTTTTCCGCGAGGTCGCAAAGCGCGGGCAGCGGCGCGATGTCGCCGTCCATCGAAAAAACACCGTCGGTGATGATCAGCTTATTTCCCGGAAAACTTGCGTGCTCCTGCAAAATGCGTTCGCAGTCGTTCACGTCCTTGTGCTTGAAAACTTTGATCGTCGCCCTCGAAAGCCGCGCGCCATCAATGATCGATGCGTGATTCAGTTCGTCGGAGATGATTAAATCTTCCTTGCCAAGGACCGCCGAGACCGTTCCCGCGTTCGCCGTGAAGCCCGACTGAAACACCACGCACGCTTCCACGTTCTTGAATGCCGCGATCTGTTCCTCCAGTTCCATGTGAATTTTCATCGTTCCCGCAATCGTTCGAACCGCCCCCGCGCCCGCGCCGTACCTCTTCACGGCATCCAGCGCGGCCTTGCGTAGCGCCTTGTGCGTGGTCAGCCCCAGATAATTGTTCGAAGCCAGGTTGATCACTTCGCGCCCGTCGAAAATGCACACGGGCTTTTGCTCGCCTTCGAGCACGCGCAGCTTCGGCGCCACACTCTTCTCGCGGAGTTCCTTCAATTGGTCAGTGATGTATTGCAAGGGATTCTGCTTCGTTGCGCTCGTTGCGGTATCAGACATGATGACGCTCCTGACTTGGACTCGGCCGGGGGGAAACAACTATTTTGCTTCAGCTGGCGGCTCGGAGCAAATCATTCCAAAGAAAAAAGTGTTTTCGTCTAGCGCGGTATTCCATTTGGATACAACAAAACTTTCCCCGCCAGCCCGCCCTGCAACAACGCGAACGCGCTTTCAAATTTCTCCAGCGAAGCGCGTTCCCCAAAGAGCGGCTCCAGATTCAGCCGCCCTGCTTTCAGCAGCGCCGTCATCTGGACCCAGGTCTCGTACATCCGCCGCCCGTAGATCCCCTGCACCGTCGCGCCCTTGAAAATCACGTCGTTCACCAGATCCAGCGGCACATTCTCCGTCGGGATCCCCAGCAGTGACGCGCGCCCCCCCGCTCTCAACGCTTTAAACCCTTGCTGAATCGCCATGGGGTTCCCGGACATTTCCAGCAGCGCGTCCACGCCCGTGCCGCCCGTTTCCCCGAGAATCTTTGCCACCGCATTTTCCGCTTCGGGATTCAGTACCACATCCGCGCCCATTTTCTTGGCCATCGCACGCCGTTTTTCGTTGGTCTCCGTTGCAAAAACCGTCGAGCTCCCGCAGGCCTTCGCCACCGCAATCGCCATCAAGCCAATCGGCCCGCAGCCCGTTACCAAAACCGTCTGCCCCGCCACCGGCCCGGCCAGCACCGTGTGCACCGCGTTCCCCAGCGGATCGAGAATCGCCCCGTAGTGCTCCGGAATCGCCGGATCGAGCTTCCAGATATTCGACGCTGGAATCTTCACGAACTTGGCGAACGCGCCATCCTGATCGATGCCGATAATGCGCAGGTTCTGGCAGATGTGCGCCTGGCCCAGCCGGCACTGGTGGCAGTGCCCGCAATTCACGTGCATTTCCGCGCTGACGAAATCGCCCGCCTTGACCGCGCGCACCTCGTCGCCCACGCGTTCGACCGTGCCGCAAAATTCGTGCCCCAGCGTTACCGGCGGCTTGATGCGTCCCTGCGACCAGCGGTCCCATCCGTAAATGTGCAAATCCGTCCCGCAAATCGAAGCCGTCTTCACCCGCACCAGCACGTCCGTCGGACCGATCGCCGGCACCGTGACCGTATCCATCTGCAAGCCCTTCGCCGCTTGCATCTTCCGCAACGCCTTCATCGTCGTCGCCATCTACTTCGTTCCTCGCACAACGCGCAATCCCCGATGCTAGCACACGGTGCCATACCCCCGCCTGCCGCAGGCAGACTTCAGTTTACGGTGAGCTTCGAAGCGTCTGTGCCTCTCTAACCCACGACCCCGTGCAGCTGTTCATTTCTTTCCTTCATTCTTCCGTCTTTTATCCATACCCACCATCTTCCCTGACGGCGGATTCTTCTTATTCAACTTCGCCGCTTCCGCGATCAACCTCTTTACTCCGGGCCGCCTCACATCGGCCAGACTCCGCAGCCTCACGTTACGCACGCCCTTCGCCTTGCCCTCCAGCAGTTTCCCAGGATCGGGAAGCATCGCTCCCCGCAAAAATGCCAGCGTTACATGCTCTTTCCCCAGCACAAAGACGCAGAGCGGTCCGTTCGAATCAAACGCGGGAGTCTTCCACGGACTCACGTATTCCTCGCAGTCTGCCGCCGTTTTCTTCACCAGCGCCCGCACTGCCTTCATTACTCCAGAAAATCTGCCCGCCTTCCTCACGTACGCATCAATCCACAACCGCCCCTCTTTCCCCTCAATGGTTGGCATCTGGCCCTCCTCAAGTCCACCGCCATTGCAGCCGCTTATTCTAGTGCTCGTTCCATCTTCTGGTGTTCTTCCTTTACTTCACCTGTTCCACTACTCCAATCTTCTCCAGCGCCCTCAAATATTCCACCACCATCTCCAGCGGCACCGGCCCATACTCCGCCGACACCGCATCGCGTATTTCCTGCGCATTCCGCTTCCCATCTGCAAAATTCAGCACCTCATACCCGTACTCTTCCCCGCTGCCCCACAATCCCTCATAACTCAGGAGCTTCGGCGTCGCCACACCCGCCGCCTTTGCATGCTCAGTAAAATAGTCATACCCAAACACCGCCAGCGGCCCACGCGGTTCCTTGGAACGATGAAAAATCGTTTTGCCGACCCCTCTGGCTTCCGGCCCCGTAGCACGAACTCCAACGAGATCGTCGATTGTCTTAGCCCAATCAGTTGATAGCTCGCGCCCGAGCCCGGGCGCGAACGCATCGATCGAATCCAGTATTCCGTGCTCATATCGAATCGAGTTGCTCTCGAGAACGCCAAAATCGGCCGGGATGGACTCCACGCGCCTTTGTATTACCGGCGCAGTCCTTAGTAGCCGCCCTGTAACAATCGCCCCATCCGCCGGGGGGACATCCTCAATCGAGAAGTTCGCCAAAAAATAGCCGCTCGCCGCCCCAATAAACGCCGCCCTCTTCAACTTCGTCGGATCGATATTCGCCGCCGTATCGAAATTCGTGTGAATGTAGCGGTCCGGCCAGTCATTCAAATAAATCGCCGGTATCCCGAATGACGAATCCTGATACACATCGTGGTCGCTCCCCATCGTGTACGCCGAATACTCCGCCCGCAGCGGCTCCTTCCCGCCCTCCGGCGCCACCATCGGATACTTTGCTTCACCCGTCGCCGCAAACTTGTACGACTCCTCATTCACAAACTCCGCGAACGCCCACGCCACGTCATGCACAAAGCTCGGCAAGCTCATCGGCCCGCGTGTCACGTGGAACACTGCCTTCGTCTCCGGCCCCCCGCCCACCATGTCCATGTGCACCACCGCCTTGATGCGCTTAGTCAGCTCCTGACCAAAGTTCGTGGAATCTGCAATTACTCCCGTCACCATGATTCCATTCCCTTGCCGCACGTCCCTCTGGTAGACAATCTTCGCGTTTAGCAGTGCCAACGTCCCTTCAATCTCTGGCGGAAAAATAAACCGAATTGTCCGGCCCGGCCGAGCCAGTTTCCCTTCGCTGATCAATTTCTGCAGCGTCCGCGCCACTTCCAGAATCGTCACGCACCCGCTGGCATTGTCGTTCGCCCCCGGTCGCTGATGATCCAGGTGGCAACTAAACGCAATCTCCTCGAACTTCAATTTTGGGTCGGCCCCCGGAATCGTCGCCGTCACCACCTCATAATTCCCCGGATGCTGCCCTGCCTTAACTTTCGCGTGCAGCCGGATTTCGTGGCCTTTGCCCTTCGCTAGCCATTCTTTCATTGACGTGGCGCGTTTCAACGACACCATAAACGCAAATGTCTTGTTCCCCGAAAACGTCTCCAAATGCCCCCACCGAATCAGATTCTCATCCTCGCCCCACCAAGCGGTCTTCTGGTTCTGCGCATAACTCACAATCCCGACAGCACCAAATCTTCCCACAGCCAAGTTCTGCACCGCTCCGGGCTGCGCGCTCACCAGCACAATCTTTCCCTTCACGTCCTTCCCCGCGTAATCGCTTTCCTTCGTTCCCTCACCCACATCGACCAATTCAGACTTAACGTCAGCTGACTCGCTGTCCTCTGCCAGTACAATCGGCTCCGCTTCCTGGCTCGCGAGTAGCCGAATGTCACGATCAACCATCACGTCGCAAGCGACACCCACGCCGGGATGTGCCTTTTGCTGTTCGGCTTCGGTCATTGGTTTCTTCCCTGCGGCCTCATCGCAGGTGATTACATCTGGAAACACCTCCCACAACTCGGCGGATTCCGCATCCCACGCAGGCCGCGACCTCTGCGTCCCATAGAAAATCTTCCCATCCGCCGGAAATTGCAGAATCGCCACATCGCTCAACCCGTACGCCCGCAAACGTTCCGCCACCAATTCCGCCGCCGCATGAAATCCCTGCGACCCGCGCTGCCGGTGAAATCGCGCGAGCCCCTCCAAATTCCTCTTCGCCGTCTCCCCGCTCAACTCATTCGCCAGCGCCGCCACATCTTTCTCCGGCAGCAGCGGCGGCTTCTGCCCCCACGCCGCTGCCGAGAAGCAGCACGCCGCCAGCAACAATGGAATCCTTCTCATCGGCGCCTCCCTGAACTCGCTCTAGCCACCGCCCCGCATTCTAGCCGTATTCTCCCGCCCACCATAACGGATGCCAGCTTCCTTCATGGCGCGGGCTGATTCGTTTCTCGTTCTTCCTTTACCCAGCTAACTTCTGCAATTTTCCACCTCGTTTCTGCGTACTATTATCTAGACCACTAACCATGCCCGCTTCCCAAGCCGCCATTCGCCTCGAACACGTCTCCCGCCACTACACCATGGGCGAAGCCGTCATCCGCGCCGTCGACGATGTCTCTCTCGATCTCCCCTCCGGCGAATTTCTCGCTCTCCTCGGCAGCTCCGGCTCGGGAAAATCCACGCTGCTCAATCTCATCGCCGGCCTCGACCGCCCCACCTCCGGCTCCGTCATCGCCAACAACCAAGACCTTTCAAAAGTCTCTTCGCTCGAACTCGCGCGCTACCGCCGCCAAACCGTCGGCATGGTCTTCCAATCCTTCAATCTCCTCCCGCGCATGACGCTCGAGGAAAACGTCGAACTCCCACTCCGCCTCGCCGAAGTGGACCGTAGTGACCGCCCCGCCCGCGTCCGCGAAGCCCTCGAGCGCGTCGGCCTCGGCAAGCGCGTCACTCACCGTCCGAGCGAACTTTCTGGGGGCGAACAGCAGCGCGCCGCCATCGCGCGTGCGCTCGTCAACCGCCCCAAAATTCTCCTCGCCGACGAGCCCACCGGAAATCTTGACAGCGCCACGGGCGAATCCATCCTCGCGCTCCTGAAAGAAATCCAGAAAAATCCCGGCATGACCATCGTCATGGTGACTCACGAGCGCCCGCTGGCCGAACGCTTCGCCAATCGCCTCGCCATCATGGGCGACGGCAAGCTGCTTTCGAACGGAGCGTCTCGATGAAGTCACGCGACCTCAGCGATCTCGCGCTCCGCAATCTCCGCGAAGCCATTCTGCGCAATTCGCTCACAACCCTCGGCATCGCCGTCGGCGTAGCCTCGCTCGTCGCTATGGTTTCTCTCGGCGCCGGCCTTCAGCAGTTGGCCTCCAAGCGCCTTTCGCAAAGCGGCCTCTTCGACTCCGTTTTCGTCACGCCGAAAATGAATCTTCGCGGCATGGGTCGCGAAGCCGCGCCCGCTCCCTCTGACAAACCGCCGCGCCTCCTCGACGAAGCGGCGCGCCAGGAAATCTCCCGCCTCCCTAACGTCATCGAAGTTTTTCCCCAGGTTCGTTTCTTCACCGAAGTTCGCTACGACGGAAAGCCCTACGCCACGATGGTTGCCGGCATGCCCGAATCGTCCAAAGCGAGCGGGTCGTTTGACGGTATGCAAGGTTCCTTTTTCTCCAGCGCCGGCGCCAACGAAACCATTTTGCAAAGCGAGTTCGCCAAAGAGCTCAGCCCGCAAACTTCCACTCTTATCGGCAAGGAACTCGTCCTGCGCTACGCCGAGCGCCAATCGCTCCCTTCGAATGCGCCCAATTCCAGCGTGCCGACCTCTCCCAATTCCGAATCTTTACCGGGCGGCTTCTCCGTCGTGCCCAAGGAAATGCACTTGCGCATCGTTGGCGTGGTGGACACCGAACCAGCCTCGGGTTTTGGCGGCTTCGGCAACGGCCGCCTGCTCATTCCGCTGCAAGTCGCCCTGACCCTGCGCGCCGCACAGGTCAACGATCTCCGCGACATCGTTCGTGGCACTTCCTCCACGCCCACCTTCGCCAGCCTTACCGTGCGCGCCAAGGGCCCCGCGTATGTCGAAGCCCTCGAAGTCTCCATCAAAAACATGGGCTTCGGCGCGTTCTCTCTTCTCGATGCTTCCAAGAGCCTGACCACGTTTTTCAAAGTGCTCGATATCCTCCTTGGCATTTTTGGCAGCCTCGCTCTGTTCGTCGCGACGCTCGGTATCGTCAACACGCTGGTTATGGCCGTCCTTGAGCGCCGCCGCGAAATCGGCGTCCTCAAAGCCCTGGGCGCCGCCGACGGTGACGTCAAGCAACTCTTCTTCGTCGAAGCCGGTGTTATGGGTTTGTTCGGCGGGATTCTTGGCGTCTTCCTGGGCTGGCTCATTGGTCGTGCCCTCAATTTCGGCACCAACTTCTACCTTCACCGCCGGGAACTTCCTAGCGTGGAGATTTCATCCGTCCCCTGGTGGCTGGTCCTCTTCGCCATCGGATTCGCCATTGCCGTCAGCCTTGCGGCTGGTCTTTACCCCGCCTCCCGCGCCGCTCGTCTCAACCCCGTCGAAGCCCTCCGTTATGAGTAGAATGTTTGTGTGACCTTTAGGTATCCCCGCATGAGAATGTCATCCCGAGCGCAGCGAGGGATCTGCTTTTTCTTTTTCCTTTGTTTCCTGTACTTCGTTTACCTCCCATGCGCTTCTGCCGCTCCCGGCCGCGCCGAATGCAACTCCATTCCCAGCAAAATCCTTTCGCGCCCCGTTCCGTATTGCGTTCTTCTACCCGCGAGCTTTGACGCCGACAAAACCCGTCGCTTTCCCATCCTCTATTTCCTCCACGGCCTCGGCGACAACGAGCAGTCTTTCCTTCGCACCGGCGCCTGGAACCTCGTCGAAGACCTGCGCGAGAAAGGCCGCCTCAAGGATTTCCTCATCGCCACGCCCGCCGGCGCTGCCAGCTTCTACATCAACTCCCGCGACGGCAAAGTTCGCTACGAGGATTTTTTATTGAAGGAATTTTTTCCGTTCATCGCCAGCCACTACCGCGTCCTTCCCGGCCGCGCCAATTGCGCGATTTCCGGCATTTCCATGGGTGGCTATGGCGCTCTCCATCTCGCCTTTGCTCATCCTAAATTGTTTTCTTCTGTTAGTGCTCACAGTGCGGCCCTCATCGAAAAAGTCCCTTCGGGGAATGGCGTTGCTCCCGCTACCGGCAGTGCCCGCATCCTCGGCGGCGTCTTCGGCCAACCTCCCGATCCGGCCTTCTGGGAGTGGAATAGCCCGCTGGCTCTTGCCCGCAGCGCTTCTCTCTCCGGCTTGAAGATTTATTTCGATTGCGGCTCCGAAGACGATTTCGGCTTTGACGCCGGCGCCACGGCTCTCGACAAACTCCTCACCTCCCGCAAGATTCCCCACGAATTCCATCTCTATCCGGGCCGCCACGACTGGCCGTACTTCGCCGCCCACCTCGAAGCCTCCCTCTCGTTCCACTCCGCGCTTTTTCCCTGAGCAGTTTGCCTCAACCGCTCCCTGAACAAATGATCTGAGACTTCATATCCCACGTTTCAAGGTTGATTCGCAACGCCCTTTTCATGGAACATCACTCCACCGCGAGGGGCGCATGAAAAAAGAAGCTTGGTTCTTCCTCATCCTTGCTTATGCCATCGCCTGGCTGGTGTGGATTACCGCGCAGTTTTTTGGCGTCGGCCCAGATCGCGGCGAGTACATCGCCGCGTTCGGCGTGGCCGGTCCCGCCCTCGCCGCCGTCCTCCTCTCGCGTCGCGGCCAGGACGGCCCCGGCGACCGGCTTCCCAAGCGTCTTCTCTCTTTCGCTCTGCTCTGGCTCTTAGCCTGGGCCGTCTACGTGGCCAACGACAAACTCCGCGGCATCCACGTCCCGACTTCTATCTCTTATTACGTACTGGTCGGCTTTCTGGCGGCGATTCCCGCTTGGATTCTCTCCGGCGCTTTTACGCGCGACCCCGGTGTCCGCGAACTCTTGCACTCTCTCGTTCACCCCGGCAATTGGCGCTGGCAAGCCGTAGCGTTTTTCTTCTGGCCCGCGATTCTGCTCATTCCCGCAGCCATCGCGCACCTCTTCCACGCCCCGCTGACGTGGCCGCAACATCGCGACACTATTTGGCTCTCTACCGCCTATGGCGGCATCGCTCTCCTGAACGCTTTCCTATTCACCGCCGCCTTGGAAGAACCCGGCTGGCGCGGATTCCTTCTCCCACGCCTCCAGCAGCGTTTTTCTCCGCTTCTCGCCAGTCTCCTTGTTTGGTTTCCCTGGGCCCTCTGGCACGCCCTGCTCGACTTCCATCGCCCGTTTCGTTTCAACCAGATGGATTATTTGCTGCTCCGCGTCGTTTTCATGATTCCCCTGATCATCATCCTCACCTGGCTCTACAACCGTTCCGGCGCCAATCTGCTCACCGTAGTCATCTTCCACGCCGCCATGAACACGTTTCCTTCGGTCCTCCCTTACTACCTGTGGGCCTATCTCCTCGTCATTCTTTTCGCCATCGCCGTCATCTTCACCGATCACATGTGGCGCCTGTGCCCGGACACTTCCGGGTCCGCCGTTACACGGGCGGAGACGTAAGGCAAGTCGCCTGTGCGGCTGGCTCTTAAGCTACTGGTTCGCTGTTATCCCTTAGTCTTGCGGGGCAATGGATTGACGTTAGAAACGAAAGAAAAGTGACCCATGAAGATCTTTTCATTCTTCCCAAGAATCGGACGAACGCCATTCCGAAACAATTCACTCCAAAGAAATGGCTTGAACCTCGCCTTTGGTCATGCCGGAAGACATGGCTCGGTAGTCTACTTTTGCACGGCGATCTTTCCATTTGGAGCAGGGAAGCTGGGAAGCATCGCTGGCCTTGCCACCATCCTGAATTGAGATTTTCGCGATGTCTGCCACGTGCAGCAGCAAGGAACTCGCGTTCGTCGTGAGCGTCAAAATCACCTCAGGCGGGTGTCCGCAGAGCAGTTCCGTGATCTGTCCCTCCGCCTGCGCTGGGCCTTCCGTTGATTCCGCCTCCGCAACGTCGCGGGCCGGAAGCTCAGCCTCACCGGGCTTGGCGTTGACGATCTCTTGCGGATGATTCACTTTGTAATCGATTTGCTTGGCAAAGCTGGTGGCCATGTTGCGGTCCCCGGTGGTGGTCGCAACCTTCTGAGCGGTCTCGGCAATTTTTTTCGCGTCGGGAATGCGCCCAGCGGCCAGCAGCGCTTTCCCGATATCAATGAAGTACGCCAAATTACCGGGCTCGAGTTCAGAAGCACGTCGCGCCGCTTTGAACGCCTTGTCGGTATCCTTGGCTGGCTCCTGCGCGTACGCGATGGAGAGAAAAGCGTGCGCGGGTGCAAAATCGGGGCTCAGGCTCAGCACTTTTTCCAGCTCCGCGCGCATTTTTGGCGTGGATTCCCTATTATAGTTGTCTCTCCGCAGATACACGAACGCCATATCAATGTGCGCGGAGATGTCATTCGGATTGGCGGCAATCGCCAATTGCAACTCTTTTTCCGCGTTGGCGTAGTCGGCTTTCAGTAAGTGGTAATGGCCGAATTCACTGTGATACCCGGCCGTTGCAGGGTCCAGTTTTTCAACCTCGTGCAATTGTTCGAGCCCCTCCGGCAGGTGACTGCTGCGCAACAGAAAGTCAGCCACGTTCAGGACGCCCTCCGCCGCAGAAAGCTTGCGCGCGCTAAAGTCCTTTTCCGAAAGTTTCGATTGCAGCGGCACGCGCTGGTACAGAAAGCTGAATTGACGGATGTAGCCGCTGAGTTCATCGGAGAGTTTCTTGAGGTCCCCGAACGACTGATTTGCCGCCGCGATCGGGTCATCGGTGGTATGCAGAACATGCAGGTATTTGTTGATCAAATCCTGTCCACGCACCTCCGGGGCAACCATCAGGTAGTGAACCAGCGCCCAGGATTCCGCGTAAAAAATGCCCGAATGCTCGCGCGTGTTATAGAGCGGGGAGGTGCGGTCGATAGCGACCAGTTGGTCGATAGGCAAAAATTGGTTTTCCTTTAGCGTTCGAATCTGCGTTTCATTCGGCATGCCCACGCCGGCTTCTTTGCTTTCAATGCTGGTGTTTCCGTAGTACTCGGCCAGCCCTTCATCCAGCCACAACGGCAATCCTCGGAAGTTATAGCGGAAGTAAGCGTGAGTATATTCGTGATAGAGAGTGTGGTTTCCGAGCGGTCCGGTGCCGCGGATGTCAGTGCGGATCACCGCGAAATTCTTGTCGTATGAGGTATGGTAGAAGCCGCCAAGGTGCATGCTTTTGCTGTTTTGCCCATACGAGGGTATGAACAGCTTCAGGGAATCCTCATTCTTGATGGCGAAGACAATCGTCGGCTTGCCCGAATCCACCCGTAACGCGGGATAAAGATGCTGGAAGAGCGCGCGAATCTCTTCAAATTCAAGAGCTGCCTTCCGCCCTTCGTATTCGCCTCCGTTGGAGTACACCGTAAAATGTGGCGACTGGATCTCGACCCAGTTGTCGTGATGCTCAGCCATGGACAGCCCTGGAGCAAAAAGTCCCACGAGCCCGAGACAGAGGAGGAGCGCGAGTCTTAACCGGTCCGTCATCTTGTTGCCGATTATAGTCCTATTTCAATTCCAACCGAGCGCCTCCGCCGTGAAAACCGCCAGCCTTCGGAAGAGCGGTTCACCGAGCGCTTCTTTGTCATCGGGTGGCAGCTTCAAATGTTCCTCGACTTCCGATTCCATCTCCCGCAGTTCCTTAGCAGGCGCGATTTCCGCCAGCCGCCGGAAAAGCATCTTGTGCGCTCGCTTCCGTTCCATCACTTCCAGCCCGTCCAGGATCTGCCGGTGCGACGTTCCCTCCCAAATCGCCAGTATCATCGCTTCCCGCTGCCAGCGTTCCGCGCCATACTCCGGCAGCACACCCAGCCCGCC
>Ga0307479_10003683_pt1 | contig 13987 bp, 13 predicted proteins | sample atmos_gasesECM4C_FD_203743 | JGI IMG/M metagenome (GOLD analysis project Ga0307479, IMG submission 203743) | Hardwood forest soil microbial communities from Morgan-Monroe State Forest, Indiana, United States - atmos_gasesECM4C_515 | ecosystem: Environmental > Terrestrial > Soil > Temperate...
AGCGCCGCCGGCGGCGGCTTTCCACAATGGAACTGCAATTGCGACAACTGCCGGGGCGTGCGCAGCGGGACGATCCGGGCTCGCCCGCGCACGCAGTCCTCGATTGCGGTCAGCAGCGACGCACGCCACTGGGTGCTGTTCAACGCCTCGCCGGACATCCTGCAGCAGATCCGCGAGTTCCCGTCGCTGCAGCCGGGCGACAAGCTGCGCACCACCGCCATTGCCGCGATCGTGCTGATCGACGCGCAGGTCGACCATACGACCGGACTGCTGATGCTGCGCGAGCACGACCGGCCGCTGGAGCTGTGGTGCACGGACCCGGTGTTTCAGGACCTGACCACGGGCAATCCGGTGCTCAACGTGCTGAGCCATTTCGCCGGCGTCAAGCGGCACAGCCTGCCGCTGACGGCGCAGGGCTTCCGGATCGCCGGCGCCGAGGGGCTGCGTTTTGCGGCCGTTGCACTCAGCAGCAAAGCGCCCCCGTATTCGCCGCACCGCGACCGTCCGCAGGCCGGCGACAACATCGGCATGACGATCATCGACGAGCGCAGCGGCAAGAGCCTGTTTTACGCGCCCGGGCTGGGGCAGATCGACACGCCCGTGCGCGACGCGATGAGGGCGGCGGCGTGCGTGCTGGTCGACGGCACCTGCTGGAACGACGACGAACTGGTGCAGCTCGGAGTCTCGAAGAAACGGGCGCGCGACATCGGCCACCTGCCGCAGAGCGGCGCCGGCGGAATGCTGGAGCAACTCGATGCGCTGCCCGCCGGCACGCGTCGCATCCTGATTCACATCAACAACACCAACCCGATCCTGAACGAGGACGGACCCGAGCACCGGGAGCTGACGCGGCACGGGATCGAGGTGTCGTACGACGGCATGGAAATCGACCTGTGAGCTCGACCATGGATCTGAGCGACCTGCAGCAGCCGGCGTGGGACCGGGCCGAATTCGAAGCGCGGCTGCGCGACAAGGGCAAGGCCTACCACATCCACCATCCGATGAATGTGCTGCTCAACGGCGGCGGCGCCTCGCGCGAACAGATCCAGGGGTGGGTGGCCAACCGTTTCTACTACCAGATCGCGATCCCGGTGAAGGACGCCGCGATCCTGTCCAACTGCTCGGACCGCGAGGTGCGCAGGGCCTGGGTTCAGCGCATTCTCGATCACGACGGCTTCCACATCGGTTCGATGCACGACGACGGCGGCATCGAGGCCTGGATCCGGCTGGCGGTGGCGACGGGACTCGCGCGCGAGGAGATACTGGACCTGCGGCACGTGGTGCCGGGCGTGCGCTTTGCGGTCGATGCGTACGTGAACTTCGCGCGCCGCGCACCGTGGCAGGAAGCGGTGTGCTCGTCCCTGACGGAGCTGTTCGCCCCCGAGATCCACAAGCAGCGGCTGGCCAACTGGCCGCAGCACTATCCGTGGATCGAGTCGACCGGCCTGCAGTACTTCCGCAACCGGGTCAGCCAGGCGCGCCGCGACGTCGAACAAGGGCTGGCCGTGACGCTGGGCCACTTCAACACGCGGCCCCTGCAGGAGCGCGCCCTGCAGGTGCTGCAGTTCAAACTGGACGTGCTGTGGTCGATGAACGACGCGATGGCGCTGCGCTACGGGGTGCGGATGTGAACCCGCCCGCGAGCGCCGCACCGGCTCTGCAGGCCAGGCCGCGGGTCGGAGCGGGTTACCGACTGCAATGGGAGCCGACGCAGCAGTCCTGGGTGCTGTTGTTTCCGGAGGGCATGGTCAAGCTGAACGGCTCGGCCGGCGAGATCATGAAACGCTGTGACGGCGCCCGTTCGGTCGGCGAGATCGTGGCCGACCTGGAAACCACCTTCGACACGCAGGGCCTGCAGGCCGACGTGCTGTCATTCCTGGACATCGCGCGCGGCAAGCACTGGATCGAGGACTGAGATGGATGCGACGCGGGTGCAAGCCGTGCCGGCGGGCCCTCTGCAGGCGACCAATGGCACGCCGCTGTGGCTGTTGGCCGAGCTCACGTACCGCTGCCCGCTGCACTGCGTGTACTGCTACAACCCGGTGGACTTCGCGCTGACCGAGCGCGAGCTGGACACCGAGGGCTGGCTGCGCGTGCTGCGCGAGGCCCGGGCTCTGGGATCGGTGCAGTGCGGCTTTTCTGGCGGCGAGCCGATGGTGCGCGAGGATCTGGAAATCCTGGTCGCGGAGGCGCACCGGCTCGGGTACTACACCAATCTGCTGACCTCGGGCGTCGGGCTGACCGAGGAGCGCGCCGCGCGCCTGAAGCAGGCGGGTCTGGACCACATCCAGCTGTCGTTCCAGGACTCCACCCGCGAGATGAACGATTTTCTTTCGCACACGAAAACGTTCGAGCTGAAGCAACGCGTCGCGCGCATGATCAAGGCCAACGGCTGGCCGATGGTGATGAACGTCGTGCTCCACCGGATGAACGTGGACTGGATCGACAAGATCATCGAGATGGCGGTGGACCTGGGAGCCGAATACCTGGAGCTCGCCAACAGCCAGTATTACTCGTGGGCGCACGTGAACCGGGACCACCTGCTGCCGTCGCGCGAGCAGCTGCAGCGTGCCGAACGGATCACCAACGAGTACCGCGCCCGCCTCGGCGACCGGATCCGGATGTTCTTCGTGGTGCCGGACTTTTACGAGAACCGCCCCAAGAAATGCATGAACGGGTGGGGCAACGTGTTCCTGACCATCACGCCCGACGGCACCGCGCTGCCCTGCCACACGGCCAGGATGCTGCCCGGCCTGGCCTTTCCGAACGTGCGCGACCAGGATCTGCGCTCGATCTGGTACGAATCGGAGGGCTTCAACCGGTTCCGCGGCAGAAGCTGGATGAAGGAGCCGTGCCGCAGTTGCCCGGAGCAGGAAAAGGACCTGGGCGGCTGCCGCTGCCAGGCGTATCTGCTGACCGGCGACGCCGCCAACGCCGACCCGGTGTGCGACAAGTCGCCGCACCACGGCGTGGTCATTGAGGCGGTCCAGAAGGCGCAACGGCCCGACGCGCAGCGCGTCACCGAGCATCCGCTGGTGTTCCGCGGTCCGAAGGAATCCCGGCGCCTGACGGAAGGCAAGCGCGTCGAGGCGTAATTCCAGCAAAGTGTTCCCCGTCTCCCGCAAGGCGGGAGAGATGCATCGCCACGAACGATGGATTGCATCGAAAGATATGAGCTTCCGGATCCGCAGTGCCGCCTCTAGGCTAACCGGGAAGTTCAGGTCCGTGGGGCACAGATGACCGTCATTTCCGTGATCGTGGGCAGCACCCGCCAGGGCCGCTTCTCCGAAAAGCCCGCCAACTGGATTCTTCAGCAGCTCAGGCGTCGGGGCGGGATCGAGGCGAGGCTGCTCGACTTGCGCGACTTTCCGATGCCGTTCTTCGATCAGCCGGTTCCTCCCGCCATGCCAGGCCGAGCGCCCTACGAGCATGAGGTAGTGAAGAGGTGGACTGCGGAAGTCGCGCGGTCCGACGGCTTCATCATCGTCACCCCGGAGTACAACTACGGCCCGTCTGCGGTACTCAAGAACGCGCTGGACTGGGTGTATCCGGAATGGCACCGCAAGGCGGTCGGGTTTGTGAGCTACGGCAGCGCAATGGGCGCACGCAGCGTGCAGCAGCTTCGCGAAACGGCCATCGAGCTTCAGATGGCGCCGATTCGCCATTCCGTCCACATCCCTGTCGCGACGCTGTGGGCGCACTTCCAGGGCGGCGACGTCGATGCCGGGCTCGCGCAGCTCGAAGCGCCGGCGAAAACCATGGTCGACGACTTGCTGTGGTGGACCGCCGCACTCAAGAGCGCTCGCGCGGCGAAATAGAAGCGCACTTGGATCACGGCGCCGAGCGCCTCCACGCGCAGGCGTAGTGGCGTGCGTCGCTTGCCGGCGATCCGCACCGGCGGCGCTAGAGAGTGAGTGGAGCGAGGCTTTACGCGGCCTGCTTCCGAGGCGGCTTCGCGGTGTCCGCGCGGCCGACGGGGGTCGCGCCAGTCGTGGCTCGAGGCGTAGCCTTCGGCTTGTCCGCGGGGGGCTTGCCGGCCGGCACGGCACTCGGTTCGCTGGTCAGGAGGTTCGAATAGTCGAACACGTGCTCGCCCGGCGCGGCTGTGTCGAATTCAGGGAGTAGCGTAAACCTGGGATCCATGGTTCACCCTTAGGGACCGCCGACGAACCGCGCCGGCGCGGCGTTTCAAGGTGTCAATCGGCAGCGGTTCGCGGTCCTTAAGGGGCATTTGCGCTACATACGTCTGCGGACCACGACAGGGAGGGTCCTGATGGGTCTTCGCCTTTTGGCCGGGGTTTTACTGTCGTTGACCACTCTTTGCGCGCTGGCGCAGGCGGACCGTCTGGCGGCCTTGGACATCTTCAATCTGCAATTCGCCGGGACGCCGCAGATCTCGCCGGACGGCAGCAGAATCGTCTACGTGCGGTCGTTTTCCGATGTGATGACCGACAAGCGCTACTCGAACCTGTGGATCGTGGGCTTCGACGGGTCCGATGATCGTGCGCTGACGTCGGGGAATTTCGGGGACGAACAGCCGCGCTGGTCGCCCGATGGCAGCCGGCTGGCGTACGTGTCGGATCGCGACGGCTCCATGCAGCTTTACGTCCGCTGGATGGACACGGGCCAGACGGCAAAGCTCACCAGCCTGGAGTTCGCGCCCGAGAATCTGTCGTGGTCGCCGGACGGCAAGCGGATCGCGTTTGCCTCGCTGGTGCCGATCTCCAAGCCGAAGGTTGCCGGCATGCCGACAGCGCCGGAAGGTGCGAAATGGGCCGAGGGTCCGCAGACGTACGAGCGGCTGATCTACCGGTTCAACGGACGCGGCTTTCTGAAGCCGGGATTTTCACAGCTGTTCGTCGTCGCGGCCGATGGCGGCGCCGCGCGGCAACTGACGAGCGGCGAGTTCCCGCACGGGGGCAATTTTTTCGGCAGCGATCCACCGGTGTGGACCCCCGATGGCAAGTCCATCGTCCTGTCGGGAAACTTTCGGCCGGACTTCGAATATGACCCGCTCAACACCGAGGTGTACGAGGTATCCGTGAGCGACGGTTCGGTCAAGCAGCTCTCGCACCGCCAGGGGCCGGACGACAGTCCCGACATTTCCCCCGACGGCAAGCTGATCGCGTACACCGGTTTCGACGACCGGCGCCAGGGCCATCAGACCACGCATCTTTATCTGATGGATCGCGACGGCGCCAACGCGCGCGAGCTGACCGGCAAGCTGGACCGCGACGTGCGTTCGCCCCGCTGGGCGCCCGATGGACAGGGGATCTACGTGCTGTACGACGACCAGGGCGATACGAGGCTCGCGCTGGTGAGCCTGGACGGCAAGGTGCAGGAAGTGGCCGCACATCTGGCTTCCGGCGGGACGAGTTCAGCGGTGGGGGCGGCGTTCAGCGTCGCGCGCAATGGGCACGTGGCCCTGACGCAGGGCACCGGGGCGGAGCCGGGAGATATTGCGGCGATCGGTCCGCAGCAAAAAGCCGTTCGCGTTCTGACCCGGCTGAACCAGGAACTGCTGACCCAGAAGAAGATCGGCACGATCGAGGAGATCTGGTTCAACTCGTCACGCGACCAGCGCAGGATTCAAGGCTGGATCGTGAAACCTCCGGATTTCGAGCCTTCGAAGAAGTATCCGCTGATTCTGGAAATCCACGGAGGGCCGTTCGCGAACTACGGCGACCGCTTCGATACGATCAAGCAGATCTGGGCGGCGCAGGGCTACGTCGTGCTCTACACGAACCCCAGGGGCAGCACGAGTTACGGAGAGGAATTCGCCAACCTGATCCACCATGCCTATCCGGGCGACGACTTCTACGATTTGAATTCGGGCGTGGATGCGGTGGTGGCGAAGGGTTACGTCGATGAGAAGAACCTCTTCGTCACCGGCGGATCCGGCGGCGGAGTGCTGACCTGCTGGATGATCAGCCACACGGACCGGTTCCGGGCGGCGGCGAGTCTGTATCCCGTGACCAACTGGTACAGCTGGACGCTCACCTCGGACATACCGTCCTTTGCCACGCTGTACTGGTTCTCGGGGGTGCCCTGGGACGATGCCGACGAGTACGTCAAGCGCTCGCCGATCTCGTACGTGAAGGCCGTGAAGTCCCCAACCCTGCTGATGACCGGCGAGGAGGATTGGCGAACCCCGATTACCGAGGCCGAACAATACTATTCCGCCCTGAAGCTGCTGAAGGTCGAGAGCGTTCTGGTGCGCGTGCCGGGTGAACCGCACGGGCTGCAGCGACGGCCCAGTCATCAGATCGTGAAGGCGATGTACGTGCTCGACTGGTTTGAAAAGCATCGGGCCAGGTAGGCGCCCGGCGGGCCCTCCCGTGCGGGGCAGGGCCCAAGGTCGGGGTATCCGATCCGGCCGCAGCCGCTACAGCCGCTGCAGCAATAATCCCTTCAGGTATTCGCCTTCGGGGTGCGTCATCAACATCGGGTGATCGGCGCCCGGCCCCAGGCGCGTGCGCATCGTGCATTCCACGCCGGCATCGATCACCGCGCCGGCGACGATCTTCTGGAACAGGTCCACGTCGATGGCTCCGGAACACGAAAACGTCATCAGGATCCCGCCCGGCTGCAGCAACTTGAGCGCGTTCAGGTTGATGTCCTTGTAGGCGCGCGCGGCGCGCTCTACGTGATGATGGCTGGCCGCGAATTTGGGCGGATCCACCACGATCAGATCGAACCGCTCGCCCGCGTCGCGCAGCGCGCGCAGCTGCTCGAACACGTCGGCGCAGCGCCACTGGACCTGCTCGGCGTGGAGTCCGTTCAGTTCCACGTTGGCGCGGCCCAGCGCCAGCGCGTCGGCGGACGAATCTACCGCGAGCGAATCGCCGGCGCCGCCGCGCGCCATCGCCACCGAAAATGACCCCGTGTAGCAGAACGCGTTGAGCGCGCGTGGGGCGCGGCCCAGCGTCGAAGCGAGCTCGCGCGCCAGCTCGCGGGCCAGCTGACGGTTGTCGCGCTGGTCGATGTAAAAGCCCGTCTTGTGTCCGCGCCGCACGTCGACCCAGTAAGCCAGGCCGTGCTCCCGAACCTGGATCCGCTCGGGCGGCTCGCGGCCGCGCAAGACGCCCCGCGCCTCGGCCCGCGCCGGCCCGGGTGCCGCCGGCAACGATTCGCGCGCCCGCAGCGCGCTGTCGGACCGCTCGAAGGCATTGCGGCAGCCGCTGGCTTCGCACAGTGCATCGAGCAGCACCTCGGACTGCGCCTGCACGCCCGGGGCCTGCAGCTGCAGCACGAGCTGGTCCGCGTAGCGATCGACGATCAGCCCGGGCAGCCGGTCGGCCTCGCCGTAAACGAGGCGTACTGCGTCGCTGACCTGCGCGAGCCGGTCACGCCGCCCGACGGCCTCGCGCGTCCGGGCTGCCAGCCAGTCGCGATCGATCCGGTCGGCCTCGTCGAAGCTCCAGCAGCGCGCCCGGATCGCCGAGTCCGGTGCGTACGCGGCCCAGGCCAGCCACCGCCCGTCGGCCCCGTGTACGCCCACCAGGTCGCCGGGGCCTGGCGCGCCGCCCACGCGGGCCACCGCGGTCGCGTAGATCCAGGGGTGGCGCCGTGCCAGCGAACGTTCCTTGCCCGGCTTCAACCACAGCTCGTGCATCGTGCGACTGCCCGCTCAGGCCTTGCGGCGCGCGCGCGGGTGGTACGAATCGTAAGCCTTGGCCAGGTGCTGCCAGTCCAGGCGCGTGTACACCTGGGTGGTCGAGATGTTCGCGTGACCCAGCAGTTCCTGTACCGCACGCAAATCGCCGCTCGACTGCAGCAGGTGCGATGCCATCGAGTGCCGCAGCACGTGCGGATGAACGTGAACGCCCAGGCCCGATCGCACCGCCAGCTGCTGCAGCCGGATCTGCACGCTGCGGGCGGTCAGCCGCGTGCCGCGCGTCGATACGAACAGTGCCCGTTCCGCGGCCGCGGCCAGCATGGACCGCACCCCGAGCCAGGCGCGCAGCGCCTGCACCGCCGGCTGACCGATCGGAACTGAACGGCGCTTGGACCCCTTGCCGGTGACGGTGAGCTCGCGCTCGGCCAGGTCGATCCAGCCGAGCGAGGCGGGCGCGGGGCCCTGGGCCGCGTGAGGCCGCGCATCCAGCCCCACCAGCTCCGACAGGCGCAACCCGCTCGAATACAGCACCTCGACGATTGCGCGGTCGCGCAGCGCCAGGGCTCCGCTGCCGCCCGCGTACGAGGCGAGTGCGACCGCCTGATCGGGCGCCAGCGCCTTGGGCAGGCGCTGCGGTCGGCGCGGGCCACGCACCCCGAGCGCCGGGTTGGAGGGGCTCGCTCCGCGCGAGGCCAGGTGACGGAAGAAGGTGCGCCAGGCCGACAGCATGCGCGCGATGCTGGCTGGCGCCAGGCCCTGCGCATGCAGCCGGCCGGCCACCCGCCGCACGTCGGCCGCGGTCAGGTCGGACAACGCGCGACCGGCGGCCAGCTCGCTCAGGCGCTGCAGGTCCCGGCGATACGCGGCCACGCTGTGCGGCGACAGGCGCCGTACGGTGGCCAGCTCGTGCAGAAATTCCTGCGCCACGGCCGCCAGTTCGCCGCGCCTCATCTTAACCACGCAACCGGGTCAGGGCCGCTGCGGTCAGCTGGCCGATGCGACTCAGAAACGCGGTGCCCATGTCGCTGCGGAAGCGATGCGGATCATCGGAGCCCAGCGTCAGCAACCCGAAGGGTGCCGAGACCGGTTCGGCGCGCAACGGGACCAGCGCCAGGCTGCGCGTATCGGGGAAATCGGTCTGCATCCAGGTGGCGGCCGCGAAGTCGGCGTTCAGGCCGCAAAACGGCGCCTGCATGCTGGCGGCGAACCGGACCACGTCGGCGGGAACCGGGCTGGCGCATTCCAGGCCGGCAAAGCGCGGCGCGAACTCCCAGATCCGCAAGGCCGCCGCCGGCACCCCGAACGCCTCCTTCAAGCCGTCGACGACCCGCTGCGGCAGGCTGGCCTCGTCGCGCTCGGCGAGCAGCGCGCCCGCCCATTGCGCCAGGCGCTCGCCGATGGCGTCGTTGGCGCGGCCGTGACGGGTCAAATCCGACAGGCTCGCCTCGAGCGCACGGATACGCTCGCGCAGGATCTGGGCCTGCCGTTCCGGCAGCGACACCGCGCGGCCATCGTGCGGGTCCGGCAGCTCGATCGAGCCGAGCAGCCATGGTTTGCGCCGGAAAAAGTCAGGGTTGTCCTGGATGAAGATTGCGACGTCGTCCTCGTTCACGCCTTCCTCGGTCATTTACTCGATTTCGATCTCGCCATCGAACACCCTGACCGCCGTGCCGGCCAGGAACACCGGTGCCGGCCCGCCCGCGTGCGGGCTGTCCCATCGTACAGACAGCAGCCCGCCGCGCGCGTGCACCTGAACCGGGGAGGACAACAGCCCGCGCTGGATTCCGGACACAACCGCCGCGCAGGCGCCGGTGCCGCAGGCGAGGGTCTCGCCGGCGCCGCGTTCCCACACGCGCAACCGGATCGCGTGCCGGTCCAGCACCTGCATGAATCCGGCGTTGACCCGGTGCGCGAAGCGAGAATGGCGCTCGATCGCGGGCCCCTCGATCTGGACCGGCGCCGAGTCCACGTCGTCGACCCGCTGCACTGCGTGCGGATTGCCCATCGAGACGACCGAGATCCACACCTGGCGCCCATCGACCGGCAGCGGCCACAGTGCCGCCTCGCCCTCGGCGCGCTCGGCCAGGCCATGGGTGGAAAAACCGCTGGCCGCCGGATTCATGTCCGGCACCCCCATGTCGACCGAGACGGTGCCGTCGTCCAGCAGGCGCGGCTCGATCAGCCCGGAGGTGGTCTGAACCCGGATCGACGATCGGTCCGTCAGGCCCGCCTCGCGCACGTACATCAGGAAGCAGCGCGCACCGTTGCCGCAATGCTCGACCTCGGCGCCGTCGGCGTTGAAGATCCGGAAGCGAAAGTCGGCGCCCGGCTCGGTGGCCCGCTCGACCAGTAGGACCTGGTCGGCGCCGATGCCGAAGTGGCGGTCGGCCAGCGCCCGCACGCGCCCGCTGGTGAGCTCGAGACGCTGGCCGATTCCGTCGAGCATCACGAAATCGTTGCCAGCGCCCTGCATCTTGGTGAAGCGCAGCCGCATGCCGCCATTATCGCCGCAGCCGCGCCGGTCAAGGCGCATGGGTGCCCGATCTTGCGGCGGCGCGGCGATCCCGGGCTAGTAGATGGACGGCGCGCCCGGCGGCCGCGTCTTGAAGCGCCGATGCATCCACAGGTACTGGTCGGGCAACCGTCGGACCCATCGCTCGATCTCGCGGCTCATCCGCTCCGTATCCTGCTCGACGCTGGCACCTGGAAAGTTCTCCCAGGGCTCCTCGATGCGGTACACGTAGCCGTCGCGTGTCTGTTCCGTGACCGCCATCACGACGCGCGCGCCGGTCATCCGGGCCAGCTTCGAGACCATCGGCAGCGTGGCCGTCGCCACCCCCATGAACGGAACGAAGATCGAGTTGGCCGGGCCGCCATCGATGTCCGGCAGGTAGTAAAACGGCCGTCCGTCGCGCATCGCCCGCACGACGGTGCGCAGCTCCCAGCCGCGCCGGGCGATCAGCAGCTGCGGCAGGAAGCGCGAACGGCCATGCGCGAGCCACCGGTCCCACACCGGGTTGGACTGGCGCGCGTAGATCGTCACGCAGCCGATGTCGACGGTCATGCGCACCGCACCGGCGTCCAGCCCGACAAAATGGGGCGCCAGCATGATCAGCGGCTGGTTGTTGGGATCTTGCAGCCGCTCCAGGCCTTCGAAGGCCACCAGTCGCTCGACATCCTGCTGACTGCCCTTCCACAGCACCGAATGGTCGAGGATGGCGCGAGCCAGGTTGCGGAACACGCGGCGTCCGAGCTGGCGGCGCCCTCGGGCATCGAGCTCGGGAAAGCACGTTTTCAGGTTCGACAGGGTGACCCTGCGGCGCGAAGCGACCAGGACCCAGCCCAGATCGCCCACGATGTGTGCCAGCCACCGGCGTGCCCAGGGCGGCCAGCGAACGGTCGAATTGACGATCGCGATGGCCAGGCCGGCCGCCCAAAGGTCGATCCGGCGCCGCGAAGGGACCTGCGCTGCGATGGCCAGCTCGGACGGCACTTGACTCACGGGCCGGATGGTAACGGGACAGGGGTGTTCCCGTATAATCGCCGCAGCCGAGTTAACGTACAACTTGCAGGGCGATTTCGCGGAAGCAATGCCGGTCCGCGGAAAAAATACTGCTAAAGCGTCACCCCTCCCTCCGCGGTCGTGGCGCGCTTCCCAACTGGAGTGTGAGCCATGGCGAGCGAGTTTCTGTTTACCTCCGAATCGGTTTCCGAGGGCCACCCGGACAAGGTGGCGGACCAGGTATCCGATGCGATCCTCGATGCGATCCTGACCCACGATTCCCGCGCGCGCGTGGCCGCCGAGACGCTGGTGACCACGGGCCTGGTCGTGCTGGCCGGCGAGATCACGACCTCGGCAGCGGTCGACTACCCGGCGGTGGCGCGCGAAACGATCAAGCGGATCGGTTACGACAACAGCGACTTCGGCATCGATTACAAGGGCTGCGCGGTGATGGTCTGCTACGACCGGCAAAGCCCCGACATCGCCCAGGGCGTGGACGAAGGGCGGGGCATGGACCTGGATCAAGGCGCGGGTGACCAGGGGCTGATGTTCGGCTACGCCTGCGACGAGACGCCCGAGCTGATGCCGGCTCCCATTTACTACGCGCACCGGCTGGTCGAGCGGCAGGCCGACGTGCGACGCGACGGACGGCTGCCGTGGCTGCGGCCCGACGCCAAGTCGCAGGTGACCATGCGATACGTCGACGGCAAACCGCATTCGATCGACACCATCGTTCTGTCGACCCAGCACGACGCTGACGTCGAATACAAGACGCTGCAGGAAGCGGTGATCGAGCTGATCGTCAAACCGGTGCTGCCGAAGGAGTGGCTGGCCCAGACGCGCTACCTGATCAACCCGACCGGCCGCTTCGTGGTCGGGGGCCCGCACGGCGACTGTGGACTGACCGGCCGCAAGATCATCGTCGACACCTACGGCGGCGCCTGTCCGCACGGGGGCGGCGCCTTCTCCGGCAAGGATCCGTCCAAGGTCGACCGATCGGCGGCCTATGCGGCCCGTTATGTGGCCAAGAACGTGGTCGCCGCGGGACTGGCGCGCCAGTGCCAGATCCAGGTCAGCTACGCGATCGGCTATTCCAAGCCGATCAACGTCACCGTGTACACCGAGGGCACCGGCAAGATTCCGGACGAGCGCATCGCCCAGCTGATCGGCGAGCACTTCGATCTGCGGCCCAAGGGCATCATCCAGATGCTCAATCTGCTGAAGCCGATCTACAGCAAGACGGCCGCCTACGGCCATTTCGGCCGCGACGAGCCGGAATTCAGCTGGGAGCGCCTGGACAAGGCCGCCCAGCTGCGCGAGGCCGCGGGGCTTAAAAAAGCCGCCTGACCCCGGCCCGCCAGGCCCGGCCGGCACCGGCCGATCGGTCGAGGCGCCGGCCTTTAAAACCCGATTTCCGGGCGCTGCCGGTGCCGCATTTGCGCGATCCTTGTTGGTCCTGGTTCGTCGCGCCTCGAGGCGGCGCTCAGGACAGCAGCACCGGGAAGGACGGTCAAGCATCGTGCTGAAGCGAATCGTGGTGTCCGAGCTGCGCACCGGCATGTACATCGAGGAGCTGTGCGGCTCCTGGATGGAGCATCCGTTCTGGCGCACGCGTTTCGCGCTCAGGGACGAGGACGATGTGCAACGCATCCGGGCCAGCGGCATCCACGAGGTGTGGATCGACACCGCCAAGGGACTGGATATCGACGCACCCGCCGAAGCGGTGCCGACCCGGGCCGAGGCCGAAGCCGAGATCGACCGCAAGCTGGAATCGGCCGCCGCGCAGCTGGCTCACGGGGCAGACCGGACTGCGTTCGCAGAGGAACTGGAACGCGCGCACGGCTTGTATGCGCGCGCCCGAACGGCGGTGCTGAGCCTGTTCGGCGACGCCAAAATGGGCCACGCGATCGACGCGGACGCGGCGAGCGCGCTGGTCGACGAGATCTTCCAGTCGGTGCAGCGCAATTCGAACGCGATGGTCAGCCTGTCGCGGCTGAAGCGCGCCGACGACTACACCTACGTGCACTCGGTGGCGGTGGCTGCGCTGATGATCGCGCTGAGCCGGCAGCTGGGCCTGAGCGAGGCGGACACGCGCGAAGCGGGCCTGGCGGGGTTGATGCACGACATCGGCAAGGCGAAGATCCCGGACCGCATCCTGCGCAAGCCGGACAAGTTGTCCGACCAGGAGTGGGTCACGATGAAATCCCACCCGGAACTCGGCCATGCGATCCTTTCCAAAGTCTCCATGGGCCCGATCCCGCTGGACGCGGTTCTGCACCACCACGAAAAGTTCGACGGCTCCGGCTACCCGCACGGGCTGGCCGGGGAGGCGATCAGCCTGTTCGCCCGGATGGCCAGCGTATGCGATGTCTACGATGCGGTCACCTCGAATCGCCCATACAAGTCCGGCTGGTCGCCGGCCGAAGCGATCCGCAAGCTGGCCGAATGGGCCCCGGGCCACTTCGACGAGAGGCTGTTTCAGGCATTCGTGAAGACGGTCGGCATCTATCCGGTGGGCACGCTGGTGCGGCTGGAGTGCGACCGGCTGGGCGTGGTGGTCGAGCACAACGAGCGGGCACTGCTCAGGCCCAGGATCAAGGCGTTCTTCTCGATCAAGTCGCAAAGCCGGATCGCCCCGGAGCTGCTCGACCTGGCCGATTCGCGCAGCAGCCACCGGATCGTCGGCCGCGAAGACCCGGCGGCATGGGGCCTGACGCGGGTGGACGACCTCTGGAGCGGGCACCCGGTGCGGCTTTGAATCAGCGATGTCTGCAGCGAGTCGCGCGGACATGCCTGATGGGTGTGGCGCTGGCGGGGTGCGCCGATGCTTTTGCGGCGGCACCGCCTTCCTGCGGGGCTCGCGGAGT